>Ga0181612_140508_pt1 | contig 12961 bp, 8 predicted proteins | sample HoacroProtozoa21_FD_119630 | JGI IMG/M metagenome (GOLD analysis project Ga0181612, IMG submission 119630) | Hoatzin crop microbial communities from Cojedes, Venezuel. Combined Assembly of Gp0051906, Gp0051904, Gp0051908 | reverse complement strand
ATGATTCTATGATTCTGTGAGTGGATGTGTACAAACCACGATTCTCAAGAAGTTTAACTCTTGATCAGTTCTGGGCTCATTTTTACAGCAAGAAAAAAGGAGATACACTTGAAATTTGGCTTGTGTATCAGGTTCCTGCTCCAAATAACAATCCTATATTTACTAGAGCTTAGTAAAGAAAAAGTCAGCGGAACATTTTTAAAGGGCATATTAATTTTCTCCTACCTTCTTTCCTCGAAACAGCTCAGAATTTTTGATGCAAAGCAAAAATGCCTCAAATGAATACAAGTCTGAAAAAAATTCAGCCTAAACAGTTAAAGCACAGTAAAACTATGACCAACTGACAACCAGGCTTTATCACAGTAATGTGAAGGAACATAATAACAGAACCAGAAATAATAATTTCATCCTAGAGCTTTTTCTACACAACAAAAAAATACATTAAACAGGAACTCATGAACATAGCATAACAGTGAAGAACGGAAACATACACTGCTTTCCTTGTTCTTGGTGTGGTGAGAAGCATACCCTCGTAGTGGTGTCATTCTCAGTTTTGTTTTGGAATTGAGAGCACCTGAGGAATTCCGGCCAAGAAGCATTTACCATGCCCAGGACTGGTTCACAGCCTTCTTTTGCCGCCTCACAAAATGTCCTGCAGGGCAAGAGGCCTTGACTGCAGAAAAGAGACAGAGGACAAAAATACAAAGAATTATTACTCCAGCAGATTTTGAAAACTTTTTTAAAAGAGAAAAAAATAAGACACTTTTGAAGAATTTTACATTCTACGGAGCTACACAAAAAAGGTGCCAAATCTGCATTATTCATTGAAGGTGACATCAGCTCTGGCTTTCAGGCTAAATTTAAGCCCAAATCAAGCTCAGAACAGTTTTTCAGTTCAACTCTGTGCAAGCTGAAGCTGAGATTTCATCAACAGTTTAAGCAATACAATGGTGTAGTGACACCACACAGGAGAAAGCTTGCTTCTTCATCCTCTCCTTCTTTCCCACAAGTGTGCAGACCTACCCCTTTCTGACTTTGGCAAACACTTTCACGAGCTTATAAAAAAATCATTAACTTGGAAAAAAACTTTTCACATTTTTGACAGGATAAGCCTTCTCATAACTTCCGTGTGCTGAATCTGCTCATGGAGAGAACCAACAACCACCAGACATAAACTGTAGGAACCCACAGTGGAGAGCACTGTATCACCCCTTTCAGCATTTATGAGCTCTTACACTATTTCCCCTGAGCAGTCAAAGCACTACGAGTGCCAGATCAAATGCAATAAACATCAACATGAATTGAATTGTATTTTTTTAAGGAAAGCACTATAAATTAGGAATTTATGTTATTATTTTATTCTTCTTTCACGTGTACAAAGATAGCTATGAACTGTCTCCCAGACTACATAATTAGAATCAGCCAGGTCAAGCAAAAAATCTAGCTAATCTATTAACATATTTACTGTAGAACTGGAAAAGGATAAAAAAAGTAAAGTTATAAGAATGCAGGTAACACAATGCTAGCCAAATTAGTCAAGACTTGAAAAGACAAGAAATATCAAAGAAGCCTCAGCCAAGTCAGTTGATACGTGGCAGCTGTAATTCAGGATACACTACTGCAGCATAACGCACACAGGAGGGAAGAACTTAGCATCCATACATACAGTTCTCTGCTTTACTGCCAGCTTCCACTAACTTTTGATCTGAAAAACTTTTTGGTGGAGCAGACAAAAAGCTCTAGCACAGTCACCATTACTTTTAGCTATAAAGAAGAACTGTTCAATGCCTTTCCCAGCAAGGACCAGCACCATCTGCGGGAGCACTTCATTACCCAAGAGAGCCGTCAAACAGACCAACATGAGCTACCACTGGAGCACAGTGGAGGAAAGCCTCTCAGTAAGCAGGTGCAATTGCGTCTGAGATTCCACAGACACAAGCGAATAACAGCCCAAAAGAGACATGCTGCCTGCCTACACAAACACTTCTCTCATCCATGTGACTGCTAAGTCAAAAAGACCCAGCTCTTCTTGCTGGGAAGCAGGAGCACTAGCGTAGCTAGATGGTGGCATCTACTAACACCAACTTGTTCACACTGAATAAACATTGAAACTCCAACCTGACAGTATGATAGCCTTCCATAACCTCTAGAGCCAGAGAGTCTGTCGTAACCATCAAAAATTAGGAAGGAGGCCTGGATATATAGTAGGGAAGACATCTGAGTGGTCTTTGCCAGAAGACTGTCAGCCTTCTGGATGAGGTAAGGGAAAGACATGCAAATGGCAAAAAAGATCTCTCATATAAATACCTAATGCTCCATCACTGCACTTTCTCAGTGTGTGGATTCCTTCCTCAAGTTTACTGTAGTGCTTCTAGCATTTCTGAAAATATTATAAAAATTACCAGCAGACGACTGGGATGCTAAAGTATATTCACAACTTATGAATCAATAACCAAAAAGCAGAAGTTGCACACATGCTCTAAGCAGGAAAGATCTCACTCACATTTAAAACAGTTTGCTCAGACATAATTAAAATCGGGGCACTTATTCATAAGAATATAATGAAAAAAAATAACTCTGACTCTATCATGCAAGTAAAATGCTATTTTTTGAAAGCATTCTTATGCATTGCTGCCTTTGCTTTATTACAAAATATAACAGAAATTGTATTTTTTTACTTATCTTGAAATAAATGATTTTGTCATTCAGGAAAAAAGAATGATGAATTTATAAAATATCCAGTGTTTAAAAATATGATTAGCATGTTAGCTTAATGTGTATTTATTATATTCTTAATGATCTCTCTGACTTTATAGTAAAATATTTTATGCTACACTATGTATATATATTTTAAACAGTGAACACCAATACTGGGAAGGTATGCTTTGTTTTTTATTCATTTTCTTGTGTACTTTAGAAGTGCAGTTGTGAATGTCCACTGTCTTCACTGCCTATAACTTCAGGGTCATCTGCTGAGATTATCAACGGCACTGGAAATAAAGACAATCGGAGAGTTACTCGTGCCTAAACAATTATATGCTTTATTATAATCGTGAGCTGCCACCACTACTACCATACATGATCTTCTTATCATGACCATTAAATTCCAGAAAGATTCCACAGAGGAAGTGATGTAACTGAAGCTAATTTCAGTTAAACAAAAATTACATTGACCTGAAAGGTGATGTGACACACTATTTTGAAAGCAAACAAAACTGCTTAAAGTGGAAAATGTCGACCAATTCTCAATGGACAAAACATATATAGACACCTAGAAATACATGTAATTATTAAGTATGGCTCTCTTACAGAAACAGCTGACACCTTCAGAAATGCTTGAGAGAAATTCACCCATACAAGTCCATGGCACCCAAGAGGCTGCATCTAAGGATGCGAAGCAAACTGTACAGTGCTCATGTGAGGCCTATCTCTGCCATCTCTGAAAGGTCATGGACATCAGGGGAGGTTGTTCACAACTAGAAAAAGGCAAATCTTGCACCCATCTGCAAAAAAAGGCCAAAAAAGGTCAAGCTGGGTAACTTTCAGCTGGTCAGCCTGATTCAGTCCCAAGGAAAATCACAAAGTCCTGCTTGAAGACGTTTCTGGGCACACGAAGATGATGATCATGAACAGTCAGCACAGATTTATCAAGGGTAAATCATAGCTGACCAGCCTGATTGCCCGTCACGATAAAATAACTAGATACGTAGCACTGGGACCTGTCCTGTTTCATATCTTTATCAAGGACCTGGAGGAGGTGACCAAAAGTGCTCGTCAAAGTTGATTAATGAAAGTTGTCATACTTGAAATAGCTAATTTATTGCAAAAATATAAATGCATGACTGTGAATCCTTACCGTATTCTTTGCTGTAAGGATACACAGTTGCCTGTGTCACAGTCACAGGTTTTGAGAAGGAACAACCGGCTATTTCGAGCAACAAGTCAATCTGTCACCCAGGTTTGCATCTTGTGGATCTTTGTCAACCTGTCTTCACGTCAAGGCCACATTTAGATCCCACATACCACATCTGACATGATTTTCCCTGTAACCTTACACTGATTACATTGTCAACACAACTTTTTGCAGTTTATATCTAAATTACTGCAGAACCTTTTGGGCTTTAGCAAATGCAATTTTGCTTCAGTCATAACCATTCATAATGCTATAGAAAAGATTTTTTTCTTCGTACTCCACTTAGATCATATCTTTCTCTTCACATCTGACCCTTGGTTGTACCTGCCCACCCCAAAAACATGGCTAGAACTCCATGTTCAGGCACAAGTGGCCTGAACTAAAAAAGTCCGCAGTATCCAACATTTCCTTTACTCTGTGTTTCATTTTACAGTAATAGAGAAAAACACAGTACTATTGGCACCCATGTGATACGGCAGCAAATCCCACAAGCAAGGAGTAAAAAGCTGCCAGAGCCACCTGACTACCAGAGGTAACATGAAGAAATTGGTGTAAAGCAAAACGTTCACTTGCGTGAAGTATTCTGAAATCAGTATGGTTGCTTTTCTCTGCTTAGTATCTAGCAGTGGAGTGTTCTGCCAGCGCTGTTACTGAGTTCATTACATACTCTAGGTGGAACCACTGTTTCAAGATAGATAGATTTCTTTACAGGTATATTCTGCAGGTAATGCTAAGGAGTTTTACGCAATGCACTTCACATGCTGCAGTACTGAACCTATCTCAGAAACAAGCCCAGGACCTTTATCTCTAAAATTATCTTTTAGTTGGCAGCTTTCTTGTTGCCCGCAAAGAAGCGGATATGTTCTAAAATAGCACTTGTCACCACCAGATGTGATGTGTTGAAAGGCAAAGAATTCAGATAAAGATGTTCTAAAACACTCTTCTGGATTTACAGAACCTGTCTGATCTGGACAGGAAGGGCACAGCAAGAGCTCTGCGGTAGCCATCACTGCCTCCTGACTGGAGCCTGAGAAGCTCCCTAAATACAGGGCATTTGGCAAGGCAAGGACTGTCTCCAGTCACTTTCACTGAGCATTGTCGATTTTTCAGCTTTTCATTTTTAACTAATCTACTACTAAAAAGTTATATTAACCTAATCACATGTGGGCAGAAGCATTCACATAAGCAGACCCACTGGTTTAACAGAGGCTCCTTAATACAGAAAATGCCCAAAGAAAAGCCGCTGCTTGCTATGGAAGGCGCTTGAGTTCCAAAATATCTGTAAGAGATAAGATGCCCTGTAACTGAAATGGAGTACTGATTTGACCTATTTGTGGATTAGCCATTTAATTTATTCAGATTTATATTCTTAGAGTTAACTTTTTGTTTGTTTTTTAGGAAAACACACAATACGCTACAAAATCACAGACAGTGAAAAGAAATATAAGCAGTGATTCTACCTCATTAACCATAAATAGTTCCCACTGGCCCAATGGAGCATACCTGATGATCACAAATAGTAATTTGAAGGCAGTATATTCTGCTGACCTTTTTTTCCCCAAGAAGTGATACTAAGGACATTACTTGAATTTAACAAGTCCGTGGCTGAGATCTACCCGAGTTTACCAGGGCTAGCCAAATTTATATTGCTCATATCATTTGTATAAATGTGACTGCTGTTTGAAAAAAAAAAAACCCACAGAGTTCTTGAGGACTTCAGGTGAAGTTTTATACAAGTGTGAAGTATTCAGTATGATCTCTGTTATTCTTGACCCCCACCTAAATCATTAACTTCCAAAGCATGACACTGCAGCTATAGTCTGATATATAGCAGTCAGGCAACGGCAGTCCCAGTATGCCAAGTTCTTCAGATGTAACGGTAGCAAAGTTCAATACGTGGTTCATTGTTTCCAAAGGTCTTTCAACACACTGACCATTCACTTCAACGGAAATTTTACAAATCATAGTAAAAACTTCTATTAAAATATAACTATGCACAGTTCTATTTACACATCATTGTTTAAAAGTTTCTGAAAACATCAAATGAGTAATTTTTTTCAGAAGATTCATATGCATATTAAAATGTTTACACCTATATGAAAAATCACAAAGAAAAACGTTCACCTCATTTGTTTAGTTTCTGCAGTCCACTATTTGAAAATTGAAGTGCAGTGTAAATGTTTGGCTATATACACAGCACAATAATAATTTAGAAATTACTAGGATTCTAAAAGACAACTGCACAGTAATTAAAGAAGCCAAGCAGAATTTGCTGCCTCTAGAGAAGCTCTGACAAACCAGAAAACACAGGATTATCCAGCAATTACTGCTGTATTTGGCCCAGTTTCAATGCTCAGCCATGTGCGCTCCATAAATTAAATATATCTGGATAATGATCAAGTTCAGTATGGACATATTGCTTAATCTACTGCGGGATGAAAAGATTATTAAAAATCTCCATCTTGATTAGTCTTATTTACAGCTACTTAGAGACCAATCATTTTAAAAATAAACTGTCAGGTCTATGGGAGCCTTACCATAATTTATTTGGCGCCAGTGGCAGGCACAGAAGCAGGTTGTAACATATTAGGGTGCAGTTCTGCTCTTCAGCAGATTAATGGAAAAAACTCTTGCTGAAGATGGAGTTTGATGAAAGAACAGATATGTGGCATATTTTTAACTCCGTGGTTGGTTTCCCCACACTTAAAAGTTCATACTTCAGTTATTTCAGCTAAGTAGAAATATCAGCATTAAGAATTGTATGGCACCAAAAGAAATAAAAATATTCTTTATAGTTTATTAGAAAGTATATTAAGGGTAAAGAGAATAAATAAGGGTTTTTAATTTGCATAAGGTATCTTCAGGGAAGCTATTTATCAAAAGTTTTACAACAAATATTCGTTGAAGCAGACCTATACAATACAGCATATGCTATAAAATTATTACATTAACTGATTTTAAGCTTCCAAAGAGGCTACACACTGCCTGAGAGCAGATGATCTGACTTCCTCTTCATGCCAATCACCTAGAGTTCACTCAAATTGGAATTCAAATTCTCTGATTATAATCTTACACGGATCTAGTCCTTATCACTCACTTAAAGACGTTTTACATTTGCAAACGAATGCTTTTCAGAAATTACTCCTTCTATAATACTGATTTCCCTTCTTTGCAATCACATTACCATGCACAGGGCTCATCAGTAGACTCTAAGTCACTTAAGCTGTCATTTTGAGTGCAAGAAATTATCAAAGTATGCTACAAGAAGCAGTAAGGAGAGGAATGATCCTTTAGGCAACTATTTTCCTCTTGCTGCAGATTTTAACAGATTTTACACGGTAGCTCTAGGGTCTGGCTCTCAAACTCAGCAGCCACGGAGGGCATGGCTCTTCATAAGTCTTTTCTGGAAGCAGCAGCAGCATATCCGGCTCTTGTTCCCAAATGTCTGTTTCTGTGCTGCTTTCAGTTTTGCAGTAACAGCTGTTCATAGGCTGTATAGTAAGCCAGGTCAAGCAACTGATTCAGCTGAAAAATAACATGACCAAAAAAAAAACAATTATTCTTTTTTCTCATCTGACATCTGAATTGGCCCCTCCAAAGGGACACAGGCAAAGCAGGAATAAGCTGTCAGGAGAGGGAGAGGTAGAAAATGCTAAAAGCTGAAAAAAGCGTTAAACAAAGTCTACAACTAACCATCCTGCAGGGACTCTCCATGCAACCTGCTAAGTTCTGTATTATATCTAGTGCTCATTATTTTCTGTGGCATTTATTTGTGTCTTCATAGTAGCATCTCCACTGGTAAAAGCACTGCTACAGCCATGCCCGATCGAGAAATTCATTATTGCTATTTACAGATTAAAACAATAGAGGGTAAAAGACTTGCAAAAGGTTATAAACAAAGTTTGTATGTCAGAGCTGAAAATACAGCACGAAGATCACTCTTAGAACACGCAACTGTTCTGGCTAAAGGTCACATCTTCAGTTCAGCAGACACCCCGGCTGAGGCAGACTGATGGACACTGTCAGCTACTGCTGGCCCTCATTACTCTTCCTTCCCCAGCTCCGTCCCTGCAGTTCTTCCAGGATACTGCTCTTGTGGCCACGCAGTAAACCGCGTTCAGCCACTGAGCCAAGTTAAAAACAACTGTAGGGTGTTTTGCTGGATTATTTTTTCAGCCCCATCTGTTTAAGGAAAAGTTTAAACTGGCATGGCTACCAGAGGAAATATTGATCAGACTACAGCCTTGCTACAGAGCACAGGGTAATGTATCGTTCATAGGCACACAGGTTGAAAGTGATGATAGATCTCAGGTCTGAGGCAGAACACAGGAACCAGCAACACAGTTGTGAGACACTGCTGCAGCAGGGCTGGGGACAAACTGAAAAACCCAGGAACCATGCAGAAAGGATGGAAAGAAGAAAACTGAGATTATCCTTTGTGTTTCCACAGCCCTGAAATCAAACAAGTTGAAATGCCAAGCTGAAACACCAGCCGTTGTTCGTTCTAATTGTCGTTAATATTTATCAGGATTTTCTAACAACGAAGACTTGTGCAGAATATAAATGTCACAGAAGGACGTTTCTACAGTAGAGCAGCCAGCCACGTCCAGCATTACAGTTTTTTAGAGTGGTAGTTCCTGTGAAATCTTTCTCTGTACCCTCCCACAGTACTCCAACATGCAGAGCAGCGTGTCCAGTCACTGAACAGAGCTGCATGAGGCAAGCTCATACAAAACTCAGTATCACTTTTTGACTCATGGATTTGTAAATAAATAGGCTGTTTAAGATTTCAGTTTCACATAAGCAAGAAAATCATAGGGTTTTGTCTTTCATTGTTCAGTTTTCATTGTTCAGTTTTCATCTTTATCTTGCAAGTTATTTGGAAAGATTTCATTTTCTGTTCTATTTTGGCTCCAGAGATGAGTTTGAATCTGAAATTTGCTTCTTTACAGAATAAGAAAATCTGAAAAGAAAGCAAGATTATTTTAGGTTTCTGTGGTTATTTCACTTGACAACAATATTTAGGGAAGGTGCCTCAACTCCATGCAGTGCTTTGTAGTACTGAATGCAGAGCTAGCTGCACACATGGTTCTGACTTCCCACCTTGTTTTTAGCTCAAGTACATGCACTGTTTTCTTGAAGCAGGTTCCTGTGTACAAGTACAAAGATGCATAATTAACTTGCAAAAGGACTACGTAGGACCCACAGTCTGAGAAACACCTAACATTGTAAAAGAGAAAAAAAGGACTCAGCAGCGATTCTGCCAAAAGGCAGCAGCAGCTCAGTTCCCCTGAGGTGGGAGACTGAAGAATGGCTCCAGCTGTTTACACAAGATTAAGGCTCTCTACTAATTGGCTGAATTGCTGGTAGATGTCCACTCCTCTGCGCTGCAGGGACTGACCACAAGGATTTACAGCTAGTACAGAAAGCAAGTTCTCACTCATTCACTCCTGAATATTTGATCTGCTGTCACAAGATTAGCAATTACAAATGAGCCCCAAGAGGAATGCCCTTTCCAAGAGGCTGAAAAAAGCCTGGCTTACACAATGAGAATGAAGAAGATGGAGATGCTGAATGGATTGCCTGCAGCACGGCAGAGCATGCAATCTGTTTATAGGCTATGAGAACACCAACGGCTTAGAACCAAACAACACGAAAAAATGGGACTGGAATCTGTTCTGTGGGCCCATACAGATGCTTTGTATTTTTCCCCTCTAAAAATTATGGATCAAATTAACTGTACCTTGGGTAGTTGCCATATCTGGTGGCAATAGAAAAGAGATGCCTAAAGAGTTACACTTGCAAAAGTCTTAGAACAGATCACCGATATCCAAGAGTACCACACTTAAAGCTCACATAGAATGCTGAAGGCTATTCAGGCTGAGGAAGGAAATATAAATTTCTAATTCCCCTGTGACTAGAACTGGAAACAAATCCAAAGATACCATCAAATTAAAAAGACTCCTCTTATCCATCCAGAAATGAATAAAGGAGACAGCAGCTGCTGTTGAATTTCACATCTCTTTCAGGCCTAGCAACGCTCTTCGGACAACACGGCCAAACTCAGCTGACATCAATAAGGATGGACACATACAGTCTCTACAACGCAGGTTAGACTTTTTAGTCAGCATAATCATTTATTTTGTAGGCATAATCCAGATAAATTATTTTGACCAAAATACGGAGTAATTTCTATCTGGAATCAGCAAGAAACAGAAATTCAGAAATCCACTGTGACCCTTCAGTCACTTTCTGGATGTGACAGCACCATATCTCATAGCTGAGCTTATAATACCGTAACAATCAAAACCACCTAATGTATACTGTGTACAGCAGAAGCACCTTCACTGCTCTGCCATGCTTAGCAAATTGCTACATAGATTTTGCATATAGCATTGAAATTGTTACCACAGGAAAAGCTAGCAAAATAGTTTAAGGCGTTTTGTATGACGACCTTGATCAGCTGAGAGGATCTGTCCTGACTAAAGCAGCCAGCCTTTCCAAATTTCTCTTACTGATTCCACCACTTGATTCAAGCGTGACAATGAAACTGGAAGAGATGTAGTAAATGAATTAGAGCTATAGTTCAGGCAGGGATCAGTTTAAATAAATATTACTAAGAATATTGCTACAATTATGAGCTATTTTTGCAATCTTGTACCATCTGTAGAACTTCTCCTAAACAAAGTCAAATTTCTGAAAACTCTCACCCAATATTTATCATGCAAATGCTGGACACACTGTGGATTTAGTTGACTCTATAGAAATGTCTCCTGCAAAAAAGAAGCTCCTAATATGCCTGAGAATCCAGGTCACAAGATCTTTTGACGTTGGCAAACAAAATCCACACTTGGCAAAGACAAGCAGTCCCAGTGAAATGGAAGTCTGAATCACACAAAGCTATTCCAGCCACAGCGTTGCTACAGGAATTCTGGAAGAACAGTGAGTACATCGCACACTCCACAGCTGCTCTAACTATTGGTACGACCAGGACAGCAAAGGCACCCAAACCAACACTGTGCCTAAAGGACAGCCTCCCATTTCCACAGACCACTGTGCCAGGTACCCTGAATTTCACAAAGCTTGCCAGAACTCTTGCTTCCCTGCGCACTTCAGAGCGCTGTTGAAAGGAAGACCTCAAGAATCAGCCTAAATTAAAACTTTGGAGCTGCATCTTGCCAGGAATCCTAAAGAATCACAGACACGCCTATCAGTCATTTACACTCTAGGCTCCTCTTTGTTAGGTAGAAATCCCCTGTAATCCATTATCTTGCTGCTTCCTCACATTACAGTTGTTTTGCAAACACTTCAAGTTGGCAGGAGCAGATGTCCCCGAAAGAAAGAAGTGGTCCTACCCCTCCTCAGCCTGGCTTCTGAACCTCTCCCCACCTCTCTTCCCTCCCTCTTTGCACCAGCACAACACTTCATGCTGCTACGCGATGAATCAGGTCAGTCACTCCCAATTTAATTCAGATCGGTTTCTCGATCCAATAGGTCATGGAGCCGAAGAAATACTCCTGCCAGGCTGTGGAAAGGGACTGACTGCTTAGCTGGGGAATAACAAGCAGGGAAACAGGAGAAGACCCATTCTTTCAGCAGCACTACCAAATTATACCACCTTAAAATCTACCACGAAACAGTGGTCTGGAACATGTTCTCCAGAGAGGATGTGGAACCTCCATCCTTAGAGGTACTCAAATCTCAGTTGGAAATGGCCCTGAGCAATCTAATGCATCTGTAAGTTGGCCCTGATCTGAGCAAGGGGGTGGGCTAGAAGACCTCCAGAGGTCCTTTCCCAGTGGTGTGATCCCGTGATTCTAATTTGCCTGGCGTGCTCAGCCCATGAGTGGTAAGTCTGGTGCTCACCACGGTGGTCTCCAGCAGGGTGACAGCAACTTCTCATAGGAGAGAGACTTACGAAAAGTTAGTATGTCTCACTTACTAAACTCTCATTGGTTTTTAACTGCAGATCATTTAGAAGTTATTTGTTAATAATCTGGGCACTAGAAGAGGCTAAACATGGGCTGAAAAGCATATGAATTCTTGGAGAATCCTTTAACCACTGTTCAACCCAAAACCCTTTTCTTTATCAACTTCTGCACAATGGTGCACTCCTATCTACTAAAGTAGTTTTGCTCTAGTAAGATAAAATGTTACCTCATCTATATGTTTCTGTTTTTGAGTCCAGGTGCAGAAGTCTGATGGGAAACCATCAGTGTTAATACTACTGCAACGTTTGTGAAAACTCAATGTTTTACTGAATGCTCCTGTGCTACAATTATTGCACTTTATGAAATGAAATAATTCTCATTTTGTAAAAACAAAGGGTGTTGTTCTAGCAAATGGATTAAATTTCAAAAAGAAAAAAATTAAAAAGCCATGTTCATTTTATGATTTGTTGTAAACAATTATTTCAATTACTTAAATGATCAGTATTTATTTATAAGTAATAACATATTGCATGTGTAGGAGGATATCCTGTGATCTCTAGTTAACATACCAGCTTAGAAACCACAGCTTATAATAGATAATACACACAACAAATCATTACGACAACAGGGCTGGAGGCAATCAATCAGTAAAATATGCATTCATAAAATACTCAGTCCTCCTGACTTTCTTTTCTGCCTCCTTCCCTTCTCTTAACTCCTCTGAGCAGCATCGTGAAATATGTTTTCAAAGGGATGTTCCCATGCCCAGATTGTTCTCCAAAATATTTCTCTGCCTGATAACCATTTAACTCTGGTCTATCCATAACTCCCCCCCAACACACACGCTTTGAAAGAAGATTTTTTCATGATTTGGAAAAGTTCTCATGGTCAGTGCATCAGATCAGTGGAGAGGGGGAAACGCTGCGTGCGGGTTCGATGCTGCTTGCTACGGCAAATGCTGGCTTCACACCCACTGGACCACAGGCATCGTTCTGGCCCACGTAGGATGCCACTGCCTATATCTCTCTATTACTTTTCTAGCTTTTAATTGCTTAATTCATTTCTTAAGCAATCCCTTACCTTTGTACGTTGACTTTTTTACAAATTGTAAAAAAGT
>Ga0181612_130888_pt1 | contig 12961 bp, 5 predicted proteins | sample HoacroProtozoa21_FD_119630 | JGI IMG/M metagenome (GOLD analysis project Ga0181612, IMG submission 119630) | Hoatzin crop microbial communities from Cojedes, Venezuel. Combined Assembly of Gp0051906, Gp0051904, Gp0051908 | reverse complement strand
GCAGTTCTGAGATGGAAGGGTTTTACTAAGCAGAGGATGCTGCATTCAGGAAGCAGGACCTGGAGATGCAGAAGTTAACAGAGGAGAGATGAGAGCACGTACAAGAAAGCAAAGACAGAGGCATGAATGCAAGCTCCTGCTACCAGAAGGCGGTACGTCGGGTTCCCAAAGGAAGAGCCCAGTACTATGTTGGAAGGAGGAACAGAGCAAATTCAGCTGGCTCAGACAGCCCCTGAAGCCAGGGGGCAATTGAGAAGGCAGAGTAGCACAAAATGAGCTGCTGTAGGTGCTAAGGACAGTTACTGGAGGGTTGGACTTGTGCCACAGACACAGGAAACATTTGGGGAGAAGAAAAGCCTCATCCCTTTCTTTTGCTATGGATTGTATTCACAATTCTGTTGCATGGTCTCAGAGTTTTCAGCTTTTAGGTTGCGCATGTTCTTTACACTCTGCTCCATATCCGTACCACTAAGACAAAAGTTTTTGTTTTCAGATGTCATCTCCGGGACCTGGGGCTTTAAAGAACACACCTTACATTGCAAGCAATAAAAGTCACCTAAGAGAATAAGAAAATCATGAGAGCTGGCTGTAGGCCAGTACCATATGTTGACAGCACCACAGCGGCAATGCAGAGCACTGCTCTGGGAATTTGTCACCATACATTATTTGTTACAACTGCCACAAAGTAGTTTGCTTTAGATTTAAAGGCCACTTTTGTTAACTATATTAAATACCAGTTTTATGACACAGAAGTGATATAACTGACTGGCAGTACGAGTTCTTGACATGAATCTTGTCCTTCCTACAGAACTGTTTTGTTAGCTATTTGTTATTTTTGACGGTTGATGCGGCAGCCCTTGACAACCGCGATCAGAATCATTTCCAACACATCTGAAAATACTGTAGCTTGCCCTGAACATCCTCTGCTTCCCAGATCCATTTGAAGCATGATTACTTCAGGGAAGCTTAGGTCCTTTCAGTTGCCTCCCAGTGAAGTGTCTGGCCTTAACTGTTTTACCAACAGACATCCCAAATGTTGATCTTTCTTGCTGCACTGGATCTGCCTCAGCAATAGCACGTGCTTTGCCTCCACGCATGATCTGTATGTTAATCTAAATAGAGGTTTTCACATTTTAGCAAGTTTGTGCAAGTTTCAGCAGTTTCTCCACTGAAGTTGGCAAGGAATCTCACACTGTTTGTAAAGTTTCAGTTTTGCTATGAAATGAAAATTGACATTTCAGCACAACACAAAATTCCAACAAGTAGGCTTAAATTGAAGTCGTACCGTATTCCCTAGAACTAAGGTTTTCAAACATAAAGGAAAGGAATATTATGCTAAATACCAACTCTGTCCTCGCTCATGCAATAATCTGTTTGCAATCACTCTAATGGTTTAACACGTGTTTCTTGTTAGAGCTGTCACATAACAGGCTTACATTGGAAACCAGGCAAGTTGGCTATTTCTTTCTAATTCCAAAGGTATTCAGCAACACTGGTATTAACGGAAATGTATTTTCAGGACTTGATGACACAGTTAATCTCATTACAACTGACAAGAGAATGAAATAACACACATAATAAATATAACACCCACAAAGACCTCACACTATTAAGGCTGCAACATCAAATGCTCAAAAGTTAGGAAATGCCATTAAGATTACCATGTAACTTGAATACCTGTCCATTGTGCCTATACATATGCATAACACATAAAGACATAATCTACAATTACGTGATTTCACAGCATTTTCCCTGCAACACCCCTGCCATATTGCCACGGTGCAATAGGCAGCACTTACTTAATGAACAGCTATTCAATATTTTGTTTTCTCATCACTGCTCAGTGCATGACCTAAATCTTATTTATTGCTCCCCGTTTAAACCTTGCTCTGCAGATAATTATTCTTGAGCCTTCCACTGTGCCTGTCAGTACAGTATTTAGCACCCACTGTGTAGTTAAAATTTTGGGCAAAATCTTAAGCAACGAAAAACAGTTAGTGGAAAGCCTCACCTGACTTTAACAGCAAGCAGCGCTACTGGGGCAACTTCTAAAATGTGAACTCTTGAATCACACGTGTGCACTTTTTCATACACAGGGACCTCGATATCTCAAGGAATACACACACTTCAAAGGCAACCAATTTTTACCACGGTTTTGCACTGGTTCAGCACTATGGAGGATCTATTGTACACAAATCCATGAACACGCTATTATGTTTCAAAGAAAACCAGAAATTGCCATACATGTATCTGTGCACACAGAGGAATGCAACAGAGGAGAACAAAAGGTGGGATCAGGGGAGGAGGAGTGGGGCAGGGACACAGCACATCTGCATGTGCTATAAACCACTGCAGAGGAGCTCTGCATGCCTGTGCTGGGAGGGTTTAACATCCCAGGAAATGTCCTTTGGTCTTCCTTATTTTTGCAGGCAGACAACTAAAAAGTTCTGTGCAAACCTAACAAGGCAACTGAGGGAACAGTAGCTCCCAGAGCACTCGTGTTACTAAGCACACTGATAGCAAACTGCAGCCACCTCATCTCCTCCCAGTCAAAAAACAAACCACAGCAGTAATATCCCACGTAACATTTTGGTACCCAAACTGCAGCACTGGTATTAACATTTCACACAGGTCAGATCTCTATCCATGCTAAAAAGAACCACACAAAAAAAAAACCAACAACCCAACCCAAACAAAACCAAAAAAACCCCACAAAACACCAAAACAGAGAAGTCAAATTCAACTCTCAGCACAAAGTTTCCTTAGCTAGAAAACTGTTATTTTTTTACAAGACAGGTTGGAGCACTTCTGCTGTGGTCCAAGTTATACTCCAACCCTCCACAGATCCTTTATTCAGTCACCGAATATTTCCAGACTGCTAGAGAGCTTTAGAGCTTGACACGTCAAAAAAGTCATTGTGTTTGGGTTTCTAGAGGATAACCATGATCCTACAGCTGAGACCATGCACTACAAGACTACTAAAGCTTTTACGATGACTTCACAGTGCAGAATCTGCTGCAGTAAACCAAGGACAAATACTGGGATGTCTATTCCGTATGAGCACGTATGTGTGTGAATCCATCTGTTCACCTATATGGACAAAGCACCAAACAAAATTTAGCTGCTTACCTATCATTATTACAAGGGTCCAAAACTTGTAAGAACACTAAAAATGACACTGCAAACGATTTTAACTACAATGACCACCAACAGGAGATTTGCTGAATGGAGGCACACAAACTACAATGTCTGACACACAGAAAGGCTTCTGGAAATGCATACCATTTGTATATTTATCAAACATGACAGGCTTCTATATACCTTAGTATAAAACATAAAAAGCTCTAAAAAACGTCTCTAGAAAGCTTTGGAGCCTCCTATGGCTACACATACTCCAACAGGAATAATTTGATCTAGTTTTTGCAAAGGACGTTAGTCCATCTTGGAAACAATATTTGTAGAAGAATGCGTGCAAATGCATATGGTAAGCTAATTCACATGATAACAAGGATAGCATACGAAAAGGATGTATTTACAATGAATCTGGGAAGAAGGAGTACAGGTTAATTGCTTCCTATGCTGCAAAGCAGAGATCTTAAAACCTTGTTTCGTAACCAGCAATGATAATGGATGGAAAGGTTGCACTGATTACAGCAGCTCTGGATTAGCTTTGCAAAAATGCAGAACTTTCGAAGGGCCAGACATGCGTTGCACCAGATGAATCTTGATTCAGGCATCTATATTCGGATAGCTAGAGGCCAGTGGTAGTTTTCTGTAGGTATGTGACAACACACAGAAGAACAGAGTGAAAGCGAGCACAACGTACAGCTCTGCTCTTTCTGTATGTAGCCCACTTGGAAGGCGCAGGGCTACTGTATTTACATTTTCTTGCCATATGCCTTGGGGGAATAGGTGACACCCTCTGTTTTGGTTTCAGTTCCACATGCATTCTGAAGTTTTGACTCCCTTCATCACAATTCACACAGTAGTTGCCTGGTATCTCTTCTCTGTGCTGTCACTTACGCAGCGAGGGGAAGAGCTTTGCTTGCATTTGAACAGCGAGGCAGTCAATCACCACGACGGACTGGAAATTCACAGCACCTTTCAGGATGTGCTTCATACCGGTGAAATACAAATAAACAGAACAACATCAAATCATGTTGTTGGAAATATGTCCTCTCTTTCATGTTAATGCACTCAGTTAATTTCGCATCTGCTCTATAAATACTGCTTCCTCTTTCCACATCATCCTAACACAACATCAGTATTTCCTTATGATGACGAATACGACTGCAGGGAACTTTGTAAGAAAGGAATTTCCTATGCTGTAGGATCACGTAAAACAAAGGGCATTTTATGTTGCAAAGGGCCAGATAAAGAATTGATCCTCAGAACTGCGTCCCCCTAACCAGTGGATCTAAAAAGACAGCATTGTTCAGACTTGGCACCTTTTGTCTTTAGCACTGTGAAGTTTTTATATTTTGCCTTTGGAAGGTATACGACCCTCTGTTCCTCTCAATACACCCTACAGTCACTCTGATGAGTGGCACAGATAGAAGTCTTCGATGATGCATCAGTTTGCTCTCCTCTCAGACAGATTAAAAGGGCTACAGAGAGGGGAATGTGACAACAGTGCTGATGGAACAAAGCACCAGAGACAGGACAACACTTCCAGAGTGAAAATTAAAAGAGAAATGCCATTATAATGGACAAATTGGAAATAATTAGGTAGACAAAAAGACCAAGAAAGCAAAGGTCTGTTTCTACAATAAAGCTGCGACAATACAAACCAGACTGACCAGATGTGAGGCACAAAGGCGGCAGCAGATCCAACACGTCAAGGTCCACCCACCAGCAAAAGGCACTTGGCTACCACAGTCGTACCCTGCCTGAATCATCTTCCTTGCAAAGCACGCTCATTTTTCTGATCATTTAAGTCTTTTTATCTTCCTGTTGTTAGCTGCCTCTTCAAAAGATGTTAGTATTTCATTTCCACAGCAGTCTGGAAATAACTCATTGTACTACAGCAGGGTTCTCTAGGAATGAGGAATATGGGTGCCTTCCTCTTTTTTCTTTTCTTTTGTGGTTTTTTTTCCCTTCTCATTGAGGAAGGCCCTGAAGCCATGTTCTCATTAAATCTTTATGGTTTTTTAAAATAGGAAGCTATTGTCCCATATACCTCCTTAATTATGCACCAATCAAAAAGTTTAAAAGAGCAGCTCTGCCAGCGACAACTAGGAGGCAAGTGAAAGGAAAGAAATCTAACTTATTAAATGCTGTTTAAGTCTTTTTCCTGTAACACAGGTACATATATAAGCTTGAGGATTGCTTAAGCACAAGAAAGGCACTAAAGGGTCCTGAGGGAAAAAAGTTCTATATTTAAATTAAAATTCTTATTTTTAAATTTGTATTCTTATTTACAGAACATATATACTATTATTTATTGCCTCAAGTAGGCCTCATGATACTCATAAAACAAACAGATATTCAAAACAGACTTTTGAAAAACTCTTTAATTTCAAATGTCCATTTTGGGACACTGAGAGCTCAAGCATTAGAAGCGACGGACTTTAGAAATAAAAAGTAATATTTAAATAAAGTAATATTTAACTAGCCAAATTATGACACATGCTATATAATATTTAACTAGCTAAATTATGACATAAACTACATATATGAATTGCTTTGACTTCAGTGACACCTAGACAACACAAAAACCATGGGAAGAAATTTCTAAAATAATATGAATAGTATGATCAGGAAAATTTCTATGGCTAACTCCAAATCAGGTTTGCGTTGATTCACAGATAAGATTTAGAAGTGACATCACTGCTTCTCACAGGCTCTCCCAAAGAAGGTTTTCAGCAAGCTTTAGAAATCTCTGGAAGATGAGTTTTCTGCCACCTTCCATCAGAGAAGGAGTAAATGCTGCTAACAGTCTCGTGGCGTCAGTTCTGACATCATGAGCTGACACGCTGCAAGAAGCCCATGCTCCAAGGTCTAAAGCCTGCCTGACAAAGACCAGGGAAAAAACATCTCATCCAGTTTTAGATCTGACACAGAACTAATATCAAGAGTTTAGATATAGGCTTCTCAATGTGAAGTCTGAAGGAAGGTTACTTCCAGGAAAACTTCCCGTTGTTCTCCCACAAACTACGAGGCTGCACCACAACATGAATGGTGCTAGCAACCAGGATTGTTCAGTGGCTTCATGGCTACGTCCAAATCTGCAGCTCTGAAGTTGGGCTGTCCAGAACTCAATGCTGAGTTCTTTGAAATACCATTTGTTTGCTTTGCAGCTGCATTCATATTTTATGAAATTGCACCCTGGGGCATGAAGCAAAGATTCTCTGGGGATTAAATGCTTTTCTAAACCTAGATGATATTAGAAATAAATGAACATAATTATTCAAAGTTACTTTTTCACTAAACAATTAGCTTTTACACTCAAATTAACCTCACTTTTTGTGCATTTTTACCTATTTAAAAAACGACTGGAGGCACTGTATGAAGGGTTATCACTGACTACAGCAATGCCGAACACAGAAACTTGTGATACGTTCCAGCATGAAAAAGACATGGTGAAAATGTGTACAGCAGCCCTGGATATGTAATCAAGCATGGTGAGAAGAACCGATCTTCAGCTCAGCTTCTAATCCAAGTGCTGGCCCTCTCCCTCCTCAGTTGTGCAACTCTTCCAGCAGCCACAGTGACAGATGTTTTGCACGGGTAATCCTTCATCCTTCTAATCCCAACCGAGGGGTAGAATTGATGGACACCGGGTACACATAAATAACGAACCTGAAAATACGCAAGTTTGGTCTTGAATAAACAGTACTGAATAAACATATTAATAACAATACAGGCTTTATAGTAACATTAGCTGCTGACACAAATAACATTTATTCATACTACAGGGAGTGATTCTAAAGAAATAACACGAAAGTGCATAGACAAGTGTTGTTAAATCAAAAAGACTTTACAGAAAGCAGAAAAAAAGGAAAATACACATGACAAGGAAAGCGATGATGTTTCCTCTTTTTTCTGCACAAAAAAAAATAAAATAGCTGCAGTAGCTACAGGTGCAAAGCAGAAAATGAGGAGGATCAAATCAATATTTCTTTTCAAATGTTCACAAGTAACTTTTTCTAGTATGAGACTTGAATAGAGAAGGCAACTGGTTATGCACAATGGCACAGTTCATAACTAAAATCAGGTACCATTCCCCTTTGTGGCACAGAATTACCTCTTTAGAAATGTCACAACAGCAACAGAGTATCCACTTCTATGTTCTCTACGTGAATCCATCATGTTTACATCTGAACGCGTGCTTCAAATACTCCGAGTTTGTCATCTAATGTTCAACTAAACACAACTGACAAAGTCAAGGCATCAGTTACCGTTGCAAGCATCAGGTAGGTCTAATTTTGTCAAGTTTATCCCCTAAAAAATAAACTATCCAAAGTGGCCCCAGCATCTAAAATCTATTCCAGTGACTTGTATTTCACAGTGGACACCAAAACATGGTTTTATCTGAGATATCTGCTCATAGACTGCAAAGGAAAAAAGAATAATTTATGGGTGGACTGGAACGAAGAGTTGGGAAATGGTTGGTGCAGCAGGAGTATAACATATGTGATGGATACAGAGATGCCAACTGGGCGGAAGGGCCTCATGGAGCCGTATGTTCTGAGAACTACTTAGTTTTTCTGCTTGAAATGAAAGAGACGGATAATTTTGACCATAGGGATTAACCATTGTGCAGCAAAGTATTCAAAAACATCAAAACCGTAAAATTCACCTTGAATTGTGAAATATCTTCTGTTGCAACAGCACTGAAAAAAAGCAGCTGGGCATGCTCAGCTAGGAAAGGAAGGACAGGAGGGTGACAATGGGAAGTAATTATAAAGTTCTATTTTGTTTTGCACTTTCTGTTCCTAATTTTGCTTTAACCAAGAATCTGACATGTAATATAGTCTTCATACGCAACAGATACAGAATTCCATGCATTTAAAAGGATTAGTGGAGGGTTTCAGTGTCAGATCTCTGAGCAAAGCTTTTCTCTATTTTCGTCAAGACACAGCCTGAGTCTGTGGGTGAAATCCGACTACCAACTCCATAAAAATTACATCTGAAGTTCTTAATTGTTTTACGATCCTTCACCTTTTTTTCCATTGTCTTCCAAGATAAAAAAAAGAGACAGAAGTAACATAGTGGGGTAAAATACCAGGTACTCTATCCTTGGCACACCTTATGTTCTGACAAGTCAGGAAGATAATTGAGAGCCACTGAAATTTCTCAGATTTAACTGAATAGTCCATGCATTCAGCACAAAGTAAGGACTTTTTTCTTCAGTGGTCTCACGAGGAATAATGAAAGCGAGCTCTGGTGGCTAAAGTGTTTGGATACTGTACAAGCAGAGTTGAGTAAACTTTCTTTCTCTGACAGATTCAGCCATGAGTCAGCTGAAGTCTTCTTGCATCCCAAGAAATTGTTCACATTGGCGTATTTAATTTTTTCATCACGGAAACGTATTCTCCCTGACATATAGGACATAAAATCTGAGTTTCCTTAGATAATTCCAGTCAACTCAAGACTGACAACAACTTCCAAGGTAAGCCTGACGTATTTTTAACAGGGTCAGGCACAATGTCCTGCTGTCATTCCATCTTGGTGATGTGGTTGTTGTCAGGGAGTCGCATAAAACTTGGCAGACCAGACATCAATTCTACCCTTTGTCCACAGGCATCCTCCACTGAATTTAGCTAAGACACTTACTACCTCTGTATTTAAAAAATACAGCTAGAAAATGGGAGTAAAAATCCTTTTCCACTTCTCAGGGATACTGTAGGAAGGAGATGTACAATAAAAACTTACTAGACTCAGCTGTCAGTGATGAAGATTACACATCTGAGATTGAAAAAGTTCTGCCATATTCCGATTTGAGGTCTAGCACATGCCTAAGAACATGCACCTATAAGGAAAATAGGAGCACAAAGTTTTCTGACGGTTTTTGAGAGCAGAGAGAAAATAATCCTCATCCTACAAAGAAAAAACACCTTCCCTTTGCAATGGGGTGGCATAACCTGCCTTCTGGTTTGACAGTCAGAACTTGGTCCAAGTGTAATCCTCATTACACATTGAGTGAATTCCCCACTAACTGCCAAAACCAGTCAGAAAAGAAGAAACACTTTAGAACACCCACCATAGCTGGGGGAAAAGACAGTGGATTGCTTCCAGAGGAAAAAAAAGTCAAAATACAGCAGTAGAAACTCCACTGAACTGTGATTACTGGAGGGATTAGGACAACTAGACTCTGCTGAAGTATGAACCGGTATCATATTATTTTTCTTGTCAGAAACCATAATGCAAGGACTGAGAGCTCTGAATTCCAGCTACATAACAAAAATTGATGCTGCATGCTGCACCATACACGCCATCTCTGCTAAGTATCCATTTATGTCTCGAAGACCAGTGGGGTAAAGGACACAAACATATTTTCAGATAGTGGGTCTCTGAGACAATCTAATGAGTTTTTTTTTTACATACAGCAGTGATCTGGTTCCTTTTTGTGATCGAGGTCAAATTGGCATCGAAGGGAACAGAGCAGCTCTCCGCAGCAAGGCCACGTGGAGGGGGAACTGCTTTTGCAGCAGCATAGATTTCTGTAATATTTGCATTCCAAACAGGCCACATAACTTACTGCTAAATTACTCTTCCTATGTTCTCCAGGTCCTAATAGAAGCAGTAAAAAAAACATTTAATGAAAAGAAACTGAATGCTTTTATGGAAGGTCTCAGAGTTCAGATCACAGAATGGCAAAATTCCTTTGATCCGTGGCATGAACCCTCCCTGTTCTCATCATCGCTGCTCTCCTGTCAGATGAATACATGGTGAAATGTGCATTGTGGTCCCTAACTAGCTGTGATACTGCTTTCCTCAAGATGATAGCTTTCTGTACAGTTTTTCACTAGCCCTGTACAAAGGTTATGGGCACAGCAGCAACAGCAGCAAAATACAGCCTACTCTAAATCTAGGATGCTTGATTAGTTTCCAGAGACCTTTGAACATGGTGTTTTGATTTTTCCCTCTGCAATTTTATTACTAACTTTCCTTTATCATCCAACAAGCTCATGACAATCTAAACCTTAAAAACAAGCAGACGTATAAAACCTCTAAATGAGCCAAGCATTTCAGATGCCTAGATTGTCAGGCACAATCCTTACGTAAACCTTATAATCTAATTTTTCCCCCTTATTTGTTAAGCAGTAATACTAATGATTTGATTTTGAAACACTTATGCATATGAATGAGTTTTTATATAAGGCCTGATTTTAATTAAAAACCAAACCTAATCTTACTAACTTCTGAGCTAGAAATAGGGAGAGACTCAGTGGCAAGTCAGGCAGCAACAGTGCAGTTGGTACCGGCTATTGAACAGTGTTACACTGCTACAATTTTATGAATTCCTTAAGAAACCACAAAGAAATATACATTACCTGCCAGAGGAAAGATAAACAAGATTGAGGGAAAAGCGGGAGTTCAGAGGTTACTAAGAAAAGGTGTTTCAAAGAAATTGGTTCCAGGGAAAGAAAGGTTTCAGGAGAAAAGGGCAGACAGCCTATGGCATCTGTAGGGCTAGGTCAAGACTGGAACAATACAGACACTCGGAGGACTTGCGACAGAGCTTGAAAATGCTGGGAAAAAATGTCCAATAGCGACAAAAGGAAGTGCTTCTGTAAACATAAAGATTACTGATGTGCTTTCTCCTGTGCTGAAATAAACCAGGAGAAGGACACAAGCTGGATCTTCAGCTCATTGAAAACTGGCATTGATGGGTATTTTAGGGGAAAGAGAGATGGCCTCATACGTATCTGTGTATTTCAAAAACTGGGTTTTAAATTGAGTTCCACTTTGTACACATTATTACAAGATGCTTGACCCCAGTAACCTGCATTTTCTACTTTCCTTATCAAGGTAGAAACAGTTTATTACTTGGTTTCTAAAGAACAAAATCAAACAAATACCTGAATATTTTTTCATAGTTTTTTTTAAATGAACAAAGTACAAACAGAAGTCAAACAACTCTATATTGTTCCAAATTGTATATCTCAATGCTTAATGAGGCCAAATTAATAGTTCACATACCACTTCAAGCATTTTAACTTTCTATGTCTTTAGAAAGAATTAAGTCATTCCAGGCAGCAGTCAATGGTAGTAAGGCAAAGTCTAGTCTCTTGATAAAGACTCAAGCATTTGCTCACTAGTATCTATGCCTTCAGCCCTCTAACTGCCCCATGCTGCAGTTGTTGGCTTTCCCGTCTTTTCTTCAGGAGTGGCCATCAGTGTAAATATCTGCAAAACCTCCTGCTTATATAATACGCTTAATCAGGTACAGTTGTTCTACTTTAAAAGACAAAAGCAGCTCTAACACAGCTTTTATTTATTTCACTGTAACCCAACTCCCTGTTTAAAAAAACTCTTCTTTAATTTGCCCACAGAGCAGGCTTGTGCCAATATCCTTCTCAGGCAAAAAATATCATTGGACTCAAGACTGTTAACTACTGCTGTGCTGCCTTCCTATTTGCTTCTGTGTATCACTAGAGATGTGATCCTCAACCAGTTTCATATTACTTTTACATCCTGATTCATGTTCCAAGTCCAGCAAGTTACTTAAATGACTGCCTAGCGATAAGTACACAAGCATTCCCATTGGTGAGTGAAGCAGCAATGTATTTCCTTTATTTATTTACATTTCCCTCTAAGTCCATCACAGTGTTGGTCGATCAGCTCTGATCAATGCTAAGGTGTCAGTTTAGATGTAAACCCTTTAAAAAGCTGCACTTTGGGGCTTAATAACCGGGAGTTCTCTAACCAACATATTTATTGAGCTTGAAAGCATCAGCCTCAGACCAAATCTGTTGGACCCTTCATTCACATCACTGCAGCAGAACCCTAAGCAGCCTTTTGCACTAAAATACTCCTAAATATCACAACTCCATAAATACACTCCTTGGTAACTTGTTTGTAATCTTCAGCTTTCAAGGTTTTCTTCCTTGTGTGCTGCAAGTTAGGCTGCTATGTAAACTACAGGGACTCTAGGGCCCACCCTTTCCCCCCAAAGAAAACCCCAAACCCAGAAACCCCATAAAAAGTTTATTCATACAGTCCTTCAAGGCACACCTGCAAAACTTTATTTCCTCTAGAGATTTTAATTAATCACTTATCAGGTCATGAGCCTGGAGAACATCCCAAAAGGTATTTCCCAAGTGCAAGGTTTTTAGCTGCTCTTTACGCTTTCAGTGCAAGTCTTTGCTGACACCATTTTGCTCTAGAGTAGAACACATTTGATTCTACTTAGGTGAAAATCTGTCATTTCATAATCAGTGTCGTAGCCTTTCTGAGTATTGATTTTTGGAAAACAATTTTATAAGCTCACTTTTCTATTTCTTTAAGATGGAATCATAGATATTCATTTGGTACAGTAAGATCTCACTGATATGAAAACACAGTAAAGAGATTGCAGGTGATTACTGAGAACCTCCACTAGATATCTCCTTTGTGTTATCCAAGTACCTGCATTAAAGAGGATTTGGCCACAGAGTGATGCAGAGATTCTACTCTAAATCAGCACTAGGTGTAGCCCATCTTTGAAGGCACACAGAGCAAATTAGTCATCTAAAAGCTCACATTTTGGCATGGGGAGAGATAAAATGTTACACTGATTACCCAAGTGTCTAAAAAGTAGATCAAGTAACACGAAAATGAAATTGTCAAACTGGAAAATGATTTTCACTGAGATAATCTTTATACTTAGGAAATAAATATTGCAGATGATTTATAGTGCAGTCCAACTCTGACATGCAATACCCCTTTACCAATTCTTCCCTGTTGTCACATACTCATTTCTCTCCCTTTTTTCAAGACACTTGCAATCAGCCCATAAAGTGATACTCATTAG
>Ga0181612_123110_pt1 | contig 12961 bp, 6 predicted proteins | sample HoacroProtozoa21_FD_119630 | JGI IMG/M metagenome (GOLD analysis project Ga0181612, IMG submission 119630) | Hoatzin crop microbial communities from Cojedes, Venezuel. Combined Assembly of Gp0051906, Gp0051904, Gp0051908 | reverse complement strand
TTGCTGGGCACAGAGGTGAGACTCACTGGTCTGTAGTTTCCCAAGTCTTTCTTTTTGCTGTTTTTAAAAATGGGGGCTATGTTTCCCTTTTTCCAGTCAGTGGGAACTTCACTGGACTGCCACAACTGCTCAAATATGATTTATAGTGGCTTAGCAATTTCATCCACCAGCTGCCTAAGGACCCGCAGATGCTCTTCTCCTACAGTGGGCAGTTCTTCATGCTCCCAGTCCCTGCCTTTGCCTTCTGTGACTTAGACAGTGTGGCTGAAGCACCGGCCAGTGAAGACTGATGCGAAGAAGTCATTGAGTACCTCAGCCTTCTCCATATCCCAGGAAACCAGGTCTCCTGTTTCCTTTCAGAGAGGGCCCACATTTTCCCTAGCCTTCCTTTTATCACCAATGTACCTATAGAAGCTTTTCTTGTTGCCCTTGACATCCATGGCCAGACTGATGTTAATTAGTTTCAAACAGGTGTAAACATTTAAAACAAGCTTCTGGAGATTTGACCACTCACACTTTTAAACGAATACTTCATTTCAAACCTAAGAATTATGAACACTCTTTACAAGTTTTCCAGTAGGCAACTACCATTCAGCCAAGGACAGATCAAAAGCCTTTCCATACTTCAGTTGGAACTGAAGCTTCCTTTATTCTTGCTTCAACAAAAAGCTCACTACAGAATACATGAAAAAGTAATATTTTGAGGAAAATTACCCCCAAGTATAGCAAAACCAAGGTAAAACATAGGCAATCCCTGTTAAAAGGCCTTATGAACTGACATAAGACTATTCCATGTCTAGTCACAGTTGTCAAACACCAGGCAGCTCTGAACAGCTACAATGCTTTTGCTAGTGATCCAGAACATTTTGGGATAACCCAGAGGTTTTTCAAAGGACAACATTAACTCGTCTGATCAAACCTACCTACAATTTTTACCTAGACTCAAGAAAAATAAGAAATCCATCCTGACAGGAATTCTTCTACACTGATCCACCAGTGAAGTTCCAGCGCTATGAGTTTAATATTGGAAAACAATAACCTACCAGTATAAAATGACTATTTTCAGGCAACAAACACAGACAGTTCTGAAGTTCAAAGCCTTGCTTCCTGTACTGCAAAACTTCTATGAGCTGCTGGCACCAGGGTGCGGCATGTTTGGATTTTTGTTTTCTTCTGTAGTTTTAGGAACTTTTTTTACTGAATTGGGGCAGGGGAGAAATCAAGCCACCTCCATTTTTTATCTCAAACTAGTACATTTTTCAGTTCAATCTTGGTGCAACTGACTGGAGTTGTTCCAGTAAACTTCACAGAAAGTTCAACAAAACTTCAAAAGTCATTCAACAACAAAAATTTTAAAACCAGTTTCAATCACTAGAAAAAAAACAAATGTTCAAGCTGCTTCAGATGGCATTCCCAGAAGGCAGGAAATACATGGGGAGAAAAGCAGCACTTATCAAACCAGTAAAATGTACTTCTCCCTAATCACTGCCAAAACCATTACAGGGCTGCAAAATGATAGGCCATAACACACAAAGCATCTGTCTAACATGCTGCAAATATTATCCCTTACTGATAAAAATACTGCCAGGGTAGAAATCTAAATTACCAAATGCTGTTCAGATGACTTTATGAAAAATTACACTCAGCTAAACATTATGCTGCATGAGCAGAAATGGTTGCGAATGCAAGAACTTTCAAGTTTGCAGAACACAGATGATCCAAGCACAATGCTAATCAGAAAAACTTAATGTTCAAACTTCATGTTCAACAGGAAGTTCTCTCCATCTCCACATATTTTCCTCAGAAGAGTTCATCAATGTACTGCAAAATAGGGATTACGTAAAGCAGACTACTGATCTTCCTCTACTAAACAAAGAAGAGCCTAGTATTAGAAATAACAGTACTGATATCAATGTTAGAAATGGTAAGAAACCATTTAGATAGAACTGGGGAGATGTTTCTTGTTCATGTGGAATGCTTAAATCTTTCCAAACTATGTACAGACACTCACATCTATGTTACTTCTATGAGCAAATACATTTTATTTCTTCATGACTATACGGTTTCCAGCCCAGACACCACGTGGAGTAACTACTGGTGTAGAACAAGCAGGACCATCTGTGAAAGTTCTGAGAAATGAGCAAATTTAATTACTCACCTGCAGGTCATTTTCCTTCTGAGACTGTACAGACTCTCCTTTATTACAGGACCTCTATGAATGAGAAAAAGCAAACACAATAAGAAGGTGAAATTCAACATGATTAACATGCAACCACCAGAACAAAGGGAGTAGAAGTGCCAGCTACAATTAACTAGATGTCTCAACACTGTCTTGATCTGTGACAGCTACAGCACTAGTATCCATCTGACCTCTGACCACCACACTATTTCAACAATTTCAAAATCTTTCAAAAGGATGTGCCACTGAGACCAGACTACTGTAAAAAGCCCAAGAGCTGATTTTCAGGTATGTTTTTACTGTTTCACAGTATTTCAAAACAAGATTTCAATGTATCACAAGCTTAGAGGAATATTTTTAATTAAGAGAAAATTAAGTCCCTCTGCATGACATCTGGGATGATAGTCGTCTTGCAGCTAAAGCACTTGAGATGCATTACAGAGATTATATAAAAGCCTTATAAGGACTATTAGAAGAGGCATGTTATGAAGCTTGTAAAGCACTTGCTTTTTTATTTTCCAAATTTCTTGTGACTAGAACCTCCTTATTTACAGTATGCTATCTAGGCTATATGTACAATGTACCACTGGCTGTGCAAATCCAAGATTTTTCTTCACATGAACTGCCTATGTAAGCTAAAGATGTCTCAGTAAGAACTGCAATATACTAGCAAATCTTTAACGAATTCCATGCATAATATATTGTGCTAGGATTGTTAACAGTCATTATAAAGCAGTTTCAGAGTATCAGACTATACCCTCAGAAACTGAACCCTCAATGGCACATGCTTTTAATAGAGCTGCACATTTAAAATTCAAGATGGAATAAAAACCTTGTCCTTTAATGGGCTTGAAGGTAAGGAGAAGAGAAAGCAAATATTTACTTAGAATTAATGACAGTTTGTGGTTGCTATTTATGTTGCAACTCCACCATTGCCTGTTTAAACCAGATTAGCTTTAGAGGCCCATAAAGGTAGCCTGCATCTCCACCTTCTGAACAAAAACATTTGATTCATAGAACCGTGTGCATACCTTCCTGTTCCAAAGCTCTAACATGTCCAAAACAAGGGTGGAAATATGAACTTAATGGTATACAGTTAAGCAACACCAGCTGCCTTAAGTACAATACAAGAGGCTAATTATTTACACAAGCTATGCAGTTACAGTATTTCAGAAGCTATAGAAAAAGTATAGTTAATATGAATCAATGGTCTTTCAGCAAGTAATTCCCATTCCACTAACATAATAAGTTTAAAACAAGACAATATGGAAATTGCTATTAGTTTATATTCCTTTCAAGGAAAATAATACAGTCAAAACATATTCAATAAAGCTACATGCATAACTACTCAGTAGTATTAAAGTCATTTACAGAGGGCATCTCTGAACAAGCATGTCCTACATCAATACCACTCTTGCATCTTACAGATTTTTCTTGAAGAGTCAGAAAGTTACTCACCATCCAGGAGTCTTTCCTGATTAATGGTGCTCTCAGAATGGTTCAGTTCATCAGAAGGTAAGCAGATTAGGCTTTTCCCTAGAACCTGAACTGGCATCTACTTTCCAGAAGTCATACTGTATAAAGAACTAGCCAGTTCTAAGAGTCCACCTCAAATTAGTGTTGGAGATACCCTAATCGCATCTGCTGTGCCATTAGAAAGAGACAATTAGGGATACGTACTGCAGAGTCATCAGAAAAGGAGACTTCTGCATCATCCCTTCCTCTTTTCTGTTCCCTCAGCATGGAGCATTAGTGTCCAGAGGAGAATGAATACAAAGTAATGAATGGGAGCTTGGAGAGGATCAGTCTTCATAAGTGGCCATGTACTCAGCCTAGAATTAGGAAACTCTCCAGTACATGAGGTCAAGGAGAATAAAGTAAGCAGGATGCAATTTTATGTAACAAAAGTTTAAGAATTTCACTCTAATACAGATGTTAAAGTGGTAGGATTTGATTGTTTTCTGACTGCACAATGAGAACTGTGGTTCAAAGTGAAACATCTCATACCACGAGGTATTTGAACTACATGTTTAACTCATGTGGTTTTGGCTAAAGCAATCAAAACTTCAGTTTTTCCACAAACTCTAATAGCTCACTTCAATTTATGTCCAATTCTGGGAGCTATTTACTTCAACAGCAATAAGGAGATTTTAATTATCCAAATATGACTGAATAACTCCTGGAGGTTTTTAATTACTCTGTCTAAATGGAAATATTAACTAGAAATGAACATGTGTTCTACATCTTTAAGATTTCTTTAAATATTTGTTCAGTTCTTGCTTTATTGTGGGAAGGTTTATTCTCAAAGCAGATTAAGAAAACTCCCTACAATTTTAGTAAGGGAGGACAGCTATATGCAAAGAGACAACAGAAGTTGTTATAGATTATACTTTGTGACCATGTAAATTGATTTTAAGGCAGGAAGTTTCAGGTATAAGATGAAAGTCCTAGAATGGGAGAGATTCAACACTATCTGATCTGCGATCAGAAGATGACCAGTGTTTACGCATCTGGCAGTTTGACACAGAAAATTGAGTTCTTCATTATTTTCTTCTTAATGCCCCAAATTTATTTCTCTTGTAGCTGGCAGATGAGCTCTGTATCAAAAATCTCAGGTGATGCTTGGCAGGAGAATTCTGTACAGAGAAGGAACTTAGAATTTTTTTTTTCCCCCAAGTAACTCTTAGCTCTGCCCACAAATTTAAATATTACATTACAACTCCATTTTTCTGAGTTTACTCATCTTCAGTAGTTTAAGATTTCAAAATACTGCAATACTTTGATTTAGACAAATCCATAGGAATTCAAATCCCAAGGAATTACAACATTAGAAGGAACTGACTGAGAGGTTAGAGGCAACCTATGCAGGGGAAACTTTTCTTAATTCTAGAAGCTGTTGGAAGCCATTGATTCGAACTTCAGGGTATGGGAACACAAACAGTTTTAGATTCAACAATAACAATATCTTCCTCTCAGAATCTGCTGTTGATCACTGATCCCTCCCAGACCTGAAGGAACTGATACTGATTTGCTGAAGTCCTAGAATCTAGCACATGAAGAATGCCCAGTTCAAGCCCTACAAAAGCCACAAAAAACAACTCTAATCCTCTTCACTTCAAGTTACCATTCTCTCATGAGGGAGCAGAGGAAAGGAAGGGGCAGTACTTTGATACTTTGTTATGGCTGTAAACATTCAGATGCACAAGACAGTAGCTGGTGCTACTTAAGCCTTATTTTTAAACAATGAAATCCAGTACTAAAGAAAATGAAAGCTGTAGAGAATGCTCCAACTTCAGAGATCTCATACTATACCGTGAATCGTGTCTGTCACCTGGAAACCAGAGTGCTCTAGGCACGATCGCATGGGCAAGCCTGCAGCAGAGAACACATGCATATACAACTAAAGTGGTACATTACCCCCAGAATACCCTTAACTCCACCCAACACAAATATATCCCCGTAAGAGGTGCTTGGTTTCTTTCAAGCCGTCTGCCAGTGCCAGGGATTTGTAGTTACTCCATGCTACAAACAGACATGGACACCAACAACCACAGAAGACGTTGATAATTACAGTTACACAGCAGTCTGCATTTTATTTAGTTACAAAAAATAAAAGGCAGCAAGGCAGGTATGGAAAAAGATTTACCACAGAACTGTGGCAACCATTTATACTTAGTTTGCATCTGCTCACACAGAAATTGAGATACCAGAGATGAACATTAGGTACACTGATTTGGTTTTCCTCATTGATATACAAGATTTTGTTTTGGCTGTTGCAAAGTAACAGAGCCCCAATGAATCCGAGTTCAAGGTTCTTTTGACATGTGTAAAAGAATGGGAATCAATCCCCAAGTTACCTTTTGATAGGCAAACTTCAAAGAAATTCACCTTAATTTAAGCTTCTTTTTTTGTTGATGCTAGCTTATGTTGAAATCCTAACAGTATTTCTAAGATGTGGGAAATTTTGGTCGTTCTGAATTTAAGTAGAAACACTACAGTGATCTGCATATGAAATCCAGTCTTAAAGTCTGGACATTAAATTGCATATTGTTGGAGAACCTTTTGTTTCAGTTGTTTTATCAATGATATAGCCAATAATTAAGGACATTTTGTCATGAGGAAGTTTTACTTTCAATGCTCCCCTTCAAATTTAGCAACTAAGCTGGAGCAAGAGTAAGTGAAGCAGAGTAAGACACTTCCCTTCTTTCAACGTAGAACATATCTGCATTGTGCCTCAAACATTTGGGTTTTAATGTGGTTAGTACTTTAACCTGTCACAAGCACAAATACTTGTCTTAAAAAAAAGTTCTGCTCAAGGATATACTCAAGAGACGTCCTTGATTTTTAAACATCCATGCCAGTGCGACCATTCATAATAATGGCCGAACCAGCTCTGTTCGTTTCCCCCCCAACTCCCCCCAAAATAGTCATGCACACAAAAAATTGGCTTAAACATATCAGCTATGACAGAAGAAGGCACAGAACCTTCCCTGTGTGGCAGCTTTAGCCAACTGGCATGGTTTGTATTGGATGAGTTTCATGTACTGACATTTGTGTCTTCCAAGATTCATAATAAGCAAACTGGGGTTATTTTCAAACTGCAAAAAAGGTTCCTTTAAAAGGTGGCTCGAAGAATTATGGTGCCAGTATCATTCATTCTTAAGTTAGTATTGGGTATCTATTTTTCACTACTATTCAATATTTTAAGTTAAACTTGTCTTCTGTATGTACAACAATTTGGTGCAGATTTCTATAGACCTATAGTATTTACAGTAAAGGAATAACAAAAGCTGATATTATCACTGTTTTGTGCTCCAATTTCAACAGAAAGTAAAATGGACAAGAGTTAAAACATGCTACAAAGGCTCAAGCAAACAAGTGGTAACTACTAATACCCAGTGGCAGTTAAGTCATTGAGAATTAAGTCATGATTTTAGAATAAGGTCTCAAAACTGAACTTACATCAGCAGTGCCCCTTAATTTCTATAGGGCTTTAAACTTAAGCAACATTATAAAAAATATCAGATTACTCTCTCAACAGACTTGTCATAAGATTCTGCTTATGCCACCCAGAAATCGGTAAGAATCCTAAGTGAGGTTTTCAAAATACCCCAATAAAACAGTTTGCTTATATTTTAACTTGCACTTAAGGTAGAGGGGCTGGAAGAGACAAATGTTTGTCGACAAAAATTGTGAACCTCAATGCAATCTGAAAGTTTTACCTTGGGACTCTCTCTGCTTACTTAACCTTTAGTGAACTGCACCAACAAGAGCAGTCATTTCACTGCCACTACGGAAATAAAGGAAGTTAGACATCTCAAAAGATCCTTCAACACCAAGAGTACAAAGGTTAGAAAGTTATGAACACGCTTTCAATCTTGAAACCAAATTAGTTCTGATTTTAGAGCCCAGAATTTTATTTTGATTTCTTCAGTGGACAAGGGCACAGAAAAGGCACATAAAAAAAACCTGAGGGAAGAGGAAGGCAATTAAATTCTAGTCTCTACTTTTCCTTTGAAATAAGGGAAAGGCCACATTTCTTCACAGCTCTTGGGCAACAAAAGTTCTACCACTACAGAAGTTTTACAGCCCATGTTCCTACTCAAGGCTCCTACATATTAAGTCAGCATTACATTAAAGCCATTAATAATTCTGAAAAAAATTCTCAGCATCAACTCTAGGAGTTATTTCGAAAACAAAGTTTCAAAAGCAAAAGCTTTGCTTTTGGTTTCTCTTCAAGCTTAAATAGTCTTTCCTTTAGTTTAACTAATGAACTTCTGCACACTTCTCTTGTTCAACAGTTTAACTTTCCACACACACATACAGTGGTGTAGCCCGGTGTTTCATGCTGTTTCAAGCCACTGTAATCTTTTACATATTTCTGGTAAAGTTTGCTACCATGGGAAAGTTAATACCTCACATCGTATAATAAAAGAACACATTAAAGCCAGTTAAGTGACACTATCCAATGAGATTTTTAATAGTAAGTTTGGTCAAGTCAGCAGAAGCAGGAAGAATGGGCTGAAATTTCAGGAACAGTCAATCTCCTGCAGATATTTGATCAGTTATTCAAGCAAGTGACTGAGTACTGGAAAAATATCAAATTAGTGGATTATAAAACCAGATTGTCCAAGTCAAATAGAAACAAATACAAACACCCAAATGTAATTTTATGAAGATGCAATTTTTCATAAGCTTAAACACGTTATGAGTATTTATTTACAATATAATCAAGTGTCCAGCAGAGTTGGGCAAGAGAAGATCTGCTGTATAGTCCTACTGTAACTGTCTGTGGGCTTTGGAAGAGAACATCTTTGCAAAATATTCTTGATTTTAAACCTTACTATTTGAAACAGATTTGCCAACCACTTCTCTTAAGAAGTGCTTCTCTTAATTTCAATGCTATTTACATTTTACTAACCAAATAAAAGAAAAGTAACATTAGAAGTTTGACAAACATCTGGTTCAGATTGCCAGCTATGAGGCGTATCACACATTTAGGAAAGCATGTTTTGGAATGAGATGGCTGTACGGTATCAATGTTTGTGCTTCATTTTTATTCTAACGCTATAGATCACATTTTCCAGCAACGCAATTACCCATGAGATCTCTAACAAAATGCTTGAGCACTGTACAAGTTTGACAAAACATTCAACTTTAATCTCCAGGATTCGTAAGTGCTACCAATATGAAAATTAAGTGGTTTAGTCTCTTGCAATCTTGGTAGTTATGCCAAAGTCCTACATACTGTACAGAAACAAACTTTAACTTTACTGGAACATGACAATCCAAACTTAACACCATAAACAAAACATTACTGATGAAACAGACATCATATGAGCCTTCAGCTGATACACGCCAGTCAGGATCTGTATAGAAAGCAGCGTAAGTTGTAGACAATAACAAGCTACAAAGAAAACTGCTTCAAGCTAGCAATCTACCCCACTAACACTAAAACACATTCCCAAAAGGTTAAACCAGCACACACTTGCAGTGTGTCACAATGAAAATCTCCAAACATACCACAATTAAGCTACAGAAACCCTCCCACTCCCAAAGCACTCTATGTACTCACCATCTGCAGGATCGCACCATATAAACGCAGGAGAACTTTCCGTGGTTCATCTGCAACTGTCTCAACAGCATCAGGTAGTGAGCACTGAAACAGCATGTTGCTGAGGCCACCTCTACCAACAGAAAGGTAAGTTTATCAGCTAACTTGGATGAGCATACATATTTCCTTTTCTACAAATTAGAGGCACACTACTCATCCTTTTAGGATGGTTAACTGATAAGCTCTAACATGAGAAAATTTTCCAGCAGTACCAATCACTCATAAGGCTTCAACAGAAAGTTTAGCAGATTCATGCTTCTTACTGTACAGTTCACCATTAAGATCTATTGATACAAATTACAGCTCAGGCTACGAACAAACTGATGTAAAACACAACAGGCAACTAAGAAAGATGTTGACCTCTGCTGACAATTATTTTCGGGACTTCTAGAAATTGATGCTGCTGTCTTGTCAGATGTACTTGGCCACACAAACAAGCAAGACGACAGCAGAATAAGCTTAAAATCACAGAGCGAGTATAAAACCCTTAGTTTGAATTAAGAGCTGGTATCACTGGGATGGTAGCTACAAAGATTTAACCTGAATACCAGTGCTACAGCATCACTGATGAAAGTCATACTTTTGCTATCACATTCTTAGGGACTCATTTTCAATTTTGAAATTTACAATTAAAGCAGTTGTTTATTTTAATGAAATTGCTTGTGTATTTGGCAAAACTGAAGTCACCCTCAGAAACTTAACAGGTAAGACATGAACTAGGGAGTCCTGTGCTTCAGTCATTCAGGGGTTATACAAGCATGCTAGCTTTTCATAGAATTACTGTTTTATAACAGTATTCTTACAGGAAAAAGTGACAACGTGTTTTCTACAGGTTTATCAAGCTAGATGGATAGGAGATTAGAGAAGCTAAGTTTCTTGATTTCTAGTAGCCCATTAAGAACACCAGTCTATTCAGCCCACATTTTCTTTACCACATTGTCTTTCTGCATCCTCTTCATTATCAATATATTCATTAACAAGTTTTCACATTTCCCTTCTGCAATAGATGTTCCTCTACTATAAGGGGGAAAGTACTGAAATTTCTGGTTTTTTTGAGAAACAGAAATGCAAACCAGCTCTACTGAAAAAAATTGTCTGCCTCACCATTAAAGAAAGAACTTTTCAAAACCAGATACAATCTAAATGTAGCAGGTAGCAGTAAAGGAATGAGGTAGCACAGATTTAAAAAAGTAAGTAATTTTACTTGTGGCATGCTACAGAACTTACTGCAGGAACTCTAGAATGTAAATAATAGTACCTCTGTCATGTTGCGATTTCCTTCAAAGTAATGCAGTTTTTCGTAACACCCAAAGTGTAAGTATTTAATATTACCTTGTAGTGAGCTTTGACTCCAGGAATCCATGGCAGATCCAAAATGTGATGACTAAAATGCAGTTCTTAGTCCTAACCTGACACTCAGTGCTTTTTCAAGTATTTTTCTGGGTTCTCTTACAATGCAGTGGGGGAAGCACTACAGACTTTCTGGAGGAAAAGGCTACCCAGAAGTAGGTGACCTGTATGTATTTACTGGAGCTGATACAGAGAAGAAGGGCTGGCCAACATATTCAAAGCCAACAACTGAGAAGCAAGAATGAAATCTCAAGAAAATAGGCTAAAAAACTGCACAATATGCTTAAGAAAGAGGACAGAAGAGAACCAGGTGGCTTGGCAGGCATCCAAAAAACGATGTTTAGAGACAAGAGGTATGAAGTAACTTTGAACCATGAAGGTAAACAGGTAGAAAAAGCAGAAAAGGTATCAAACGAAAAGCAAAGCCAGACTATTCAGATGCCATCAGAATATTGGTTAGTTGTGCCAACTACTTTTCTGGCTTCATTTAAACTGTGCTAGACAGTTTTTCTTGAAAAAAAAAAATTGCTACCTTTTCTAAGCCCCTGATATAGATTTTGATGAAACTATCAATATTTAAATAAAAGAACTAACCACACTGAAACCCACTTTACAAAAAATACTGGACTAGGGCTCAAAAACCTGTACAACTATGTTACTTATTTAAATACAAGATCAGCCTTCATACAGTGCACGAAAGCCCAGAAATTATTCTTTTTTATACCTCTCAAACAGAACTGTCTTACTGAGGCCAAACTCCATTAAACAGCAGTTTCACTATAGTTTTATGCAGTTCAGACATCTGTAGACTCAGCAGCTTATCTAAGGGTCAAAAGGGCACACCTCACTCTTACACAGATAAAGCTACCAGTTAGTCTACTGTTACAAATTACTTAAAGGTAAACCCTTCCAAAAGGGTCACCTATTTTCAAAGCTTTCCACAGCCTTCCCCAAATCACAGCCTCAGCAGTTAGATCTGCTTATATACTTGCATTCTGATCAGATGCAAATCTATTTCTCTGCTCTAATAAGGACTGGATCCCACCATCCTGATACCAAGTACCTAACAGTGGTTCATGAACATGATTTGCACTGATGCAGTCAAAACGGCAATACTGACACAGTAGTGAATGCACACTGAGTGCTGACTTTTGTGAAACTAGAATCAGCAAACCAACATGATTTTGCGTTCTCTGTAAATACAAGTGGTGAAAAGACTTTTACCAAAATAAATGCAACTGCTAATTAGCATGGTTTTACACTGTCTTCAATTTCAGCCCATCCTCTCTTCATACCAATTCAGAAACCACCCAAGCCATTTTGAAGTGGTATTTCAGAGGAGAAGTTTCCACAAAATGCAAGAACAACTGCACTAAAACCTAAGGCTTTAGAAAATAAGGACCAAAGTCAGCAGTACACACTAATAAGGATGAAAACAGAATTAAGCACGACAGATTACAGACATATTACCAGATAAGTTTACTGTCTATGAAAAGTATTGGTCTTCTAAAAATTCTCTCCCTTTATAAACTTATTGTGATCATGTCAAGTGAGCAGAAATTATCTAAAAATACAAATACTATCTGCACTAGCTTTCAATAAGTCGCTCATTTTTACTAATGCTTTTAAAATAGATTTGGAAACAAGCATGATGGGTTTTGATTATACTTTCATATATCAGAGCTTTGTCAACAGTTTATGCTCTCTTAGCTAACTGGGGGTAGATTTGCATGTATTTCGTGTAACAACAAAAGTGGAAACACTAGGAAAGCAAACTCGGGACTCACGGGGACAAACTGACAATATCCTTTGAAACTTTATGCGACTCTGCAGTTGATCAGGTAGAATTATCAAGCACTAAGGCACACTAGACAAGCAGTCTGTAAAAGTGAAGCTCTGAACTAACACCGATTTAACTGGTATACAGGACTGGTACAAAAAAAAAAGACTAACTCCACAAAGAAGGCAAGGATCTCACACACATCACATACGGCTTCTAGAACATCCCCAATTCACATATTTCTGCTGCCAAAAACAAGTCTCCTGCACGCTGCCGACATGCTGAGTCACAAGCACTTGTCACTATATATGCTAAAGGATGATTCACATCATCGATACACCGCATTTACCCGCTAACTTCTGAATTTCAGAACGGTCAAGGTCACGGCAAAAAGGGCACTTTTTTCTCAGGTGGGAGCTCCCAACTCGGTGCAGCGGTTCGCTTCCACCGTCACGGTCCGGTGCGTCTCCCCCGGCCCAGGGCCGCCGCGCTAGCCCCTCGCCTCACCGCCCTCCCCCGGGCGGGGGGAGCCGACGCA
>Ga0181612_180055_pt1 | contig 12962 bp, 7 predicted proteins | sample HoacroProtozoa21_FD_119630 | JGI IMG/M metagenome (GOLD analysis project Ga0181612, IMG submission 119630) | Hoatzin crop microbial communities from Cojedes, Venezuel. Combined Assembly of Gp0051906, Gp0051904, Gp0051908 | reverse complement strand
TTCTAGTAACTATAGAAGTTGTGTATATTTCTGTTTGTCCCTTCTTCCTACTATTTCCTACAAAAATATAGTAAGACAGCACTTACATAAGAAGACTAGCTGTGGAATGATGCCAAGGAAATATTAGTGTATTCCAGACATTTAATGGATAAGAAAAATGGCAAAATTACTAATGAATTTGTGAACATGTGTTGCTTTCTCACGAAAGTAGTCAAAGTTCCAACCCCTACCCTAGCTGGCTTTCTGTCATTAAAATAAAGCAACAGTGAAAAACATTGCAATCAGTTCCAAAATCAAATGCAAAGAAACAAAACTGTGTAAAAAGTCATCTGTAAGGCTTAAGTGCCTACTTGTTGCAGGTGCTAAATACTTACAGGTATTTCAGAAGTGGGAGGTTCTTAAAGGCATCTGGATCTATGTAATCCAAGTTTCTAAGATTTCGAATTTCACTGTAAAAAAGGGAGGAACATTACCAGATTGATCATTACTGTTTAATTATTTATCATAACAGAAATCAGCAATGTTAAAATAAGATTTCAGGGATCTAATTCCTACAATGAGCTTTTGTACCAACCAGCACTAGCTCAAGACCACTATAAATTCTGACCAGTCTTACAATGACTAGTTATCATCTGGATAGACACAGTGCTGGAGACTGGGTAGTTTAAGCATCAGGGGAAGAAGCACCTGAGATTTGAATATGGATCCTTTGTCTGTATGGTCCTAAAGTCAAAGTAATAGCCTGTGGTAATGGCTGTTCTTTGAACACGGTGAGAGTTTTGTTTCTGTGAAGTTGAGTAAAAAGAAGAAAAGTTAAGCAAAACTTTCAGCATTCACGTATCATAGTCCTATCAACTCACAACCATCTATTTAGCTTATAATTTTATATCCCGTTTTTCTGGTTATTTCCTTCATGTCTCCAACAGTGTTTTGTATTATTTTTCCTCTCCCTTTTACAGAACTCATCAATGGGTCCAAAAGACAGATCAGGTCACTTAAATTCACTCCATTCTGCAGCATGAAATGGACACGCCATTCACTATATAATATAGCCGTGTCCAGCAGTATAGAGGATAGTGTACCTCTTTGCTTTATGCTGATGCAAAATGTAACACAGACTTCATTCCTTATATCTTCTGTCCACAATTATGTCCTTGAATACTTCTACACAGGCGACAGCTTGGGCTGCAGATGGCTTTTTAGACTGCAAGTGTTGAAGAACCAGCCTGACACTGATCACGGCTATGGTGACATGGGGTGCTTTCTGTCAGTGTGCTGGTGGGGCTGCTGCCCCTCCAGCCATCGTGATCATTGCCTGGCATCATGACTTCTCCTCATTTTTCTGAAATGCTTGTCTCTGCCCTTAATGCAATTTTCCTCAATCTTTCTCATTCCTCAGCAGATTTCTTTCTTTTCTATCCATAACAACAGCCAGCAGTCTGGCAGCACCAATCAGACTGTGCCAAAATTCACTGTCTAGATTCAGTAAACCTACAAAATTTTCACCATTTATGAAAAAACCCACCCTTACCTGCCCCCATCACATGCACACTTTTCCTTTCCTGGCCTCTTTAATGTCTCCAGAAAGGGATAGCCCTTTTTGCTTGTTTGCTTCTACTGCTTTACCTTAAACTAGTTCTGGGCACTGGTCTTACAACTCTGGTGCAACAGCTCTCAGCCTTTCCTAATATAGAAACCATATAGAAAAAAACAGTCCCAGTTTTCCTCCTGAGACTAGCTGGGGAGCAGTGGGCTGAGGGAAGCACTTCTTGCTACTTGTAGACAGAAATTTGATGAAGACAGGTATAGATGGGATGGTGGTGCAGGTTGTATAGACAATGTTCTCATCTTAAGTCAGTCCAAGAAGTGCTGCTACAGGGCAGAGACTCAATGGGCAGAAACCAGTAGTATTTAGTTTACCACGTTACCTGACAGTGCCAAGTAACCTACACAATATAGGTATCAGGAAGCTGGGGTTTAAGCATAGCTTTGCCGCTGGAATAATTTTTGTGGGATGAAATCAACCCAGCCAAGTTGCCTGAGAAATAAAAGTGGGAAAAGAGACATAAGTACATAAATCAGTATGTAGATACACGTACCAAGACTTCAGCCTCTCTATATGCTGTTATACTGATGAAACCATTCTGTTCCACGTTTCAAGTCTTCAGGTTTTACTCTGTTTACTACAGTATTTCAGGGAGAGAAGGATTTACTTTTTACTTGCATGTTAAATGGATGTAATTAATAGCTGTACCACTGCCATTACAGTGATGTAATCAAATATTCTTCATATCTGTTAGCTACTTTGAACAGTAGTGTTTCTGTATTTAAAGGAAATCTTCTCAATGTCAGCCTCTTGCTTCTCTCAAATGATTTTATTAGTTATGTAACTATCACTCTCCTGACAGTAGAATTTGCTCCATAAACTCTGATATGTTTTTTCTGTCACTGACTACATTTAAAATGCTGGACTCATGAGCTTCCTTGTTACATACTCCTTTGTTGTGGACCAAAGGGAAAGACAATGTTCACATCAACCTACAGCCTAGAGATGGATAATGCACTGGAATACCATAGAGTCATCAGGATTTGGCTTGTTGCTGTTCATAGTATTCTGCATAAATGAGGGTACTGAAAGTAAGAATCCCAAATCTGTAGATAGTATTAAAATTGGAAATACCAAATAATGCAATGAGATTCAATCAGATTTCAATTTCAATTTCTTAAGTAACTGGGCCATGAGAGGGCATGTGTTGTTTAACAAAGGCAAATTAAAAACTAATTAATCTGGGAATAAAAGATTTAAAACCGCTAGATGAGACAGTTGGCACAGTAATTGGATAAAAGTTTAAAGAATGTGAGTGAGGAAATCAGTATGATTCAGCTGAATGTTGGAGAAAGATTTACATCCCTGATGTTCGATTTCCTTGAATTGGTAATGCTGGGATTAGGAAAGAAGTAAGCTTTAATATATACTGTATTTATATTTGAACTTTATCCTACGCTTTGTATTACAGAGGTTTCTTAAATCCCCAAAAGAAGAAAAGGGCCTGTTGTGGTAGGTACTACAGAAAACAACAGCAGACAGCCAGTTGCTTAGAAGTCTCTAGTCAAAACAGACAAGAAAAAGGGTGAGAGAGGTATAAAAAGGTAAAAAGTGATTTGACTGAAGTGAATGCTATGCTTAAGAAAAGAACTCAGGAGAAAAATACAATTTTCCCTACTTCTAGTCCAGTCAAATGTGCCTCTCACACTTGACTGGCTGAATATGTGGCTTCTCATTTCATGTGCGTGAAAAAGAGAAAGATCTTCAAATTCAGTTCCACTCATGAACTGTGCTGCTGTCCTTGTTTTGCACACTCATACAGAATGAATCTCAGAGTACTGGAAGGAAACTCCCCCTAAAATCGTAGATTTAAAGGATATCTATAGCTCCATCAATATTGGAGCCTATGAAGTTAAGCGCATGAAGAGAAAAGATACTGAAATAGTTCTGATCTCATCAGTTCATAGGATACTGATACACAAACTGGATTTCACAATTTCTTTTACATTAATTAGTCATGAGTAATATACTCAAAGGTGCCTAAATGTTATACGATAGTAATTTTCACAGTGTAAACAAAAGACTGCTGCAGTGTAAGGATTACTTACAAAGGATCCAAAAAAATAAGAAAAGCAAGTAGGTTATTGGCAGATTCATTGCATGGGGTTTGCACTTTTATCAGTAAGTGTTTCTGAACTGGTGAATTGAAAAGATTGAAACCCACCAATCTAGAAAGTTAAGGTTCCTTTGAAAAGCGGCTCTAGGAAAGCTATTAGTAGTTTCAGCTTCCTAAAATGCAGATAAAGCCAAAGAGTATACTGAAAAATGTCTAGTAGGCTAGTTCCCAGGTATCTAAGTGTCTACGAGAGCTGATTTTCAGTGACTTATGGAATAAATATAAATACAACTTAATCTTAGCATACAGTACTTAAAGCCTGCATCCAACAGCACTGTAACAATTCTGAGTTCTTCTGGGAATGAAGTGCTTTAAAGATATAAAAAAACCCTAAGATGTTTAACAGGCATCTTTGCTGATCATTGATGCAGAGAGGTAAAAGGTGCCCTGAACAAACATTTCACTTGCTATCCTAAGTAAAATTACTTAGAGATGCTCATAAGAAAGACGGATGCTGCTACTTACCCACAAGATAACAAGATTATTTGCGGAATATTTACAGAATTATTCAAAGTTACTTTACAAATTGTTCAGCTTCTTCTTTGCTTTTAAAAGTAAATAAAATGACCAAGAGGTGGCTTATTTGTGCTTCAAAGACAACCAATGTTTTAAATTTTATTTCTGGCACTCAGACTAGTAATTAAAAATGTACTAGGTTCACAATCAAGCCACCACTTGACTGTCCATGAACAGCAACTCACTTTTGCTTTTTAAAGAAAATACTTCAAAAGCTTTAACATGCAAAGAACAGATGTGCAGAGAAGTCGCTCAATGATATAAAGTCTTGTGTCAAGACTTGCGGATAACAATGAACTTATGCTGAGTAACAGAGATATAAATATTTAGTTCTAATTCCAAATGAATTCACAAATTCAACTAATAATAATTATTCAAATATTCATCTAATGAATTAATTAATGAGAGATAAGTTTGCCAGAGAACTTTTACAAAAGTTATTAAGCTACTTAACATTCTATATGAATTCAGCAACATTTGAAAAAAGGACAAATATTTACATATTTAAGTGGCTTCTAAACTTCATTGAACAGACATGTCTTTCATACCTGCCTTGCAATATTGACACATCCTTGTGATTGTTCAAGACTCCAGAATCCAGAAATTGTAAATCTGGCCACAGAGTCTTAATACACATGTGGACATACCTACAAAGACTAAGGATATTCAGGTCAGCAGCTCTAAAATGTTTTAAATCAGCCATTTTTTTTTTTCTTGTAATAAATTGGGACCTCCCTCTGCCTTCTTAGACTTAGTTTGCCTATGTCTTCCTTGGCTTGTCTCACTTGCCTATATATTTCCATGTTTTAGTCTCCCCCTACAGCCAAACAACCCACATTATTTCATCTGCGTGCACCTGACAAGCTTTTGCACTGCTAGCACCAGAAAATTGGCTCAGGCTCCCAACAGTCTACTCCCTACCTCCAGACTGCAGCTTTTCACAAGATTTTTTTCTGCTCAGCACTTGTCTCAGTGCCCTGAAATTCACTGCAGGTATACAGCAGTCCCCCCAAATCTCTTCAGTCTCTCTCTCCAGTTGCTTCTCAGATATTTCCATCAAATCACCTCTCCTTTCTGCAGCGCTGTATCCCACGACCTGGCTCCATGAGCTGTTCAAGAAGAGAAGTGCAGCCCTGGCCCGGAGGCTGGTGGAGCTGGCCCAGCCCTTGGCTCCAGCTCACTGCGAAGAGGGAGAGCAGTCCCCCACCAGCTATCCAAATGACGTCACTTATATGAGGGCAAACCACTTGAACCATAACCTTTGGACCTGTTCCCAAGTGCTGAGAGGGCTTTTCATGTGGTTGTATAAGAGGAGAGAGCTTTCAGCGTCAGGAGGAGAGGGGAGTAGGCAGAGATCAGAGGAGAGTGAGCAAAGACACAGAGAACGGGAAAAGAAAGAGTGAAATTTTCTGGGGTTCCTTCCACAGGAATGTTTTCCTGAGACACAATGACCTAATTACAAGAGATTTTTTTTCAGTGTAATGCTACCAAGCTGCAGCACTACTAGTAAGATAACTACACAGACACATTGACTGCACTTTCACAATTATATCTAGAAAAAATAAATATGCCATTGTGTGGAGGAGACTGTTCTGAATTTGTAAACACATTAAGTTTGTCTCACAGACATACTTAAAAAAGGTAAAGACAAAAAGAAGGAACAAGAAACCATCGTGAGACCAATTTAACACGACTGGGGAAAAAAAATCCCCACAAAGTCTTGGCGCTGATTTTCATCTTCATAGAGTAGGAATTTTGCCATTAATTACAACCAAAATGAGATCTGGCCCATTAAAATACAACAGACGATCAGTATCCTTAGTTTGCAGAAGCTGCTCAGCACTTGACAGGATTAGGTTCATGAAAATATGACCTATGCTTCAAGAGAGCGGAGGTCTGGAGGGAACAGAAAGTCGGGACAGAGGCACGTGAACTGAATAAGGACCAAGAAAATGGAGCGCTGCAGACCGAAGCTGAAGCACACTAACAGGCTTGGCAGACAGGGGCGATGGCGAACACAGGACGCCTGTTCACATGACACGTGACTCAAGCCAAAGCAATTAGTTCCTCCCTTCCACAAACACTGAATTTTCTGGTAAGAAGTTCTTATGTTTAAAAACTAATGTTTTTAAAATGAAACTGTGTGTATAAGTTTAGATTAGGGTAAAAAGGTTATTTACATAAAACTGCACTTTATGAAAAGTCCATGAAAAACAACCTGTGAAAATGAAACTCTGTGAAATGACTTTTCCAAACTGTAACTTCAACCTCCTTTAAAATATCCTATGATAATCTTTATCCAGTGCTATTTTAGCAGTAATGCTTTGAAAATACTATGTAAGTTGAGAACATTAAAAAAATGCATAGCACAACATATACATTTATCCCTAAATAATCTTGTTCTTTGGAAAGTAAATCGAGCCCAGCAATGGTAAGTGTTAACAAACACGAGAAGTTATGGCAGCAATTCAGAAAAATGGCCAAATTTATAATTTGCTTTCTTTTACAGCTTATATGCAACTGCCTAATTTGCCAGATGCCTGGATATTCCCTGATCAAATAATACACGCGCCTTACTTCCAAAGAGATTTTAAAAACCTGGTAAGCACTTTTGAGTGGTAGAGGTAGCCCTTCTCCGTGGGCTATCTGCAAAGGTCTGGGGTTTGCCTATAGCTTTTGTGGGTAGAGTTCTCATGTCTTGTCCTAAGTAATATTTTTCACTCTTGCACAGAAAAAAGATGTATGACTGTGTACAGTCGCTTTTTTGGTAGTGCCTTGTAAGAAATAGAAGGGGTCCCACATTACCATAACCCTTGCACAGCAGATCAGGAAACCTCCTCCCCAGCGTGCCCTCCTCGCAGCCTGTGCCATAGGCGACAGGAGCATAAGTGCCCCCGTGAGCTGTTCTGACTCCTGCCCAGGCCTGCAGCTTCCTGGCCATGGACAGCACATCCAGGCCTGGGCTCTGGCATGGGTGTGAGAGTGTGGCAATTTCGGACCTCGCTGGTGTGCTCTGGCCTGACCCCAGGGGAGCCGCAACAGAGGTGCGCTTATGGCAGGGCGCACTGGCGGGCCTCCCAGGCAGGAATGTAAACGTGCTTTGGGGGTGGTTAGAGACTGGAAGAGGACAAGAGAAAAGGCTTCTACTCACGTTTCTTGCCAACCCTTTAGGTAGTAGAAAGTAATGCAAATCAGGCAGTGCTCCAGAGCACATCGCAAGAATGAGTGCCTCGGGAGGCACTGGCAACACCAGAGCTCCGTCCACCACTCCTTCAAGCTAGTCACACATTTAAAAGTGTGCATTTTGTGGAAGAGTTCTTTATAACCAAAAGCTTACATTACATTACCCTTTGAAGGACATCAGTTTTATGTTACGAATTAAGATCCTGAGGGAGATTTTTCTAGTCCATTCTCCACACTGAATCTCATACAGAAACAATAGAAAACAGCTATCTAGCCAGCTAGCTTTTTTCCTCAAGCTGTCCTCAAGAAGCCTTTGTATCCACATCATTTAAAACAAGCAAGATACTACACTGTATATTGTACGGAAGAATCTTGCAATGAAATGCGATGGCCCAAGAGCATTTGATCTTTAACTTCTAATAAGGTGAACGACAAAATAAGTACCACGTGAGGAATTTGTAGTGCATAGTGCCAGATGCTTTATTTATTGTTTATAAAATGCGCCGCCAGTAAATGTTTTCTTAAATGGTCATTTGTGTTAAACAAGAAATCCTAAAGACAGAACAACTGTGAAACAGGAAAAGCGAACATGAAGATGACAGGCCTGGAAAAACCACCTACAGAAGAGGGAATGGCATTATAACTAAAGACAAGTACTGTTATCACACCAAAGCCTGTCTGTAAAACTCTTTCAGGAAGATTACAGGAGCGTGTTCTTGGCCTCAGCTACGTCTCAGGATCCTGGACTCTACTTCTAGCTCTGCGTGCCCGGTACTTTTAGCAGAGGCACTTCCACTTTCCAGCATCAATTGCTCTCTATCTACAGCAATAGTAATGATATTATTTCCTTTATTTTTATTAACCTTTCTGTTTCACACTGCATAAAGTAAAAGGAAAAAAAATATAGAAAATAGAATAGTGTTAAGAGATCATATCTTTTCTTTTTTTTTCATCAATCTCTTTCTCTGAGTGAAGATTAAATAGACCTATGAAGTTTCTGATTACAAAGCCTTAAATTCCTCCAGGGAGAGCGACAAGCTCCCCAGGAAAACAATTCTAGTGTTTAGTTATGCCAGCCATATGAAAACATTTCCTGAAGTCGAACATGAATCTTGCCTAATCTAATTTAAGGTTATTATTACTTTTGCTTTGTCAATTATCGGTGTGGAAAACGGGCTGCAGCTTTCACCCCTTGCAACAACCTTAAAAGACACATCTACCTCTGGCGTGTTTTCTTTCTGGACACAAAAGTCTTTCCTCTCTGACAATGGTTTCTGGATCTGTGATGACTGACAGTGCTCTCTCGTGGAACCTCTGCAAACACAAATCTTCTCTGGAAATACTTCAAGCTGCAGCTCATCTGAGCTTGATGACACTGGCACACCTTCTGTTCCCTCACTTGGATCACTAATGGAAACATGGATGAGTACCAGATGCAGGACTGATCCTACGAAGCTCTATTCAGTGCCTTATCCTCTTCTTTTGACAGGGTCCTGCTGAATGACAGGAACTCCCTGGATGCAGGTGTCCTGCCACTTTTGTATCTGCCCTAATGCATCATTTGGTGAGGACTGGCCAGAACAAAAAGGTATGAAAACACCTCCCAGAAGCTTTTGTCCATAACATTCCCATTCCACTTAATAACCAGATAAACACTTTTCATTTTACTAGTGCACTTCCAGAATGATAACTTACGATTCTTCATGTCTCCAGCTAATGCAAATTTTCTCTGTGCTTTGGCCCTTCTGATTCATTTCTGGTGCTTATATTACTGTTCTATACTTACCTTCAGTAATTTGACAGAAGTAATTCATATTCGCCAGCTTATTTCAACCTTCCAATCAAACTCATGATTTAGTCCTACATATTTTTCACTACACCTTCTTAGACTTCCGTGGGAGGATACAGAAGGGCAAGGAAACCGCAAAGATGTAGGGAGAGAAAGCACAAGTCAAAAAAGAGACTGACTCCACATTACGGAGAGAGGGAATGAGAAAAGAAATGTGTAGCTACAAAGGAGACAAGAATGACAACTCAAATATCAACATGTATGTTATTGCCACACATCCCCAAATTTATTTTGTCACTGTATTCATTTATTTAATTACAGTACTTACATATGAGTGACTTTGCTTAAACTGTCGAAGGAACGGGCCTCCAAACTCTGAAGTGTTTCGTCTATGGAGATGTAGCTAAACACCAACAAGCAGAAAAAGAAACAAGTCTCAGACCTTGGCAAGCCATGGCTAGTGCCTATCATGGCACTTTATTTTTTCCTCTCATTCTTTTTCTCATCCAACTGCCATGACACTGTCAGACATATGGACAGTGTCTGAGGGAGGAACTTTTAACAGGATTTTGATTTTGACTGATGCCTTACATGCACACCATACTGGAGAACACAGTTAAATAAAAAACCCACAACAGTGCTATTAAGCAGCAGAAGCAAACATCCATATTTCATATTTCAGAATCATATTTCTTCCCTTTTCCCCACAAGATCACCCTGGAGTTCTCTAAGGGGATCTAGCCCCCAGGTAAATTGACATATTTCTCTATATTGAAGAATAAAAAAAGAAGGAAAGAAGCAAAGATGTTCCTTGGGCCATCACTGCAACAACTGTCGCAATTTCTCTAGAGAGAAACAGATCATCGGGGCGACTGGTGTTTTGATATTGCTGAGGAAAAAAATGTGCTCTGGCATGAATTTAGAGAGAAACTCTAGCCATATGGTGAATGTCGTAAAGGGTGTAAGGAGTGCTGTGGCTCAGAAGCAAAACCAGACAGCAAGCTTAATAAATACTTATTTGCACACAGTTCAGACTGTGTAGGATTTGTACTGCTAGTGATCTACTGAATGTGATGAGAAAATTGCTCTACAGAGTCTCCACCATCATTAGGAGGATGATAATACTGGAACTGCTGTTAAAGGCTTTCAAGTGTGAATAAAGTTGCAACACAACTAACTAGTGCAGATTTTCAGAGTAACTGACATTACTATTTAAATTACCTGATTCTGTCTTTCAAAATATCTCTTAGTTTTAAAATTTACTAATGCTGGAATAGCATTTAAAAATTTATTCCTGTATTTTATTTACTATTCTAATAATATTTTATATCATATTTCTTATCTATGTATCTTACAAAATAATTGTAATGCCTTATATATTCTTTGTATTTATTATTATTATTAAAATATTTAAGTACTATCTTTTGATAGTCTTGATCGAAGTTAAACAGTTTTTAATATTTTGCATGGTTACACATACCCTGAGCAACTTGATCATTATTTTAAACGCACAAAATTAAATTGACTACTAGAGTCTTAGACATCAGTGTGAAAAGAGAGTGTACTATATGCCTTTCCTATTTTTTAATCAGTAGACTTTCAAGGACCTAGAATCATACTTAACCTAAAACATATCCAACTGGTATTTTACATCAATTCTAACTGGGTTGTGTTCCTTAAACAAAACAGAAAAGATTCTTAAGTTTCTTTCCATTTTTTCCAATGACAGTATTAAGAGTAATAATAGTAAACAGCAAATTAAAATATGATCACTTAACCCAGGAGGGCTTTTTAACACAATCAATTATGGATCAGATTTTGATTTTTTGTGGAAATTTTAAAGAAGAAAAATATTTCTTTCAATGGATATTAAAAAATATTTTAAATGTTTTTAAAAATTAGAAACAATATTTTGCGACCAGTGCATGCTCTAACAACCAGCAGCTGACTAATACCACTAACTGTTTCATGGGCATTTATGTTCTCTCCAGACCGGAGCTAAAAGCATATTACCTGAACTAATTTTAACTCTTCTAACATCACATTTACTTTTTATTGGTCACTGTGAAGATGCATTCAAATGTATGTGTTTGAAAAGATACCAGAAAAGTAACTAGTAGCAATTGTATGACTAACAGATTCTCTTTCCACAGTAGTATTGCTTTTACAAAGCTATTTGACTCTTCTGAAAGGAAGAAAGATAATAAAAGAGGAATACAATAAAGAAAGTGTTTCCATGCTGTACTTCTGTGATTGAGTATTGCAGAGTTAGATGTTTATGTGAGACACTTTGATTTTGTTTTCCTGTAAGCTATAAATGTCTATTGCCCATGAAATTGGAGTTTCAGTCTTAAAAGAAAATTAATTATTCATTTTTAACAGAGCCTACATTTTAACATACCAAGATAGGTTGTATCAATGACATATAAAAATAAAAAGGCTGTTCTATGTAGCAAACAGCTATATATAAATCAGCTTGACAGAAAATGAAAATAAAACCAGATAATGAACAAACATTGCATCCTCATGCTGGGGCTAGGAATTAGAGAGTACTTTTTGTGTGCTCTGGTCTCTTTACATCAGGCAGGCAAGTGCTTCTCTCACATATGAGAAGAGGCATAAGAGTTGCAGTAGGGATTCCTCCTCCCCTCCCTCGCCCCTACAGCCACCACGTCCCTTCCCACCGTGCCGCATGTCACATTTTTACTATACTGCCTGCCTTGGTGCTGTTTGAGTTACAGTTTTATATCTTGCAGCTGTGGGACAAAAGTGTGAAGGAAACGGCTTATTTTCTTTGCACGTTGACCTTCACTCTTCTGCTTCATAAGCAGATGTATTTGTGTATATTAATTAAACCACATCCTCACTGATGACAGGGAAATGAGTAGTTTTATTTGCTTTAGTGTCATCTAGATGAACACCCAAAAACCACACAAACACATTCAAAATCTCCTCTGAGACAAGAATGTAAAACAGAAACACATATTAATGGTGCATAAACATTTGATTCCAAGTGTTCAGAGTGCCTCCAAAAACCTCTGGGCTCTGGCTGATGAACAGATAATACAATATGTTAAATGTAAGAAATAAAAATCGTAGCTATCAGAACTGGAAGGCTTTGCATCAGAAGAAGAGGGAAAGCGTGTTTAATTCGCATTTTGAAGGCGTGCCACAATTCAGCATCTCTCTCTGCCAGCTGTGTTTAATTTGCAGGATTTCAAAATGCCTTCAACACCCATCACCAGCACAGTCATAGCTTAAACACAAGATGCACAGCTTCAGAGATGGTCTGTTTGCAGGTAACTCTTTAGTCATCATTGCCCATTCAGAAAGAGCTTGAGAACACAGGATTTAAGGTGTATCAGCACATGGCAGTAGCCGCAAGGCTCCTTGCTCTTATCTTCTCCCTTCTCACCCTCTCCACCTTTCTTGGCTTTTTTCCAGCCTCGGCATCCCCTGTGTTGCAGCCCACCAGCTGCCCCTGTTCTCCTCTGCTGCTGACGGAGGGCGGGTTGGTGACATGTAGGGTGCTTCACAAGAGGACAACCAGGAGCGGCTAAGGCAATCGCCACCCCGAGCTGGGGCTGTGCTGCATGGGCTGGTACTGGGGAGCAGGGGAGGTGTGGGAGCCCAGCGGTGCAGGCACGTGCTCGGCGTGGGGAGCCCTGTGGTGACACTGGCTGTGGGACAGCAGCGAGTGCAGGGCGTGAAAGGGCGCTGTGGTGCCCTGGGGAAAAAACTGCACGGGGGGA
>Ga0181612_174926_pt1 | contig 12962 bp, 4 predicted proteins | sample HoacroProtozoa21_FD_119630 | JGI IMG/M metagenome (GOLD analysis project Ga0181612, IMG submission 119630) | Hoatzin crop microbial communities from Cojedes, Venezuel. Combined Assembly of Gp0051906, Gp0051904, Gp0051908 | reverse complement strand
TTTTTTTTTTTTTTTTTTCCCCATTAATATCACTTACTCGGGGACTATCAACAACCAGCCACTACCCAAGTACATTCTCCAGGACCAGTGCCCCAAACAGATACGTTTGTCTTTTCTGGGGGTACGGTGGGAATGCTCTTTCTAATCTTGGTGCTAAATCCATATTAATAATTTATCTTCACATCAAATTATCTTCACAGTAAAAACCTTATATACTCTACAAAGACACCAACTCAAAAAGAAAATAGAAACACCACTCTATACCTTCAACTTTTAAGCACTTAACTCTAACTAAACCACCAGTCTCCCCCAGCCTCTTTTCTTGCTTGAGCCAGTTACCTCGCTTGTCTTACACACTATTAGTGCTCTCAGCTCATTCCTCCCTCCTCAGTCCTCCAGCACTGTAGATGTCCATCCCTGATCACCCTCCAAAAAAACACTGAGAAGACAATGCAAAATCTTCTTCACCCATCTTGAATGAAGTCACTTGACAGAACCTCAGTTCTCCAGCCATGAAGGCCAGCCAGCCATCACTTGCTGCCTTTGGCTTCCATCAGATTTTCTTTTTGCTGACAGTACAAAATACCGAGGGGGGGTGGGTTGTGCGTCTCCCCCGTGCTGTGAACAGTTCTCACGAGTGCCTCCTGGCCTTGTGATTCAAGGCTACACAGTGCTCAGTGGTTAGTATCTGCAATTCCTGTCCTCAACTGCAACATCAACTCAAGTCATGCTTCAGCTTTGCTTCTGTAATCCTATCTATTCTCCTTCTGTATCGTTACTTACAGACACTGTCAGCGTACAGACACTCACAAAATAAGAGGCAGCAATTTTTATCGGGATCATTTCTGTACAATTCCTCAGTGCAGTACAAAGCAATTTTGTATGCAGCCTAGTTGACATTTTTGTAATTCTGAAGGTTTGACTAACCTAGCTCCCCCATGCAGTAGTTTTTGCATATGATTGTATTCTAAATTCCTCCTGAAAAAAAAAGTGAACTGTGATGACCTTGAAGGTTTTGAGAGGGGTATTTTCGTCTTCCCTTTTTCTTTTTAACCCTAATGAGTTGCAGCCTCCAAGTGCACAAACCTCAGCAGCTGTACTTACCAAGCAAAAATACAGCTGAGAGAAAATTCAACTCCCCAGAGAAGCATATCCCTATTTCAGACTCCCTGTCCACTAGAGCAACCAGACAGCTGTGGAAACTAAGCCACCACCTTCATTCAGTTCTCAACTCTGCTCCCCTTCTTTGCACAGTTAATTATCTCACTTCAATATAACCGACAGCCTAAATTTAACTTGACATGGATTTTTACCTACTCTCTAATAGAAGAGAAAGTCACCTTAATCTGAAGAAAGCAAATCAAGTTGTGGAGAAGCACAAATATCCTTGGTTATTGCTAGTATTCTTAAGAAGGCACAACTTCAGGCATGGGTATCTGACTCTTCAGACCTAACATAACATGTTAATATCCCTTTCTCTTCCCCTTCTCTCTGCTCTCGCACCTGCATAAGATAATATTTCAGCTAACTGTGATCATGAAATCGAGTTCGACCAAGAGTTTCCCCATCCCATCCACAATACAAGTACATTTCTAGTCAGTGGACCAAAAGAAATAATAAAAATAACTATTAGTCAAGACAATAATGATTTACTATGCTTCTGTCTTTTTCTCTAGGAAAAACAAGTTCAACGCATTGACTTTTTAAGCAGACCAAACTCCAGAAAACAACACTTTATAAAGCTTATTTCAGACTTCAGAAGGAAAATAGCAGTTTAGACAAATTTACAAAAACAGATCTTCCTGTGTAAATCAAGGTAGACAATAGTTCAAGAACACTTAGTTACACTTTTATTTTGCACCAGCCCCTTTTGTTTTCAGAAAACGGAAGTACAGAACAGCTTAGACTAAATTATACCATTACTTGAGGATGCAGCTGCCAAACAGGAATTTGTTTCATTGAGATGGCTTGCAATTATACTTAACTGCAACCAGAAATGCAAAATCTTATTATGCACAAGGCACTTGCAAACACTCACGCTAATAAAGACTTAAAAATACTTTAAATAGTATTTCTTTTGGTTAATTTAACAAAGGATTCTACTTTTAAACTGCAACATTGTTTTACCCTAGTCAGGTACTTCTCCTGAATGCTTCTAGATTACTTTAATTCAGTATAAATGTGATTTTCTTTCCCCATCATTCTCCCTATTCTTCTCAAAAGATGAGGGACAAAAAGAAAGCCAACAAACCAACATTTTTATAACATCAGTTTAAAGATGCAGAAGTTATTTCCTACTGAATGGTTAATGCAATTTCTAGCTTGCATTTCATTAACACACATACACCATTAGAAGTCATTGTTTTCTTTAACAACAGAAATGTGAAGCAGTACCTCCGGAGCTATATCCTATACAGAGACCTTAATTGGTAAATTGATGTGTATTTCCAACATTTATTTTCCACTGAGGACTCAGTGATTATCTCAATAATTTAATTCACCAAAAAAAACTTAGGGTAAAACCCCCCAAAACCATGAGATACTGCTTATCCAGGCACCACAGAGCCAAAAGAAGTTACTTACATTAAAATATCAAAAAATTTTACCAATGACATATTATGATTCAAAAAGCAAAAGATAAAAAATAGGACTTTAAGACATGCTGAACATTTATCATCTTGTTACATGACCTCTAATTTTAAACCATCTAACTGCAGTCAAAAAAACCCCACATACTACTCAATTTGTTGTACCAGGTAGTTACCTGAATAAGGATCAACAGAGAATCCAGGAAAACACTGCATGTAGAAAAAGAGCGTCACTGTACAAAAGTTATTTGACTGCATTTCCAACATGGCTCCCAAAACCACAGGAAACCACTAGCTAAATATGGACCTATCTGCAAAATAACTCAGATTATTTTGGAAACAATGCATTTCATCTTTTTACAAACACAGTGGCTTGAAGGACTCCCCACGGTACTTTTAACAAGTATTTTTCATATTACTTCCAATGGCCAAATAGTTGGCTCTCTTCTTGCACCATACATCCTTAAGGAATTACCTATGTAATTACAAAATTACATAGGTAAAAAAGTTCTCAGTATTGCCAGCATATCTCAGAGATTCACCCAGAAAATCTGCTGCACAAAAGACAAGTTTCCCCCATGCACCCTCCTAGTCCTTCAAATCACTTTTCACTCCAAGATCTTGCTTTCCTAATGCACAATACCACATAATGAAGAGTAAGTGACAGCAAGAGAACAGGCGGCATATGAGAATTGCCTCTGAACTTCAAAGGCAGAATGGATGACTGCCTAGCCTCACTGCAGGAACAAACTAAAACCTGAGTCACTTGGTTTAATGGCACTCCTTTTGCTCCAAATCCCACTCACAATCTGCATCAGGATCCCTAAACCCTGTTGAGTGGCAAATATCAGCAGTCACTAAATCTACCAGCTATAATTACAGCCATCGAACTCGTCTCTGCTAGCTGTTCTAGGGAAAGAACTGTTGCTTAACCTGTACCAGCTCGGGGGAGCAGGGGAGGAAGGAATAATTCTGCTGTAGGTTTGCATGTCATGTACATGTGAAAACAGAAGGATTTGACAACATCATTTACTAAAACCCTACACTTGTTCTCTACTCCTTTGTGGCTCTTTAAATTCCCTGGCAACTTGCAGCACCTCTTCACAAATAACTTCCAGAAATTAGAAGGATGGATGACTGGAGGCATTTTGATACGTTGTTTTGTTGGGGGTTTGGGGTTTGGTTTTTTTTTCAGTTGGTTGGTTTTTGGGTTGGGCTGGGTTTTTAAGTCAGTAGCTCATATGAAAATATTGACTCACTTTAGCAGAATGACAAGCACAATTAAAAGCCAATACTTCTTGCTCTCATCTGTATTAGAAAGAGATATTTTAGCACTGCCCTCCCACACTCGGCAGCCTGCCTTGCAGCTGTATTAAAGGTAAAGCAATTCACATGTCAGTGGAAGATTTAGTGTTGCAGCTATACATATGTTAATACTGCTGAGTTTCATAAGTGACCAACTGATATGCACTTACCCTGGAAGAAAGTATTCATAATTTCAAAAGAAAGACTCAGCCAGCTGCTAGCAGATGGAATACAGCACGCAATTCACCTGGCGATTCCCTGACATACACATTACATTCAGATAAAATACAAAAAGTCACAAGAAAGTCCGTTACGAAGATTCACTCCTCCCATGGCAAATCCTGCAAACGTGTAAATTGCAGTCCCACCAACAGCAAGTACATTCTCTAGCAGGAAAATCATACAGAAAAAGAGAAGGGGGGAAAAATATTTTAAAAAAAGGAAAAAAGAAAAAAAAAAGATAAAAGCATAAGACATATATGAGTCTGCTACATGTTACCTAACTTCTCATGTTGTCAACATTATAACTAAAATACTCCCATTTCACAGACGTGCCTTGGTAAAGCAACATTTAAGTCCATTCTGGAATAGGTAGAATCACAGTCCCTCTTTGGAGAGGCACCTCTTCATATCAAAATGAATCATACAAATCTCAAATTTTGGATTATAGTTAGAATTACTCTCAAAACTTCAGTTTCAGGGAGAGAGTCAAGTAGCCTGGACAGGACAAAGATGCTGAGATAGAGGTCTCTATCATAAGTAGGTTGCATTAACGAAAAAAGACAACAGCAATGTACAGGTCTGTATTACTACTCAAGAAGCTGGAATAAAAAACTGATCTGCCTGTTTTAGTGGCAGCACAAAGTTAAAGGATGCTACCAGTCAGCACCTCTACTGGGTCCATAATGTTTTTGTAAAATGCATTTTTAAAAAGCTCTTTATTTCATGGAATAAGAATTTGGCTAAAGTTAACACCAACATGGCATATCTCATTAACATCCCTCATCTAGACATTACTACCTGTCAGAGAAGATACAGTACCTTAGTTTGGACACTCTTACTGTGACAAATACAAACTAAAATTATTTTAAAATCACAGTGGAGCTAAGCAAACTATAGACTAACTTAAGTCTTGTCCATGTCACACTTTCGCATACTGTTATCCATGAAGTATCAACTTCAGGTGCACATGATTGTCTCACTGGTGACTGACTCATTTCATATCATCTTAGTAGATACCTTTCAATTTTCAGGGAAACTCTGACTTCCTTATGGTCCCAGGAGAAAGAAAAACAAACAAAGGAAAAAAAAAGTTAGTAGAATTTAGTCGGGATAGGAAACATGAATATTAAAACCGCACTTCTAGTAAAGGATTTAACTATTGCTCTGACATACCTCCTTACAGACGGGACATCTACAAGCAGACTGACTGTGAGAACAGTGTTGGACTAAAAATTGCTTTTATTTCTGACCTGGACAGTACCTTACAATTATCAGAAACTAACAGGACAGCACACACACCAAACCAAAGACAGAAAGTGAGTTAAAACTTCAAGTCTGAAGATCTCTCAAACCAAAGCGGTTCTGTGCCAAGCAAGCCTGAGGCAGGGGTCTTCCCACTGTGTAACACCAACATTACAAGACTTTTTCCAGGAGCGATTTGCTCCTTGAGAAGTTTGTTGATTCACCTCTGTTCTGAAGTAAGTGTGCATATTGGTTTGCCTCTAAACTGAAATACAAACCTATTTTGGACTTCACAATATAGAGTTCTAAGAAACAAGAACACTGCAAAAGTTCAGCATCTGGCTCCCAGCTTTACTTTAACTGTATTTAATGTCATGCCACAATAGGATACCTGCATCTGTAGATGATTGAAATGAGCATTTCAGGCTGCTCCTAAAGCAGATGGAAGTAAGTATTAATCAGGAAGAAATCAACTCCTTCCTGTGCGTTCACTGAGTCTAGACTCTAGTCCTGAAAGCACTACCCACGCAACTTCTCCACCACAGAAGTCTTCTTACCATTTCTCAAGATCATATAAAGCTTTAAAGTGGCTTATTTGGTGGTTTGTTTTTTGTTTGTTTGTTGTTTTTTTTTTACCTCCAGACACCTTGCTTGCTTTAAAAGTAGGATATCCAGCTCCTCCAAGAGCCCCTGCTGCTACGTTCAAAGGGAACATGTTTTACACCTGGATGCAACTTAATGCCATATTCTTTGGTCTGACTATGTTTCTCTGCAGCCCAACCTATTTTGTCATGGATGAACAACGGCTTACGCGTATGGGCTTGATCAGCTACCCTCAGATTTCATCTTCAATCTTCAACAATTTTTCCTGAAGATACAATGTTTAATCTTATCTTTTGCATGCCAGCACACTGAGTGACAAACTAATGTCTACTGACCCTCTCCCATGCATCTTTGAAAGAAGTTTATTTGCTGCAGGACCTGCACGTTTGGCGAATTTGTGCTGCCATTTCCCCTCCCAAGAGGGAAGAGGGATATCAGAGACAGACATGCAACCGTTCTTCCCAAAGGAGTCTAATGAAAGGTCAAAACAAACAAAAATTTTACTGAAACCATCAGGAGATTTAGCCAAAACTGCAAGCCAGCACATAAGACACCAGGTTTTATTCACCCAAAGCAGTAAGATGAAAGGAGATAAAAGGAGTGCTTTCATGCAAGTGACCCATGAAAAACTATGCAACAGTTAGATGCTGTACTCAAACATGTCTGTGTCTTCCTTATTAGAAGCCTAATGAGGTCTAATGCTCCACTTGCTGATCAACAAAAGCCACTTGTAATACAGTTACAAGTTGAAGCAAGTTATGGGAGAGTGAAATAACAAACTAAGCCATACAAATTATCTGCACACCATCAGATAATTGCTGCGTAAGCTGTTTAAGCCCATTTAAAAAAACCAACTTCCACTTACTCAGCAGAATGACTTCCTCAGAAATAAAGTAGAAATATATAAAGGGGATAGTTCTATCAAACTTTTCTACTTTAAATAAGCAAGTTGATATTAATTTGTTAATTCAGACAGCAAGGATAGGCCTTAATATAAGGACTTTTAATAAATGAATGTTTTAAGGCTTACTTTAAACACACCACATGTTAAATCAAGAAAGTAGTCTTTTTTGAAAATCCTACACATACAATTTCAAATTATTCTGAAATCAAAACACTGGAACTTAGATGCCTTCTGTGGAGTTATTTCGAGACTGACATAGCTCACTGCTGTCATTAATCAGTCTTCCCATGTGCGCAGACTCTGGTATATCTTTAAGATGTCACAGTTTATTAATAAACCAAATGACTCCTGAGCAGCACAGAAAGAGCAGTCACACAAAAACTCAGTAACACCTAATGACAGTGTTAGTGTCAACAGGTTACATGGACTAAGAAACTGAAGTTATTAATAAGGTTGGTGGTTCTGTTTCTAGCAAATACCTAAATCTGTCCTATTAAAAGCTAGACATACACTATTTCAAAATGCCCTGCATTTCTTCTGAGAAACTGTGTAAGCATAAATTAAGCAACAGTTATTCAAATTCATTATATTTTCCACATCAGACTTAATGAAAGACTACTTAAAATTATTAGGCCACATCTTGCACATGCTGCAGCTACTAAACTACCTGAAGTAGCTTTACCAAACGACAAGGTTTTAAAGTTTAATAAGAGAAACAGCAGTGTTGAATAGGCCACAAGAAGCAAACTGAGAAAAAATATTTTAAGCATGGGAAAAAAAGCATGTTGCTTTCTGCAATTTTCAGACAAATAGAAAGAAAATAAAAGTTGATGTTCTTCAGCCCAGTCTGTGTCACTTCAGAAGTTTCTAGCTCCTCCATCGGTCTTGCTAGTACACTCAGCTAGCCTTTTCCTTCACCAAATTTTTCAATGGGCTTATCAGCAAAACCCAAACTTGTAAAATCTTGTTAGTTTTACTGTTACCACGTCATTCTCCTTTGCTTGTTTTCCATCTTTGCCCATCATCTGAAACAGCTGTTTAGGCCCTAAACTGTACAGTAACACTTCACTCCTAGACAGTCATTGGTTATACAGTGATTACCAATAAAATGGAGTTTGACTACAAAAGTAAAGGCTACGAAAAAAAACTCTCCTAACTCTAAGATACTGCAACACAGCAGAAATAACATGTAACATCATGCCGAGAACGGATTTTTTAAAAAATCATCGTAAAATCAAAACAAAGTAATGTAGTTCAAGCATACAAAGTAGTATTTTGAAACTGTATCCTTCAACTCCATAGAAAACTTAGCAAATTAGAATGTTTTCTCAGTATCTGCAGAATATAAATATGCCCCAGGTGGTCATTTGGGGAAAATATATTTTCATTAATTTTGATGCAACTTTTAATAGCATCTCAAATTAAATTTATAATCATTTACAAAAATACTGATTTTTACCCATGTGGACATAAAGACCCTAAGAGACCCTGTGTTCTAGCAAAATAAAGTCTATGTGATGGGCTAGAAACATGTCTATCCCGAAGACAAGAAACAGCACTTTCATTGCAAGTTTGAGCGACATCAGATGGTTAAAAATGAACTGCAGACCTGTTTAAGATAAAAATTTAATTAGATTTAATAAGACTTTGGATTGACCTCTGGATCACATGTTAAATAAGAAAAATGTATGCTAAATCAACTACTTCTGCTTCCTTATTTCTTCACAGATCAGGAGATTTTCCTTCCAAGGAGAACTGCTTCCCAAGAGCTTTCTGCTCACAGGAAATGTTCACAGATACTAAACACTGGCTTCGCAAGAGAATCAATGCATTCTGAAATTAAAGGAATCCCTGAAATTAACTGGTGTTCCGACAACAGCTCTGTATCAGGAGATATCTGATCCAAAATAGCTAAACAGACCAGACAGGAGGTACAGCCAAAAAGGCAGAGGTAAGAAATTGCAGCTCGAATACATGTTACAGCACAGACAAACAAATAGGTGAAGCCATACGCCCATGCCTGCATCTGTTGCAACAACCACCAAAATAAAACACAGGGAAGTGGCACACTGCCCCTTCTTTTCTGGTCTTGGCCATACAGCCTGTCTTCAGAGGAACAGTATTCCTGTAGTCTTCATCTCCCTGCAAAGCTACCTTTCAGGGGAGGAGGAACTGGCCAAATAAGCTTTTATAGCAAAAAGTACAATAATAATGTAATTTAAGAGTTCCATGTATATACTTTGATGAGTTTCATAAAGTCACTTGTCACTGTCGCCAGGACTGCAGCATCTTTCTCCCTCTTCCCAGTCTCCAGGGAATTCTGCTTTCCACCCTTCAGGGGTAAAGGCAGTAGCAACTCCTCCCCAGCTCCAGACAGCATCTCAGAAAGCAACAGCCAGCGCCAGCTCTATCAAGAGCATGATCTTTCAGTGAAGTCCCTGTTGGTTTTTTTTTCTTGAAAATTCTGACTTCTGCTCTTCTGGACAACACTAGTCCAGTACAATGAGCAGGAAGTCATTCTGACCCCTCATTTCTGCACACTTTTCCATACTAACCTTCAAGTATTTATCCCAGGAAGAAACTTATCTTGATCCACTATTTCCAGTTAAACCAAGCTGACAAAGCCATACAGGAAAGTAAAAAAAAAAACCACCAGTATCATTATTTAAAAGCATCTTTGGAGTTGAACAAAAAAAACCCTTAAGTGACAAATGTGGAACTTTGGTTGGAAATGGCAGACTTAGCATATCGTGTGCTTAATCTTGCCAGTTTGCAAACCAGTTCTGTGGGGCTAAATTAAAAAGAAATCATTGCTGGAACAATACCACATGAAACACAGCAGGAAAAAAAAGTGTTATACAATACAAAAAATGTTCACTGCACCCTCCAAGTTACAATAATTCATTTTAAAAAAGTGTTTCTTCATTCACTCATCTAACTACACATAAAACTGAAGGTTAGTAAATGTGTTAGGTCTTATATTCAATGGAGTGCAAAAGTTATTGAAAGTATTCATTGTCCAGAGTTTAACAAACATCTAATAACCATCCATATGAGGCAAATTTAAAAATGGCTAACAGTGTTAAAAAGGCTTCTAATACCTAGAGGAAGCCATTTTATTTCTAATATCAAACCATACTAAGAAATTATAAAATGCAATACTATCATGAAGGGTAACACACATACTGTAAGTTTATTTTAAACATCTGAAGGCAGTTCAGATTATTCTGTATTCTTTCCAGGAAGCTTATGTTTGTGTATCCATGTATACAAGCATACATATATGCATGTGTGTGCATACAAATATACACGTGTATACTTCTATGCACACACATGCATAAATATGTATACACACAGATACATACATACACACACCCCTTTTTTTTTTCTTATATTTGAGTTCAGCAAGAAAGGATCTGAAAAGCATAACGACAACAAAGCTTTGTGAAATTTCTAAAGGCTTTCCATAACTGCAATTGCACAGCGTGGGTACGCCAGCAGGCACAACAAGCTTGTCAAAATCTGTCCAGTTATTTCAGTGTACCACACCCCTCTTATTCCAACTACCTAGTCAGTGACAAAGCAATTAACAAGTAACCCCAAAATATTTAAAATAAATATTTAAATCCTTAACTAGCCCAATTCTGAAGCAAGCGGTGCACATTAGCTATTGCAATTCCACCCCCTCAAGCCTAAATGCAATACATCTGACGCACAAATGCGTCATTAACCTGGGGGGTACAAAGAAGACAGTCTCACTTTAAAGCCTGTTTTCTTTGCATCAGGCAACACCTAAAAAAGCCTTTGAGAGCACAGCAGGTTGAGAAAACAGTTATTACTCCCTTCAAGCTTTTTTTTTTCTTCTAGAATGCTCCTCTATCCCTCTCAGTAAGTTCAACAGAAATAGAACAGATTCAGAGAAAAAAAAAAAAGAAAAAAATGTATTCACATCCATCTGAAAAAAATAAACCTTAAATCCTGGGTTACTGTTTTCCCAACAATGCATTCCTTAGTTTTTCCAAATAACGTAATCATCTGTTGTTCTTCAATTGAAGTGCCAAATACATTCCAAGAGTACGTTTAGAAAGATCTAACAGCAGACGATCTTCTATAACAATCCTGTTTCTGGACTGCAAATTCTTCAGAGCTATCAATACAAATCTAAATGAAATACTGAATACGAATCCTAAGCTTTAACATCACAGCTGCATGCACATGTGTATTACATGTCACATACATGCACTAACATCCTACACTAGCAGGACAAGGTATATTCATGCCTGTAGACAGCAGATGTTAAACAAACACGATATCCTGGTTTTAGTTTAGCTTTCAATTAGCAGATAAAATTATTAATGAAACAAGTTTGTATTTACCAGGGATGAATGAATCAGTATTCCTGAATCTTCATTTGGCAAGCTGAATGCTGTGTATTCAAGGGCATTGTTTTCCCCTTGCTGTTTGCAAATATAGCCACAGTTTCTCTCAAAAACTGTACGAATGCCTTTAAACAGAACCACACTTGTAGTGCAACCCATTCCAAATCTGTTGAATTTTGCATTTCTAGCAGCCCTGCTTGCATTTGCAGAATGTCTTCTTCCTTTGCTCGACTCGAATAATTTTCCTGTGCTTCACAGAAATATTTTTTTGTGCAATCTTCATCACGTCCGACATTTAGCACATTCCTCGACTAGAAACCATCAGCTACTGAAATGTAATCCTATTTGCTTAAGCCAAACACTGCCAAAAATCCAGCCACAGAAGACAAAAATCAGAGGGTGATGAAAAGCAAAGGACACTTCAGCTGTAAAAGACAGGAGGCTTTCAGCATGTGCTATACTCCGCAACAGAGATGAAAAGGTATTCCAGAGGGTCGGGGAAAGAGCTTCTATATTTCAGAGGTCCTCAGAATATAATCAAAGATGAAAGGAAACTGCAAAGATACTGCTGCAGTTTCTGCTGCCAGCCACAAAGAATCCTCAGCTGCTGCAAGAAAGCACTCTCCCAGAATGCTTAGCACGGAGTTCGTACTGGCAAACATTTCTTTTCTTGACCTATATGTGCTTCTTGGTGTTTAAAACAAAATACTTTGAAATAAAAAAACTCAAATCATGAGGGGAAAATACTTAAATCACTGCTGCTATTTAAAAACCAGCCAGCATGTTACATAAATCTACTTCAATCAAATCTATATGTTATCAGCATGCTATTATCAGTTCAGGCAAACCACAAGGGAGCCGAATGCTGTCTTTACTTTTTCCTTTCTTCCTCACATGCAAAGTGATCAGTCAATTCCCACCTGCCAGAAACTGACTTTATCTAGTCCTTGATTGCAAATAGCCAATAGTAATAAAAAAGGGAAAAAAAGAACACAGCTGACTCAGTATCTATTTCAGATCAACATCCACATCTAAAACAAAAATACAGCATGAAACTTAAAATACATACATTTCTTGGTTTTATAGTGAATCACACCTGGATTGATTGCATTTATCACTACAGGATTCTACTCTACATACTGTACTGGTACCTGTCACACAAGTAGTAAGCATCTTCAACTGACACTGAGAAGTGTTAAACTTTTAAACTACTTTTAAATGCAACTAATTTGTAAAAAATAACTGTCCCAATCCACACCATAACAGTAACAATCACCCTATCACAGATTGTTGATTAGTTTTATATTTCTGCTAAAATTGAAGCACTGAGATGTATTTACTTATCAAATTATAAAACTGGATAAAAGAGAGAACTTGCAACAATTTGAGCTTGTAATAGAGTTAAAACAAGCTAAATTAAAAGAGGCATGAAGGGAGGGAATAAGCAGATTAATAATGTCAGCTACAGATTTGCCCCCATGCAAATTAACTTATCTCAAGGAAATGTGTGCTATAATGAGACATTTAGAAGAAATATTTAGGATTTATTAGCATTTTTACCAAACGTCTGGCTAGTTAATACATCTCAGTATGCTTCTCATTACATTTCTAACCTAAATACACCACAATAACATGCAGACACATTGATTTAAAAAAAAAAAAAATCAATATTTGACAGTGATCCAAGTAGTTCCTGCTAGTCCCATATTCTCAAAGGCA
>Ga0181612_168135_pt1 | contig 12963 bp, 6 predicted proteins | sample HoacroProtozoa21_FD_119630 | JGI IMG/M metagenome (GOLD analysis project Ga0181612, IMG submission 119630) | Hoatzin crop microbial communities from Cojedes, Venezuel. Combined Assembly of Gp0051906, Gp0051904, Gp0051908 | reverse complement strand
GTAGGCACCGCTGTCCCACGATGCCCATGTTGGGGCCTCATGTCCAAGAGAAAGCGAGATACTGATGCAATTTTCCCCTTTCTTAAAAGTCAGGCACTTGTAAATGTGTTTGGCTTATGTAAAGCATGCATGTAGAGCATAACTGAGGGAAAAACAACCTAAAAGGCAGTAAATCCAGTGTCTGCTTTCGTCTTGCTGTCTTTGGAAGACTTAGAGCAGCTGGAAAGTTAGTAGGATTGTTACTGTGCAGTAGCTAAGCCTTCGTAGCAAGGAAGAAAATGTAAACTTTTTTTGTTACTAGTACCAATTTAGCACAACAATTGATAGAATGAAATTGTTAAAGATTCAGTAACTTGTGAATTAAAAACTGAAAATTATTTCAGTTGTAATTTCCAGTCATCCAAGAAGTTTCTAAACAAAAAGCAAAGGCAAGACTCTACAATCCTAAGACCACCTTCCCACATGGAATTTATAGTACCTGAGACATCATTCAGCACAACCCCACAGTGTGGACACAGATATAACGTTGTAAAAATGCTTATATCCATTATAATAATAACTTACTGTTCTACACTAACAATTTCCAGTGATGCAAGTTATTGTTATGCATCTCTAAATATACCCATGTTTAAAGTTGAATTGGTATAAATATCTCAGGCTAAAATACTTTTTAAAAGTTTGCACTCTAGTTATTGTAATTACAGAATGTAATAAAAAATTGTATGTAAGTCCAGGCTCACAGAGACAGTAACACTTCAAACAGCATACTGACCATCCCATTGCCCCCTAGAAATCAGAAGGTGACTTATAACTGCAGGCAAAACTTCCAGCTTTAGGGCAAAACAAAAGATCACCTGCAGCTCTGCCTAGTCCCTAATGGATATGATGGGTTAGACCCTTCCTTTAAAAAAGCTTTCAGTCCCACTCAGTCCCACTGACTCAGATGAGGTCCAGTGGCAGAAATGCAGCTAATACTGAGAGAAAGGAAAAGTGCGCAGGACAGTTCTACCTTGTCTTGGTAAGTACCCCCACTAAAGTCAATACCAAGAAGAAAGGTTTAAAAGGTCAGATGAGGTTTAAAAATGCCCATGCCTTCCCATGCCTGCCCAAAACTATCTTGATTTTTGTTTTCTGATGTCTGTGAGTGGGTTTGTTGTGCCTCTGTGAAAAAACTGAAGTTCAGTGAGAGAATTTCCTGCTTCGTAGATAGGTTTTTACCCATGCAAGGCATACGCATGACCTCAATTCTCCATTGCTTGCCTGTTGTGCAACTGAGAGTTTAGCAGCAAAAGGAGTTACAACCTCAGCATTATCTAATACTTGTGAATATTGCATGAACACTTGGATAAAAATGTTTAACAACTGACAGAAGTTGAAATAAGACGCTTTTTTGCTCCCCACAAATAATACTTCATTCACACAGTCTGAAGGAATCTGCTGGCAGGAGGACAATTTGTCATAAAAATGGGGAGGTGGAAAGCAGAAGGTACGCCAGGAAACACAGCTCGGATCTGTGCCGATGGTTGGGTTCCTGGTGAGTTCCACAACAGACGGTGGCTACAGCCCATCTCTGAGGCCAACAGCTATGAAATCTTCTTAGTGTCCACATAAAACCTGGTTACAAAAGCCTTGACTTTCCAAATGACTTTGCAGAAGCAAATAGAAGTGGTTATCTGTCAGCTGGCAAAGCTCGGTCCGACTGTGTGCATGACTAAATGCTGCCAGGGAAGTTTTATTCACTGCCATCAATGCATATCTTAACTTCAGGCCGACGCTGCCACCGTGGTGGGCACCAACTCTGCAGGCTGGCCCATCAGTGGCTTTCAGACAGAGTTTGGCACTAACTGTGGGATCTGGAAGAAAAACAATTTTGGGAACCACGAATTTTGTGATGGGTGTGGAGGAGGCCGGAGCCGCTCCTACACCAGCCGGTTTTCAACAGCCAGGGCACTGCCGCTGTGCCTGGGCGATGGTGGGAGCTTCCACACACGGATCTCAGCTTTCCTGAGGAAGGGCTGGACATCTGGCTTAAAGGCCGCGCAGTCTGTCACCTCAACCTCCTCCATGGCCCGGCGTGTGTCTCCAGATGGCTGTTTAGGAACCGGCGCGATAGTCGTGCACGGGTGGCCCACCATGAAGTCAGCCACTCCCTGCCCGAAGGATGCCCACAGCCCTCTCTGCCACTTCGGCCTTTGCCGAAATTGGGTAGGAAGAGTCTTTTGGCTCCAAGCCACATGCGAGGTTTGAAGCGCGTGGGTTACGGGCACCGGGTTTGGCCGCCCCTTTAGTCAATGGTGAAGAAGCGGCGCTCGGTTTTAGGGCTGTGAGCTGCGCCGTTCCTCCTACCAGCCGGAGCACGTCCAGTGCTCGGCATCGGTGCACGGTGTGTATGAAACCGCTCAGACATTAAGAAGTCCTTCTGTTGAGTCGTAAAATATAATCAGTGCCAGTGGGGGTCGAGAAACAAAATGCTGATGGAATAAGTTGGACTTTGCTTCTTCATTTAAACCAGAATAAATCTACATAACTAGTCTTTCATATTTCCATGCTGTATAGACCTTGTGCATGTGACCATCCTTTTTTGCAAAATTAAGTCCATCCCTTCTGTCACTTTATTTAATAAACTATCAGTTCATAAGGATTTAGGGAAGGATAAAAGCCCCTGTAAACCGTCACGGTTTCACAGTGTTAGGGAATGCAGGAGGGAACTTTCCTGACTCCTCTTTTTTTTAATGCAGTCTACTCCTAAATCCTGCACTTAGATGTATCGTAAGCTTTACATGCAGACCAGACTGCAAAATAGTTTGACTGGAGTCGTTCTGGCATCAGTTTAGCTGCTGTGGTGCGAACTGTCAGGTGGACACACTGAGAAACAAGGTGTAAACTTTATATAAGCACATTAACACAGAGCTTTAAAGGTATTTAGTTAAGTAGGTGTAAAAAGTGATCTAGATGAGCCAGAGCAAGCTTTGTGCATATACTAGTTTTAGCATTATTTGGAACCAAGTTCCTTTTGACTGGAGTTTGCCTGTGTAGGAACTCTGCCTAATTCTGTTATCAGATGACTGGTGTAAGTATATGCTTTTCCCACCAAAGGGAGATTTGCCTTGAAGTATCTGAAATATGTGATATAATATGCTTTCCTCCCATAGTATTAGTGAAGCTAGAAATCCAGCCCTATCAGCTGACTGACTTACATACTATTTTCTTTAAACTTAAATATGATTTATTAATTCCTTTTAGATAGTGACAGTCATGTATTTCAAGACATAAGTATTTTCCCCATACGAGTATGTCCCAAAGCCTTTGCAAAAGGTCTGTGAGAGGAAAAGCTCATTAGTGTTCTTCAGTTTCTAAAGAAGTTACAGGTAGACTGAGCATCAAGACAAAACAGTATGCAGAAGGAGGGAATGTTACCCCCATAAATTCAGTCATACTAAAATTGCTCTTTAGTTCATTATGAAACCAGATAATTTTTTCCTAATAAAAATACTGTGGATGAATGCGATCTGCAATTTTTCTGAAGAAGTAAGTGAATACACACCACCCCTTGTGGGCAGGGTCTTTAAAGGTTCAGTGTTGTTCAGTATGTCAAAACACTTGAGCAGCTGTAAGATCAGAACCCAAAGGCCTTCAAGCAAGGATGCAGCATCTGGGAGGGCGATTAAGATAAAGAGAAAAATGCTTACACGGGTCCTATTGCAGTTGCTATTTAAATAATCCTATCTGAACTTCACCATTGTACTAAAAAAATAATCAAGTCTTGCAGGTTACTTACGCTTATGCAACCTGAAAACAAAATCTATCAGTTGAGCCAGGTCCTTGGCTCTACTCCAACAGTTCAAAACAGGTCTAGAGGCAGCTTAACTGCCCTGGCCATAACTATTTTCACTTCTCCAGGAACAGCTCCGCAGGGCATAGACCCACTATGACAGCTGACACTTCCCTGCTTCTAAACTCTGACTCCCAGAACACAGGCAAAGGAAGAAATGGCACCGGCAGCCTGTACCCGCTCTGCAGTGCCGCTCTGCCTCGGGAACGCTCCCCCTGGGCTAGGAGCCGCTGATTAATTCTTTAAACAACCAAACAAACCCCAGGATAGTTAAACAGAATGTTCACTGTACCTTTCATTTTTTTCCCTTTCTTTTTTTTTTTTTTTGAATTCTTCACCTTTGGAGATAGGATAGAATCAGCATGGAGAAACTATTATTTTTCTAATATGTCAACTGATAGGGTTTGGGCGTGTTTGCTTTTCCTTCGTCTCTAGCGCACCAGCCTAGGTATCATTTTAGAGTTCCTGTTGCTTGTTTTATACAAACACACTCTCAAGCTTCTGTCTGGTGAGGAAGTAATGAGAATTTGTGGAGTAATAAAAAAGAGTCAACGTTTTACGATGTTGAAAACAGTTAATAATCAACATCAAAAGGCTTTAATCTGCTGACAGTCATATACTTGATTTATGCAGCTGGCTGCCCTACTGGCTCTTCCTTCAGGCTAACTGGAGGGTGCTCCAAGATACGTGTCTTTGTACAGTGATAACTGGAAACGTTGAGGTAGCAGCTGTCCAAAGTAATGGGTTGAATCTGAAGGCCTGAGCAAGAAGCAGTCCAGGCAGTATGTGTGATCTTCCCAGGTTGATGGGAATGAATTAAGAGCAAAGCCACTGCCTCCAGGAGCAAAAAAATCCCAACCCAACTCCAAAACAAAACCGAACAAAAAACCAACCCTCCGTCTAGCTGTTGCCTAGAGCAAGGGGACGGAAATTTTGGTTTTGTGTTCCTGGGGCTCACTGGGTATTACACTCTGTGAGAAGGAAGAAGAAAGCGAAGAGAGAGAAAGAGCCTTTTGGGGCACCGAATAGGCCTAAGCGCCAAGCACAGGATTTGGGAACAAGAAATTGCTTACTGTCTGTTTATTTACAAAGACTTTAGAGGAAGGGCTAGAGCTGGTACTACCCCTTTGTCCTCCTGATAGACACGTTAATTTAAAGACTCCAGTAATAACTTCTAAAGCCAGGAAGAAAATGTTATTTTCCCCTTTTATGACAATCAGATGTTTAGTGGGAGGAACACTCAATGTGCGTCTAAGAGATAGGTGATGCCAGTTATGAGGAAAAGAGGACTTTATGCCCCCAAACTAAACTAATTTAGTTGCCAGTACAGTAAGCAGCCTAAACAGTGCGGAGATAGGTTCACAATAATTTAAAGTGTAGTAGGTAACACACAAAAAACCTTATTTAGAGACACCATAAGCTTGCAGGGCTTGCTTAGCAAAATGAAATGACAGCTAAGGTTCTCCAAACACGGGCTAGTCCTTTTCCAGGTTTGACTGAGGAGGGAACAGCACAAGGACACCTGAGAAAGATGCTGATTTCAGCCGTTTAAAGCTGCTTCACTGGCGTAAGTGATGATCACATCCTGTCCTCTGTTTCTGCAGGTGCATGAAACCCTTTTTTAAAGAAGGATTTTCATCAGTACCACATTTTGGAAGGTCAGGCAGTGACAGTGACGAAACCATGACAGCCGAAAAATAAAAGAGCAAGACAGATACCTTTTTGAGAGTACTCTTTTCCTCATTTCAGCACTCTCCATCTCCATATCACTTCCCGTGAACTTTGTCTCATGAAAAGATAAGAAAAAGATTATGCACCGAATGATTCAGCTGACTCCCTGTTCTGACACTTCTGCAAGGAAAGTGGTATATAAATGTTATCCCTACAAGGTGAATTTCACCTTGCTGTTCACCACCTGATTTAAAACACATTAGATTTATAACAGTTTTGTTTATGTTGCCCTTTTCAGCTTTTGGGGGCTTTTTTTATGACTTTGAACATGCCACAGTTTCCTAGAATTTCTAGTTTCAGAATAATTTAGATCATTAGGAAAAATAAATAGCTAGCATTATTTTAAGTTCATCCTGATCAATCAGAAACAGAGTTCAGCATTGGACTGTCATATCCAGTTTTACAGCAGTAGTGTACATCAAAAGTTAGTTTGCTCTGATGTTATAAAAAGTTTTTGGGGTAGAAAGAAATCACAGTTCCTTGGGATATTTATAGTATTTAAGAATGCTTTTAAGTAACTTGTAATGGCAGATGCCATTGAGTGCTCTGTCATAAGTGGTTTTCTTATTCATAAGAAGTAATGCATACTACGGTACATTTCAAGTTAGGCCCACATTAAACTTTGTAGAAGAAATAAAGACCATATCTGTATTAGCGTATGAATTTCATTTGGATTCTGTTAGTGCCACGTTGTATTTTGATTGCTGTTTCAACTACAGCTCATAAGTGGAGATTTTAGCCATCAATTTGGCAATATAACACATGACAGGCTTCAGTGGATTATGTTTAAAGCGTCAAGACAGGTATCGATGGCATACATTGAATGGTGTTACCATGGGGTAGAAAATCAACTAGTTACAACAGGACTAACCTTTGAATGGCTTGGGCAAGAGGCCCACAGAGTGAGATTCCTTCTCTTCCAAGTGCTGGCCCCTTTCTCCCTTCCACAGGAGGCTACCTCCTCCCACCTCTACTATGCAGCAGCCTCTCCCCAGGAAACCATTGTCCTCCCCCAGGGTACGTGGTTGTGGATTGCTGTCCCAGCAGACAGGGAGATGGCTGCAGCATGTCCTGGCTTGGGTTAGAGGAGCAAGAGGGACTTGGAGGCCCACTAGGAACTCAGAAGGGCTGGGATACCAGTTCTGGGATCTAAACAAGCTCCCACTGCTCCAGGGGGATCCCAGATGTGGAGCTAACAGTTGGCAATGCACTGGGAAGACAGAGTTAGGAATTATTGACCTGTGATAGCATCAATTCACACCACCATGAGTCTTCCTGGAACAGGACCAGGCCACATTCTAACAAAAATTGCTAAATTTGACCAGATGTAATGTTTCATTCAGGCTTCTCCAGGCTAGAAAGCCCCACTCCCTTGGAAATGGCAGTGGCTTCTCACACTACATGTGTGAGGCTCCTAGCACTACTACAAGAGTTTTTACCTTCTTTTAAACACACATTTCTGTCCTATATGCCCCAGTCCCCCTGTCCTGTATGCCCCAGTCCCAGTTACTGTCTCTAGCCTTACCTTTGCTTCCAGCGCTGCTCCCTTCCAACTGCTGCTCTTAATCATCCAGTCATAAACATCCCTTTTAACCCGTATGCTCAGCTTCCAGCTTGCTTTTCTTCTTCTAGAATGGCTGTGGTTATTGATTATTCAAAGTTATATTGTAATTGGCAAGTAACAAACCATTTCACAGCTGTTTAAGAACTTCCAAGAAAATAAAGTTGGAACTTCAGGGGCATGTAGATGAAAATATTTACAGCCATTGTTAAATAGGTTAAAAAGTAGTTCATTTTTCTTTTACTTCTTCTCTTTCCTCTGCCATTTAACATAACGTGAGGATTTTCCTGTTGTAAGCTACACAGCCGCCTTAATCAGCACTTCTCCCCCATTTTGTAGAAACCAAAGAAACTGGACTGGGAGCTTCTCACAGGTTCTCATTTGAGGCCTCTAGTCCAAACTCCATCTTAATCAGTGTTAGTATGATCCTCACTGGGAACATGTAGTTCTGCTGATTTCTGAGTGGGTTTTTTTCTTGTTTTTTTCCTTGTTTTTTTGTTTTGATACTCTTATGCAGAACTAAGGAGGTAAGTCTCTGCATGGTGTGCCTCAACACGCTACTTGAGTCACGCTGGCTTTGTTGAAGGACTGAACTGACACCCATCTTGGTTTACTGCTCTATTCGTAGCTGTCGAGTCCTGCCCACCACAATTGTTCTACAGCCTCTTAACTCAACAACCCGTCCCTTTTCCTGTCAACACAGCATTTCTCTGAAGAATGCTGTTGACCAAACAAATACCTGCAGAGAGGATGAGACTGCTATTGCAGGTGTAGCTTTTTTTAAAAGTCAGTCATCTGGTGAGGTGATGAGAATTTGGGGAATTCTATGCTATAAATACACAGATGTTTATGGTAGGTATATGGCTGGCTTGTAGACAAAGCCAGCACTCGAGACACTTCATCATATAGAGAGAAACATAAACAGGAGATGTTTAGTTCTGTCCTAGTGAATTATGTACCAGACACAGAGACTGGGCATTCTAATGATTATTTTTGAAAAGTCGAGTGCTTGAGTCCTACACCCTTCCTAAACGCGCAAAGTGAAGCAGGGGCTAAAGAAGAAAAGTCAGGTTCTGGTGGCAAAGGAAACCTTTATATTGCTGCTAGCCTACAGTTTTCAGTTATTGCCTTTAATTATTCTTGAATTGTATCATATTAGGCATGGCTTATTCAGGTGTTTCTCAAGGGCAACGAATGTTTTGTTTCAGCAAGGCATAAGGGTTACCGAAAGGGTGACTCCCAGCAAGTAATAATTCAGTGCAGAAATGTAGATTTCATTCAGAGGAAACTATTTTTAAGATGTGTCATCACCAACAGAACAGACTTTGGTTGGTACAAGCTAGTTATTAATGGCTTTCTGATGTTAGGCACGGTATAGGTCTGAATGTGATTAAGTTAGCAGGAATTCTGCCACTCTTTGGTGACAATGACGTTGAGTCCTGAACTGAAAAACAGGAACATCTTAGCAAGAGAGTAGCTATTCTGAATAATTCAACTAAAATATTAGAAAATTCAGGGTAAATGGAAAGAACAGACCTCAGCGTGAGTGATTAAATAGAAGTACAGTTGTTGAGATCCAATTATTATGCTAAGACTGAGCAGCTTACAAAACCCCTAATGTTGCAGTTTACCATTATCAGCCTTTTGAGTACCTTATTTCTAGGTGACGGCGTGATTAACATCTTACTATAAAGGCAGCTCAAATTCCTTGTAATACTGCTTTAGCTGTTAGTAATACTATCAGCCCTAGCAGAATCCCTAAACCTAGTTTTCAGCCTATTAGTACAGGAATAATTTGTTTCTCAGCTGTTACTTTGAAACATATTGATTTTTCAGCCTACACATGTTTTTACTTGTTTGTGATCTTATCTTATTCAAATTTCAGAACCACACAATTCACTTCTGAGATAAAGAATGCAAAATTATCCACCCAGTTTGGCTTCAGACAAACAAATGCAACTCGACACAAACAAAGGGACTTGTATCCAAGCGTTATTTGCCTGTGCTCTTAATATTTCAATACTTTGTGGAAGAAAGCAAGTTGGGTAACAAGCTGTTTTGACTTCATATCCAGTACACTTTCAGGTTTCTCTAGTCTCCAAAGCCAAGAATCCAGTCTAAAGATGCCACAAAGCTTCAGCGTGCTTAAGGCAAGGCAGTGCGGTGCTTTTTTTCGATCTTTGTTGCCATACTTTGGAATAAAATAAAAGTTCTGCTGCAGATAAAAAGAAAAGCATGTCTGAGATGTTGCCTAAATCTTCTACGCCTATTTCATAGATGATTTATGCTCGGAGGAAGGAACCTTGAGTTGGAGCTGGCTAGATTTGCTTTTTCTGCTGAAACAAGCTCTGAGCTTGAAGCGTTTCGGCGGAAGCACTCTGCTTTGATGACCTTTCAGCAATCAGAGCTGAAGCCAAGCTCCCCAAAACAAGGCACCACACTGGCCGCGTCTCTGGTCTCCGACTGGCTGGCAAGTGGTCTGTGGATACAGCATCTAAATCAGCCATCTCGATACTGCCTGACGCAGCTTTCTCAAAGAGCAATTTGTGACTTTTCCAGGAAAAGCTCAAGCCTTACAAGGGTGGACGTTGGCATGAGACTTTTGCTCTTACTATCACGTCGGAAACGGGGTCAGCTTTGTAGAGAGCAGCCTCTTGACTGCTCTGGGTTATTAAACCGGGAGCTCGCAAGCAAGCCTCCCACAGCCCCAGAAACCTCTTCCCGAGAGCCAGCAAGCCTGGACGGCAGCCCTGTGAAGGGCTGCACTTTCTAGCTAAGTCAAACTCTTTTTGGTTCCTTGTCTTTTAGTGTAGTTTCCTTTTGGAGCAACTTGTTTGTCCCCACCAGCACCAGGGAAGGCAGGACTTGACTTTCCGAATAACTTTTTGTTTGTCCCCAGCAGGACTTCACACTTCTTGCCCATGTTGTGCAGGGCTGTCCTACCCTACGTGCGGCAGAACTGTTTGGCAAGATCTACCACCACCTTTATTTACAGACAGGGCCGCTCTTTCAGTCCTGACTGAATGGAAAATGATTGCCAATTTGTGTTTTATTTTAATTTCCTCTGCACATATCTGGAGAGTGCCTGCCTATAAATCCCTGCTTACAGGGTGCTTGGGAAGCCACTGTTTTCTCCAGTGATTAGATCATGTTTTCAAGTCATATCTTGCCATGGAAACAGACAGGTAATGAAGGGTCTGAACTGGATTTCTCTGCATTAACATCTCAGTCATTCATTCAACCAAGTGGCAAACCCTCATTACAGAATACAGGCTGCAATCCAAAACGATGGTTACAGTAAAAGCAGGATCCCCAAACCAAAGGGTTCACGGTTTACCAGAGATCAGCAATCTTTTCAAAATCAGAAGAAGTAATGCAGTGGTACCTACCAAATACGATAAGGAAATTTTCAAGTCTTACTACGAAAAGTTTTCCAGTAATTTCTGAACGCATTTCAGACTGGCCTATGAATTAAAAAATGTATATTAATCCAGAAACCAGAACATGTGACTGAATTCTGATTCAGTCTTTGCAACTGAATTCCAGACATCATAGAATGATTTTCAAGATTTTATTTAAAGTAATGGATTATGTATTTTAACGTGAGCTTAATGTTGCCCAGATTTTGCACAAAAACGTTTGGAAATCTGTGCTATTGCAATTTTTTATGGCACCTTAATCTGCTACAGTATTCAAAAAAGCTACTGGAAATTAAAAGCTATGATCCTGCAAATATCACCATTAACTTCAATAAAAATACCAGCATGATATTAGGGACTGCTATATACCAAGAATTACTAAACAAAAGTTTTCTTAAAAGTCTTTTCTGAATCAGTAAAAAAATGTATCATCATTAACAATAAAAATGTTCCGATTTTTCGGGGTGCTATTGAAATTATCATGAATGTCTGAATATACAGATTAACCGGTCAAAAAAATGAGGGTTTTGGGAAAGACCAGACTTTTCTTTGACAATATACCATGCTGAAATACCTAGAACCCCTGTCATGGATGTAAAAGATTTGCAGTGGAACATCTCTCTGTGCTCTTGATTGGAACAAGAGACAAAGAGTATTCCCAAAAAATTCACCATCTGTTTGACAGCCCTTAGTGAAGACTGAAGAAAGACACTAGAAATATGAGTTTGTCCAGGCAGAGCACATAGTTTCTGTCAGCTTTAGTAAACCTTGTAATAAGTCTCATCATATTAAAGATGATTTAAGAAACTCGATCTGTAATAGTAGTTTACAGTACTGTCAGTCCTGGGTGGGAATTACTAATTGCTTGGTGCTGTTAATATATATATATTAGCTAACTCGAAAGTGTTGTGGAGATCAAAGAGAATGTCAGTACAGAAGTAATATTCCTATTTTTTGCTTTGCTTAGCCCTTTTTTCTCTTTCGTGCAAAAGACCAGTGGTAGCATTTCATTCCTTATCCTCATTAGTCCACGGAATTATTATGTTGCGTCTGATCATCATTCAGCCCAGTTTGTACCTCAGTCCTGACGCTGGCCCAGTAAAAAGGGTGGTGGGAAAATCCTGCCAGAAGGTGAGGAGGGAAAAAGCTATAAAAGGGCTATCTAAGTGAAAATGTTTGAAAGTCAAAGGGAGGGCACATGTTTGACTTCACAAAAGAAAATGCTGGTTTCTGTTGCAATGTTGGTTACACAATCACATAAGGTTTTATTTTTAAAAGCAAGTAAAAAAATTATAGTGCATCAGCTCCTCGACTGGTGTAAATCAACATGGTTTTATTGACTTTGATGGAGCTATGTCGATTTATACCAGATGAGGATTTGGCCCACTGTATGGAGATATTTTTATTTCTCTTCTCACTCTATCAGTTAAGGAAAGGGTAATAATCAGCAAGCTGGAAGCAATTACGTGTGTGTGAGGAGGGGGTAGTTTCATAATAGCCAACTTGATATTATTTCCTGTAAAATGCATCAGGAGAATAGAGCCTGGAGCCTGCTGACCAGTTTGTTTTGTAAAGAAATATTTGTTCAAATCTGTTTATAATAATTTGTCAAACGATGGGCAGACTCGTCTCAAGCACTTGCCTTCCACTGACACCAGAGGCAGCAGTTCTGGTCCTGACCAGGGCACCGAGTGGCAGCTGGTGAGGAAAGACCCAGGCAAAATTTGGCTTTTACTTGCATCCACGTAAATCTACCAAAATTGGTAGAAATATCCTCTATTTACAACAGTGTGCCTAAAAGCAAAATTTGGCAGAGTTTTCAACTGAGCATTTATAAGCTGTTTCTGGCAGCAAATAAGTATGGGGGAGGGGAAGATTATTCATTGCAGATGCTTTGTAAGATTAACAGAGGCTTTCTGGTGACAATGAAGTCTACTAACGTAGCCACTTTTGGAAAATGCCTTTTAAAATGTGATTTGAGGTAATTTTCTGTCATCCTTTAATTCTTAGAGAATTTCACAGCGGTAAAATGCGCTAACTGGAGACCTCAAGTGAAATGACTTGAATTGTTCTCTTCACTGTGGCGAGGCAGAGGAGTCCTGACCTGCGATACCCAGTGGGTACAGCAATTGATGGGAAGCTAAGATTTCTAAGAAATCATTTTGGGTAAATGCACATCCTAAGGTTCAGCTTTAATTAGGGTTGAGCAGCCACCAGCCGCACATTGTCAAGGGAGCTGAAGGCAAACTAGTCACAACTAAAATTGAAAGAATTATCAAATTTTTTTTATGTTATAATGCAGATTATTCTGAAGTACCAACACTAGCACTATTAACACTAAAGTATTCCAACCAGCTCTTGCAATATAGCTCACTCATATATTATCTTTGCTCTCACAGATGATTTAAACATATTTTTCT
>Ga0181612_120291_pt1 | contig 12963 bp, 10 predicted proteins | sample HoacroProtozoa21_FD_119630 | JGI IMG/M metagenome (GOLD analysis project Ga0181612, IMG submission 119630) | Hoatzin crop microbial communities from Cojedes, Venezuel. Combined Assembly of Gp0051906, Gp0051904, Gp0051908 | reverse complement strand
TCAAGACCCGCCTGGACAAGGTCCTGTGCAGCCTGCTGTAGGTGACCCTGCTTTGGCAGGAGGGTTGGCCTAGATGAGCCACAGAGGTCCCTTCCAACCCCTACTATTCTGTGATTCTGTGAAATGATGAGATTGTCTGTTCTTGCTACTGAGCTAGGAATACAGTCCTTAAAATCACACCCAACACACCACATAATCTACTTCAGAAATTTCCTTTACAGGTGTTTGGGAACCAGAGCCTAGGGGTAGGTTTCCATTGTTTCTCCCAGATCTATTAAAATCATTTCACACAATTTCAGTTTAATATTTTAATTTTTAAGGTTTCATTCTGTTTTCTTACAGGTTTGGTAATGAATACTCGTCCTTTGCTTAATTTCAAAACCAGAAGCTTATATGAAATTTCAAAAACTGCTCCAACATGAATGTAGCCAGCTTTGCAACCTCCATAAGTAACCCAAGGGAAAAAGGAACAGAGGAGAAGAAAGGCAAAAGGCATACCTAATAGTCTAAATTGTACCTTAGAAAGAAGCTGTACTGAAATAGCTTTACTGAGGGTGAAAGTCAGGCATGAGAGCTGAATCACTTCTGCCGGAATATGGATGTTTCCACTGTTTTTTTCTAATCACTGCTAAGAGTTAGTTTTGAAATTTACAACGTTTATTTTGAAATTCAGAGTAAACTATATCTGTTATTACTGGGATTCATGTCATATACTTTAAGCATCTAGAAGTTAGATACCAGCATCTAAAGTAGTCAGACCAGACTCCGTTTACAAACAGTGGAGAGCAAGAAGTGTTTTCAGAGGTCAGTTCATCTCCTCCTGGGGTCTAAAACATGCGAAAAGAATCTGACTTTGGAGGCACGTGGTTTTCTCCATTGACTGTCAAAGGAAGTTACTGCATCACCCCATTCTGAGCTCAGATGATTAGCTTACAAATCTCAGATGGCTGGTGAGATAAATCTTGTTTTCTGTGACTCGCATGTATTACAAGCATTGCATAAATTGAGGAAACATATTCTCCTGAATGTGGTAAAAGCCAGATTTTTAAAGATTATAGATAGTTCCAGATTTTTGCATTTTCAGGTTTTAGAATAGAAGATTTACAAGGCTTCTGATATTACACTTTCAGGCTGTTCTTTTTCTTTCATACCATAGTATCAGATTCAAATACATGAACTAAGTAGACCATAAACTCCTACAAAAATCTCTGAATGCTCTAGATCCATAGCTGATGATTGTCATCATCATCAATAGGTCTCTCTCTGCTAGAAAAATTTCACCTACAAAAATAAATATTTTAGTGGAGGGTGGAGGATTGCATTGATTCAGGTTTACAACAGAAAAAACAGTACAAATGGGGAAGGTCTGGAAATATCAAAAGAAGCTGTGGACAGATTATTTAAGGAATTTAAGTGTTTTAATATGAATGAAAGCACTCAAGGTTACATACTTCCTTAAAAAGCAAAACTATACTGTAGATCCTCACTTTCAAATTATTGTATGCAACTGATGTCGACATTCATAATGCTGTTAGCCCCAAGGAAATGTCCTTACTAGCAAGTTCACTTGCAACAACTGTGAGACTGATGCTGTAAGTGGCTTGCATGAATACCGTGGGACCTGCATCTAAAAAGAAAGGAGAAACTTTCATTAGTTAAGAAGCTTGGCTTCTTTTTCGTGTTTTTCATCTCTTACTACTGCTCTGCTACTGCTTTTGGTCTATATAACCAGCTAATGAGATTTCCACTTCTTCAGGCAATGAGACTAGTTGTGCTTGAAAAGAAGTTGTGCTTAGATTCATTGCAATGCATTCATATAGTATTAAGAAAAATTTTACAGAGCAGCGCATTTAAACAAATATTAAATTCACGCAGTTGTTAATCAGTGTGCCATCTGGAAACATTTGAAAGTTTAGACTTTTAATTGCCTGAATCTCATAAATGTTCAAAATTGTTGCATACTACAGGCTATATTACATTTAGGACTTTTTTACTGTATAAATACATGTAATTAAAATGTGAGATAGAAACACTTTCCAGCAGCTGTTGTGAGAGCTGTAACCTTCTTCCCTGTTAATCTTCAGGGATATGAAATATGTGTTGCTGAGCACCAGGGTCAACGACATGCCGTTACATTTGAATCCCTCCATTTGACAAAGCATTGCATTCTGTTTCTAAATTCTTTCATGTGACTGACAGCTACATCCATTTCTTCCCGAGGCCACTCTTTAAATTCCTTTGTACTTGTAGAAGCAAGTTTGCTGGCTCAAGAATTTTGTCTTAGCTCTGCCTCTAAGACTTGTCAACGGCAAATTAGGACAAGAAATTCTAATTTATGTTTCAAAGGTACCTATGATAGTAAGAGAAGCTATTTTTATTTACATTTTTTTCCTCAAAAGTGTCAAATCAAAGACTTCATAATTACTATATATTTTCAGGACATGTCATATTATGTTGACTTCAGGGGGCAAGTGGTAGATAGGGTTAATCTGTGTAAAGTCAATGAAATGCACAAAGAATTTCTGTTCATGGCAAATGTTACCAAGAGAATTACCTGTCTCGGTAAGAAAACAGAAATATTCACGCTGTTAGCGGTTCTAGTCCAAGATGTTTGAACACAGAGACAGAAGATACTTCTGGGGCCCATAGGTTAGTGGAAGACTGTCTCTTGTTATATGTAATTAATGGTCTTGACCAAGGTAGTTGAAAGGATTTCAGTGATAGAGCATCTATCTGGAGATATTCAAGACCCGCCTGGACAAGGTCCTGTGCAGCCTGCTGTAGGTGACCCTGCTTCGGCGGGGGGGTTGGACTAGATGACCCACAGAGGTCCCTTCCTACTATTCCTACCCCTACTATTCTGTGATTCTGTGATTCTGTGATTCTGTAAAAACCCTGATTTACACTCAGCCTCGTAATAAACCTGCTCTGTGACTCACATATGCTCAAAACTCTCTGCTGAATTCAAGCAGAGTTCTTGTTTTAGAAGGTGTCAAGGACTCAAATCCTGAGAATAGCAATATAAACACAGGCCATGGTACGAGGAATCATAAAAGCCATTGATAGGACATCTAAGCCTACAGGGAAAACCTCATGGCTGCAGAGAGTCCCATTCTGATACTGCTTGAACTCATTCTGCTGCCTCTAAAATAATAAAAGATTTTGCTCGGTTTACTGTGTACCGGTATGCTTTACATCATCTCTAGTACCATACTTCTCACTACTTTAACCTTAATTTATGAAGTGGTTTCCCCTGTCCTTCTGTGACCTGCATAAAGGCACAATAAACTCTGCAGGAGGCTAGACCTGGATCAGGCCTGTGTTGGTAGGTGATGAGCAGTTCACAAGTCAAGTTTGAAGGGTCAAGAAATCATTACTTCAGGCTGCATTTACAAACATAGCCACACAGGAGCTAATTGGAATTTAACAGTTTAGAAATTGCTGAATTCCCAAGGGAGACAATACTATAATTTACCTTATATTATTGGATACACCTTGTATTTCAAAGAGAATGTCCTGCTTCCATTTCTTTAGTGTTAGTTCTTGCTTAGGCTGTTAATGCCAAGGTCTATCTAAGTGCCATGCACCAAATTAACAGGAATCAGACCAACATGAGTACCTCATTCAACTATGGCCACTATAATGTTTCACAGTACAAAACAAGTGCTTCCACAAATTGTTGCTCAATGCCATACACAACTGATTTACTGATTCAGTGTTAACCGATTTTAGTCAGTCCAACGCATTATCCCATCTCTAATTAGCTAAGTAAAATCATAGCTCTGTAATATCTTTCTTTCTCTTTTTTTTAAGTAAAAGACCATAAAAGTACAAAAGGCTTCTTTTTTCTGTTAAAGCAGAACATGGATCTAACCTCAAGCGAGATGCTTTCCAGCAGTTTGACTTTTATTCTGAATTAGTAACCACATCCCTTGCATACACCTTGAAAACCCAAAAGGATTCAATTATCATTAGAAGAAATGTATAAACTATAACAACAAAACAATGTGTTGCAAAAGGGTTTATAGTAAAAGAATGAGTAAACAGACACGTAATTTAAAATATGTTTCTATCTTAATAATATCTGTCAATTTTTCTGTTGTGTTTAGAAACTAAAGAACAAAGTACATCTCACCTGGACATGTTGGTAATGGGGACCATGACAACCAGCAAGGAACGAGCTGCTTCAGGTGCAGGCTTACAGGGAAGCGTGGGAGGACTGTGGTACCTACTTCCCCACCACAGACTGAATGGAGGATGGCTTTTAGATGGTCTTGGACAAGTTTATGGTTTCTCACATTTCGCTGAGGGATTCCTACGAGCTTCTCCTTTTTCTTCCTGCTGAACAATGTCCCACTGCAGTATGTTTACTCTCAGACTGTTATTGAACGTGAGGACACAGATCTGTACCTGATATGTTGAGCTGCTGAGCACATAAACTATATTCCTTTTTTTGCCTCCTGATTTTATTTGCTGCACGGTACCTATGTTTTAAATATGCTTTCAGTTCATCAAAGGGCTAATAGTTACTCTGAATTAAACATGATTTCCAGGGATTGGCAGAGTTTTCTTCTCCAATATGTACATAAAAATCAAATAAAAATCTCCAAAGAAACGTCAGGGCTAATTAGACAAAACAGTGTCATATACACTGACAAAAAGAGACCCATCAAGTAGCATATGTGAAGTGAGCTTCCCAGTCATCAAAGCACTCCTTTCTAGTCATAAACTGATTTTCATTTCTTCCTCTCTGGCATTGAAGCAGCAGGTTTTGCAATCTTGCTGCTTTTTCTTTTAGCTTTACTTTGGTTATATATTTGGGCAACATAAAGGTTTTTTTGCATTTCTTTCAGCATACAGCCAATCAACAAAATCAGCATGCCTTCCAAAACCAGAGCTGGCTTTCTGTCTTTCCTCAGAAGGGCTGTAGAGTGTAATTAATGTTTGCAAAGCACTAGAATATTCTTGCATAGAAAGTGCTAACTTACTGCCAAATATTTAATATAGGCAGTGCCGGTTCTGTCAAAGTTCCCAAATGTGACTCAGAGGCAGATTCAAAAAGGAATATTGACACACAAATAAAAAACAGCTGTGGACTTTTAATGCCCCTGAAAACGTCTACCCCAGGACTATTCAGCTCTGTAAGTATGAAACTCACAGAGCACTTTCCTTCTGACCTCAGAGCTCTCCAGGCAGCAGGAGCTGGGTTTCTGAGCTTCCTCCCAGCTGTTTAGCACTGGCCTAAGGAGCCACACACTTTGCTTCCAGGCACCCAGAAAGTAGACAGGCACCTGAAGAAATTTAGTTTTCACTTACCGTGTGACTGAACTTGCTTTGACCAAGCACAATTGTAGAAAGCATCATCTCAGAGAGAACACGGTGGTCTGAAGAGCTAGGGGGTTTGTCCTCTGCTTCTATTTCTTTTCCAGCAATTATCTCAAGTAACATGAAGAAATGCTCTTCTGCAGAGATTTAACTCCTTTTAAAAGCCCATCCCCAGCTGTGAGGATTAACACTAGCACTGCCTTCCATTTGCAGACTTGCTTGTACAATAGGTCAGAAGGAGGCTTCCCACCCCATCTGGCTTATTCCAGCAGATTACAAACTCTGCAGGCCAAGAAGAGACTCAGTACAAAACTACCTCGTAGTGAAGGCTCCAAGTGCTAAATATAACTACCTGTTACACCCTGAAACTGCAAGATTTAAATGTCATTCTGTGCATCACAGCAGTTCTGTTTACAGTCCCAGATTGAATTAAAGACCACACAAGACATGAAAATTATTAACTGTTTTCAAAAAATAGTATACCTATTAACCAGACATGCTCTCAGACCCTGGACAAACTAAGTGTCATTTGGAATCTGTAGCAGAAATGGTTTCAAAGTGAAGTCTTGGGACTGTCAGCAGTCATAGGTTAATAGGTGACATGTCTCAGGAAGATAATCTATTCTTTAGGTGCAGTACGTGATCTTCGCAGTAAATGAGTGAAGTGGGGAAAAAACAGCACAGGCTATTTACTAGAGGTCACATTTTTTATCATAAAATACTGAAGATGTCTGCCCTAAAGCTATTAATTCTTTCAACCAAAACAAAACACAAAAAAGTAAAAAAAAAAAAAAAAGAAGCACTCCCACTAAAGATTTGATTTCTTTGAATGTCTTAAAAACAACAGCAGAGAATAATGAAAATGCAGAGAACTGAATTTGTTGGCAGACTGTCAGCATTTTGATCAGCCTGGCGGCAGAAAGTTTGTTAGAAAGATGGAGGTCTTTGTAACCCTTCGTTAGCAGTGGACTTAAAAAGTATGGGATTGTAACAATTGTCTTACAGATCAAAGTCAGAGGCCATCTAGTTTAATGGTTGCCATCAGCTGTGTCAGAAGCAAGCCAGCAGCATGTCCTATGCTCATCAAATTACTGTATTTGACCTTGGCCAAAACGAAAGCAGAGAAGCAAATGATAGGCGAGAGAGGTCTGTCTTGTTTACAGAGGAAGGCGTTCCACAGGTCAGTGGCAGTGCTGGGAAGCTAATCACTGTAGGCTTTGTCTGCTGGCAATGAAGAGACAGAGCTGCTTGGAAATGTGCCCTGGAGGAGCCTAAGTTCAGAGCACAGGCTCTGAATTGTTTTTTGGAGGGGCTGTTTCTTTTCTCTGGTTTCATCATCAGGATCCTGCAGTGGTTAGTGCCTAGATCTTGGGTTGGGGTGTTTTCTGGTTGCTCTGTTTGATCCCTGCAGGCAAGCAAAGCCCCCCACAACAGACAGCAACAGTGCCCTTGATGTGTGGAGTCAGTTTCTGAAGCTATAAAATACAACTTCACTGCAACAACTAATACATGGCAGCGTAGATCTCAGCGTAGATTTTCTGGGCAAAGCCGTGGAAACTGTTTATTTCTACCCAAGATGTGCAATGAGACATGAGTAGAAATGTTTCCATTGTTCTCAATATTTGACAAATTTAACTGACACACACTATAGAGTGTAGTCATACCCCAGAGACTGAGAAATCCTTCCCAAAAAAAGATCAAGGACAATGTTTATACACACATATGTTTGAAGCATAGATGTGTAAATGTTATGTTGTTACGTTTAAATTCAAATTAGATAAAAACCAAGGCAGAGTGAGGGAGAAGAATAATGAGGATCACCAATAGATTCATTGTCCTATACACAAACCAATACATTAATATTTTAATTGTCCGTTAGAATTGTATAAAATGATTTAAAATTTTTCTCTGTTCATCTAATGCTAGATTCTCTAAGAATTCATGTTACAGTTTCTATACAGCATGAGTGGAGACTATCGAGACTTATTTATTGAGATGTACATGCAATAGCTTAGCAGTTTGACTGCTTAGTGTTTTCAGGTATTTCCTGAGAAGACAGGTTGATGACTTGCGGGTGAGGAAAGGCACAGGAGATAAAAGGTATTTAATTTTTTTCATACAATAGTGCCTCAGTTACTTATTGTGTCATTAAATGTGTAGTTTTGCCCCCAGAAAATTTTTATCAAAGCTTTTTGAGGACTGGTTATGTAAACTGTATTCCTTAAGAAGTGAATACTTTATATGATACTTGAGTATTTTTTAAAAATTGATGACATTTATACATTTTTTATATATTTGCCTATGTCATTAAGTGTAAGGCATTCATACTGTATGTTATTGTGAAAGAAATTATAATTTGAGAAGTTTTAGCATTTAAAGAGAGTCTGGTTTTGACCATCAGACTGCTCTCATATGGCTTGTAATGAAATTCCTGAGTCAAACTGAAAGAGACCATTAAAAATAATGGCCCATCAAGGAAACTGGCTGCATTTTATCCCAGGTCATTTATGCTCCCAACCTTGCACAGATGGAGAACTTTAATGATGTGGGCTCTCTTACAGGAACAAGTCTATGTTCTTCAGCAATATAAAGCAGAAGAAAATAGTATTTTGAGATTTGGAAGATGAAAATAGATCATTATTTGAAATCAGGGCACTGAAATATCTGTCATAAATGGAATATCTGAGCAATCAGGAGATCATCCTAATGATGGGTCTGTTTGTCTCTGCCAGAAAAACATATGCTTGGGGCAGATGCACTGTGTTTGCTGACGCATGGGTCAGGGAATTCTGAAAAGCTCATTCGAGCTGGTAGATAGAAAAGTTTGACAAATATTTCAGCACTTCAGAGATGTCCATTACATCAATCATCATCTTTTTGTCACATTTAAAGCTAGTGGTTCAAGATTTTCTATATTGTGCTAAGGCAATATCTGTTTTGGAAACAGCAATGTGACTAGCTAAGCCACTTAATTTTAAGGAGCAAGCAAGAAAAAAAAGGTGGTGTTCATTACGGAAAAACTTATATTCCTTTAGCATTGCATTCATGTACTTCAGTATGATCATGTACATTTAAGGGAAAGCTGCATGGAGTTTATGGCCTTCTTGGCAGAAAACAAGATTAATCTGAATGGGTTGGTATTTTTATGACAATACAAAATCCTGGTAAAGAGGCAGCAGAAGCAGTGTCTCACAGATCTTGAAAGAGTACCTTAATGTTCCGGTTAACCCTAGAGGTGATATTACTCTTGTCACATAGTTAACCTAAAATGAAGAAATCCAGGTCAAAAGAAACATAGTAGGTCTGTGTGCTTTGCTGTTTTGTTAGGTTATTTAGAATTTGGCTTCCTGAGTTAGTCAAAGACCTGTTCTTTCCTCCACCATTTTTCCATCCGCTTATGCTCATGAAGTACAGTAGGAAACTGTGGACGGACAAGACACAACTGATATATTACCAGCTAAATCAGATTCATTGAAAAAGAATGGTGCATTGTATCCATATTTCTTGCCAAGGAAGAATCTAGAAGCTCTGAACTGGAGGAGAAATGGGACCTAGTTTTACAGTTATCATGGACTGCACTGCAATTAATATCTGAAGTCTGTTTAAGGTTCTGGCACATGATATGGATGGCCTTCTAGTATGGCAAAGATGGGAAAAGGTTTAAGTGATGTTACAGAACATTGTTTGTAAACGCTTTGCCAAAGTAATTTTGCCCAAGTGCACATTCAACTGAGCAAGCCAACTAAGATGAGATTTCTGCTTTCCAAAACAAAGAATTGATCAAAGCTAAAGAAGGAAAATGCAACATTTTAAAATGTATTTCAATATTTCATAGCAGCAAAATACCATCGCACCTTAATATTTCTTTCTAAGAGTCCTGTAGTACCTGGCTGAATGTAGTTACAGATGAAACAAGTACTCCTGAATGCCAAGTACTTACCCTTAACACAGTGCAAGAAGTACTTACTGACTTCACCTTCTAAAGAAAAATCAAACAAATAACACCCTTCACCTTCCAGTCAATACTCGTGGACACAAACAGCCACCAAATATCTTAAATTTTAAATACTAAGACAGAAATAACAAACTTGCAGCTTCATGCCTAATAATAGGAAAAATGGATTAGTGGGAAATCTCACAGAATATGTGCATCTGCCTCATACAACAGTCTGTGAAATCATACTGCCCAATGCTTAAAAGAGATAAATTACTTATGTAAGGTCATAAGCAGGAGATGGCCCTCCAGAAAACACTAGAAATTTAGAAGAACCTGTAAAGGTACAGAAGACTATAACACATTTGTCAACCAACCCACAACAAATGAAGGCTTGTTCTAGTGGGTACAAGTGAGCAGTCACTGCCAGGCTCACTGTGCTAGATACCCAGCTTTTCAGGAATACTTCTTCACATGTAAGAGTAATTTTGCTTCTGCTCTGTTTGCACTCCATCTACACTGACTATCCAGGAAACATGGAAGAAAATTAATGCTACCTGCATGATTATCAGTCAAGAGAAAGTTCCAAAACTGTTGATGGAAGCATTTTCAGAAAGTTAGTTTTTGTTTAAACATTAAGCGTGACAAAAAAAAGACAAAGCTTTGCTTTTGAGAGCAGGATGATGTGTGGGTGAGAAATTATATAACACCCAATATCACCATTTTGGTTATCTCTTCCTTTCTAAATATCCATCAGCTTGGACACACATGGCAACACTCTCATGAAGATGTATTGGAGTATTATAATATTGTTAGAGTATTTCATGATAACAATTATTTCAGAGCAATGAAAGCAATGGTATATTTGACACTATTCGATGTCTGTTTAATCTGAGAAGGATGCTTTTACTAAACTTCATGCTAAATTCTTGGCCAAGAGGTCATTAAAGGAATCAAAATCTAATGAACCGATGACAACTCGATGCGTATATAAAATACATAATATATAGCTGCAGTGTTGCTACAGGTCAGTATTTTGGAAGACCCATGTGGATAGGATTAAAAAGAAAACATTTTATGAGATTCTTTTATTTTGATTATCAATTTTATCTGAAAATGCTTCAGAAGCTTCTAAGAGAAATCCTGGTTATACAAGCGACGTGTAGTCAATGACTTCTTTACAATGAGGCTGAAGGAAATGAAAAAAATATGTTCTCAGAAACTGCCAAGTAACTTTTTAATAATGAGAAAATTATGTGTATGTGTGCTGTATGATAGGCACTACTATAAGACCCTAACTCAATCAGACAGTGTTCCGCAGATGGACACTACATTCAATTCAAATATGAAGAGGTTACATTAATCAAATCCATTATCTATTGAAAAGAAGTATTCAGTTTAAATAATTCTTACATCTTCACACTGGTCATGCAGCTGTTGCCTCATAACAATCCAGCAGACTATGCTACAGTGAATAAAATTGCTGATTTTAGGGAAAATCTTTGAGAGAGTAGGGCCCTATATAACAAGATATCAGCCTGAACACATACTAAGTGCCCTCTACTCCCAGTCAACCCAGCTGGGGCATGAGGTGGGGCAGAGTGGGAGGGTCTTCTCATTACCTTTGTACTGCCATCCAACTGAGTTTTTCAAGCTCAGTTTGCTCAAGAGTGCCTGAAATTTCAACTGGAGGAAAGAGGTATTCCTCCACCAGCATGGCAGGTCCATCTGTTTGCATCAATGGACAGGTTTTGCCTATTTACCTCTGAAACAAGGAAGTTTGTATAACTTCTACCCTTCTAAGATCAACAGCATACCTCACAACTCCGGCAAGGTTAACCTGGTTACCTCTAGTCACCAGTGGAAAGAAATCCAGCAACCTGCCAATCCAGCACGCTAAAGCACAGCTGAACTCAGTTGCCAACCTAAAATGGTCTTCCAGTCTTGCCCTTACCGTGGCAAGGGGTGGCAATAACTCATCTATAAGCAGAGAGTAAAATGTTCGGCTCTGATCTCCAAATGAGAGTCTCAGGCCCTCGTTATCAAGTTTCATGTCCACTTTTGTGGCATTACTGACCTGTTCCATTGTTTCCACCTGTTTGTTTATCTTACAATTTCATGTCACAGATGGTCCCCCTTTTTTTAAGTTGCACTAACAACAAAGCATGGGAAAGGCTACTGTATTAGCTGTCTTGCCTGGGAAACTTGCTGCACATCTCAGAGCTGCATTTCAGTTATCTTCAGGCTCAGGCAGCTGGTTCACATCGTGCCTGGTTTACGTTTTCAAGCCTTTCTTTACCATTACAAAAGCTAAAAGAATATGGGGGAGGGGTGGTGGGGTGTTAAATAAAAACAAACAAACAGACCCAGAGAGTTCCTGATAACTACTTAATTTCAAAAGCTTAGGTTATAAGCGAGGAAATCTGTGCCAGCTGGGGAATATTTTATCTAGAAGTTAAAGGGATAGAATCCTTCATTCCTGAATTCCTGGGTCAAGTCTCTGTAAAAATCTAAGAGACTCTAGTTTACTATTACATGCTTGAGGTACAACTATATTTTCTACAAATTCAGATTTGTTTCAAGCTTATAAAGCCAGAAGGAAAGAAACTGTTTTACCTTTTTTCCTCCTTACCCAAATGAAGAAAAATGCCTATGATCTTTCCAAATGAAAGTATATTGGCTTATGCAGATGATTAATTCATAATTCAATAAACACTGCAGTATTTATTGCTAAGGGTTTCACCTTCCCTGAAGTTATTTTTTGCCAAAAAACCCTGAAAAGAGCAAGCTATCCAATGCCACGATTCCTTAAATGTGTGAACCAAGCAGTTCTTTACAATGCCTCTGATATGCATTGACATCCATAAAGTTCAATATCACATCATATTAGCACTCATCACGTGACTCAAGAAGTGAAACAAAAACAAGATTTTTAAAACAATTCATAGCCTGCTTTGTCCTAAAATAACAGCCTTGAGTTACAGAGGGTGGGATTCAAACTACGTACACATCCGTAAAGGTGGATGGGTGCTTCTGAGACAAGAAGGCTCCTCCTGAGCAAAGGTTGTCCCATAAAAGCAGATGTCGAAGTCTGTCCCGTAAGTGCAGGTGTCAAAGCTATCTGTTTAGGATGGCCTACGTTATACCTTCGAAATATTTGTTTTCAATAGCTGTAAAGAAAAGTCTAGATGGGTGGCTGAGATATGTTGTAGGCGTCTGGAGTTACAGTAATGAATAACAACATAATGGCCCTACCTTCCTGCAGACAGTACTTCTGGGTACTATTGAATATTCCAAGAAAAAACGTACATCTAAACAAAAATACAAGCAAACACTCATGTTCAGGCAGTGAAATTGAGAACAGTTTTTGTGCAGCCTGATCAGTTGTAAACAGAGGCTTATTTCGCTGGCCTTGCAAATTTATTAGCACTAGATTTCCTTATTCTGCAAGTTTTCTGAGATCCATTCACACTACTAATGCAAACTCTTGCTCTTCTCTCTCTGAGACAGTAGTCTTAGAAGAGTATTGTCCAAACAGTTTTCTTGATGGGCCTAGCTCTAGGATGGGAGGAACATCGTTGTTGAGCATAGCTCAGGCAGAATGCAAATTTTTTTAACAGACTACATCACTTCATTGGTGGGAAAATATGAGAAATTATTTCTGTCCAAATAAGGACCAGACAGGAGAAACAATCTCAGAGAAG
>Ga0181612_112040_pt1 | contig 12963 bp, 5 predicted proteins | sample HoacroProtozoa21_FD_119630 | JGI IMG/M metagenome (GOLD analysis project Ga0181612, IMG submission 119630) | Hoatzin crop microbial communities from Cojedes, Venezuel. Combined Assembly of Gp0051906, Gp0051904, Gp0051908 | reverse complement strand
TTTCTCACAAAAAAAAAAAAAAAAAAAAAAAGAAAAAATTGAGAGTTGTTCAAAAATGTATTCTGAAAAATCCAAATGATGATGGGAAGGTTGAAGCTGTATGCAAACGCTCTCTGGAGATGGCTGCAGAAGGTGCCGACCCTTGGCTGGCCCGGTGGCTCGGCTGGTAGCGAGAGCGGTTGCCCGGGGAGAGCCCGCCTGGCGTTCAGCTGCGGGCCCTTCGCGCCTGGAAGCTCCGCAAACAGGAAACTTTCAGCTCTACAGCGAGGTAGGAGAGGATTCGAAGCCTGTGTTCCTGATGGATGGCTCCTGTAACTACATCCCAAAGTAACCGCCGGTCGTGGAGCCGCTGGAGCGGACGATGAGCGCGCATGGGAACGGCCGGGCGAATAAACGGCCACGTGTGCAGAGCAGCGCAGAGAGCCCCGGGAGCGATGCACTGAAGGCTGCAGTGCCCCTGGCAGTAGGCGTAGGGTTGAAGTTTAACTCCCAGGGTCAGCAGGCACTCAGCTGCTGTGCCAATCGTTTCCACCCCCAGCACGAAGAGATGCCAATGATTTATAGCAGAACAGGGTGCATGTGTTACCCAGTGCACGCAGAATAACTTGATACAGTTTTCTAAGCAGTGCAGGAGGTGGAGGGGATTAGCAATCGCTTTTTATTCTGCGGTGTGGACGATTTGCACAGCAGAGTTGTGGTTATCATCCATAACACTAGTTTCTCTGAAAATTATTTCCCGTGTAAGAACTTCATGACATAGGCTAATACGCACAAGCAAAAAAAAATGTTTGAAAATCACTATCAGAAAAATGATTTTAGGTGTCTTCTTAATGGGGAACGTAACTGGCAATTCACATTGTTAAGAATTTGTAGAATTCTTAAATGTCAGGTTACTGGCTCCAACTTGAGAAAACTAAATAAAAGAGGAAATTAATTCAGTAGCCAAGAACTCATTTGCAAAACTGGGAAAGTATCATCTGCAGTACCGTGATGTAGTACACAACGTAGTCAAGCAAACCGACACGCTGTTAGGGTTCATTTTCGTTTTATGGCTTTAAATTAGAAAAAGCGTCTTCGCATCATTGCAAAGGGAAGGAGAAGCCCCAGCTCCCAAGCTCTTCTCCAAGGTGTTGGAAGCGTTTCCCCGCTTCGGGCACGGACTGAAGGGGAAGCTCGCGTGGTTCAGCAGAACCAACACGACTGCACGGGGAGAGAATTGTAGATAACTCATGTCTGTCTGCCAGCTTTGATGGAAGTCAGAGGACGGTGATTTGTGTTACTCTAACGTTATTTGATATGTCAAAAAGGTGATAGTTTTAAAAATGACAGTGGATAGAGGTAAGAACATCCACTCTAGTGAAAGAAATCAGTCCTTTTTCCTAATTGCTTTTGTATGAGAACTATTGTCTGAAAATGGTTTTGATGTGGAACAGAAGATTTTCTGAGGCAGAAGGTGATGTATAGCTTGTAATATACGTTACATCTGCTTTTAGTTCTGGTCATCGCTGGAACACACGGAGCAGTTTACAGCAACACTGGCTTTTGCAGTGCGAGTAATTTAAATGAAGTAGATAAAGCTGCTGTTGTTTTGGATTCTTTCTACATGAACGTTACCAGTAGATAAAAGCCAAGATTAGAGATGCAGTTGGTTGTTGTATTTCTCTCCCTATTGATACCCTGTAATCTTTTGTACAGGTATTTTGAGGAGTCTAGGTGTTCTTGTACGTTCTTCTTTCTAACCACCAGCCAATTCATATAGTTATTTCTATGCTGAATTCTGGAGTGCGTATTCCTCTTACAGATGGGTGTACCCTACTGCAATAGGAACTGAACTCCTTGTGTTTGTGGATCTTACAGTCATCTGCCAGTCTGTCTGTCTGGAGATTTGGGTGGAAAACCAAAACCAAAGGCGACAGATACGTTCAGGTTCTGGCTTCCTTTCATCCCTGTGCAAATCAGAGCGCCTCTTCCCCTGGGGCTTGGGCTGCTTAAGGGGGAAACCCAAGCGGTCGGAGCTGCTCTTTAACTCCTGTCAGGCTGGCACTTTTGCTAGTCCTTCCTGGGATTTTTTTCTTGAATTATATCTACAGTTCTATTTTTTTTGTGCAAGTTTCTGTAAGAAACTTAATTCAGAAAATTCTCAGGAGTACGCTTGCTTATTTAAGTATTCTTTAATTGACAAGTACTGGCTTATAGCTGTCTCCAGCTTCTGATTTATAGTTCGGGCACAGGTACGGTCAGCTCCTCGCTGTGCTTGGTCCGACCGTTCTGCTGCTTTTCTTTTGAAGCCACGAGGTACTTCCGATGCTGATTGATATAAATTGAGCCTCTTACCTCATTTCATAATTACAGCGCAGGAGGCAGGGTATTCATTTTCTTTTCCTTAGGACTTTTCCTGAGCGTTCCACTACCAGAACTTTTCTGCTCCTCTGTGTATGGAAGGCTCCTGCTGTTGTCGCATGTGCTTTTGTTTCCCATCCATATTTCTGCAACTTAATGGGATCCTGCCGTGTACGGTAGGAGCAGTGTTTTGTTACCCTAGCAACAAGAGTCAAACTTTCAGATGTTATTTTGCTAGTATTAAAAAATAAAAAATAAAAAAAAAAATCACTGCCAGTTATGATGTAAACATTTGCAGTTCCCCCCAAATGTCTTTTCTTTATGGAATCAAAGTAAAGTGACCGTTCCGAGTAGAAACTGATAAATTGTTTTAGATGTTTTTAAGCAAAATAACAGATGTGTGTGATTGTGGTAGAGCCCCAGTGATCTGGCCTGACTGTGTTTAAGTGGCATATTTACTACCAGTCTCATCGGAGGAGATGTACCCTCTCATCAGTGCCAAGTCCAGATTCTAGTTTTAAGTTATTTATGAAAGAATTGAATGCTATTTCTGCTGAAATTGCCTGCAGACGTTAGGAGAATTTCATAGTAAAATGCTGAAAGTGCTTCAGCGTTTATCTTGACCTTTTGTTTTAAGCATAACTAATCCCATCAGGAATTTGGGACTGGAGGCCGGGACCGGCTGGGTGACATTTAAAGCCATGTTTACATTTATTGGACTAGCAGGGACTTGTCACATAAAAATGTAAAGGAAGCCAGTCCTTTAGGACAGAGTTATCCTCTCCCTCTTGGCTAGGTCAGGTCACAACGAGAGGTTTCCCACCGACCAGATGCTGTGTGAGTCACCGTTGGTTGCTCACTGGAGTAACCCCTGTCAGTGCTGGTCAGTCGGGGGTGTCGGGGTCACTCCTGACTTGTTGCTGGAGCTTTCGCACCCGGCAGCTACAGCTTAGTAAGATTTCTTTGACGCTGTAGTATTTGTCTCTGAACTATCCAGCCGTTTTTTAATAGCGCTCAGTTATACGTTGAATAAAGCCCAAAAATAACATTCTGTTGGGGGGAAGAAAAAACCAACCCAAAATATTTAAACCAAAGGCTTCTTCAGTATTGCTCAAAATAGTGAATTATTGTAGAGAAATTTAATTCTCTGCTCTTGAAAAATCTTTCTTTTGGAAGTAGTTCCATCAATTTTACCATACTTACTGCTAACAATGAGGCATTTCATCGCAAAATGTTGCAGTTGTGTTGAATTGAATAATCTGTACCGTTGTTAGATTGAATTATCTCTGAGGATTTTGCAAGCTGTAACAGAATGTCAAAGGCTGAGCTGAAGTGCTTAGTTATGTGTTCCTGTCTTGTCGTCTTTCTTGCCGAAAGGTGGTTGGGATTTATGAACTGATTTTGGTGGGTTGATGACCTGGCACTCACCTTTCTATATGCGTCCGTGTAGCTCGTGGGGTGTAAAACATTGATTCACCAGAAAGGAGACCCCAAAGAGCGACTGGTCCACCAGAGCCTTGCCTTCAGAGGAGGGGGTGGCACAAAAAACGCCCAAACCACCTCATTTTGGGAACTCCGGAGGCTGCCTGTTGTGTAACAGCGGAGACGGAGCTGCAGGCTGCAGCTTGGGAAGCGCAGCGGCTGAGCAGAGCTGGCAGCTGACCACAGAGCTGTTTGGAGAAGGTTCCCTTGGTGGGTGATTTACTAAGAGTGTTTTCATACAAAAGATGAGTCAGATGTACGATCGAGATTTCCTTACTTCCAAATCGCCTCTTGAATTCGATACAGTGAGTTTGGATGAGGTAACTCTGCTTTCCGTACCCAAGTAATTTTTACTGAAATTACATCTGCAGCTGAACGGCCAATTAATTATAATTAAGTTTTGCACATGTGCTAGTTTAAAGTGCATTTTCAGTGAAAGTCCGCGTTTTATTTTGCTGTATTTTACATCATTTTATAGGGCCTGAGCCCGTCTCTATGTCAAAGGCAGGACACCGCTAGGCTTCCATGGGATGTGACCCCAAAGCACCTTGAGACAGAGCCTCTTGCTTTGCTTGGCCGTCCTTTGATGCCGGCAGATCCATTACTCGCTGTCTACCTGTGGTATTGGGTTAAAATAAAATACCACTGATGTAAATGTGGATTACTTACATGTAGGATTTCATATCATCTCATTGTATTTAGATCACATGATACAGAGCTTGGTTTTGGCTTTTATTTCTTGGTAATTAACTTTGCATCCCCTTCAGCCAGCTTAATAGCTCACAGATAAAGTTTTAATTACGCTGATTAACCTTTTGTGTTCGATACCAAGCCCTTCTCGAGGGAGCTGTTAGGCTGCCGAGGGACCCCCAGCTTGCCGTGGCGGAGCGCGGGTGCTGGGTCCTTTGCCTTTGGGCGTTCGCTGAAGCGGAGGCAGGATGCGTCTGACCTGGAGAGAGCGTGAGCCTCGTGGGGGGTTTGTATGGTACGTGGCTTTGAAATACTCTGCAAAAACCCCCCAAAGGGTCACATTGCTTATTGCCGTTGGGCTGTGCTTAGGAAAGGGTTGGAGAGGCAGCGATGGTGCGAGCAGGGGGTTGTTTTAAAAAAAAGACAACATGAACTGTATTAATTTGGTCTTTCTCTGCCCCTTTCTCCAGTTTAATTACCAAGTGACACGTGAACACTTTTCAAAGGCCCTAGAACATTTATTTTTAAATTTAAAAAAAAAACCTTGTACGGGGAATGTTAAAAAAGATCGTAAACCTCTGCACGCTTCCCCTTCCAACACTTCACGCAGTTCTGCGCATCTCTTTTTTATTTCGCTCGGGGTCTGTTACATTTCACCGGTGGCTGCTGCTCCCCGTGAAACCGTAGCACTGGGAGGTGTTGGTGGCTTTACTGGGTAGTGGCAGCGGGTTGCTGGTGGGGCTCACCGAGCCTTGCCCTCCTTGGGGGTCGCTGGCACGGAGCTCGGGGGGAGCAGGGCGGCGTGCTGTGAAGCGGCTTCCCAAGATGCAGATGGTTTAAATGCACCAAGCCACCATGTGCCATCGCTTCCCCAGCTCGGTCCGGCCGCAGTAGCCGGAAAGACGGACACGTTTGTACGGTTGGTTGAAGTAACCACGATAACTGCGGCGTGGGCTCGTGCGTTTCTCCCGGCTTTGTGCAGGGGATCTCAGAGTAGACATTACCGAGGAGATCTGCGCCGTGGTGCGTGCTTGGAGAAACAGCAGATGAGATGGTTTATTGTTTGTTATGCGAGGAAGTAATGCTGCCGATAAAAATGTACTCTGGAATTATTCTTTTCATTTTTCCACGCTTGGTAGAGCTGAAATCGGTTTCGCTTTTCATGCCGCTTCGTTTGGGGAATTGAGAGGAGGTGCTCGCAGTTATATGGCTCTGCAGGGGTGTTAGTTAATGAAGTTTTGACAGATTTAAGGTCACATTTTGCATGGTTCAATTCAGCACACTTAGAAATACACAGCAGGGAGAGTTCCTCTCTCTGTGAACTGCTATATATTAGACTTTTATATATGCTGAATTTATTTTTGTATTGGCACATTTTATGTAGGAAATAAACAGCAAATTTAGGTACAGGTTGTCGCTGGAGTAAGGAATGGCTTGAATAAAGCTTTATGAACTAGATCGTTAACTTCAGAATGATAACCTAACCCTTAAGAGCAGTGGATTCTTTTTATATTGTTTCCAGTTACCTTAGATCAAACAGACTTTTATTTTATAAGAAACACACTGGGACATTAATGGGAAGATATTACGTTACTGAAGCTCTTGCGCTGTGATTTTCTGCAAGCCCTTCTCAGTGACACTGCAGTGTTTGCAGACAGGTGAGTGGAGCAGTTTGGTTTTGGGTGATGGAAACTGCCAACAGGATATGTGATTTGAGGGCTCTGACTTTGGGAGTTGCTTCATCACCGCTGGGTCTCTTGGAAGCCTGGTGTTTTTCTTCTCTTCTCTGCGTAGCCCAGGCCATACCTGGTATCTTTTCCTTGGCATCCGTGGTGTGGGCACGGACATTGAGGAACGTGTTTTTAATTCGATAAATATAGCCAGTTAAGAGGAAGTGTTTAGAAGGTAATTAGCAAAGAATTAAAACATATGAGCATACTTGATGTGAATTAGCATTATTTTGTTAAAAATGGGCTTGTTTTTCTGAGCCTGACTGATAGTATACTTACTCGCTTTATACTTCCAGCATGCTGTTCTGATCATTTGAAAATGTAACCCTGTGGCCAGTGATTGAAGCCAGGGTTAAATTTATTCAAAATAATTGGGCTGATATATTGCAAAAAGTAATTTTAAGCCTTCCAATTTGTATTTTCTGGTGTTTTCCCACAAATATCTTTGACTAATGCTATTCAGCATTTTAATCAAAGATATGAAAGAAAATGAATAATTAGTGATACGTAAATGGCAGTGTAATTAAATGCTAAGTAATGAAAGTAACAGGTCGTTTTTACACTCTGACCTAGATTGCTAGATATGATTGACTCAACCTTTTAATAAAGCTAGACGCAAAGTAATGTATTTTTCTAAGAACAAATGTTCCAGAATTATTTTTTTTATACTGGTGAACATTTCATGGCCTGCCTGATAGGATAAAATACAGTCTTTCACCTCCCAGATCTTTTCCTGCAGGGAGTAATGAGAAGACACAGAAGCTGGGGTAGTACGTTAGATGCTCCATGCTGTTGTGTCAATTGAAATACTTAAAATAAAGATGGGATGCCTCTAAAAGAGATGTTACACTTCAAAAAGCAGCTGTGGTTTTCATGGAAATTGCTTTGTGCGAGGGTCTTTAATTTGTGCGTGTAAGACAAACTAGACAATGATCAGCCCTTTGTAACAGTAAAACAGAAAAACCTGCGAATTTCTGGAAACTCTGGTGGCTGGGTATGAAACACATTACTGGAGCGCACACTATGGCCTAGAGGCTTTTTTCTCTTGTGGTGATGCTGGTAAAGATGAAATGATAATCAGAACAAGTTCAGCTTGAAAAATAAGAAATTAATACATGTAATTGTTTTGGAAAAAATGTAAGTGGTGTATATATTTTGGCTTTTTCCTTTTCTTTGGTGTGGTCTTAGTAGTTCGAAGTTGGACATACAGCAGCCATAAAAATGCACCTTAAAAATAAGAGAGGCCTCAGATTTTGGAGGCTTGTGTTTCAAAAGGGGTTGCCGATAAACGATCTAAAGGACGGGTTACATCTTCCATGTGCTGACTTACACCTCTGTGTGCTTCTCATCAGCAGCTGCCGAGAGAGAAAAGCTGCAGACACTCTCTGCAGCACTGTGAGCCCTCTGTCTTCCTTATGTTTTTGGAAGAGGAACTTCCAGTCTTTTACTGCTGTAAATATTTTGAAAAGTTTGGAAGACAAACTTAGTCTTTAAAGCTGTCTTGTAATTCTATCAAAATACTTCTTCTTTAATTTTAAGTACAGTGTAGGAAGTATGCAGGATTACGTAGCGATCCTTGGTCCATATGGTCAGCTGTGTATTTGTTCAGAAGAATTACAGGTTAAATGTGAATTTATTTCTCTGGAAAGATAACACATCATCAGGCTGTGTGCGTTCTGACTTAATACACACATGGGATACTGAATCCAGCACAAGGGTTACAGTGGTTTTCAGTGAACACCGCTCCATCGTAGCCTGAAGAGGACTGCTTCTTCGAGAGCGGTGAGGTCAGTCTGTCCTTTGCTGCCACTCCTTTTTGCACGTCAGTACTTTAATTTGATTGGACCTGGACTGTAAAATCACCAAAATAACTTTGTATCGGCCACCATCAGAGATGAGCTTTTCAATCCACTTGCCCTTGGTTAAGTTGAACCCATGGCTGAAAGAGGAAGGGAGTGTCAAGTGGGTCGTGTTACTGGTTTGCTTTTATACTTTAGTATCCTCCATACTGGACTTGTTTCCTACTGTTGGGTCGGGCGTTGCTTGGTCAAGTGAAATTAAGAACTACAAAAGACAATCTTATGGAAGAAAATCTTGGGTTTTTTCATACAACTCCATTCTTTTCGCATTCTGCGTTGGCTGTTCCAGATTCCTTAGTAAATGCCAAGGTGAGGGAGACTTTGGTTAGTCTAAGCCTCTGATGTTTTCAAGGAACTCGTTAATCTCTGATGCTAAAAAGTTTTGAGTTCTGCACCTAGAGTCTAGGTGTCCCAGGTAAACTCATCTGTAAGCCTGTAAATCCACTAAATGTTTCGTTGGCACTGAATACAGTGGATGTTTTTAGTCTGAAGGATCCATGAAGAAGACTTTGGAACTGAAAAGAATCAGCCAGAGGGAGTTGTCTTATTGAAGTGAACGTGCTTATCAGCAGAGCTTCTCGTTTGAAGGAACTGTCTGTGTTCTTGGAATGTGGTCATGTAGTTTTGCCATCAGTGATGAATGACAGTGTAGGAGGATGATAAGCAGGTATTTTCTTAATTTTTTGTTTTCTAGGAATCATCTAAACCCAACACCACCCTTACGCTTCTGGGCTCTGTCCTTTTAATCCACGTGTTAGCTAGAGCATGTCAGTGAGATCTTTCCTTTTTCCTATGCACAGCTCGCTCCTTTTGTGCAACATTTGCTGAAATGGTTATTTGCTGGCTATAAGCGTTACAGGATTTTCAGATGTGAACCTTCTATAAACAACCACTCTTTCAGTGATCCAAAACCTCATTTTTTTAAAGAAACATCATCTTTTGTTGCATTCCTGCAGTAGAAATGGGAAGAAACGATGGAAAAAAGACACCAAAATCCCAGTGTGTCTTGGTTTTGAGCTTTTTATAGGTAGGCAAACATATGTGCCTGCCTAGATTCATAAAAAAGCTCACAACAACAGTAGCAAGAATGTGTTTTAGAAGGCTCAGTCTGGCAAGGACCAGACTGAGGAATGGGCTTTTTTGGTAAACAGACTTCAGCTGTCCCAAACCAGTTACCTATTTTTGAAGGTTGGGATCTAGAGAAAAGTTTTAACTTACGGCCTTCTAGAAGAAGAATTCTCAGTGATAAGTAAAATCAGCAGAGGACATGATATGAGTTGAACCGTGGTTGGAAACTGTGCTTGAATAATTTTGGAACAAACTGGAGGAAAACCTGTTACATTTTAAGCTTTTTTAAAAAAAAAGTATTTCCTGCCCTGGCAGTTGAATGTTAAATGGGAACTATTAGTTATGGGCTAAAATGGTCTTTAAATGGAAAGGAAAGGAGCAGAGAAAGTAGCTGGTTTTCATTATTAATGCTGATTTGATGATTACATTTTATGTGGCAAGCATCTCGCTGAATAAGGGGCGAAAAATAGAAATCCAGGACCTTCAGGCTCAATAGCTTGTATGTCCGGAGTCGTCAAGACCCTGAGAGAGAATGAGAGAGGAAAGAAGGTGGAGAAGGGAGGAGAAAAACCCAAAGCCAAAGGCCGAGGTTCCGGTCTGTGGGACACCACTGCAAGGGGCTGTGTGGCTGCTGCAGTTCTGCTCGGGAAGCCTGGGTCTGGGTTAACGGTGCTGTAAGGAGGGACCGACAGCGTCCGTATGGGCACAGAATGCTGTGGCTGGAGAGGAGAGAGCTGCCTGTCCCTTAGCTCCTTTTATCAAATCTGGCAGCTCTTGCATCGCTCGTTGAAAGCTTCTAGAGATTGAAGGAAAATAAATGTTTGGTCAAAGAGACTGTGGTTCTGTATTCACAAACCATGCCAAGAGTTCACACTTCATTTTAAACAACCGAACAAAATACTTTTCCTTCTGGCATTTCTTGGGCCATTTAAAATCAAAACTAATAGAAATGCGTTTATATTTCTGTCTGAAGGTGTTAGGGAACATTTTCTTACGCTGAATAGTGAGAGAAGGGGCTCTTTCATGCTTGCTTTTTGATTTAGGCAAGTTGTCTCCAGCAGGGTCACCATGCCCTGCGGTAATCTTTGAGACAAGCAAGGTTCGGGATGTGCAGGCGTGCAGAGATCGGGCAGGGTCACAGAATGTGCTTGAGAGCGTTGGCAGCTTCGAGGCGTTCTTGGAGACGTACGTATCAGAGATGTTCTCAAACATCTTACAGACATTTCCGAAAGTGCTCGGATTTTTCTTGATGAACCTTTTTCACCAGGTTTTCTGTTTGGGGAAAGGCTGGTATCCGTGGTGGTAACTGCAGTCGCTGGGTTCCAGCTGTGCGCTTGCTTGTGCTGGCAGGGGAAATAGTTGTGCAACAAGGGTGTAAAGACTGTGCTCCGGCTCCGTGAGCTGGGAATCTTGTCACTGTCAAGACAGTTTTTTACTGCTGACAGCAAGCAACCGAATGTACTTTTTTTGAATACTCCACTGGATTATTTAAAAAGAAAACAACAACATTTTTTGGTCCGCTTGTTAATTTTAAAGGCACTCTTAGCATCGTTTTCAGCTTTGACTTGAACTCGCGCTGGCCTGGGTTAGCTTGAGCGCCGTTCCGTGCTTTTGTGCCTAAGTGAAAGGGAAGGGTGACTTCACGCTGCTTGTTCTGTGGGTTTAGAGCATGAATTAATCTGTTTTGTTAGAAGTGAAGTTTGTTATTTTTCACTTTAACCATATTCTGTTACCTGTTTTGGGCCAGGAAGGCAGGGTGTTAGAGAAGCCCAGTGGAACTGGGAAGAGAAGTTCATTTTCAGGGTGGATTGGGGGTTTTTTTCAGTGCAGTTCCTTTATTGTAAGGTCAAGAGCGGGTAAGAATTACAAAGGTAAATTGTTGGTTTGGAAGTCAAGTGACCAGCCAAAGAAAAGCCCTGTGCTTGCCCCTGCCCCATGTGCGAAAGGCTCTGCTACCCAGCTGCTCTGCGAATCCCGTGTCCCGTAACACCGTTGGTGCCTTTATGGCTTCGATTTATGCAGCCTCGCTAGGCTTTCCTACATATCTACCCCGAGGTTTTTCCCCTCTGTTAAAGGAAATGGGGATACCTGCTCTTACAAGGCACTGTGAATACTATAGAAGAAGAACGGTTTGCAATTGCAGGCAGAATCCAAGGGCCGTAACCAAACGTGCCAGACTATTTGCCTGAGTCGGGCTCTTCCTGAACACAATACTCATCGATACTGCTGTTTGTGAGAAGTAGAAAGGGTGATATCAGTCATAGTTCTTCAGCATAACAAATTTTTAGCATATTTTTTAAGTTAAGACAGGAATGTAATAAATTTGTCTTAATCTCCAGTAGAGAAAATATAAATTACTGCTGTTTTTAGTGTCAGTTCAGTTGGATTTTCCTATCTGGATACGCTTGAGATTCTTGATAAATGGTGTTATCTTACGAATACAGTGTGGTTCGTTAAGTGATATCTTTAATACGCTGCAGGTCATCATCGTGTCGTGTGTAACAGAGGTGTTCAGACATGCGAAGTGGGATCAGGGCTGAGCTGCACCTGGGGTTGATCCTCTTTGGCTCAGCAGATGAGCCACAAGGTACTATCCCACGGAGACTGCAGAAACAGCTTTATTTCCAGCTCCTTTTCAGAAAAAAAAAGGGTGGGTGTGTGTAAAGATGGCAGTTCCCCCCTTCTGCTCTCACCCATTTCTATCTTAATTTCAGAAGCTGTACAGTAATTCAGATAGAAACTGCAAAATAATTATTGAGACTGTTGTAATTAACTCTGCAGATATGAAGAAGAGCTCGTTGCTCATTCCTTCATTTAAAGCTCAGTCAGATGGTTGAATTTGAAACTGGGATCTTTTCCCTGTTCTTGCTTTTCTTCTCCTTTGCTGAGTGACTGATTATATAGCCCGTTATGCTGCAATAACAAGCTAGGCAGTGTTTAATGAAATCGAAGACAGCTATTAATTTTAGAATGTATTAAGTGGAAAACATTAAGAAGTCTTTTTCAGCATTAGATTGTTCTTCTTTTAGTTTTCAAAGTCCAGACAGATTCTGGGTTTTTTAGGTGATTTTAAGCATGTATTAAGTAGACTTTGCATGATGGACAAATGGACGAAGAGAAGCCTAAAGAAGCAAAATGATTCTTAGTTTGGAAAAATGGCCTTTTCCTGACTTCCAAGCATCCTAACGTGTTTTCTAGCTATAGGGAGAAATACAAAGGTGGCAACTGGTAGAGAATAAACACATCAGCGCAACATTCAATTTAGAGCAAATCACCTGGTTTGGAAAACCCAGTTTGGCATGACGCTGGTGGAGGTGAACCTGCCTCGCCTGGCCACTCGCCTGCCGCTGCCGAGTGCTGAGGCCTCCTGTCCCTGGGGGCTGCACAAACAGGACGTGACAAAGAGGGAAACCGATACTACTGGTGATTTTTGTGATGTTTGATGTCTTATTTCTCCAATTCACTGATCCGATTTTTTCAAACTCTACAACTGGAAACCAAGCACAGCGTATGTAACTGTCACTGCTACAGTCTGGAATTGGGATCGGAGCACATTTAAGCTTAACCGAGTTGGGTTTAACCTGGCTGGTTGTGGGGAATGGGGCAGCAGCGATCGGTCTATGACCTTGTCATTGGATATCCATAAATACCTGGGTTGGTCAACCCCTGCTCACAGAATATCACAGAATCACAGAATAGTGGGGAGGGGAAGGCCCCTCTGGGGGTCATCTAGTCCACCCCCCCTGCCGAAGCAGGGTCACCCAGAGCAGGCTGCACAGGACCTTGTCCAGGCG
>Ga0181612_103787_pt1 | contig 12963 bp, 7 predicted proteins | sample HoacroProtozoa21_FD_119630 | JGI IMG/M metagenome (GOLD analysis project Ga0181612, IMG submission 119630) | Hoatzin crop microbial communities from Cojedes, Venezuel. Combined Assembly of Gp0051906, Gp0051904, Gp0051908 | reverse complement strand
GGGCTGGAATATCTCCAGAGAAGGAGACTCCACAGCCTCCCTGGGCAGCCTGGGCCAGGGCTCCGTCACCCTCAGAGGGAAGAAGTTCTTCCTCCTGTTCAGGCGGAACTTCCTCTGCTTCAGTTTGTGCCCATTGCCCCTTGTCCTGTTGCTGGGCACCACTGGAAAGAGTCTGGCGCCGTCCTCCTAACACCCCACTTCCTAAAGTGCTCTTCCTCCAGCAGTGCTTGCTCTCTCCTGGCCATGGAAGCCCTGAGAATGGCTGTTCTGGCCAACCCTGCTCAGGATAGGTACAACTACTTACTAACCATCTACCTCCTAACCACTAGTTATAACTACTTTGAATTATTTTTTTTCCAAGCAAAAATGTTCTTTCCTGCTCTGTGAATCTATTCTCTACTACTTGGAAGAGGTAAACTGGCCTGATTTCTGTATTTCTACCCTGTCTTCTTTTTTTTTTTAATCTTGCAATCTTTTCTTAGTAGGGATAAGAGTGTGAAATATGGCACAGCAGAACTTCATTAAGTGGCCAGACACGGGGCCTCCCTAAGCGCGTAGGCTATGCCAGCTTTCCTGTAAGTGCTTTGCCAATGAGCAGGCAAGAGATACAGCAATCTGGATCCGAAGGGTTGCTTCTCAGCACTGGCGGCGAGATGGAGATGTGCCTCCGAGCGCCTTTTGGCAGCATTGCCTTGCTGACTTGCTCTGCTCCCGGTTCCGAGCACGCTTGCAGCAGCTGGGGGAAATGCAGCCTCTCAGAGTGCTGTACCACTGCTCGGTGGTGGGGCTCGCAGCCCGGCTTCCAGATTGCTGTTCCTCCTCCTCAGGTCTGTTCCTGTTCCATCTCCCTCTTTTTCTCTTTGTCCATCTGGCCGTTTGGTTAGGTGAATTGTTGGGAGCTATCTCTGAAGTTTCTAGGCTGTGCTTGAAGTAACATGTTAAGCTTCTCTCTGTCTACTCGAGTGTGAAACACAGTCCCTCCCGCAACCCCCTAGTCTGAGTTAATTATTAAAATCCTGCTGGTAAGACATATGAGCATCTGTCTGTCCAGCTGCCACACTGATCCACTCTTCATCGTGTACTTGAGGAACATTCAGAGAGGTTTGAGGAATTGGTGTTGTGTATTTCAATGTATTCCTTTGTCTTTTCCCTCTGGAATATTCATCTTGGAATGGTGAATTCTTTTTTTTACCCTTCCTTTGTATTCTCTCTTGTCTGCCCAGTGCTTTGATCTGAATCCAGAGCTGTTCTGGTGGTCTGAATCTCCTCTTGAAATGAAAGCAGCCCTTATTAGTGAAACGGGGGGATTATTTCAGAGAATCTGGATGGCATCTTGGAATGACTTTGTACCTGGACAAAATACGTGAGGCAGATGTATAAATGCATGTGTAATTACAAGTGTCCCTCAACTGCATCTATATTTAGAAACTGGAAGCCTGGGATTTGGCCTTTAAATGCTGTGGCATTGTCAGCAAGCCCGCTGAGAGACAAGGAAAGTGCTTCTCTGTTGTCTCAGGGCGATACAGCTATTCAGCACACATGACTAAAAAATAAACGTTGTATTTCCTATTTTGATAAGAAATGTTTCCAACTGAAAAGATTTTAAATAATTCTGCTGTCAAGCTCTGGGGGCTCCCATACAGAGTTCAGTTTGTTTCCAGAGCCATTACAGTGCTGGCTTGCCTGGTGATTAAGGAGATTTGGGGGGAGGCAGATCAGAAGGCTGTGAACTACAGAAAGTAAAACCATCTCTGATAGTCTCCCTAAGAAAAATCGTTTCAGAAGAGCTTTCAGAAAACTATTTTGGAAAAGAAACACAGCTGGCTCTGTGGGCGTCAGAGGTGGGTGTGAGCTTCCCTGTGGGACACAGTGGGGCGAGGCTGGGAGCGGAAAGCAGACTCTGTAAAATGCAGGTACTACAGTTTTAGTGCTCTTGTCTTCCTCCTCACATTGATGGCAAATGGATGGCAACCAGGTGCTACAACAGTTCAGAGTGATACGTGATTTTTTTTTGGCTGGCCTTCAACACGTTCCCGAGAAGGAGCTCGTATCACTGTTTGCTCATATTTCCCTTCGGGCTGGAGGTTAAAGAGGAAGCAGTAGCGCTTCGAATAGCAGCCCGTCAAGAAACAAGGGGGAGTGCGGTTACACAGGGATCGCTGGCTCTCCCTACAGCAGGGCTGGCTCCCTTCTGGGACTCCTGACCATCTTCCAGTCTGCACACCGCTTTGGGGAGTATTGCAGTGTCTTTAGACTTCAAATGTGTTGCAGAAAGGTTTTTTGGAAACAGCTATTTCCTAAACTTTCTTGTAACTGGTTCTTTTCTCCTGACTTTAGCATGCTGTTCCTATTTTGTAGTTTCACTTCTCTTCAACCCTCTCCAGCAAACGAAGCTGGCAAACCCCAGGAGACATCCTGGGATCTTTGTTCCCAGTCTCCCAGCAAGCAGTGAGCAACCAGAGGTCAATGAAGTGATTTTCTTGAATGCTCTTTTACTGTGCCCCATCAGTGCAGGTATCCTCTGAGGACATCCAGCCAGGGACACAAGCAAAGGAACGGCATTGCTTTGGATGTTGAGACCTTTTCATTCCTGCTGCCCTGGTGCCCTGCAGTGCTCCAGACAGATGCTTGTTGAGAAAGATGTCTCTGTGAACGCGAGGACGTCCACAGTCCCAGTGTGCAATCAGTATTCATTTTACATCTGTGAGATGCATGGCTCGTGTGAGAGTCGTTGCGGTGCTTTTAGAATCCAAATGTGCTCAATTTTTCCAATCTGTTCTTAACTGAAGTATAATTTTTTTTTTTTTTTTTTGCGCAGAGCTGGAGTGTGATTGTAGGCAGAAAGCAGCGAGTGCTGTTTAGGACCTACTGTTCCTCCACCTGCCTACCTCCAGCCCAGTGCCTGTTCTGCTTTTTCAGTCTGAATTCACAAGCAAGTTCAGCTCATGCAGCACAATTAAGCCAGAGCCAGTTCAGAAAGGACCGACAAAAGGGAGATTCAAGAAGGAAAGCAGCCTGTCTCTTACTTTGCCAAACACACATAGATGCCCCCGTAAGGAGTGGAGAAGGCCCTGGAGGGGGTTTTTGCATCAGCAAGGCAGAAGGTTTGGGAAGGCACCATCTGTGAACTGGGAGAGTGAAGCCCTGGGGACCGAGGTTAAGAGTAGATCCTGTGGTGCCCTGTGGAACAGCTTTGTTTCTGTGTTAATTGGGGGAAGCCCCAGGCAAAGAAATAGGAATTGAGTCCTTTTTTCTAAGAAAGCTGATTCTTTCCTTCCCTAACCAAAGTGGTGAGTGGCTTGTGAGAGGGAGAAGAGCACAGCAGCTCGGAGTGCTGGCTGTCTCCAGGAGGAAAAGCTTTTGCTGGGGAACATCCATGTGTCTCAGAACATGCAAACTTGGGAGAGAAAGACCAAGCTTTGCAGAAGATGTGATTTGGTGGGTACACGAGATATCTGTGGGCCACTGAAGAGCAATGCCTGGCAGAGGGAATAAGCCAAAGACTTCTGCCAAAATTGTGAGAAGCTGGGAGAGAAAACTGTCTCTAGAAATGTAGATAGCACAGCACCTTGCACTATGTGCGTTATCCTGTAGCTGCCAATCTAACAGTTATTCCCCATAGCCTTTAAAATGCAGGCAGCTCCCGTTAAACTCCCAGCTGTAACAGAGTTTTCCCTATTGTCTTTGCTATTCAGGCTGCTTTCACCCTGGTGCCATACTTCATCTCCGTGCCCTCCTCCACCTACTGTAAAACATATCCCATCTGTTGTGGTGATTATGTCAGGAGTTTGGCAGCTGTCTTCTCACTTAATTGTCCACATTTCTTAACATGTGCTTCCTGCAGCATATTTTAATAACAGCTCTGCAAACCGTTTTTGGGTATCTGTGGTGGAGTGGAGGGTACCTACACAATGTGCACAGCAAGGCAATTGGTTTCTATTCACAAGTTTTCTGGCTGGCATTCAAATGTTCTGCTCTTGTAACTCAAGTTTGCCCCTGGATACAAACACAGACACAGAAAAGTGTATCTGCAGAACTACCTGGCTAGGCTCCCTTTATTGGCAGTGGAGACAAGTCCTTTCTCCAGAGGGTAATTCAGAGCAGGAGCCTGGATTAGCTGCTCTGAATCTGTTTTTTCCCTCTTGACTCTACAGGGAGCTGAGGCAAAGGAGCTGCCACGTGAGGTTTCCCACATTAGGAAGCGTGAATGCCCCAAGCTCTGACTGCTGCTGTTCTGGGAGCCTCTTCTTTCCTACAGCGACTGTGTAGGACCCTGGCATGAGCAGTGTGAAGCAGTATCTGGATAGGTGCTAAAACTTTCAGTAATGGTTCAGTGGTTTGTGTGTATCCAGTACCTATTTCTGCTCTGTAGAGACACATAGATTCTCTGCCTGAGGATTTTATAATCTGTCCTTCAGAATAAAACTTCCAGCCCCTCGCCTTGTTTTGTGGTCAAAAGGAGTTGTTGGTTCCACATCAGAGTGACCTGAGAGGGCTGCCGGGGCACCCAGCACTTAGCACTCATCTGTGAAGTGATGCAGCTGATCTGTTCGGCCAGCTCTGAGTTTGTCTTTTACCATCTGCAGGGAGGGCTTTGTCATGTCCTGGAAGCTCAAAATCCCAAAGCTCTCATGGGTACTCTACTCCTAAGTGTGAAGCAAGTGTTGTCATTTTTAAATGAGCACCTGGCTGCTTACCAAACTCCTGCACTACTTGTGTGGCATTTCACTATGTAACCCCCACAATGGCATGGTTTAAATTATTGAACTAGCAAAGATGAGAAAAGAAAACAAAGTACCTCTCTTGGGGTAGAGATGATAAGGAATTGCTGGGGAAGTGTTTGCAAGAAGCTGCAATCATCACCGTGAGGTCAGCTCAGCTGGGTAATCGGACCTGAGGCTGACAGTGTGTCAGGCCAACAGAAGATGCAGAAGCACCACATGTGAAGAGCGTGGATGGAAATCGGACAGAAATGGTAAGGGAACAGGTTAGATGTGTTAAAAGCTAGGAACAGAGGAAGATCTGTTGAGTTTTGAAACTCATTTTAGGGTTATAAAGTTCATATTTCTCAGTTATCTGTGTTGCTTCCCATGCTGGGAAGAGCATACCCATAACACATGATTCTGACAGGATGCTTAGTGCTGCCTTGTTTACCTTTTTCTTCTAGATTTGCGAGGTTAATCTCCCAAACCCAAAATCTGAAGGTTCTTTTCTGGGTGCAGGAACCACTAACAAAGTGTTCTTGGGTCTGCAGCCTAGAAACTGTCTGATTTGGATGCTGTTCAGTCATGCTTCTGAAGCGTGCTACGTGGTGGTGAAACAGCTTTGTTTGAGTGCTGCAGGACTGCCTCAGAAATGGTTCCTCCACAGAAGCCTGCCTGTGAAATACTTATAAGGAACACAAAGCCAACGTATTTTGATCTGTGCTATCATTTCTTGAGGGTGGGGATCTTAGAAACTTTAGGTTTGCCATTGATTTTCTGATGACCTCCATCTGACAGCATATCAGACACTTGCAGTAAATGGAGATCTCTTGGCAACTCTTCTCTTTAGGACAGTGAACTCTTGACATTCAACATCTCCCGGCACCAGTCATGGTGGAGTGAAAATGGTCCTGGCTGTGTAAGGAAGGAGGCTTCGATGTCTGGCATCAAAGGGCTGGATAGCCATTCCTACATCTCTGTGATAGGCTGTGCCCTGGAGTATCGGTACATCGAGGTGATGCACAGCTCCTTCCAGATCCTGATCGCGGTGAGTACATCGCTGAGTGTGCCACGAGGCAGCAATGGCTGGGGAGATGCTGTTTGTTTTTTCCAGGCACAGAGGCTGGCCTGTATTTTCCACCCTATTTTGTATCATCTGATTGCAAAAGCCCCTGTAAATGTTTTCTTTGTTTGTTCTCCTATTCTTTTTTATGAACAATATTGCTAGAAAGAACTGGAAATGGATACCAGCAACCTAACACCTGAAATAATGCTTCATATGCAATAACAAATCATTCTGCATCCCTGTTGGGGTGTGGAAATTCATGTTTTGACAAGGACAGAGACGGTTCTGCAGAAGGATATCTCTTATTCCACATGACTTAGTGATGGGTGGTGGAGCACATATGTGCACATTTGTTCTGAAGAAATAAAAGGGAGAAGATCCTTATCTCCAGAAAAAGAAATAAAGTTTAAGGAAGTGGAAAACAGCATGCTTGCTTTCTGCTGACACCAAAGATATGCACTGTTTCCATCAACTCTTTCCTCATCGGGGTCTTCCACAGGCTTTTTAAATCAACGTCCTTAATGTTCACTGTTAATTAATTGTTTCTCACTTGTCTGTGAAATTAACTGAAACAAAACGTGCATTGTCCCCCTTACTTTGTCAGTGCTCTTGCATTTTGTAGCTACATTAGAGTTAGCAGCCCGCATCTTTCTAATCTGCTTTGGTTTGTTACTTTGTGGTTAATGGCTTTAAGCACAAATGGATGTGGGCTGGTGAAACATTCGCATTTCAGTTTTGGCTTGAAAAAGAAGGATAACTTGCCCTGATTAAATGTTAAAGGATAACAAATAGAGAAATTCCAAGCTTCTGGAGTGCCAAGTACTTCTCTGCACATTTTTGGTACAACTTTCCACTGTCTTGGTCCTGCATTTCCTATTAGCTGGGATGATCTGTGTGACCCAGTGAACTGCAGGGAGGGGGGAAGGCTCTGATCCCTTTCTTGCCATGTCACAGAAAAGAGGCGAACAGAGAAGCTCCTGTTTCCCGAGTTGGATGGACTCCCTGGCGTGTGCTGGCTGTTGCTATTTGGTTAGTTCTCCTTCAGGGAAAATGATCTGCACTAAACTGCCTGAGAGTTGCTAGGACGCATGTGTATGAGCAAGGCAAACCTACGTATCCAGAAGAATAGAGCCTGCTGTCTTTTATAAAGGGCTGTTAGCTGGAACAGGATTGATGCTGCTGAGCTAGTGCTGTTTCTGAGTTTGGTGAAACAACCGACAACCTCTAAAATCTGGATGTTCTGACTTCAAAGTGCAGAAGTGTGTCACTGTTAGCATCCTTCCTGAACGCCTGAGCTGGCAGGAGCCCCTTGCCCCAGGCTAGAGGTTCAGCCAACAAATGGTCCCGAGTTTGTTTGGAACAGACCTTTGTTTTATGGCAGCTAACTAACTTGGGCACACGGCCCTGAGCTAAGTGATCACGCCGTAGATAGGAGTCTGTATCTCCGGGAGTGTTTTCTCCTTTGCTTTTTCCCCAAAGGCACATGACAATATTCTCTGTGCATCTGCAAAACACCACAAAGGGCCAGATGGGGAAGCGGAGGAGGCAACTGTAAGATAAAACAGGATTTAGGTAAATATTTTCTTTCTCCTTCTCCATGAGATTAAAGTTGCAGTGGGTTTTTGAATCCTAAACCCTGGAAATGAGGCTAAAATACTTGTGTGCAAAAAAGCCATATGGGCTGAGCTATGCAGAGTGAGCTAAATTTTTACTTGTCCTGTAATAAAGGTAGAATATTGAAGCCCCAGGCCTGTAACTCCTGCCAGCTCTGAAATTTTGTCACGTAGTGGGAGAAACAGAGCTTTTCCTTTCTGCTTTGCTGAGGTAAGGCAGAAAGCAAGCCTTTTCACTTTCTCACTCAGACCTTGCCTGGAAACAGTCAGCCAGTTCTCTCCCTTTTTAGTCTCTGAGGGTCAAACTCTTTGATCCCTGCCAGTATCTTTTTCTGTTCTCTTTATCTCAGTTTAAGGCAGATTTTATTACAGGCTGCCATCCTTCCCAGAGCGCCTGGCAGGTACTGTGCTGCAGACAGGCAGGGAGACCAGATCAATAGTACAGAAAACATGACTAGGAACTTGAAGGTTCAGGGGATGCAGCGAGGGACACGACCTAGTTCCCTCCTTGTCTGACACACGTTTGAGACCAGAATAGTCAGTTCCCTGCTAAGAAGGGCAAGTGACAGGCAAAACTGGGCTTTCTGTAGTTTTCTGCTTTGTTTAATGGCTTTTAGAAGTTGTGGGGGTCTTGTGTTTTGGGGTTTTTTTATTCCAGATATGCTAGTGTGAAATCTATGTTCTTTAACTATGCAGCACCCAGCTGTGGAAATTTTGGTTGTTTTCTGGAAATACCAGTTCCCTGAGATTACTGAAGAACTGTAGTGTGCTGTGTTGTGTACCTGGGGTAAGGCTGAGTTCCCCCAACTGAATTCAATTTTGCATGCCAAAGGAGAGGGAAAGCAAACCTGAACCCATATGATGAGCACAGTGCTGGCTGTCATCTCGACTCCTGCTGACTATGTTGTCCTGCTCCTGGGCATACATTTGAAGATACATAAGTTCTCAGTCTGTTTTCTCTCAGAGCTGTACTCCTTCAAGGCAAAAGCAACTCCTTTAATCTGGAATGCGATCAAACTTGGGCATATCAGTTACCATGCATGATACAAGCAGCTGTAGGGCCCAGTACGACAATCTTTAATGCTTTAGCACAGAATATGTTGGAGGAGAAAGCTTATTGTAACAACATCTTAAAGTCTATACTGGTATAGAAATGTCACTGTAGAACTAATCCTACTAACTCAATTAGGAAATGCAACAGCAACTAGTTTGTCAAGAAAATAAATTTGCTTTGTTTCTATCTTAGCAAGGACTCATCTTGTATCTCCCCAAGTTGCCAGCCAGCAGGGAGAGGAGTGATTTCTAGTTCTGAAATACCTGGCATAGCTCTGGGCTGTCCATATGGTAGCTCTGGGAGTGGGGAGGGTTAGGCTTTTCCTGAGGCTTCATTGAATGGGATGGAAATGGGAAATGTCTTCCCAGCCGAGAGAACTCATTGCCTGCCTGTCTGCTGTTTCACTCAGGCTGACAGGTTGGAAGGTTCCCAGGAAGGCGGCAATGCAAGCCTTGACAGCAGATGTTATGTGAGAAGCAACGCGCAAGAGATGCTTCGCTGTTGGCAGAAGCTAGATTTTCAGTGGTCATAATTGCATCCAAAGAGTAAAGAAGGTCAAGGAATCAAAGGATTTTGATTGCCTCTTTTTGGCTATCGGGTCACAACAGCTTTTTCACAAGCTGGCTTTTTGCTTTCTCGTAGCAGAGATCTCCTCATTTTCCCCCCTCACACTGATGAGAGCATACATGCTTCATTAGCTCTGATTAGAAGTGAAACCTAGAATACGTCTGCCCTGCAGGAGGAGACTGCACATATTCTCTGTGGTGCAAAAACCAATGGCACGTTTTTTCTATTGAGACAAGAGTTGGAGAGCCCAGAATCTTCACCAGGACAGATGTAGGCTAAAGCCAAGATTTTACACAAGCAACAGTAGCACCTCCTGAAATTTGCCTTCCCATCCTTCACGTATTCTGCACACTCGCAACAAGCTGGTCCCTTTCTGTAGATCTTGCTATAATCCAGTCTTTCTGGCTCCGGCACTTTAGTTTAATGCTGCTGTTTTGTGAACACTTTTCAATTCACTATTAAAGTTAACTTCAGATGACTGAGGGGCGGAGGGGTGTACAGACTTGTGTTTTCCTCATTCCCTTTGGGCACACTTGCCTCTCCCTGTCTTTCCTGCTCTGTTCATTTGCCTGCAGAATGCTTGGGACATCCTAGCTCCATCCTCATTGTGCTGGGCAGCATGCGTGTTCCCGGGCTGTCTGACAGGCTGACTGAACACACCTGCCTACAAGATGTGTTCCTAATAAAAAGCTTAATCGGATACTTCTGCAGCCTGGAGGAAGCTGGTACTGAACATGCAGAACAAGTAGAAAAACAGCAGCAGAGACTAAAACCCAAGAACATTCTTTGGGGAATTAGAGCAATAGCTTAGTGTCATTTTACATCACTGACGTTCTCCCTCCTCTTCCACTTCCCCTACATAATTTGCAAAGATCTAAGAGTTACTGCTATTTCCCTGGGACAGTAGAGCTTAAAACCCTTTTTTTGTATTGAAATCAGCAACTGAGATGGCACTTTGAGCAAGAGTGAAATAGCTTCCAAATTCCTGGCCTCTGTGAAGATTTCTGTTCTATGTCATTTGCTGCTAAACTTAGTGATGTTTGGGAGCTTGATACATCCTCATCAAGGATGCAGTCAGAAGGGAACCGTTGGTGTCTCTCGGAGTCTGCTTATCCCACATTCTAGCAGACTCTTCTGGTGGAAAGGACTGGGCAACAGGAGTGGCATTTCTCCTCTGTAGCTATATTTCATTCATAAATCATGCAGAAGGTGAGACATGGGAAGTCCCAGGAGTTCATTTCATCGCTGAGGTGACATGTTTAATTATAGTTTAGGTCAGCCCATACAAAAATGCAATTCATGTTTATGTTGTACATCTCTTCCCTACTTGCCACTAAAACTCTCCTGTTCTGATCAGGTCACAAGACTAGCAAAATTTCTTTGAATAAAAAGTGCCATTAATTAAACAGTTTTTTATTCATGAAACTCATGTAAAGAAGCAATGGATTATAAAGTCAACAAAAAGCACATTTTAAATACTAGGCAGGTAATTTTGAAACGAAGCCAGGAGACATAAGTAATAAAGAAGAAAGCCCTCGACTCTAATGAAGCTGGCATTAGAGATCTGGGGAAGTTTAGTTAATTCACTAGGTGTTGGTTGGTTTGTTTTTCTGAATGGAAAAGGTCACCTTACTCATAAAAGGAAAAACATACGAGGTGAGAGGAATTGGGGGTTATGAGGTATTAATATATGTGCAAAACAAACTTCCCAAGTCAATCTTCTGCTTGGTGCTTCTGAAATGTGAGAAGTTTTCAGAGGTTGAACAGGTTCCTCGTGATAGTATAGCTGATAATCTTTCATGCATTCTGCCCATAAACTGGGCAGGTAAGTCATTTTCATTGTTAATACTATCAGGAGTTCTCGGACATAGATATCACATAAGGTTTGTGCGTATGTTAGAGAGTATAGTAGCAGTGAATGGATTTAGGGCTGCCGCTTTGCATGGCTATTAAACCAAAGTTCCTACTCTAAGGCATGATGGAAAATCTGGGGTAAGAGAAAACCTTCCTAGAGTTCCCTTGGAATCAGGGCACACATTCAAAATCCATCTTTCCTGCATGGCTATTTGTGTGTATGTAAATTGCATGATTTGACCTTCTGTCCCATAAAATGTAAAAGGCTGGATCTTGAAACTACAGAAATGCTAGAGCGAGTACAAAGAATGTATGTAGCCACACTCCTAATTCGATCCTAGGGCGAGCGCAAACGCAGTTACGTTGGAGACCAGCACGTGCGGATGGGTAGTTACGAGATCTCATGCTGGGACGGCTTTCAGCTGAAGCACTCTGTTCTTCCAAAAGCCTCTCTGAGCGTTGACCGTCGCTAGCTGCCGCAGCCCAGCTGATGAGCGCTAATTGCTGATGACGCAAGGCCATGGGGAGCAGGCGTGGGGCTGCGTCAGCACCACGGCCAGCTCCCGGGGCCGGCCCTGCCCTCCCGCCCACCGAAACGGCCCGAAACGGCCCGAAATGGCCCCAAATGTAGAAAGGAAAAAAGTTTATCCGGGTTTTCTGTTAGCACAGCGCAAGCAATGGAAGAGAAGAAAAATCTGTGATTATTCTGATTTTTTTTTCGTTTGGGGTTGTGTTTTTTGCTGCCTGTAAGAAGCAATGGTTCTACTCAGAGGCAATTCTAAAAGTCAGCAGGTAAAATTAGATTGGCTGTTGCATGTGGCCTCGCAGTTACCATCATGCCCAGAAGGATTTATTTTTTTCTGCATGAAGCCGTCTGTAGCTCATAGAAACTTAGTATGAAGCAGCCCTAGTTTCAAAAATGCACAACAGTGGAAGAAGTGAGTGCATAGAGGTACTGCTCCTCTGCTGAGCTACCGGGACATGCTTCCATAGGGCCCACCCAAGAGCAAAGGAGAGAGCCGGCTTGTCTTTCAGACGATTATACGAAATCATAAAGGAAATACAAGGTTTAGCAATGCTACAAAAACATTCCATTTCCTTCCAACAAGGTGTGTTTTGTCAGGGAGAGCTGGAGAAATCGCAAATGCCTTATAACTCCCCAGTAGAAATCTCATTATCTTGCCTTTTGTTTTCTGGTGTGATGTATTCTTCTGTCATATTAAAAATGAATGGACTCTACTTTTCAAGCCCTACCATGCATCATTCTGTCATCCCTTAGAGTGAGTCACTGTGTGTTACATTCTAACTCTTGTTCAGAAGAATTGAGTTCACAGTGGAAAACAATTATGCCTCACAATAACTTTACTAATACAGTTACTGTCAGCCAAGATCTCGCTAAGTGGGGTGTTATGTAAAGACGTAAAGTGAAGGATGGAGAGGATATTTGATTAACAGGAAGAAGGCAAAGCAAAATAAAACCCTGCTGGATCTAGAATGCTTAACTCCCGTAGCACCAGAAGTTTGTTTCTCTGTTCAGGCTGAGTAACAATTTGCTACTGAAACAGAATGAGGCGGTTCTGATGCTTTAGGGCTTCTACAAACTACCAACTAAGGACAGACCCACGGGCTACTTTAAATTGCTTTTTTTTAATGTTCACTCTAGTTTTCTGCTCTAAAGAGTGCTCTGAGCAATGGGTTGACGTGAGTGCCACACCCTGCCAAGATAGTTGTTATCTGAGAGACACCCTATTGTTTTACTGCTCCTTCCCTGCTTCTGTCTGGTTCCCAGGAGGTGGCAATTTACTGCTAGCCTATGCAATTTGTGAATGAAGACCTTTGCTATTGTCCTGCCTGTTTCTCTGGCCCATTTACTTTGCAGGCCCAGTGCTTGGTTAGCCCACGCAGAAATGTTTATTCTCCAAAGATAGAAAGAACCTTAGAAATTGTAGAGCTAGAGTAAGATTGGGATTTCTTCCCAGTGAATTTTTGATCTCCAGGCTGAAGTTACTAAAGATTTCAGTGTCTCTGAACATTGCTGCCAGTACATCACCATTTTTATGGTTAACTAAGTTTCTATCTCATCTGCATAAAAACTACTCACATCTT
>Ga0181612_103701_pt1 | contig 12963 bp, 12 predicted proteins | sample HoacroProtozoa21_FD_119630 | JGI IMG/M metagenome (GOLD analysis project Ga0181612, IMG submission 119630) | Hoatzin crop microbial communities from Cojedes, Venezuel. Combined Assembly of Gp0051906, Gp0051904, Gp0051908 | reverse complement strand
GTTTGGCTATCATCATTGTTGTTTGGTGTTTTTTTTTTTTTCTTTTTTTCTGACATGTACTGTGTGTAGCTTGTAAAGGGTTGCTTTTGGTTTTAAAATTTCTAAATTTTTGGCCAGTAAGGCATGTTCTTTCCAAGAGCGCTCCATATAGATTCAGCTCAATTTGGGTGTTTCTTCATTAATGCGATGCAGTCTTTAAACGCAGCTGCAGAGGACTGCTAACTCCCATCTTCTGTGGGGCAGAAGGGGTGGATCCAGCTTGGGGAGCTGGTGTCCTCAGCCTGTTGTTGACCGGGCAGCAGCCGGGGCCACAGAGGAAGACGTGTGTGTGTGGTGAGGGAGGTGTATTGCTACAACAGGACTGAAGAGCAGAATTTCCTGCTGCAGGCGGTGCCGATACGCAGTGCTCTGAGTCAGATTGTCCTTTCTTCACCTTGTTTGACAAAATCTTCGATTCTGCCTTTCACTCTCAGATGCTGAGCAAACCAGGTGCTCATTTCGTGCGCTGTGGTGGCATTCTGTTGAAATTACTGGAGCTGCTGTTTTGCACCAGCTAAATATTAGGCTCAGTGTAATTAATTCAGCATCTTTAGAAGAACCCTGGAGTTTGGTTAGCAAACAGGAGATTGCCATCACTCCAGGGAAGGACTTTCCTCAGGCAGAGATTTGTGAAAGTGTAGGAGTGATCCTATGCTGCGAACTCCTGTGAAGAAATGAAGCATTTTCGTTCCCAGCACTAAAAAAGCTTCTGTAAGCTTTTCAGTTCCAGCATAAACAAGGTAGAGCGCTACATAATATACTGACAGCTTGAAGCGTCCTACTTGTATGGTGCTGCTGCTTGTTTGGATGGAAGCCTTTTTCTTCTTCGCTTGCTTACAAGGCAGTTGTGAGCGGTTGTGACCCCTTGTTCATTGTTTTTAATTACAATAGCTTGGCAGAACAGAGGAGGGTTGCAGTGTTGGAACACAGTGTGGTCTTCACTGGTGAGGATTAAGATGCATTAGCAAAAGTTGTGGAGAACCAGACTAAGCGGGGCTGATTACAGTGAGTGCTTCAAGGGAGAGATGAACCTTGTGTTGGAATAGCAAGGTGATTTTTGGAGACAGAGCTGATGGCATGCTGTAACTTCTTCTGAGAACTGATATTCTGAGGAGCTTGTTGAGCCTAAGTTCGTGATGTAGTGTGGCACAATTTCAACACAAGAGGGTCAGGAGTGCTGAAAACATCCCACTTTTGCTCTAAGGTTGTCCTTTAGGATGTGGGCGCAGCAGCAGAGTTCACTGTTCTGGCTGAAGGCACTGCTGCCTCTGACACGAGGATGCAACCCAATGATTCCTTTTTTTTTTCTTTAGTAAAGAACAATTTAAAAAAGACAGAAAGAAACATTTCTCTTTTTTCCTTGAATTCCATGAGTAATCTTTGGCTAGACAGACAAAATCTAACCTTTGCCAAGATAAACTGAGCCTTGGTTTTCCCAACTCTGACTTTTCCCCCCGCTTCCCTGTGTTTCGCAGACCGTGGTGCGGGGCAGCACTGTGGAAGTGGAAGGCTACATCTCCGGGATCCTCCACGACATCCAGAAGCTTTCTGCCATCAGCTCGAACACGCTGAGGGGCAGGAGCCCCACCAGCAGAAGGAGAGCACAGTCCCTCGGGCTCCTGGGGGAGGACAGACCCCCAGATATGTATCTTCAGAGTCCTGAAGCAGACTGGGCAGACAAATATGGAAACTACCTCAATTGCAATGGTGGGACCAAGGTGAGCCGGAGACAGACTATGTGGCCAGATTACAAACCCCGCTTGGAAGGACAGTCTCATCCCAACGGTATGGTCATGAAAGCACAGTCGCTCGGGCCGTCGGAGTTCCAGGGCGCTGATGGCAGCTGCCTCCAGCGTGCCCCTGGTTTGCAACACGTGCCAGCTCTGCCGACGGAGAGCGAGAAGACGGCAAAAAGGAGCTCGGAAGAGTGCTGGCCTCAGCCTTGTCTCATACGACAAGCAAACTCCAGGCCCTCAGGGGAGGGCAGCCCGAGCTCCAAATCCAGGGAGAACAGCTTGAAGAGGAGGCTGTTACGCAGTGTGTTCCCCTCATCCAGCGGCTCAAACAAGTCGGGCCCTTCCCTGCAGATAAAGGTATAGTTATTCGGTGTTTCTGAGCGAGTGCAATGTTGACTTTACAGTTCCAGAGGTTACTTACACAGCTGAACAAATTTGATTGCAAACATCATGCAACCATCTGTTACTGTTATGATTAATGCTGGAATCAAAATAGTCCTGGACAGGGGAAGCATGGTCCGCCTAAGCTTCACAGAATATACGGCTAGGCAGAGCTCAAAATGGCAGCCAGATCTCCCTGAGAACGGCTGTGTAGTGGAGCTGTGCTTGCCGGAGTGTAGGCTGGGAAGGAGGTAGGGGACTTACTCATTTTTGCCCTTCTGTAGTAGTGAAGGCATAACTTAAATGCCGTTGTACCAGCATAAATATGGGAAATTGCCATAATTTACATTAGTAATGTATTCTTTTGCCTGTGTGAAACAGAACCACTGCAGGAGAGCTTGTTGGTTATAGCTGGATCTGCCATCCTGCCTACAAGGGGAACGTTTCCATCAGCACCCACAGTACTGTCACACAGGAAATCTGACCGTTGGTTTTTGGTGAGGGTGGGACAGCTCATAACTACATCTCCCCCAGGAATGCTATCCTGAATGAATGACTCACTTCTTATGAAACTAGGAGAAAAACTCTGGTTCCTGTTACTGGAGAGGAAATGTAGCCCTTCAGGCCACTGCTGCTCACTCATCCCAGGCCAAGCCAGCCCTCGCTGTCCTTGCCCAGCTGATCGGTGGTTGCTGGGCCGGTGCAAGGCCAGGCTAATTTCTGGCAGGCGTGGAGTCCCTGAACTCCGAGGAAGACGATGGGAGCCGCTGGCCCCACGAAACGGACTGTTGTGAAGGTTATTGCAGGGTGGGGCTCTCTCCGACCCGGCTTGCTGGAGTTTGCCTAAGGATCAGGCTGAAGGCTTTCAGACACAGCCTGCTCCCTGCAGGCTCCCTGGCCCAGGGAGTGGGATTTTAAAGGATGCAGTTCTCGTGTAGCACAAACTACGCTTACTGCTGGCTCTGACCCCGGGCTGATCTGCGCTGGCTGGAGCACTTGGAGGAACTGACCACTTCTTTCTCCTCTGGCAAGAGTGTCTTTGCCATGCCCCAGCGCTTTCCCAGGGAGGAGCGGAGGTTACCACCCAAACAGTGTGTGTGCATGGATGTGCATGGGTGTGTGTGAACTCGAGCTGCTTGTGAGAGGGGAGGACCTCGAGGTTATCTACTCTGTCTCGCTGCTTCAGTGAAGGGTCTGCGCCATCGCTGGCCGTTGTTTAGCTAAGCTGTTCTTAACAGCCTCCAATGATTAAAACCTTCGTCTCCCTCACAGATGGAGATGATGGTGTGTAACTGTGATGTGTAAGAAATGCGTGATTGCAGATGAAGGGGAAAGGGGATGGAACTGGCTGGAGATGGGGAGGTGGGTGCCTTGGCAGGCTGCCTCGAGTCCTCGCAGGAAGGTCGGGTTCTCTTGCCTTTTCCTTTCAGCCTAATATGGGGAGGAAGGAGTGGCAGAACTGGTGACATCTCAAAATGTCCAGAGACTGAAAATGTGTATATAGGAGCTGTCAAATTGCCGGAGCAGGAAATAATACGTATGTGTGGTTAGATGAACATGTGTGAGCTTGCATGCGTGTTGTGTGCCCTTTTACATGCTCTAGGTTATATAAACCCCCCCTTCCTTTTTTTTCCCCCCCTCTCTCCTGAGACAAAACAAGAGTTGGGAAATAAATACTTTGCCACCATGAGCATGTCTCCACAGGACCGCAGGGGTGGAGCTGGTAAATGAGGAGGAAGTCACTCCTGACAGGCAGTTTGTGTTTGCGCACTCCCGCGCCCCGATGCCAGGAGCTACTAAATCAGACTTTCAGGGCTTACGTGTGTGTGAAAATGAGCTGTGTGTGTGTTAGGCTTATGCAGATTCTGCTGTTGACAAAAATCCTTGCTTAGAAACCAAAGTACATGGAATTAAATTCTATCCAATTATTTTCTGTCTGAGACAGAGCAAATGAGTGCTCTTTTAAACATTTCTCTATTGACAGTTTTGGGTTCCCATATCCCTATTATTAACTTTATTAATAATCTGTCTGAATTGTGAGAGAGAAAAAGCTTGTTGCTTTGAAGTTTTTATTTTGCCCTGTGATACAAATGATTGGCTTGCTCTTTCTGAAGTTTCTACTTTGTCAGATCCACTATTACTTTACATATGACTAAGTCTGTAATGTATTTTAGACCTGAGCTGCTAGATGCTGTTGAATTTTAATTATTCAACATTTCCAGGGTGAGTATTAGCACTTCAAGATTTATCCTTCTTGGGAGACCCAAGCGTAGTGCTAGGGTGGGAATGTGTGTCCTGAAGCCACATTACTGCAGGCTGTGATCTTACCAGAGCTGCTCAGCTAAGCAGGGTTGGGCCTGCTTGGTGCTTGAGTGGGAGGTCTCCGAAAGCCTCGAGTGCCTCGGGAGCGAGCGCTGCCAAGCCGAGTTCCTGGTAGCTCAGTTCTGAGCCGGCGAGGTGACGAGGCGGTGGGTGGCTCTGTGGAGCTGAAGAGTCACGCTGGCCTCACCCTGCTGTCCTGGTTCACTGTGCTTTCCCCAGAACAGAGTGCTAATTCGGTGTCTGGTGGACAGGAATGCTCCGCAGGTACCAGTGGGAAGTGCAGAGAGAGTTTTTGGTAGGCAGAGTGTTAATTACCCAAAGGGAATTAGGCCAAGACATCAAAGTGATTTACAGCTTTGGCATGAATCCTCTTTCCTTTTATATATAGGAAGATCAGACGCACACAGGGATGAAGGATTTTAAAATTCTCTGCAATACAGGTTGCCCCTGAGTTTTGGTGGCAAGGTTGGAATGCTTTTTAGCAGCTGTTTTTTTTTTTTCTGTGGGTTTTGGTGGTTTTTTTAAAGCATGTGCTTTAAAAGATCCCTTTTAAACAGCCTCAGTCTGAAGGTCCTTAAAGTGTAGCACTCATCCTGTAACTGATTATGAAAATCTGCATCCATGGGTGTTCCCCTAGTCATGCAGCGCATCTTGGGCAGACCCGGAGATGAGAACCTAGAGCTCCTGACTACAGTCTGGTATGAAGTGTACTAGCCCAGAGCGGCGTAACACGCAACAGATTCCTGACACTTCTTTCTTCTTATTAATCTAACCACCGCTTTTTCTTTCTTCCACTTTCATATTTGTTCTCCTCAAAGCCTAATGCTTTCTTCAGGCCCCAGCAGTGGGGTTCACCGCGCAGCCCTGCAGCCAAAGCCCAGTCTCTTCCATCAGACCAGCCTGCATCCGATTTCCCCAGGATGATCTCCGAAGCTGGGACCCCCCAGAAGTCGCCGGTGGTGGAGAAGGCAGTTGCACTGCCCCAAGGCAGGCCCTCACCCGCGGGGTCTCCCAGGAACCGGCAGACTCAGACGAGTTCCAGCAACCTTCACCTTCCCCAGGACTCTTCTGTGAAAGGGCAGCTGGCCAGCGAGGACCCGGTGGTTGTGACTCACGAGCAGTTCAAAGCTGCCCTTAGGATGGTAGTGGACCAGGGGGATCCCCGGACATTGCTGGAGAATTACGTAAAGATTGGTGAAGGGTCCACGGGCATCGTCTGTATTGCTCGAGAGAAGCACTCGGGGCGGCAGGTGGCAGTGAAAATGATGGACCTGAGAAAGCAGCAGCGCCGGGAGCTCCTTTTTAATGAAGTGAGTATAGTGATGAGAGGTGGGGTCTGCTGCCTGCCGTAAAGCCATGGTAACAGTCAGCGTGGTCGAAAGAAGGGAGGAGCAGAGCAGGAGACGTCTTCCTTTAACAGAACTGTGCTAGTACCAAGAAGAAAAATGACTGGGGGGATGGAGGCTACTGCGTTGTACTCATAGGGTTGTGCACGCTTGCTTTGCTGGATACGATGAGGTTTTGTGGTGGCCAATTGTCCACTGTGTTTTTACAGGTGGTGATAATGAGGGACTATCAACACGTCAACGTCGTGGAGATGTACAAGAGCTATCTGGTGGGAGAGGAGCTCTGGGTGCTGATGGAGTTCCTGCAGGGGGGAGCCCTCACAGACATTGTGTCTCAGATCAGGTATGAAGCCAAATCCAACACATCAACGCTTGTGTTCCCACCTGACGGGCAAGAGCAGCAGGGTGGAGATTCCTGTGAAGAATAGTTTCCCTCAGAGATCTTGTGATTGCAGTGCCCTGAAACTATTACACTTTATAACTGTCATCCACTTGAAGTACGCGATAATACTTCTGAAGTAGAAGGGACCTCCTTTACAGTACAGATCGTTTTAGGTACCCTGTGTTCATCTGTTTGATGGCCTTCCCTGTAAAACAGTACTCATGAAAAGTATTGGTTACTATATCTGTTGTATTCTGGCCAGGAAGCTCATTGCATAAGTATTAAAGAGCACGCGGAAATAGTTTTCAGTGATACAACCTCAGTGAGGTTGAATTTGTGGCAAACTCCTCTGGAGAAGTGCAGCAGGGCCTTGAGAGCTGGACTTCTTCCCAAATTTCATTGCCTAAAGATAGCAACTACTGGGTACTCTCCTAAATTTGTTTTCTTATCCACACCACTTCATATTAATTAATGACCAAAGCATTCCTGTAGGGCAAAGAAATTGTTCTCAAATGGCCTCTACAGTCCCACTCACAAGGTGTTCTGGAGCTGCAGTTGTGATGATCATGTCTTACCCACCACCCTGGAGCACCCTCCTCCTGCTTCCGAGCAGTGCTGCAAGGCTGTACACTGGTGTAGGGAACGCCGGTGAAGAGACTGACCGAGAGAGTCTGTAGGATGAGCTTTCCTTTTCTGAAGACTCAGAATCTTAATTGGATTACAATTAGGTAGTATTGCTAACACTAATTGTGTTTACTTTTTTTGATCATGGTATGCCTTTCATTTGCTGGCATGCTCTGACTGGCCTTCACTGGTCCTGTGGTGCATCTAGGGCATATGTCTTGCTCTGCTGGATTCTCTGTTTTGGATTTGCCTCTGTGATGTGTTTGGGAGGCATCAAAAAGAGCCTTGTCCTAGTAGCCTCTACAACCCCACTCGTAAGGAGTGTCTTGGAGCTGCTTAGATGGCCAGGCCCGCCAGCACTGAGTTCAGAGGCACATGTCAGGCCGTGAGAGCCAAGGTTTCGCTGTAAGCCGTGTACCTGCTCCCGGACGGGAAAAAGAACGCTTCGTTTAAAGAGTGCTGATTTACGGCATTGCAGAGCCAGTGAAACTCTTGGAGCTCTTAGCTGGTGTTAGAACCAATGGAGCTACAGATAAAAAAGAAAGATTCTGAAGAAGTTTATGAAGGGTCTGTGCAGTGTGTACCACCAGTGAGACTGAATTCCCTTGTGGGACCTCAGCTTAGATTTGAATTATTTTATGAAGCCGTCCTTTGAACCCTTTCGTCAATGCTTGTTTTTCCACATGGTAGAAACAGGATCTGTTATAACCATAACGTTTATCAAAAGAAAGCTGCAAGCCTTTATCAGTTTTCACAGGGAGGAAAATACCCTCATTCCACTCATTAAACATTTGCTGCCGGTGATAACTGATTTGCATCTCCAGAAGTGAGCTAATCCTTTTGTAATCTGTATTACGCTACGCAGTCGCCTGACTTGAAACCAAATTTCCTACGTGACAGGCTGAAAGTATTTCCCTTGTTAGAGCTCAGAAGTGCATCGGCTTTGCTTACAGCTGATGCACGATGGAATGAAAAGCACTTTCTCCATAGGTTAGGTTCCGTGTTGGAGTAGTCCCTCTCCTGGGAGAGGTTAAATCAGAATGGCAAAGGTAGCCCTCTGCTATCCTGCAGGTCCATTTGCATCAGCAGGGCACAGAGCCACCTCAGCGTGCAGGGTCCTGGGCAGGTGGTCAGTTTGGCAGAGTAAGACATGGAACAGCAAACAAGCAGTGGAAGTAGAAATTTCTCAGCTGCTGGTGCAACCTCCTTCACGAATGTGTAGAATTTTTTCTTATGCGTTGAGAAGGTGCTGGTGCGCTCTGCACAGTTCTGCCTTCCCAGCGCTCTCTTCTCCTCGGGTTTACTTGCAGACCTGGATTTGAGAAGGTATCATTTTTATGCCCTCAACTGGGAGCTGTTTGAAACAGCTGCTAGAGACAGGCTGAGAACCAAAAGTACTCAAATTGGGTGCTTTGGCTGTTCTCTGAAACACGTAACTTGTAGCATTGCTCAGCAGGAACATGCAGAGAACGCTGTCACCGTCGCCGGTTGCAGGAGGTAATTTTCATTTCTACCATTTTCACTGGATGATGAAGGTTCTGGTGTTGGTATTCAAACAGTGAGAGCTTCTAAAGAGAAGGTTCTTGGTGCTCACACTCGGTGTGCTAACAGAGAGAGTAGCAAAATTCAGTCTTCCCTGCTTGTAACCTGTGCTCCCTTTAGTTAGGTACAGACGCAGCCAAAGCGTCTGGCTGCACGAAACCCGTAAAGGAGCCCTATATTCTCTATCCAATTACGTGTTTAGATGCTTTCTGGATAAAGTTGCACAATATGCCTTGTGAACAATAGCTTTACTATATTTGCTCAAAAAAAAAGCTGTCTCGACAGTTACTGGGGCACCTTGGCATGAAGCAGCAGTCTTGCCTTTCAGAATTGCTTGAAACAGCATCTTGCAGAAGGAATTTAGATAGAAGATTTAAAATGCGTTTTCTCTGTATTAGACTTATGAAAGCGGAAAATTGCTAACCCCATCAAGACAAAAATGTTTTCAATGGTAAAAGTGAGATGTAACCGTCACGGGGAGCCACAATATGCGCCTGCAGGTCAGGCTCAGAGTTGCACTGTGCCTTGAAGGGGGCCTGTGGAGGAGGGCTGCCCGCTGGCCGGGACAGCGCAGTTACCCTCCTGTCTCTTGCCTTTCAGGCTCAACGAAGAGCAGATCGCAACCGTGTGTGAGTCGGTGCTGCAGGCTCTGTCGTACCTTCACTCTCAGGGCGTCATTCACCGAGACATTAAGAGCGACTCCATTCTCTTGACGCTGGATGGAAGGGTGGGTTTCCTCAGACAAACTCTTCCCTCTCTTCTGCTGCTGGAGCCTTCGTCTGTCTCCTTATTTCCTTTCTGTTCACGGTCTCTTGTTTGTGCCTTGTTCTCTTACTCCCTTTGTCTGTTTTGTCTTTGGTGTTTCCCTCCACGTTGTTTAAAAATGATTTTTAAGGTTGGTTGCTTTTCTCTTTGCACAGGTCAAACTCTCAGATTTTGGCTTCTGTGCTCAGATCAGTAAAGATGTACCTAAACGAAAGTCCCTGGTAGGTACTCCCTACTGGATGGCTCCAGAAGTGATTTCAAGGATACCATACACTACTGAGGTGAGGGACCACTTCGCTGGGATCAGAAGAGGTAGCAAATAATATTTGGAAGTGTCACAGGAAAATAACTACTGGCTTTTCTAGGAAGAGCCTCTAGAGTCTATTTAAAACAGTAACACAACTGTGACTACAGATTTGATTGTGATGGTATCAATATTTCCTGAAACAGTAGAAAAACAGGTTGTTCAGCTTCCGGGAATAAGGTTTGCGCTTTATTCTTGTACCTGAAGCTTGGCGTGGACCTTGTATCTTCTGTTAGCAAGGAGCAGCCTGCGACATGATAGGGATCAGTAAATCAATCCATGCCATAAAGGGAGGGGAGGGGATGAGGGAAGGCACAGATGGGAGCTCTGAAATTACGGGCAGGTGCCAGCAGCCTGGTTAGTTGTGTTTACCGACCAACCAGGAGTAGCACAAGCAGTTACTTGCAGACCTTTGCATGTTGCAACACCAGCGCTGCTCAGACCTAGGTGGAAAGCTGTCTCTGTTAAAACTGCAGTGAGGAGTCCAGCAGCATCCAGTGGGTTAATGTTTTACTCCGTCGGTAACCTGTGTCGTGGGTGGGGTGTTGTAGTCTTTTTGAAAGCAGCAAAGCGAGGACTTGCTGCTCTGCGCTGTGTGTACTGATGTGACCTTGGCTCCCACAGGTGGATATCTGGTCTCTGGGGATCATGGTGATAGAGATGGTGGATGGAGAACCTCCCTACTTTAGTGATTCTCCAGTCCAGGCAATGAAGAGACTCCGTGACAGTCCTCCTCCCAAACTGAAAAACTTCCACAGGGTGAGCATACTGGCAAACACTGGTAAACCTGATGATTATTGTGGGGAAACATCAGCCATTCCTGGTAAAGCTGGCTGCGAAAGTGGTCTTGCTAGGACGTGTTGCTTGGGGAACTTCTCTGGCCCTGGTGCCTCAGTGGATGCAAGCCGCTGCTGACAGCTAGCGGCTGGTTTGGGAAATAGCCCTGATAAGGTGAGGTCACTTGGGCAGAGACCTGATCAGGCAAGTCAAAGCTGCTTCAGATGGACCCAGCAGTTAGGATCGTGCTGATGCTGACAATGGCGCATCTTCTAGGAGAGCACATGGGAGGATCCTTGCTCTGGAGAGTTTCTGGCTTGGCGGCGTTCAGGACTGCAGAGACTGCGTTATGGTCAGAGCAGGAGAGCTCAGTACAGCAGTAGCTCCTGGAGACACTGCAGCTGCTCTGCAGATGAACTCAGCTGCATGGGTTCTTATGAAAAAGTAGCAGTGACATAAGAAATACAGCGATTCCCTTTTAGTCACCACTTAGAGCAGCCCTCCTTTCGTTTCAGTCCAAGCCTCTCAGATCAAATAGCTTCTGCAGCGTTCTGAGCTATCTGGCCTTTCCAATTAATCAGAAGATCTGCAGCTGCTAAAACTGAATTATTTAACAGAGTAGACTGCTGAACTAACAGCATACACTCCAACATCAACAGCTGCTCTTTCCTCTTTGCCTTTGCAACGCTAATTAAAATTTCCAGGTCACATTCTGGAGCCAATGGTTGCACTCCTTGGGTGGTGTAAGGGCAGCTCTGGTCTGGATCGCACACCTTGCTTGGTGAGATGACCCTGCCGCGGGCTGTGAAAGCCAGAGCCGTTTATAGTCTTGCTCTGCTCTGTTTGTAGTCTCCACTTTGTCCTGGGAAGCAAACCAGCTTCTGGCAGGCCTGGGGATTGCCAGGCCGGTGGCCATACTCCCTGTCTCCCTGCCGTCTCCGTGGATCCAGCCCCGTTCCCACGACAGTTACTGTAGGACTGGGAGCGGCAGGTGAAGTGGACACCACCTGGGATAACGTCTGCTGCTTCTAAAGCGTAGCTAGATTTACTGACCGAGCGATAAGGGCTGGATCCTGGCACTCGCACGCGGCTGTGTTGTGCCATCTCTTTCTAGCAATCACGGTGAAGTCGTTCAGAGCACTCCGGAAACAAGCAGTAGCTCGGTGTGAACAGTGTTTTGTGATCTCCTTCTAAGTTAACGAGAGATGGGAAAAAGCCCCCAGACAAAAAAGGATGTAATTAGCAGCACTGAAATAAATAAATATATACCAAGTTGATTTTTTATTCACTTTTAATGACGCGGAGGATTACCACCAGCAAGAGATGTGCAGTGCCTTTAAGTGGTTCTTGGGTCTGGCTGCTCAACAGGCTTTTATGCATCTTTTAAAGGACAAACCTGCTGAGGTTATTAAACTTTTTGGTATCCTGTTCTGCGGTTTCTTCATCTTCTTGTAGCTACAGCATCAGGTTTCCAGACTCTCAAAACCTATTTGGGAATCCTGTGTAATTGTTTTTTCCAGTCTGTGGCCAGTAAAAGAAGGACTTGATCAACCCTTCGCACTCAAGTGATGGGCCTCCGGTAGGAGGAATTTTGAGTGTTTGAGTTGAAATGCGGAAAAGATTAAATAACAAAATGGGAAACAAATGTAACTTAGATGGAAGGACACAGCAGGCAGGCTTGTCTTCATTTGGTGTGCTCCACTGAACAGAAAACAAGCAGTGTAAGTGTGCCATCAGGTGACCAGGTTCTTACTGTAGCATAAAAAGCATGCTGTCTCGTGTGACGTTTCTGCGCAAAAGCAGGGTTACAAAGTCGAGATGTACAGGATCCTCGGCAACCTGTTGCTGCGTGAGCTGTTGCCTGGTTCCTTTACGGGGCTGACTCGGTTGGTTGCTTTTTCACAGACCTCCCCAGTTCTGAGAGACTTCTTGGAAAGGATGTTGACACGGGATCCGCTAGAAAGAGCAACGGCACAAGAACTTCTGGATCACCCCTTTTTGCTTCAGACAGGACTTCCAGAGTGCCTGGTTCCCCTTATCCAGCAATACAGAAAGCGTACCTCTACCTGCTGACTTTACAGAAGGGGAAATGCTAGGAAAAAGTAACATTCGTTAAAAAAATAATAATAATATCAAGAGACCAGGCAGTCTCGTCCTGTGAATGGTGCTTGGAACTTGTCAGCGATCTTTTCAGAGGATGAATGTGAATACCGTCCTTGCGTTCTCAGCCTTCTGTGGCTTCTCTTTTGCTGAAGACAATCACTACGTACTGGGTCCGAGTAAGACCGAGTGTGTCTCAAGAACGGAGCAGGCGTTTCGTGACTTGTGGGTGGCTTATCCGAAGAACGGCATTTCAAAGCGGAGTCCGAAGTTGCGTGTCTGAATGTCTGCAAGTTCCTGCAAACCTTGGCTGCTGACTACTGAACTGGAACACTATTTCCCAATTAGAAATGTGATCTTTGTTTCCTTGGTTGTACACTGGAGTCTTGAGCTGACCCAAATGTACATTTTGGGGCACAGACCCCTTCAGACTCTCAAACAATGCACAAAGACTGGACGATTTTTTTCCTCTGGGACTTTTTCACAGATTATTTTAATTTCCTTCAGTTAGATGTGGACCTGGAAAACTGTACGTATTTTCCTAGGGAGCAGATGTGATATGTATATATTTGTTTCTAAATGGCTCTCTTGCATCAACATGCTTCTCTTTTGCTGAGGAATATGTATGGTTTAGTGGTCAGTCTT
>Ga0181612_127870_pt1 | contig 12964 bp, 13 predicted proteins | sample HoacroProtozoa21_FD_119630 | JGI IMG/M metagenome (GOLD analysis project Ga0181612, IMG submission 119630) | Hoatzin crop microbial communities from Cojedes, Venezuel. Combined Assembly of Gp0051906, Gp0051904, Gp0051908 | reverse complement strand
GCAGTTCTTTCAGGATCTAGAAATGTTTCTTGCCTCTATGGGCGGAAGCAAGAAAGCTTTTTCCTCTTCCTAAGTTTAGACATCTGTCCACACCTCTATAGCTTTGTCATTAAAATCTGGCTTCTGGGTGGCTCTTGGAGAGTCTTCAAAAGAACTTCCACAAAGCTTCCCAGCAAGTGAGAGCTCCCGGCCTGGCGGCCTGCCCAGAAGATGCTTGGCCTAACTTACACTAATGAAGCACAGCTCATGCTTACACAGGTAACGTATCTGGAGATAAAGCATAACAGCTGCAAGCAATACATATCTATACAACCTTTTTTCTTATATATATATATAAATATGATATAAAACCTTAAAAAGAAAGCTGGTGGAACTGAGAACTGCCAGTCTTCTTCACCTGAGTAGACCTTACCCACCTGTGAGTCCCTACTGCCTTCTTTGCAGTTTGCTGGGCTTCAGCTATCAGATGTTTCTCCTCAGACCGGGCTGGCCCACTCTGTCTGTACCAGTTCTGAGGGGTGCAGGGCCAGCCTGAGGCTTGTGTGCAAGGACTTTAGTACCTACTGCCCAGGCTGGTGTTTGCTCAGCTGAGATTACCTCTTGGTCAGTGGCTAAGTCCCACAGTGCCAGGAGGAAGGCTCTGATGTGAGGCATTGCCTTGTTCTCTGCTGTAGTGGATGCATGAAGCTCTTCTATAGAGACAGCTGGGCTCCTGTGAAACTCAGGATGAGACACTCAGCATCTCAAGGTCTGAACACCCACATGCAGGGTCTACTTTTCCAGCAAGCTCTGTTGATAATGTTGGCAAAAATTAAGAGACGTATACTCTCTGCGCCAAAGGGTAACTGGAGCTGCTGTCCTGGCACCCCCTTCATCTTCCCCTTGCAGGTCCTCAGTGTCCAGACAGATGCTGCCCTGTCCCTGCCCCTGCTGGAACTCACTGGGAGACTGTGGGAAGGGTCTCTGTCCCCCAAGACTGTCCTCTGCACCTACTTAGAGAAGGTGAGTGCCTGTCCACAGTGTGATGGGCAAATCGCTTATGTTCTCCATGACATGGTTTGTGGGCTGGTGGCTGAGAAGACTTGGAGCTGGTGATTATGACAAGTCTCTAATATAGCAGATATGAGGAGAAAGACATAAAAAAGCAGGGATATCTCTGTCTCTTGGGTCAAACCCATCACTGGACAGTCTTTTGAGATGGCTTGAGCTAGGATGCTCTGGGGAGGGGGTTACCACTCATGCCAAGCCACTAGCCCTTGTTTTGAAGATCCAGGTAGCTACTGAACGCAGCCGTGTAACGATGTTGTCCTTAACTAACACCTATTCCTCCACATGTCCAGCAAACGCCCTGGAAGTGACCCAGCAGACAAACGCTTGTGACATTTTATCCCAGAGTGTGAGGAGCAGCTCCAGGAAATACAACGGCAGAGGGAGAAAGGGCTGCTCTGTGGTATCCCTGTCAGCATCAAGGACCACACCACCCACAAGGTGCTTCCCTTTGTGCCCGTGAAGTGCCCCAGCATGAGCTGGGCTGGGTGGTGAAGTGGCGGGATGCAGAGAATGGGGAAGGGGCCCGATCTCGCCCTGCTTACACCATGGGAAGCCTGGCTGGGTCTGAGGCTCTAGCCCCACATCTCATTGCAGCTGCAGCCCTGGCAGTTAGAAGCCTCTATCAGCAAAAAAACAAGGGGTGAATTTGGGTATACATCCAAATGACTTCTTCTCTGACATGTGAGATAGCACAGGCTGGGCTACAGGCTATAACTCAGACTTCTGCTCAGAGGTTTGCAGTATCAGGGCTAAGAACATGGCTCAGCTTCTAGGAAGTCAGCAGCAGCAGGAACCGTTAACCTTGAATCCCTGTTGTGCTGTAGCCTGGCCACCAAGCCCCTTAGCAAAGAGCCTGTGCATGAGACACACCAGGGACCCCCTCACAGACAAGCCCTGATGAGGACTGACCATGCACCCCTGAGCTGAATTTGTTAGGCAGTCTCCTCCACGTTGACTTACCAACACAGTTAAGAGAGCTCTAAACCCAAAGCAAGCCCCAGACACCCAGGCTAGCTGAAAACGGATCACACCGTGTTTGCCTGGGATGTATATTCCCTCTCTGAACATCCACTGGTGGCTTCACTTGGACGGCAGGACGCTGGGTTTGATCCTGAGCTAGTGCACCTATGGAGATGCATCTGGGTCAGGGGAGAGAAATAGCATGGAAAGGAGCAAGGACAGCTTCAGAAGCCTTAACTCTTTAAGTGCTTGGCAGCCATCTGCCAAGGATGGAAGGAGAGGGAGTCCTTGGCCCTTCATGCAAGGGCTTGCTAGGCAGTGGGTTAGTACCGCTGCCCCCTCCTCCCCCTCCAAAGGGGACACCATATCATCCTTCCAAAACTGCAGGAGAACTACACTGACCATGTCCGCTGTCACTTCTCCTTGCTGCAGGGGCATCTGTTGACCTGTAGGTTTGTGCAATTCCTGGCCACTCCGGTGCAGGAGGACAGCGTCTTAGTCAAGGTTCTGAAGAAGACAGGGGGCCATCCCATTTGCAATGACCAACATGCAACAGTCCCTCTTCAAGTAACATACCCCATTAGAAATCTTTCCTCCGGTTGAGCTCCTGAAGCTAAAACCCAGCCTGTAGGTCCCGGGACAGGCTCCTTCCCATCTCCTGAGATGTTGCCTGGAGGAGTCCCTCCTTCATCAGCTGCCAACAATCTCAGTTCTACTGAAAATAGCTTTCAGATAAGATTAAGAGGGAAAAAACCTACCATGACAAGTGTACTTGTGCATGGGAGGGAGAGCGGAGGCTCATAGGAATGAGCCGTGTCCTAAGGGATTTACAGGATGGAAGGATGAGGCTGGCTATGTCACCTATGCTCACTGCGAGGGAGAGCCAACAAACTCAAGGTGTTAGGCTGTTCCTGACAGCCCACTTGCTGGCTTTCTTCTCCCCAGCTATGACTGCAGCAATCCCATCTTCAGCCAGACCCTGAACCCCCTCAACCAGCAGAAGGGCCCTGGGGGCTCCTCAGGAGGGGAGGGAGCTCTGGTCATGGGGGGAGGCTCCATGCTGGGCATCGGCTCAGACATTGGCAGCATCATCTGCCTGCCGTCCAGCTTCTGCAGGCTTTGCAGGCTCAAACCCACAGCTGAACGGCTCAGGTAGGTGCTGGGGTCCGCCCTTCCCACCCTGCGAGGAGCCTGCTAAGTGTCAAACTCAGCAGAAGGGGCAAGGTACTCAGCGAGGACAGTAAGACAGGACAGTTTCTTAAAGGCTGACTTGCTTTGTTCAAAACCTCTCCCAGGAGGCAGCGTTGTTAGGTTTTGAGGGGAAATGGCCATGTTTTCATTGTAAATCTGGTCTGGAGTTAAAAGGAAAAGGGGGCTAAAGTGGTTAATTAATGCCAAAATGGAACATTTTTGGTTAAAACAAAACTAAGATTTTAGGTCTAAGCCTTTTTTCATTTTGACCAAACTTTTCCGTTTCATGTAGCTCAAATCAAATACTTTCAATAATTTCCTTCTGGTTTGGGTCCTGACCTGAAGAACCCACTATGCTTTTCAGACCTATTGGGACTATCTCACAGTTACTGAAATGACAACATCCTTTCTTTTCTTTTTCCGCAGCCTGTCTGGAGTGAGTGACCCTGTACAGTGAGATCCTGGCAGGTAAGTGAATTTTTAACTGCTTTTGTCTATATGCTGTGAAGAGTCCTATGTCCTCCTCTAGGCCAGAGGAAAGCCAGAGATAGCCAAGACCTGTCCAGAGGCCATCTGAATCATCCCACCTCAATGCCTGACTGTCCCTTGCAGCCAACATGGCCATGCAGAGGGGTGGACCAGTTTGCTTAGTGTGGATGTTTGCTCTCATCCCACCCCAGTTCCTTGTGTGCTGGGGATGATGGTGAGGGACACGGACAGTCTGGCCCTGTGCATGAAGGCGCTGCTCTGCCAGGAGATGTTCCAGCTGGACCCCACCGTGGTCCCCATCCCCTTCGATAAGGAGGTGAGTCCTTAAGTCAGCAAGCCCCAGTTCTTGTGAGGGTGCTGTACACTCAACATATGCATTCTTTAAGGATCCAGTTACCTTTACAGTACTGGTTTCCAGTAACTTGTTAGCTCTTTTTGAGGGCACAATTCATAATTATTAGAAAAAAATAGGTTAATAAGTAGTTGTCCTTTCTGTCTTCTGAGCTGCTGTGTAGCTTATCAGACCAAGAGACCCCAGAAAAGAATGAGGAGGAAGGCAACATCAGGAGTAAAAAAGCTGGAGGTTTTTAGGGGAAGATGAGACAGGATCAGAAACTCCTGCAGCAAATCTCTTGACTGAGGATATTCCCTTTCCCTCTGCAGCAGATGAGCTTCAGGGTTTTTTTTCACCTCCATTCCTTGTAGCAATGGTGTAATCTACTGGTCTTCAGTGGCTGTGGTCTATCTGAAGAGAGGGGTGAAGGGAAGGCTGGAGAAAAAGGCTGGGGCGGACATTAGGAAAGGGTAACTCATGGAAACGATAAGCAGCAAACCAGAAAATTACTTACTCCCTAACATCTGGAGCTTTTATTCCCTCTGGCAGCGGGCTTCAGCATGGGGCAGCCCTACGCCCAGCAGGGCTGGAAATGCTCAGCCGGTGGCTCTTTGCTCCAGGTGTACTCCAGCTCTGCTTCTCTGCGGGTCGGCTACTACGACACGGACAGCTACTTCCCGCTGCCCCCCTGCATGCGGTGGGCTGTGCGGGAAACCGGGGGGGCTCTGCAGGCGGCCAGGCACCAGGCGAGCACAGCCACCCCGCTCTTCTCACTGAGCTTCCCCCAGCTTTGCTCCTCACTGCTGAAATCGCCCTGCAGAAACCAGACGTAGCTCCCAAACCCAGCTGTGGGATAAACAACCTACCAGAGGTGTGAGATTAAGTTACTACAGCCACGTAACACAATGCAGCCACGTGCCTACCAAGGGTAGCAGGGCATCTCATGGGGAAACAGCACTAGCAATTAGCAAGCTTGTACCTTCAGGGGGTCAGGGATGCAACAAATCCATCTCTGCTGTGGTCCACACCAGACAGGAGCATCCATGACGTGCTGCATTTGACCCTGAAAGGTTCCCCTGGCATTTTCTAGGTCTGTCCTTCCCCAGAAGGGCTCTGAGAGGTGTTTTCCTCCCCAAAGTCCATGGAGACCTCTGTCCTTCCTGGAACACGGAGGCAAAAGGGCCATCGGGCACGAGATAAGAAAAGCCTTTCCCTCCATCTAGACCTATCTGTGGAAACAAGCTTGTGATGCTAGTTCACAGCAAAGTGAGTCCATGTCTGAGAGATGTCCGGACAGGCTGGAAACCGGTGCAGTTTCTGGCTCAGTGACAGCCCAGAGCAGGATGAAGGAGCAAACAGCTCTGGAGAGGTCTCAGATCTGAGCCAAATGGCTGTCAGGGAGGAATAATCCCATGAGGAGATGCCTGAGCTGGTAAAGGGTTGAGCCGGGGCCTCCGCTGGCATGTGGAACCCAAGGGAGATGCTGCTCTGCCTTTGAAGTACATCCACAGTCTGGTCTTGGAAATTATTCACATCCCCAGGCTGCCACATAATCTTGTGTTTTGGTGCAGCTGGTGCCCTTTTCTCCACCTTGGATCCACTATGTCGTGACTGAACTGTTTTTGAAGACGTTTATTGCTGAAGGAGGCTGTGCTTTGTTGGACGTGTTGTAAGTGGGAGCCTTCCAGCAGCAGTGCTGTAAAACACCTCCGTCCCCAGGCCCATGGGCACAACGCACAGGCAAAACAAGCCCATCTCTCCCACCCCAAACAGCAGATACTCAGGTTTCTGAGAAAGGGCAAACAGCTTCTCTGGCATGATCCTCTCCTCTTGTCATCTCTCAGCGCACGAGATATTGTAGATTCAAGCTTGAAACCACAGGTGAATTGCTGCAAGAACCCGAGGCTGGGGAAGAAGCTGCTGGCTCTGATTCTCAAACCTCTTGTGAGCCCCTGGCGTCAGGCTCAAAGCTGAGTGGTGTCAGCAAGGCCTTGAGATGCTTGAAAACCTGATGGTACTGAAAGACACCTTTAACTAGAAACACTGGGATTCCAGGCCAAGGCACATGCTATCACTTTGGAAGGTCTTTTCTAGACCCCTGCTGGGGTTTATCCAGCGCAAAGGGAAATGAGAGAAGGACCAGCCAAGAGCTGTAAAAGATTAATGCAGAGCACACAGCAAGTGGTTCTTCAAATGCTAGACCCAGCAGTGTCCCATTTCCTGCAGATTCATGCACTGGGATTACTGCAGCAGAGGGACTCGAGGTTGAAGTTCTATCTCTGTGTTGGAGGCCTCCCAAAGATCACACCTTCATGGGGACTCCTGGTGATTAATAAGGGCTGGCCCTCACTGTAGCCCTTTCACGCTGAGCATCCTTTTGCAGAGCTTCTCTCCTCCATCCTCCACTTTCTCTGCCTCTCTGTCCAGTTGGGTGGTTCTCAGCTGACAGGATCAAAAAAGTAGCAGTGAATGGGAGGCAATCAAAGCGCTTGTAGAGGTCTTGCTTCTGTGAGATACCAATCTTTGATTTCTCAAAAATTATGAAAGGCGACTTGGTTCAAGTCAGTGCATTCCTCTGTGAGCAGGAAATATTGGACTGTAAGAAAGAAACAGGGAAACAACAACAAGAAGTTGGAAGCAAAGTAAATTCAGAACCACGAGGAGCATTTTTAATCATCATCATTCACTCTCGGGGCAGCATCCCCAGGGACAGAGGCAGGATGGGACCGGGGGTTTCCCGGGATGGCACAAGTTACTGCACCCCCATGTCATGTCCCTAACAGGAACCTCTTGCCTCTCCGGTTTCCCCGTCTGGCTATCTGAGTGCCTTGGGTGGAATGAGGTAAGATGGCATTGTCCCCAGGGACGTCTGTGAAAATGAACAGTACCTTCTGCTCTAAGCATCCATGGCGGGGGGGACTGGATTCACCACAGGCTCTGACCTCTCTGCCAGGACTGTCCCTCCATCCTGGACGTGGCTTCAGCCTTTAGGAACGCATCTCCCCAGTCTCGCACTGCTCCTAGAGTTGTCCTGAAAGGACTGAGGGACTTGGATGGATAAGGTCATAGAGGAAGCCTGTGGCCGACATGAGTACTAAATCCAGGCTCACAAGAGAAACCTTCTCTCTACCACTTCCAGGCATTTGTTGCTTAATTGCTTGGCAAAATGCCAAAGGAAACTTTAAGCAATTGTGAAAGATGTATTGTTTTGAGTAATTGCTAAAATCACTGGGGCTTATCAATTTGGAGGATTATTCAAGCAATTCTTTGTCCTCTTACAGCTTAACAATGTTGCTACAGTTTCTACTTGCAGGTCAATGAAGGAGATGTGGAATCACCACCATCACATAGAGGTATGTTTTGAGGACTTTTGTCTCTAGCATCATGCTACAAGTTGAGGCTTTATGGCAAGTGCCAGGTCATCAGTTAGGAAAGGGGTTGTGCAGGGGGGTGCTGGGGACGAGACAAGATGGAGGGAAAGGCACAAAAGAGAGACAGGAATAGGGTAGGTGGACTTTTTGGTCAAACCAGCCAGGACTTTATTGGTTGCCCACAGTGCTCGTGCCCAAATGCCCCACGTTCGATGACCCCAGCACGAGGAAGGCTGTCCCAGGAGTGGGGATGGCTAAAGAGGGACCTTTCCAACTCCTGGCCCCATGCTCTAGAGGCAGACACTCACACGCTCCCCTGCCTCTTCCCTCAAGCACAGCTGCCTGCTGCTGCCTTCTCGGCCATGCCAGAGCCTGGTGCACACCCTGGAGCAGCCGAGATGTCATCCATGACGTGGCCTCCATGTCATCTCCCTTCTCCTCCCCAAGGCATACCGCACCGAGTTCATCGTCCAGTGGAGGGAACTCTGGCTGGACGTGGTGCTGTGCCCTGTCCTGGGGCTTGCCTTCACCATGGGATACCCCAGGAAACTCCTCAGTGAGTGAGTCTGCAACATTCCGGGGGGGGCAGAGGACCTCCGTGTTTGAGACTGGAAAGAAATGGCCACTACTGTGGAGCTTCACCACCCACCTAAGCATTTCATGGGCACTAGGAAGCAAAAATAACTACCATAAAGCTATCTGAGCAGATGGAGATAGACACATGGATGAAGTGATCTGATGGCAGTTGTTTCTCACAGCAGAACCTGGACCTGCAGATGACCAGCCCTGTGCAATCTCTCCTTCCAGCAGCAGCTGGTTCTCAGGGGCTTCAGTGAACATGGGTCGTGTAAGTTTGAAGGAAGACAGGAGGCTGTGACTACCTGCATTCTCTCTTCTGCTTCCCTCAGCTGCCATCTCCTCCACGATGCTGTACAACATCTGGAACTTCCCCGATGGGGTTGTACCCGTCAGCACGGTGACAGAAGCTGGTGAGGAAGAGCCAAAGCTCTACCGTGGATGCTGTGATGACCCCTGGGACCAGACGCTGAAGCAGGTATGCAACATGGAAAGTGGTGGAGCAGAGACTGCTGACGGGTGTTCAAGTGATAGTTTCACTGAAATCAAGGGCTCATCAATGTCTCCATCGATGTGGGCACGCTGGAAAAAAATTTCACCTTTCTTTATACACCCCTTGCAAATCCCTTTTCTCCCAGGCCCCAAAAATGTAAGTCGCTAAGCTTTGGGGAGACTGGGGGAGCACCCCCAGGCTGGATTATAGGCTGAAACCAGAAAGGAGCCATGCAGCAAGGCATCTTCAAGTAGGTCCTTATGACAGCCACTGCACTGCACTTTGCTTCTGCTCTGTGACGCCTTCACCAGTCCCAGGCTGCCAGCGGAGCATGGATCAGGAATGAGGAAGCTGAAGGAAACGGGATCTGGCTGCATTAGAGCTCAAAGCAGAGCTGGCTGGGGGAAGGGATCTTAAACAAGCTGCCCAAGATTTGGCAACCACTTGCATCATGAGAACAGCAAGAGCCTTCCCCAGCCCCAGTGTGCTAAGGCTGCTTGAGCAGCAGGGCTCAACCTCCAACCTCCCCACTCTCCGGGACGAGCCATGTGCCTAGACCAGGTTTCCAAAAGCTGCTGGAGGTCTGAGCCCGCCGGGTAACCCCTCTCTGCTCGTGCCCCCACCGCAGGCTGTGGCAGCAGCCGTGGGGCTGCCCATGGCTGCACCGTGCGTGGCCGCGCCGTGGCCGGAGGAGCTGTGCCTCCGGCTCATGAAGGAGGTTGAGACCCTCCACCGTGAGAAGAGAGCGGCACGGCCCCCACAGTCCCGCGCCCGCAGGGCCAGAGGCGAGGCAAAAGGGACAGCGCTGCTCCACTTCTCCTTTGCAATCAGCAGTGCAGAGATTACAGCGAGGAGAGAAGGAGGAAGGAACCTGACCCCGCCTCCTTGCCAATAAGCACAGAACCTGCAAGGAACCAAGATGCCATGTGGAGGGCAGGACTGGCTTAAGCTGGGCTCAAATGATGATAAATCTACAACCTGCACGCACCTGGAAGGACGGGCATGGATGGGGGCTCTCCCTCATCTTCATCTACGCTGCCTCCTGCAGGAGCAGGGTGATGCTGGGAGAAAAGGACCGCCAAAGATCAATAGCTTTGTCTTGCTGGCACTGGAGTAACTTCATGTGGATGTAACCACGGGCTGCCCTGTAAGGAATACAGCTGTGTCTACCCACCCCATCTCTGCATTTTGCTCACAAAAATAAAATCATACCTATTAAGCAACTCTTCTCATAAACTCCAGTAATCCCTCACTGATGGCTGTGATTGTATTGAATGCACAGTTATTACTCATATCATACCAACACCTTCCCACCGGACATTAAACAGCATCTAACGTGCACAGGAGTGTTGACGCTTTCCCTCTCAAGCACAGCACTCCTGTCTGTGAGGGATGGCACCAGTCGCTGGCCTTTCCACAGCACCAGGCTGTTTCCACCACCAGATCTCGAGCATCCCAAGCACATTTCCAGCCTCACAGCAGGGCCACTCTTAGGAATCTCGTATTTCGGGACCTCAGGCTGCTCTTTCTGAAGGTAGGAGATAGGCAGAGACAGATGCAACACTATTAGACAGATGGTGAGCTCTGTGACAGAAAGGCTCCGATCCCCAGATGGTGTTTATTAACCCAAACCCGCTCATGCAGGATCAAAGCAGTCAGATAGGAGCGAGAGCAGTATCTGCCCAGGGTGATTTACCCCATCCTGAGATGGGTGGATGGATGAATTGCTCCTTCTCATAAAACCTCTCTCTTTCCTAGATTAAACACCCCAAACTCAAACACATAAAGACGCAGGGGACTCCACAGCAGGTCTTTCTCATTTATTCTCTATGTCTGCAGTAAAAAAGCAGACTTCCTTTGGGACGTTTTAAAAAGAAAAATAAATATAAAGCAGTTTTGCTTTCCCTGGAAAATCTGGAGTATTTCCTGACAGCCAGCAGACACCATCTGTCACCCCTTCCGCATCCGACGTAATTTGCAGAAGTAGGTAGGTCCGAAGTTGGCTGTGAGGTGAGGCAGAACAAGCTCCCCCATCCGGCAATCCGAGAAGAAGGAAAACGTGTCCTGGAAGAGCGTCCGAAAGTGGCTCAAGTCCTCGACGTGGATGCCGATGTTAAACTGGGTTTCTGCAATTTCTGCTGCTCTCTCGATCACACATTCGTTCTGCAGCAGGGAGAGGGAGCACGTAGAATACACCACCTCTCCTCCCGGCTTGGTAGCGAGGATCCCAGCCCTGCGGGCGAGAGGAGCACACACACCGTCACGGGACGCCGGCACCCCCAGCCACCGAAACTGGGCAGGCAGCACGTAACTCGTAGGAGGCGAGAGGCAAATCTCCTTGAACTCCCCAGCCTCAGCAGTCTCACTGCATCACTGCAGCCTGAGGACTGGTTTAGACCTGGGCAATATGGGTCAAAAAGATGCTCAGGGTGATAAACACTAAAGACGGGAGAGACGCTACCGGAGAGCAGCTGGAAGGAGTAATCCTGCACTCTCCTCCAAGCGACTGGGACACGAGTACGTACAGCGGAAGAGGCTCTCGCAGCTCAAGCGCTGCCAGGGGACTCTCTAAGCTCTGCTCCCTATCGTCCCAGCTTGCAGCCAGCCCATCCAGCCTTCCCAGCAAAACGGGGTGACGAAGCGCCCCGTGTCCACTGGGAGATGTGGACACCCCGGAATCCTCCCAGGCTGACTGCCGGGTCCCAGGAGATCATCACACAAAAGGACAATGCTATGCCAACCCCGTTCCTTAGACCCTCCTCCCCACCTCCTACTGCTCGAGACAGCAAGGACACCTGATCTGCACATCTGCACCTTCTCACGCTTATTGTGATTTGATGCGTTTGACTGTTGCCACTCCAGAACGCTCCACGCAGTTTCCACATTTCCCAGTGGGAGACAGATGAAGCCAGAAGAGGTGTCAGCGCTGGGCACGGAGAGCTGCCACCCTAACGCCAGCAGCACCAGAACGCAGCATCGAGCTCACTCACATCAGCAGCTGCAGCTGCAGCATGGGCAACATCTGCCGCTCCTTGGTTCGCCTCTTGTGGAAGATGTTGTTGTCCTCCTCCGTGACAGAGTGCCTGTCCGTCGTGCAGGGCACATCCACCAGGACCTGCAGCAGCAGAGGTCCGGCACCAGGCCGAGCTCAGCGAGTCCCCTCGCCTGACTCCTCCACCCCTGCCAGGCACCGAGCAGCGGTCGGTACCTCGCCCAGGCGACGCTGCCCGAGTGCAGCCACGCGCCCACGCTGAGCTGCAACTCGTTCTGCGTTCGGGGAATGCGCAGGCAGACACAGAGACGGCGGGTGACACCATGCCCTCACGCGTGTCCTCGTTTAACGCCGCTACTCTGTGCATCTACTGCGGCACCCACGGGCTGTGACACCTCCCGGGGTAACAAACCCAGCTCCCGCGGCTGGACAGGGCTGAGAAACAAGAATTATCCCATCCCCACATTTAACCCCTTTCAGGTGATGGATTAGAACATGATTTTTAAGGGGTATTGCACAGGTAAATAAAGGTCCAACTCCCGATTGCACCAGATCCTGCAGGGAGGGTACAGCAGGAGGAAATATCACTCCATACGTGGCTCAGTCTCGTCTCTTTCTCTGCATTTAAGATTATGGAAAACTACACAATTCTACCATTGGAAAAGCCGCTGTCTTCCTCTGAAACAGGAGGAAAGTGACCTAGATGGGTTTATCTTCACCGGATCCCGATCACCCACCTTATGGAAAGTGCCACCTTCCAGCTGCCCCCAGTCCCTTCCGTCACAGGACGTGACGCTCACGGTTTCCCTGATTTCTTTGGGAACGTAGCTGTGGAGCATCTGGTGCAGCCTCCTCGTCCGGGAAACGGAGACATCGTTGGCTGTCAGGTGCCCTGAGAGGACAGAACAGGCACGTGGGGAACGTCACTCTTGTAGGAACACACCCGATTCCAACTCTTGTAACCAGAAATGATGAAGGGGCAGACATTACTGGGCACAGCGCGCTCTCCCAGCCCCGTTTCACGCAAGGGGCCGAGGAGCACCCGCTTCTGCTTACCACAAACCCCCGTCTGCAGCAGAGCCAGCGTCTTGCCCCCCGGCGCCGCACAGAGGTCGAGGACGAAGTCATCCGGCTGCACATTGAGGGCCAGGACGGGCAGGAGAGACGCTGCATCCATGAGGTAATAGTCGAGGAGCCCCAGAGCGTCCGGCCTGGAAATCACCAGTTTGCGGGAAAAAAAGGCAAATGGGCGAGGGGAAAAGAAACCAGCGGCTGGGGTGAGGACGGGGAGGGGGAGAAGCAGCTCCCAGCCGCGCAGCCCCCAGACTGGTAACAACAGCGGGTGGCCTGTCACAGAATCACAGAACATTCAGGGTTGGAAGGGACCTCTGTGGGTCATCTAGTCCAACCCCCCTGCCGAAGCAGGGTCACCTACAGCAGGCTGCACAGGACCTTGTCCAGGCGGGTCTTGAATATCTCCAGAGAAGGAGACTCCACAGCCTCCCTGG
>Ga0181612_106791_pt1 | contig 12965 bp, 8 predicted proteins | sample HoacroProtozoa21_FD_119630 | JGI IMG/M metagenome (GOLD analysis project Ga0181612, IMG submission 119630) | Hoatzin crop microbial communities from Cojedes, Venezuel. Combined Assembly of Gp0051906, Gp0051904, Gp0051908 | reverse complement strand
TGCTAATCCATTTTGTACAGGCACCTACAGTGGTTCTCTTTCAAATAATCACACACATCTTTCTGTGGCTTATTAAGCTCGTGTTCAGGCACTTTTCAGGAAATGTGTGCACCACAAAATGTCAGTTCTGTAGTTCTGTGTGGACTCAGTTGACATAGGCCAGGTAAGAAATGCATCTGCACTGGTTCTGATTCTGGCGAGCTGGCAAAATGAGGCACCAAAGCTTGTGCCCCAGGAGTTGGTGCTGCAGCTGGCAAAGTGTCCAGAAGTGCAAATATATCTGGTTCTGGGCTTTTTTCCTACTATTTGCTATGAGAAGCAGTATGCAGTACTTATGTAGGAGCATGTGTGACTTGGGAGAGAAGCTGAAATAAAAACAAGCAAGGAATTTGTGTTTTTAACTAAAGTTCTCTAGTGCAAATTGCAAGAGTACTGACTTGAACTCACCGTGTGGTAGCTACGCCCAGTATATTTCATACATCTTTTAAGGGAGGGTAGAAGTGCTTTTCCTCTTTCATTATGGGAAATAAAATGATCAGCAGAGTGCTCTGATGACTAGATTAAAGGGGAAAGATTAATGTTGATTTCTAGTGTCCATCACTCCTGAGAAACATTATGAACTTGTATGGCAGCTACATAAGGAATATTGAAAATTCTTCATTTATAACCCCTTTCAATTTAGGATGGAGGTATACATGGTGCAGTAAATTGGGTGACTCATATACAAAGGGAGATGATTATTTTTCAACCCCTGACATGAGCTTTTATTTATCCCAAGCAATGAACATGGCAGGAAGTAACCACCATTCGTTTCTCATCTCTGTGTGTGCTTCTTTGTAATCTCCCAGAGCAGAAAGAACATATGAAATTAAAAAAAAAAAAAAGGAAAAAAAGAAAATCTTCTCAAGGAAGGATATGGCAATTTTTGAGAGGTGATTTATCAAAATACAGTGGCTTGAGCTGAAACTGAAAAAGGTAGATGGCTAATTGTTGAGAGATTTCTTGTATTTGGCCCAAGCAATCTGAGATCTGAGTTTATGGCCCATATTATCTATGGCTCTCTGTTGTTATATTAACGAGATCTAACCTCTGTATGCCTTTGTTCTTGATACGTGCAAAGATGATAACATTTCTTTCTTCTGCTTGACTTGCAAGCTTTCAGGTAGTGACAAAGACTGTGTCTGGGCACACATACATACAGTTTGGTGCCTCTGGGTGTTATAATTAGAACAATGTTCCTGGTGCCAGAAGGAAAACCATTCAGTAGGAATGAGAATAGTAATTTTAACAGGATATTACTACACAAGAGAATGTTTCCTAAACCCTAGGAAAAAGTCCTAGGTACACCTGAAGAGGATGTTCTAATGAAGAATCTCTTGGCAGCCTGGGTTCCTTTAATGGACTTTACCAAGTACAGTAAACCCCACCATCTGCAGCACCCGCTAATTACCATTAAGAAAAGGACACTTTTCCCTGCTGTACCACACAAAGAAAGATGATTTAAATGTGTATGTTACTTATTCAATGTAACATACATCTGTTGTATTCTTTCATGTTTTAGACACAAATATGGAAGGAGGCACAAATAGCCTTGTCTGGGAGATGTACATCCTTTTTGCTGTACTAACCCACACATAATCTTACTAATGGGTAAATCTACAATTTCCTTTCCAATTTTTTTCTCCAATTCAGTCATTTTGCTGATGATTTGCCCCTATGTGTATTTGTGAAGTAACAGGAGTGGGTCTAATTGCTATTTTACAGACTTAAGGTTACTTCACAAAAAAACAAGTCCGCCCTGAAAAGTCTTTGGACTTCTTTTGAGAGATGGTGCCTAGAGAGAGAGAAAACAAATGAGAGGCAAAGTAAATCACAGCCCTTTGTAGAGACTTTCCCCTTTCTCTGACTTCAGTGTGAGTATGGAAGGGAGGAAAACCTCTGGTACTCCCATAACCCAAGAAAAGGTGCCAAGAGGTTTGGTCCTGTTCTGCCTCTCTTTCCTGTGTGTGCAGAGAAGACACCGAGACAGGGAAAAAAAGAACAACAGCACAGGGAAGGACACTGTGATGCTTGTCTGTCATCCCCCACCTGATCTGCCTCTTAGAAACAGCTGGGAATAGCTGTGAATGGATGCATGTTTGTTTTCCTTTTGCAGAGAAAGCAAGAGATATGGGGCTAGATATGTGGATACATATGACAGAACAGAAATAGCTGAAGAGCTTTCTAGAGGTAGGGAGATCAGCAAAAGTGGCTTGAAGATCAGGGTCTTCTCCTTGGTGACCATTCCTTCTGTAGCTACATTGTTCTGCAACCTCAGCATTGTACATGTGACACCATTAATTGTGACTGGTGGAAATATGTGGCCATACTCCAGCTTCCCAGCCCTGATCTCTCTGCAGAGAGAGGTTCCTCAGCTATTTCCTAGGCTTCTTCCCCCAACAGGTAAAGATGCAATTGCCAAGTATGTGAATTTCTTGGCTGTTCTTGCTGCTGTTGAGCTGGGCCAAACACAGAGACAGTGCTGTTCCATGAGGTGTGTGCATATTTCTCATATTTTGTCATCCTAGAAGGCTGCCTATTTTGCCAGAAATGCAGCTTAATTTCTGACTTTCTTTTAATAATCTCCAGATTTTGCCATAAAAAGCTCACACAATGAGAGGGGAAAATCACTTTCAGGATTTCTTTTTGCTTGATGTCAGGGAGCAGGCTGCTCCATGAGGAAAGGGGGCTGGGAGCTGAGGGTGACAGCAAGGAGTCAGCGCCATGATCTTCCTGAGAAGTGGTGCCATCACACACTAGTCAGAATAGAAGTGTAGAACAGGTCTGGAGGTGATGAACAGGACCACCCAAGAGGTCCACTAATCGACAGGTGAGTGCTAGCAGTGCAAGAGATCCAGAGGTAAGTCAGTGGTCCAGATCAGCCAGTACCTGGCCAGACTGCAAAAAAGGTCAAGCAGGGACCACAGGTGAGGACCTGAGCTTAAATACACGTTGGGAGAGATAGTAGGGAAGGCCCCAAGGGGTCTCTCCCAGAGCTCTTTTGACAGCAGCCTGCTACAAGGTCACTAGCTACACAATGTGAGAGCTGGCCTTGACCTGAGGCAGCCAAACTCCCAGGGTTTGGAGGGGCAGGGTGTTATGGTCAGTGTCCTGACACTTGGAGAAGTAAATGTGGGTCTTCCCTGCTACCCTTTTAGTGGGACGAACTGATGGAGATGCAGCAGGACTCAAAGGAGGATTCTTGTAAAGCTATGAGAGAATTACATTGTTATTCACTGGAAAGGAAAAGGTGGGTGGATCTGAATGATGGCATGAATATGCCTCCGAATTTCCTCTGAATTAAGTCTTATTAATACTAGAGAAGAAACTGTTCTACATTTGTTGCAAACTATTTTTTCATTGATAAGGATGCATTGTTTTGAGTATGTTCCTATGTCAAGATTAAAGTGCATTTGAATTATAAGCTTTTAAAAAACGGAGTACACCTTTTGAATGTATGGTTTTAAAGGTTGATTGATTTCAGTCCAGGGGATGACTGGTTTCAAGAACAGTAGCTTGTGGGCAAAATACCACAGATGTTTTAGAGGCGTTCAGTCATGATTCAAAGATTTCAAAAGTCTTATGATGCAGAGGCAAACACCATCCTCTTCAGGGAATTCTTAACATTGGTGCTAAGATATGCTTTGGGACCCAATAAATGTAAACTTTAGGAACCTTCCTAATCCTCTGATTGTTCCTTTAGCCTGCCTAGTTTCCACAGTAAGGGTGCAGGGGGCCTTCTTCATGTCTTCTTACTGTCTATGTAAGAACCTACTTTCCTTTCAAGTGCTGAGGAATTACTGGTCCTTAACTCCTGTTTGTAAAATGTCTTACATTGCATTTTGAGGTATTACTCTTCTTCCTCATGCAAGCAACATAACAAACTGTCTATGGTCAAAGATGCAGTGTTGCAAAATGTTACTTCCAGTGATATCTTTTCAGGCTTAGTTATTCATGTTGTGGTGATGAATAAGGTCTCTGTGGACTAAAAATTCCAAATATTAATGGCTTTTATAAATGTGCAAAAAAACCTCCTTGTTTTGACTCTAAGAAAGCAGCAACTGACATGGCTGTATGAGGTATGTTTTTATGGACTGGCATACAAATTATATTTGCCTGAATGACTGTACATGTGAAAAGGAAACTGATTTCTGTACTAGTAACCTCTGGGCTTTGGGACTGAAGGTTACCAGTAGCACTGGAGGTAGATGAACAACTTGCAGCTGTTTCATGGTCCTCCAAAATTTGTTATTTTTGAAAAAGCTCCGTTGGGAAAGCCTGATTTGTTTGTTTGTTGTTTACTTGTTTGGTTTTTGGCAAAGCAAACAAATAGACCTGAAAAATATTTTTATGTTAACCTGGATTCATTTATTTAACTTGTTTTACTAAAGCATGGTGTTGGGGTCACTGAGCTTTCCAAAATTCCTTTTATTTCTTCATTTGGTTTGAGTTACTATTTAGCTCTGAGGGACTGGGTAATTTTGCTTTCCAGAAAAAAAAAAAGGAAGAATACTATTATGGCACATAGGAACAAAACAGAAAGTGCCAGGCCTTGCTGGAGTCAATTCAAAACATGAGAAAGAAAGATAACAAAAAACATTCTAAAATTACATTGCTAGGAAAAAGAAGTACTGAACAAATCCCAATGAGAAGACAAAACCGTGACTGAATATCGGGAAAACTGGAGTGTTTAAGTGCTTTTTTTCCTTCATTTTCACTAACCAGGATAAATGTGGCCAGATGGCTAACACAATGAACATCGGTGACAGATGGGTAAGTGCTCTAACTAGCATCAGAAAAAACAGGTTAGAGATGCTTGTGAATTGGCAGGGCCTGATGAAACTCACCCTGGAATACTTAACGAGGTAGCTGAGGCTGTCCCTGCTGCTTCAAGATGGCATAGAGGGTGGATGAGGTTCTAGGAGATGGGAAAGGACAACAATAATCATGTTTTTTAAAGACAAAAAGAAGAGAGAAGCGAGAAGCAAGAGGGGAGAAAGAGGGGACAGAGAATCACTGAGCGATTAACTTAACTTCTGAACACAGAGAAATACAAAGAAGTGACATGTTTATCAAGAACAAGAAGTGTTTTTGAAAAGAATAAACCATACCAAACCAGCCTAATTATCTCCTGTGACATCATGGAATAGACAAGAGAGAGGCAGTTATAAATAACGTGTCTTTAATAAAGCTTTTAATACTGCCTGAGATGGCAGTCTCCAAAACAGCCAAGAAACACAGCCTAGATGTATCTCCTACAAAGCAGACATGTGGCTGGTTGGGAAAAACACAGTCACAGTAGTTACCAGCGGCTTATGATAAAATTGCAAGAATTGATCTCACGGGGTTCTCCAGGGATCGGTCCTGGGTCTGGATATATGAAATATTGTCATCTGTGGTCTGAGCAATGGAAAAGGTAGTATTCATATTAACTATGCAGGTAATGACGGTATGATACAAACACTTTAACTGGCAGGAGTGTAATTAAAAGCAGATGATCAATATCTGGAATGTGGTTAGGACACAAGGGGCTGGAAGGATCTGGATTTACCCCTCCCTCCCCTTCCCCAAACCAGGGTAGTGTCTGCTACCTTGCTTATTTTTGACAGTTGTTTGTCTAATCTGCTCCAAAATGTCTCTGATGAGGGGCACTGCATGATGTCCCCAAATAATCAAGTTCAGTGTTTCATTACATTTGCTGTTAAAATTTTTACCCATGTCTCACCTAAGACTTTGCTGCAGTTGAAGCCTATTTCTTCTTGATTTATCCTGGTGATACCAGTAGGCCATTTTCTGGCCCTGCAGCAATCTTTCGTGTATTAGAAGATGGTGCAGAACTGCTACTCAGACACTTTTTTCTATATTTTATATAGTTGATTATTCCTGTTTAAATGCACTGTGTTGTACTTCCTCCCATCAAATGTCATCCTGTTTTTTCCACAGCTCTTGTCTCCAGGTTATCAATATCAATTTCATTTATTTTGGTTTTCACTGTTTTTGGCTTTCTAATGTTGTACTCCTGTCCTCGCCCTAATGTCATATAGCCTTGCAAAAACTTATATAAGAATATGATAGATATTCTACTGGTGGGTATAAAAATGAGTCATACGTAGCTCAAGAGCTTTAACTTCTAGCAATGCTTTAACTCAGACTTTATGTCACGTAAACTGGTGTGATTCACTTCAGGTAAGGCCTGGCCAAGAGGCAGAGAATCCAACCAGGAGTAATAAGAGACATCAGAGGACTAGAAAATTTTTCTTCTTTGGGATGGTTAACGGAACTGAAATTGTTAAACAGGGAGAGCAGCAGACTTCGGGGAAAGCATCTTCAAGCATGTAGAAGGCTATGCAAGCAACAAAGTAATAGGCTACTTTCTGGCTCTACTGGGAGCAGGTAAGCAGTAATGGTGTCTAATAGTAGTAGGGAAAACTGAGTTTAGACATCAGGAAATGCTTTGTGTTAGAAAGTACAGCCACCCACAGGCATAGACTTGCTGAGGGTCACTGTGGAATCTCCGTTAACAGTGGCATTTAAGAACAGTGAGACTAATAGCAGCTAAGGTACAGTTTAAAGAGGATCCTTTCTCTGAGGTGAGTATAATCCGTGATCCTGAGAGCTCAAAATCAAAATTTTAACAAAATATCTAAGCATTTAAGAATTTTTTTCCCTACCATAATTCTTTCCGATTTTGATCCCAATTCATTTTAGTAACACTTGGAAAAAACCCACTCACATCTCATCAAGACTTAAATCTATGTTACTTCAATGTTAAAATCATCCTATGATTCTATAGCAGCCTTTCAGTACCTGAAGGGGGCCTGTGGGAAAGATGTGGAAAACCTTTTTAGCAAGGCCTGTTGCGACAGGACAAGGAGTAATGGCTTTAAACTAAGGGAGGGTAGATTTAGACTAGATATAAGGATGACATTTTTTACAATGAGGGTGGTGAAACACTGGAATGGGTTACCCAGAGAGGTGGAGTGGAGGCCCCATCCCCGGATACATTCAAGGCCAGCTTGGATGGGGCTTTGAGCAACCTGGTCTAGTTGAAGATATTGTTGCTTACTGCAAGGGGGTTGGGCTAGATGGCCTCTAAAGGTCCCTTCCAACCCAAAACATTCTATGATTCTGTTCTAAGATCCTATGATACCTCAGAAAACATTCAGTGTGTGCATTTTCGAAAACAAAATCACTCCTAGTGTCAATGGGTGTTATTTAGGATAAGCAATTAATAAGACCTGATCTAGAAAAGCAGAGAGAACATTTAATTTAGAGATGACAGAAGGTAATGCTTAATCTGCAAGTACATGAATATTTTGTGTCTTATTACCTTCTCCAACACACTTCTACAAAACAGGTCATTTGTCTCTTTATTGACCCAGATGGCCAAGGACTCCATTTGTCTTCTTCTGGCAGAGCAAGGCATACATATCCTTTCTTCCTTAGCTGTTCTGGAATTAATGAACATTGATTCATTTCCATTTATTGGGAGACATGATTTTAACTAGCTGGCTCACAAAGTCCTGCTTTCTGTGACACCTGCAGCTTGTTTGAGATTCTCCTTCAACTCTTTCACCCACTCTCTGATTCATGAAATTATTATATCCCGAAAATGTGAAACCAAAAGATATTTCACTGCTTAGTTCCCTAGATCCTGACCAGGCACCATCTGGGATCCTGTAAATAGCTTTTACTGGACTGGTCCAGCCTCTGGTCAGCACTGGGCATCCAGGCTCTTCCACAGACCTTCACAGACATGGCAGAAAAACACCTACAGGACTTCCTGCCACAAAAGAACCTCTGAAGAAGATTAAATACTTCGAATAGCCTCCAATTCAGTGAAGAAAACTGGGAAAATTTAATGACTTGCATAAGTCCTGGGACAGGGAAAAAATCCATGATTTCTACACCCAAGTCTGCAAAAACACAAACAAGCAAAATGAAAAAGTAGTCTACCAAGTAAAAACCCTATGGAGAGAGAAGGAGATATTGTTATGGAAATGGCGTCCCACTACTATGGTTGAACAGTATACTTTTTAATTAAATTCCACCCCAAAAACCAATCAGGCACTCAAATGAACCAGCAAACGTGTAAGACGCATGACTGGCCACAGAGGAGTTTCCCTGCCTGTGCTCCGACATCAGCATCATTGAATCATAGAAAAACAGATGCAGAAGGGACCTCAAGGCATCATCTGATCACCCCCCTGGATCAAGCTAAGAACAACCTCACCTTAGCCAACTCTAAATATATTTATTTATGTTTTTTCTCAATAACATGTAAAAAAGAGATTACTACTTTCTCTTTAAGCAGAAAAGGATAAATTTCCACCAGGTGAGAATCTGGAAGACTGTCTCTCAACTAAGATTCCATGGAGAAAACTGGAGATAAGAAGGAGAAAGAATGAACCTCCACTGGCCCTCAACATGCTCCGTTATAACTTTAAGACTGATCCTTCCAATACAATACACAAATTTATTCTTTTCACAGCCCTGCACGTTGAGAGCAATCTCAGAACACACTGAGAAAGGCATCTCTGCGAGAACTTTTTCAGTTCAAATATTTCATCTTTTCGACAGACAGGACCTTGTTATTTCTGACTACATCGATGCCTGAAGAAAAGGAATCCCTGATGAGAAATTTATTATCAAATGAAATTTAATTTGTCACTCACTGCTGTTAAAGTAGCACTATTTATAGCTAAGAAAAGATTTTTAATAGAGAAGCTGGAACAAGTTCCTAAACTGAAAATACCTAAAATCCTGGCAAAAAGTAAATGTTCCAAAGACTGGTGTGTTTCTTTTCTTTTCTTTTCTTTTTTTTTTTTTCCATTGTGGTCCCTCTTTCTTATGCTTGGCTGAGTAACATTGTTGAAATGCATGAGAGCCAACTTCCACCATTTCCTCATGCAGCAAAAAAAGTTTATGGGGTGTAACCATAGAGTACCCTGGCGTATTTTATAGATGGCCTTTAGGTACACAGTTCATGGAATTGCAGAGCAAGATAAAGGTGTATGAGGATGTCTCCTAGTTCAGTCTGAAGAAAGCAAGCTTAAGGAAAATCCTAATTCACAACTGCCAGGTGTAAAAAAGGAGAATCTCTGATGAAAATATTAGAACATTTGCATTTCATATACATTAAAACATTTTCTCTTTCTCATTGATTATTTTGTAACATTTCTATTTGTACTAAATGGAAGGAAAAAATTCACAACTTTCTCATCAAAGTCTGTTTCCATCCTACAAAGATGTTCAGGAATTGTACTGCAACTCAACTGCATTTTAATAAAAGCCTTTATAAGTAGGGAAAAACTTAAAAACAAGAAATCTAAGAACAATAGGAATTGCTGAATAACTTCCAGAGTTCCATTTTAAGAAAGCACTTTCACCAGCAAAAATAATTTCATTGTTATGTCATCTTCCTAACTGTTGATTAACTACTTATACCTACTGATGGTGATGGATCCTCGGATCCTCTTCAAGCTCACAGATGATTACGGGTACATGACTGGAGCTGGTTTGGAGCATTCTTAATAACATCTCTGGAGTATTTTATTTAAAAAAAAAAAAAGTCATTTTGAAATGGAAGAAGTTGGTGCAAATGTATCAATTTGGGGAAGGTGATGCTGGATAGAGATAACATTTTGTTCAGAATCAGTGACCTGAACTCCTGATCCAGCCAGTCAAGTCACTCGAGATGCTGAGGTTCAGATCTTTGCGTTAAAGGAGAAAAAAAAGAGACTAAGCATGTAGTCCTCTCTGGGCCGTTGCTTATCGTGGGGAGCAGGGTCTTCCTTGATCTTCACCAGCTCATCTTAGGTTTTGCACAGGTTCTGCAAGTGTAGGGTGAAATGCACACACATAGGCACACATACGGATATTTCCACTGCAGTATTATGGGGCATCAAACTCTCATGCAAATTGACTTAGAAGCTTGGCTCAATACTGTAGATATTGTTCAAAAGCTCAGACATCCTCTTGCACTGTATTTTGCCCAGGTTTTATACACCAGATGCTAACCACTCCCCTGTTCAGTTTCTTTCTTTAACAAAGTCATGAAGGCTTCCAGGAGGACTCATCAGGCACAAATGAAAAAGCTACTACCATAATAAAATAGTATGTTGGCGTGGATGGGGAGAAGTGTTGTTGGAGGCTTTGCTTGGCTTTTTTAGAACTTTTTACTAGCCCCTGGCTTGAAACAATAGGAACAACAGAAAGACACTAAAGGCAAATAACATAAGATGCTCCCTCATTAACACATGAAAACAACCCAGAACGCTATCCAGCAGATGCTCTCTAAACCACTTGTAGTCCTGAAGAGAGCAGAATAGTGCATGCAATTTCTCCTTTGGTAATTCCTACACAGCGGACAGGTGTGTGTCAGTACTCGTACAAAGGCAGAAAAACCTCTCAGCCTTTTCAATTAAAATATTCCCAATTAATGCTGTAACGTAAAGATTTTGTAATCGTTATATTTCTTTTGGCCGAAGGAGCTCAGCAACTTGATTTTTTGTCTACCATAATTCTTTATTCTCTATCTAGCAGACAAAAAGTGAACACAAGATGAACCATTTCTCTATCTGTCTCTCTAACTTAGAGTTAGAATCTCTGGTTGAGAAAAGATAAACTCTGCTGCCAGTGCTAAGCATTCAGAAATCCAAGATCAATGGGTAGTTTTCAGCTGGAAAATACAACTTTATTAAAACTAATCATGCACAGACTGTTTCTGTCCAGCAACTCCGTGGAAACCCCAAAAACATGTATTTCCATTCCTGACATACACCATCTGTTCCTCTGTTTCTGGGTAACCTGGCTCCTGGCATTGCTCTTGGTTACTAAAGGCAAACCAAGAACCTTCAAGGGCCACTTCCCAGGCTGCGAAGTTCTCAGCTCAATAGGTATCCTCAGAACACCTTGGCATTTATGAACTAATTTTCTGGGCACCACCACAATTCAGTAAATAAACTTTTCAAGAGGGATTGGAATAAGAAAGTTTGAGTCTGATTTTAGTAAAAGAAAAAGGAAAAATTTATAACCTACTCTATATAAAACAAAGAAGATGAGGCATCTTTTCTCCAAATTGTGAAACAAAAAACAAACTTAAAACCAAACAAAACAAACAAACTTAGAAACAAAACTTAAACAAAAAGAAGAAGAAGAAATACATAAAAAAATCTCGAAGAAACAGCAAGTGTCAGGGTCCAGCTACAGTATACGGTCTCTCATGAAACAATAGTTTATTTTGAAGTAGAATCCTTGACTAGAGACTACAAAGGGATGTTTGGAGGAAAGATGAGACTAAAAACAGTTTTCAAGAAAAAAATAAACTGTTTACATTGTTGGAGAACTAGGATGATCTTCCAGAGGAAGAAAGAAGGGTCTGGACTTCAAATGTTTTTGATTCAGATTACAAACATTGGTCTTCCAGTGAGATTTTGCTGAGTGCACGGAATTCCTCTGCCACACATTACGGGAAGAAATAAAGCTGGTGTCTGAGATATTGCAGGTTCTCATGATGTTCCAACAGAGAACAAAGGGAGACATCATCTGGACACACGGATGCTATCTCTGTGAGAATAAAAAGTAAGAAGACACCTGAGGAAAAGGAAAGGGGATGGGAGGGAAAGGGGGAAGCAGAAAGAGAAGGAGAAGGTGATGAAGAAAGGAAAGAAGGGAAAGGGAAAGGGAAAGGGAAAGGGAAAGGGAAAGGGAAAGGGAAAGGGAAAGGGAAAGGGAAAGGGAAAGAAGGGGAAGAAAGAAAAAGTCGTGTGAGACTTAGATTCAGTCCTTCATGTTGGTGTACCTATGTGATGTTTAGCAGATTCCCAGGCTGATAAACAAGGTCATTATCGTTTTATATTCCACATTGTCTCATTTCAAAGTAAAGATATTCAATCACTCTCTTTCCCTCTTGCTTTCTGCTTCTCCTTTGCCTTCACCATTACTGAATTTGGTCTTGTTGCATAGGCACAGTCCTTCCAGGTGATGAATAATACTCTTAATTCTTCTGTGAGATCTCCCCTTCCAAACTTAGTGTTGCACTAAATTTTTAGAAGTTAAAGTTACTCAGAAAAATGGCAAATAAGTCTCCACTGTAGGAAGACTATTTGATCTTCTGTCCTGGTTAGCAGCATGTATGTATTAAGTCATCATGACAATTATCTTCACTCCAGTGGGAATATTGAAGCAAAAAAGGACAAAAAAAGTATTAACCATTGATTTAGACTCTGAATAAGATTCTTCTGGCCTAAGTTGAGTGTCTAAAAGACAGATGAAAAGTGCAGAGCCAGTAACCTCAGGCTGTCTTTACAATCAGAGGAGAGAAATGGGCATCTGAAGAGTGCAATTTGTTCCATCTAAGATCAGTTTCTAAGACAGGAGAGATTACTTATTTCTGGACACTCTTCTTTATCTACCTCAGCGTGACTGGCTCAGAAACAGATACCCAATGCACAACCAATGTAGGGAAGATGAATACTACCTTGATATTTCCGAGTTTGTTTATGACAGTATCGTATGAGGCAGTGCCAAACGCTTTGTCAGAACCAAGACATAACACAGTCTCCTGTTCCTCCCTCATCCAATTATCTTGTCAAAACTGAAAGTATAGAAGTGTGCTTGACGATTTGTGCTTGACAGATCCACAATAGTTGTTTTTCATCACCATATTAGGACTTCCAGGTACTTATGAATCTATAATTAATTAATTCAAGTATCTTCCCAAGACCTGAAGTCAGGCAAAGTCATCTCCAGCTTCCCTGATCCTCGGTTTTCCTTCTGCATGAAGTTCAGTTGTATCTGTGCCTTCCTCCAGTCGGCAGTCCTTTAATCTAATCTATCAAGGTACTCCTTGCTTAACTGTCTTCTTACAGAATCACAGAATGTTCAGGGTTGGAAGGGACCTCTGTGGGTCATCTAGTCCACCC
>Ga0181612_173654_pt1 | contig 12966 bp, 3 predicted proteins | sample HoacroProtozoa21_FD_119630 | JGI IMG/M metagenome (GOLD analysis project Ga0181612, IMG submission 119630) | Hoatzin crop microbial communities from Cojedes, Venezuel. Combined Assembly of Gp0051906, Gp0051904, Gp0051908 | reverse complement strand
CAGCGCGCGTCGAGGCCGCCCAGCTCCTGGTCCACCAGGCAGCCTGCGGACCTGGCTACTCACCTTTCCAAAGGCTGTAAAAACTCACCCACCACGTGAGGGAAAAGCTGGCATGCAATACATTCACAGTTATTCAGCAAAAAAAAAAAAACACTTTTCCCCAGCATGTTACTGTACTTCCTTGATATGCAGTCTGGAAGCATTACATGTCCTGGCATGTTTATTTCAAAGTGTTTTCTCCCTCCTACATTGAAGTAATTCTGTTTGTCTTGCACAAAGTCTCTTTTTCATGCAAGTTTGGCCTTATCAAGGGAGCTCAAGAAGTTCAGCAGAAATTTTCTTCCTTTCTTTGCCATATGAAAGTATAAATAGAAGTACTTAATACTTAAAAAAGGGTAGTCTATATACTAAAAAGAAACCGTGGTATTTTAGCCACATATTTTATAACTCTATATTGCTGTTAATGAGAATTATCATGGAAAAAAAGGAAGGCTCATATATTTTGCCAATTAGCATCTGACAGATAACACTGTAGGAATTCAGTTTGCAGCCCTAAATAGTAGCAAAGAAAGTGCTTTTGACATCCACGTCCCCAAAACAGGAATCAAAGCAAAGTTATTTTTTAAGCGTTGTTGAATCAGATGCTGACACAGAACACAGAGAATTCCAGACATTGTAGTTATTATTCTAATCGAATTACTGTCCAGACAAAAAGCCTGGGTGGTAAAAGAGTTTTGTAGTCTAGAAATTCTAGTAAAAGAGAATATAATACTTCTTGTTACTCAGTGTATTTTAAATTCCTTTCAGTTTTTCTTACTAAGACATACAGGACCCAGAATCAACAAATTCTTTCTATAGGTTGGATAATTTACTTTCTCCTGGTAAAGCTGAGAAATGACAGGAAGCACCTAGAGTATTGACCTATATTACTCACTTTAATAATGCACCCTAAAAATAATACCACATCTGATGCTTTTCTACACAGAATTAATCTGAAATAGTGCCCTCAGCTAAAAGGACAGAGGAGAGGCAGAAGAACACCAGAACCTCAAGCATTTCAGTTTCAAGAGAGTAATTAACTTACAGCATACTATAAACAATCACAAATTCATTACATGCTGACCTCTAAGAATAAGCCATGCAAAACATGATTACCACCCAAAATTAATTTGAGTTATTTAGTATATCAGGTCCAGATGGCAACTCTGATTTACGTATCATATCTTTATGATAGTTTCACATACCAGGGTGAAAAGTTAATGAAATTATTTTCTCCGGGATCAGCAGCAGTATTAGAAAATCAATAGTTTCTATTTTCTAATTATACAAAAGGTCTGATTTAGTCCCTTCAGATTAAATCCCTCCTGGAGCCTAAATTTTCTCTTTGAACAGTATTCTGTTTGTCTGAATGATGACTTCTGGTTAACCTCTCAATTATTTTTACTTTTATATACAAAGCAAAGCCAAAACAAGATAAAAGTTTTCATGTACCATTAAAAGAGTTCCAAGGAACACAGGCATAAGAAATATTTGCTAGCTCAGCTAGTCCCTTTTCCACTTCCTCAGGCCTCTCTCTTCCTTCTACAGCTAATCCATAAACTATCTCCAGCTAGAATACTATTCCTGCAAAACAGAAGTCTTAGAACTTTGAGAATCCATGATAAAACTAATTGCATGTCACAATATCATACCTGAAAATGTAATTTTCAAGAGCTCTCAGCTTGTTTTCTCAACACGGGGAAACAATTTCTATACACTCTAATTCCTAAACACATTTTAAAGAAATCCATGACCTATCCACAGCTCAGTTCTGCCATTACATTTGATAACCACACAGTGTTGTTTTATACCAGGAGTTAAGGTCATGTGTTTACACTTAAGTGCTTAATTAGAAGCCCCATCCCTATCAGGGAAGGTTGGTGGCTTGAGGGAGAGTTGTTACAAAGTTAGTGAAGTCTGGAAACAAACATTTCACTAGCTTGAGTGCATAAGGCTTTTTAGAGCTGCTTTTTATTTTTAATAACACAAAAGTGTATGCTACATGGGGAAGTCAGTATCACAGCTCTAGATTTATAACTGTCTCAGGTTCTTATGCTGTACATAAGACCACTGCAAAAATGGTCAACTGTTTATTTGAACTGAGTAGCACCTCTCAGTGAGAAATACATCACAAAAATATCATCCTTACGTCACTCAGCTTTTCTGTCAAGGGAGCAGCCATTCTCAGGGGGAGTTCAGAAAGATTTGCTTAGCAGGTTATGCTCAAGGCATAGTCATGAGGCTTGATCAGTACATTTAAACCAAAATTATGGATGTTGTAATTGCTAAATTGTCACAAACAAAATCCCCTATTCTATAGGGCTGTCAATACTCCATCTCACATCCTGACATAAGAAGCTAACAGTGTTCTGTTATGGCCTTTACATTGCCCTGCACTTGGGAAGATTCATCCACTTCTTTTTCCAAAGCTAAGAACTATATATAACTGAGCAAAAGATATTAAATTCTCCTTTCATGCTAAATTTCCTCACTACCCATTTAGTCAAAGTGCTTTTGCAGGACACTTGGCAAATTTGAAACTGAATACCCTTGAAAGTCAACTGGACGCTTTGACTGTAGTATTTTTTGGGAAACAGTTTATTTCTCTTTAATAGCAGGTTACAGATATAAGAAACAACCCCATAAATCTAATCATAATTCTGATCAAACAAAGCAACAAAGAAAATCTGTGAAAAAAAAAGTCACAGTTCACTATACTTTACCAGAAAAGACATGTAATTAAATATAGTTTCTGAATGTCTATGAAGAACACAAACACCTTAGGGTGCGACAAGCAAAAAAGGTAAAGGCTTAGTCAAGAATATACACTGCATCTTATACACACAGCAAACTTAAACAGGCTGCTATATCAAATTCTGTAAATTCCTTTAATTTTATATGCTTTCCATTGCTAAACAAAATAAAAGCACCAAAGAATATACGCCGGTAAGGTTCATTCAAGCTACAGATAAAACATTTTGCCTCAACAGTTACAGTGCTAACTGGTGCCTGTATGACCTCCTGCTGGTGATCTATGAAAATAGTGACAAGAATAATGTTGAAGTATATGGGTAACGTGATATGCTCCTAGATTACTGAACATTTAAACAATTTCTGCTTCCTTTAAAGTGGGAAAGATCATTTGAAAAGCCCTGCCAGTATTATGTGGATAATACTCAGTTATGAAAACAATGGGCAGATGAATGACACAGTTTATCAGCAGCCCGACTGAAGCAAATCTCTGCATCACCTGGGCTGTTCTCAGTATTGGGCACTGGAAAGCTCAAGAGTGTGGTGACAGAATCCAAGAGAAGTAGTTCTTGCACAGCAAACAGGGAAGAAGTTCACAGATGTTGAAGTTTGCATTGTTATTTCCAGTATTTGAATATATTGTTGTCAAAAGACTTCTGTCTCCAAAACTTTTGAAATGGCAAGTTTCACTTCCATTAAACTCTTTGAAAAAATGGGGAATTAATAGTTGCACTAAACTATATTAACTGTAAGTACAGTTAATGCAGACATCAAAACACTAAAAAGAAGTACAGAAGAAATATTTTTACTTGTGATTTTCAACTTTTGGAATTAAATGGCTGAATTTGATTCCTTAAAACATATATTTTCACTTTAAAGAGTATATTACATATAGCAATGAACGTCTTTATACTGCCCTGAAATCCTTTCCTTCTTTGCCAATTCCATTAAACTGTTCAAGGAAATATGCAACACAAGCAAGATATATTAAGTTTCATGTTGCCAGGCGAAGCCCTCGCTCACAGGTATAGATGTGTAGGTTGAAAGGAAGAAACAGGATTGTCTCAGCACTATTCCTTATCTCATGCAACCAGAGCTACAGTTAAGATGATTTTGGAAGTCTTTTTGCTCAAAAAAAATAAGATTGGGGACTGAAATGGACTTCGTGGATTACTGTAGGTTTGATTATTTTCTCTTCACTAAGCTGTTCTGCGAAATACAACAACATAACATGGCCCAGGTTTGCAAATCATGATGAGCCGCACAAGGGGTTTTCATTAGACAGTTTTTTCTTCAAGGGGACAAAACAGAAGTTGGGTAATGTTTGGGCATCTGCTTCTTCTAATGCAGTCAATAACTGCAGGTGTCAGTGTGGTGCTAGCAATAGCAGCTGCTTATTTCTCTATAAGCACCCACAAATGAAGCAAAACAGAATAGATCAAAGACAAAAAGTGACCAAAGCTTTAACTCAACCTTTATGTGCCTCTAGTAATAGCACAAGTTCTCCAAAAGACATACAAGTTCCAGGAGCATCAGTAGTCTGAAAACATGAGATGCTATCAGTGTTAAGCTACCAGGCTGTATTAGCAAGAGTGTAGCCCACCACTCAAGCTAAGTGATTCTTCCCCTCTGTTCAGCACCTCCAAGGATACAGAGGAGATGGAGCCAGATTCTTCTTGAAAGTGCATGGTGCTAGGACAAAGGGCAATGGTCACAGGTTGAAACAGATATTAGGTTTTCCAGGGAGGTTATGGAATCTATGTCTTGGAGATTCTCAAAACTAGGCAACAGAGTCCTGGGAAGTGTGATCTGATGAGACCTGTGTTGGACTAGATGACCTCCAGAGGTTCCTTCCAACACAAATTATGATTCTGTGCAATGTACTAGCAAAAAGTGTAATGAGCATAAATGGGAATGGTGAAGGAAATTGTTATCTAGTAACGGGAAATCCAAGAGAAAGCAAAGATGGTTGATTGGGAACATGGAAAATATAGACATACTATCAAAGATTATGTTGGACAAGACAACATAATGCAAAACTAAGAGGAAGAATGACAGTTATCACCAAAACAAGAATGGTGTCAATAAATTGTTCAAAGAGAGTATTTATCAATCAGAAAAGTAGCTAACACTGTTTTAGTGGCCAATATGGAGAAAATAATGTAGCCAATGTCAGCAGAACACGGTTCAAAACTGTCTGCTGTCTGACCCTTTCTAGAGTCTTTTAATGTAGTTTCTGCTCAACGGCAAAAGTCCCTGCTATTACATTTCGAGTGTTGCTGAAATAAGAAGGCTTAATGCTTAGAACCATCCTGTGACCAAGCAATGCTACAAGTTTGACATTTTACCACTAAAAAAGCATTTTATATTCATCAGCATCTTTCTTTTAAGCTTATGTTTTTCCATACAGTATTCACATTTTTCAATTTGTGGTCAAAATAAAACATTTTTAAATTCTGATGTTTCAAAATATTTGACATACTCATTTTCAGAACTTCTTATTTTTTTCTTCATTTGTCATTAAGCACAACAGAAGGAGCACTGTGTAGGGACACCTGTTTCACTTTCATTTTCTCTTTCTTTTTGCACTTTTTTTTTGTCCATCTGTAATCTTTACAACTTGTTCAGATTCTTCAAATGAAAATAATAACATCAGTCTACAAAAATAGTTGAAGGAAAAGAAAATCAAGGAGGAAGAAGAAAGAGTTACCCACAAAAAAAAAATACATGTTTCAAAACCTTTTTTCATCTCCATATAATGGGTTTTTAAAAATTTTGATTTTTTAGTGTTTTCCTAAGCCATTTCTAATTCAGCTTCCTAAGAGAACCGCTTTTACCATCATGCTGTCAGTTTGTTTATTTATCCCTCCTGCACAATATGTTTTGGATCTATCCACAAATTTCAGCTATAGTTGAAAAAAACACTTAGGGATAGGTTCCTACAACATTTCTGCACAACACATGGCTCCATGGCCACATGAGGCCATAGGACCTTGGCTTCTGAGAAGCTAAGATGCAGTGTATTCTGCTGCGTGGCCGTCAAAGGGTGGCAGCCAGTTTATCAGCATGCTCACATAAAGCAGTGAAAGCCCACTTATCTACTGCCTGCCAGCAATAGAAACTGAATAGCTGGGGAACAAGATCCTGGACCAGTCCTTAGTCCAGGAGTGAAATTTTGCTTCCTCAGCTGTCACTTATTTGCCTAAGTACTCAAAATAGATGTAAGTTGAACGGCTCTGGTTTAGCTCTTTTTTGTGAACAGAAACCATTATTAGGAGGTTGTCTGTCAAACTCTAGGAAGAAAAAACACCAAAAAAAAGTTCATTTACAACTGGAATGTCTGATGTCTATACATAAAACAGAATACGCAGTCTTATCATTCCTGAAGTTATGTACCTTGAATCTTCACATTCCATGGACATCTCAAGCTGTGCTTCTATTATGCAGCACCACTGCGAATGTACTTCCTTTACAACTTACTCTAGGGCTTTAACAGTGTTATAAGAAAATTTAAGTCCGTCTGGATTTCAGTTAGACCATATCTACTTCTGCAAATGTTATTACTAGGATGTGCAAGATTATGCAATCAAGCCTACTATAATTACATTGGAGAATAATAGCACTCTGCAACTTCAATGACAACAGCATTTCAAAAGCATCCATAATAAATTTCTAGACGTAATCCAACTGATTTACTGTCTTTGAAATAAGATTTTCTCCTTTTCGGAAGGTAAAAAACCTATTCCCTTTTCCAAGGCTCAAAACTAAGCCAGACTGCATTTTTAATGTGATTTGTTTTGTTAGTATAATTAAATCAATAACTATGTTTCAATAAATGCATTAACAATGCAAAATGAGAGATTCATTAACATTTTAATCCTCAATTATATTTTCACAGCCACCAATTTTTTTCCCCTTCTAAGGCATCTATGAGGAAAGCATATTCAATTTCATTTTAAAATGCCTTGAGGGCAGGCATAAGTACTGGGGATCCTATTGACAAAAGCAGAACATCTCCATACGAACACTTATTTTGAGATCCTGTTTATTAAGTGACTCCAGTCCTGCCACATAAATTACTTGTTAATTCTAGTCTTCTTTTGGCTCCCTCCCCATGCCCATCTTTCTGAAGTCTGGTCATTGTGGGACAACCATTTGCCCACGTAAAGAGGCCTCCATATGGAGGATCGGAAAAAAACCTTCAATCCCAAGGACTTCCTTCGAGTTTCAGAGATATATGTTTTCTTTCATCTTAGTGATTTTTGCTTTCAGTATTAGTGAGCTGAACATTTTAACATCTTTTTATGTTTTGCGATTTGCAAGAAGCATTCTGGTTTTTGCAGCAGCAGGCTTGGTACAGCCTACTAAAATCCTTGAAGTAAATATACATATAACTTTTCCACCAAAAAAAGTCTGAAAGAATCAACCAGACTTAGCCAAGAACTTCAAAAACCAAATGGCAAGTAAGACCTTTGATTTTCTGAAGTCTTATGATGTCCTGGCATGGTTTAGAAGTGGGAAATGGACACCATAAGCAATATTGTCTACATGGAGAAGTCTTTTTTTCACAGACAAAGCACTGAAACTTTCTGCCAGCTACCCCATATAAGTTCATCCTCAGTATCAATCTAGGAAAACGTAATAGGTCTTCTCCTACTGAATGCACTCGTTCTGCTAATATTCAATTTTTAATTATTTCTGTCTTATTAATAATTAAAAGAAAACCTTCACTATTTGTAACTACTACTAACACTACAATCCTCTTTTAAGCTACTAAGCTCTATACAGAGATCATTTCTACTGTCAAATCACTCTGATTCTCAAAGCACTTTATACACAATTTTACATCAATTTTTGATGAATTTACATTGGATTGCTTTATGATTTATGCTGCAATGAAGATGAAAGGGATCATTAGGATCATTGGGCATCACAACAGAGCAGTTCCATGATGTACCAGTGTGCTGATCTCAAAATGTCTTTTTTCACAACAGCAACAAAGAAAAATATCTATGTTCCCTTTTACAGAATATTAGTGAAAATAAAAAATAATTCTCCAGCATTTTCCGCAATTTTACCTGTCCTGACTATAAAATGATCATAAAATATTTAGATCAAAAGTCCCATGACTGACTCTCCAAAGTACCTTTGGATATCTGCCCAGGTTCCTGACTGTGCGCTTCTGTGTTGCTTTAAATGGTCCAAAATACTACAAGAAGCTGAGCATGCTAAGGAACCCATTTTCAATGATAAATATTTCTGATTATTTTAAATATTAAGGAAGAGAGACAGAATATTTCAATCTTTTTAAGGCTACTTGCACCATGCTTAAAGTTTTCATTTAGTTAGCACAGAAATCCGATTTCCATGATAGTAAGTTTTATTCTGAGCCATTGCCTCTCTTTAACAGTCTGTACACTGTCACTTTTACTTCACGATATGCAGATCAAGCAAACTCTTTTTTCCTCTCCCTCTCAGATATGTGCCTTACAGCTACAGCTTATCACCATTATCATCTATGTTTTGGTGAGATACAGAGACTGCAATCTTCAACAAGGTTCTTACTGTCTTAGTTACTGTGCAACCATGGAGAAATATTTTACATAAGACTAGAATCAGTGAAAGTCAGAATAACTTTTATTATATTTTATTATATTTATAAACCTATTAATGATTTTTTGCAGTTCTTCTGAAAGTCAGGAGAGGTATTGACACATCAGAGTAATAGAAAGTTTCCACTTTGCCTTGGTTCGTCATTTATGTGACACAGTCCTACATTTCCGCAAAATTGTATAGGCTCTGTATAATTCTGTCCATCACACGAGTCTCTTCTAAAGGACAAACACACAATGTGCTGGTTCTCCTGACTGTATCCCACAGGTACCAAGAGCAGACCGTAGTGAAACGTGGAAGCAATCCTGCGACACATGTTACCATTAAGAAAGAATGTTGTATTCTCCATGATACCATGAGGTATCATGGGAAGTTTTTAAGCACAAACTAATCTCAGAATGACAGAAAACCATGGTTTCTTAGTAAGTCTTAGAGATTTTAAGTTTTTGTCCACCTAGTTCCACACAAAATCTTATTACTTCCATTTCTAACAGCATAAAATTAGCAAGTTTATTATTTTTCTTGCAGAAAAGTATATTTCCAAGCACTTCATCTTTTCTTGAAAAATATAAAGGCTTATAAGCAAATGTGTACTCTGCGACTGTGCCTTATTTTAATAAAAGAGGGAGGGCTTCTTTATATAGATTGCAATGATACTGAACACAGGCAGCAACATATTCTCACTTCAAATTGCTCTGTTATTCAAAGCTATTTATGGGCTTCAATCTGTGTGCATTCACACACTAAGCACATTACAATTGTAAGATTTTCTGCAATATTAATAACTACACAGGGCCTTACCAATTGTTTACATTAAAGGCAAATGTTTCTTTTAATTCTCAACACACTTCAGAATACTGGATTAAAACTATGGGCATCATCATCAATATTTCACTTTTTAATTCAACTGCACGACTTGAGTGAATTTCTTAGTCTGTACACTTTATTTTACCTCTGAAAGCAAAAGGTATAAAAGGAAATTTAGGAAGGGATTAAAGTATTTAGTTTTCCAGAAAGTGCTAAAGGTTATTTATCACTCTAATTCATGTGAAACTCAGATATGTCCTAAAGCACTAACAGTGGCAGTAGACAAAATTAAAAACCACCCAAAATACCACAGAACATTTTATATCAAAATATATGTGACGTAATGCCAAATGTCTCATCTCAGACGTTTTTCACGTTGGCAACTAATTTCATTAAAGTGGCACCAAAATCCAAAGACCTTTCAACATAGAACCTGACACATCAGCCAGTGCTAGGACCACAAAACCCATTTTCTTCAAAATCCTATACACAGTGCATTACTATTACAATGTATCTTTGTCTTTTTTGGACAAAGTACAAAATTTTTGCTATCTAGAGAGCAAAACTGATGGGACAAACTGATGTGGTGGTTTACTGATTTGGCAGGGCTTGTCCTGCATGCCTGTTATCTTTTCTATTTTATTTGAAATTCCTTCTTAGGAGTTATAGTGCAATTATTCATGCAGGAACTATACTGCAACACAGTTCTTGTGAAATCAAAAACTACACACTGAATTTTGTACATGCAGTGGTGGCTATTAAGCACAAGTGTGTGCTTAACTACGCTCTTTCCTCTCCTGCTGAGGAATTTGCTCTCTTTGTGCCTATTCAACACTAGCTACTGAAAGTAGAACTGATGGAGAAATTCTGAAAAATAGGCTGCTCAGCTGAAATCAGAGCATTTAATAAAACTGGACTATGTTGTAATTTAATTTCAAAACAAAACTAGAAAATAAAGCTCTGAGAAGATGTAAGCAGAAAAAAAAGTTCCGTCTTTCCATTTTCAAATCATCCTTTGTTCAAAGTCTCCAATTTCTGTAATAGTGTAATAAGTTTATATTTTAACCTGCAACACTTAGATTTAGTAAAGAAGATACATTTTGATTAACCTATCTTAAAAAATCTAGATTTTCCTAGCAACAAATTTTAAAATGTTTGGGCTTGTTCACTGGGAGGAAAAAACAAACCAAAACAAATTTCAGTGTCTTCAAGTCTTTGCAAAATTTCTCTTCTCTTTATACATTTGACCTGTTCTGCAGATACTTAGCTAAAGAAATCATGTTAGGATGAAATTCCTAAGTGTCTTGAGAAGTGAGTAAAAGGAAAAGAAATAGAGTGGAAATGTCAGACAATTCTGGGAAGATCGACTAACACAAGAAACCATTTTGGAAGCAAAAGCTAGTGAGGCTTGTTGTCCAAGACTGAATCGTCATACATCACCGCAGCTTATCTTTTATTCTTTGACGGCAAAACAACTTTAATTTGTGGTAAGTATTTGTCCTGGTTTTGAAACGGGTTCCTAGGCCCCATGCAGGGATGGGGAGGTCCCGGGGTGTGGTCGGGGAAGGTCAGGGCTGTTAGTGCCCTCAGGGACAAACAACTCCTACTAGCAAGAACTAGAAGATGGCTTAGCTTTGAGAATGCATTACATTATTTATAAGTATGCTAAATGTCTGCACTATCACCAAATCCTTTTTCATATGTCTGTGTTGCCCTTAGACTGTTTGATTTTCCTTCTCTGCAGAGCTAGCTGGACATGAGACCCCTTTTCAGCCACCATCTTAATTCTGCCTATGTCCTTGTTTCTTCTTTTTCTCTTTCCCCTTGCAAATCCCTTCGTATAAACTCAGATAAGGAGCTACACGAAGGAAGCCACTGGCTGTGGACAAGACATTCTGTTGGTGTTAAGTGTTATTTAGAAACTGCATTGAGTGCAGACAGGTGCTAATCCTGGCATCCTACATTTCTTCTAGAGAAACAGAATAAAAAGTAGATATGAAAGAAATTCTGAGAGGTCACCCAGTCCATTTCTGCATCTTATTGGAATCAGAGACACTCAAACCATCTTAGACATGTAACTTCTTTCACTGATGTTTTGGTTTTTTTCCTCTTTCTCATCAATTATATACTCATCGCCATAATCAAGGCTTCTAGGTGGAAAACATCCTACATCGTGACACATAACACATCTCAGCTTTGCAGGCTAGAGATCTTTAATCACATACTTCTTAATACTTCAGGAGAGAAGACAGGGATATTATCTGTCCATATGGTTCCACTCTGCTCTCACGTAGTGTCTATGTGCTGGCTGTATGTGAATAGATTGCAACCTGTAGATAGGAGTCTGAAGAAAGCTGAAAGTTCAATGCCAGTTGTGAAACTATACAAGCTCTCAATAACAAAATAAATAATTTTTGCCAAGAATCTTTGAATTCACAAAAACAAATACAAGTCCAAACCTTAAGTCTGTTTTCTGTATCTGCGTAAATCTTAGATAACCAACCTGTTACACATTGCTGTGTAAGTGTTTACTGTAACAGGCAACATGCTCAAGAGAGCAGAAGATATTGCACCAGCTGTCCCTGGTACTTTAACACGTGAAGCAAAAAAAGGCTGTCACGAAACAACCAAGCAATCTTCCAGAGGAATTCTGAGACATTTTAATAGCAGTCTTCTAAGGGGGATTTTAGTTTCTTCTGAAGTTTCAGTCTTAAAGAGAAAGAGCACAGTAGGAACCAGCCAAGACACCTTGGAAGACTATTTCAAAATGCTCCTGAAGACCTATTAGTGGTAGATTCAGAGTCCACTAAAGACCACTCTATTTTCAGAGTGGAAATCTGCCAAGCTGTTTGTGACTCACTTCTTCATGTCAGATGGTAACTGCTCACATGAGCTAAGGTACACACCTGTTTAAATGTCTGCAGTATCACAGCTTTAAGTTACAAAAATGCAACTAAATACCAGCAAAATTGAATTTATTTTGCTGATAATTAATTTGACATTTCTTCCAGCATGGAAAGAAGAATGCCAGTCATGCAGTAAAGGCAGCAGTCTCAACCACTTGGGTTTTATTGTTAAACAGAATACAGGCTTCCCACGGGATCTCTGGTTAAAATTCATAAATCTTGTAAAAAAGATAGCTGCAGGATTCTGTCATTGATTTCATATATATTCCTTGAATTTATGCAGTTCATAGAACAGGACACTACCTATGCTATAGTCTAACGCATCTCATCAAATCCTAAAGTTTTGTTGCCTATCATCCCACATTTTGTGCTTAGGTTGTAAATTCTCTGACAGCAAATCATTATTTGGTTTTGCTTGTATGGTGTGTAGAAGGGTGGAATTCTAGTCTGTGATACGTTCTTCTATATGCCAGGAAATGACAAATAATGAAAGTAATAATATCTGATTTACTGTGGTGATCTCTCTCAAGTAATTTTCTCCATCTAGTTCTTATTCAGTTGCACAATGTTCTTTGACTGCTGAATGCTAGAATATATTTTGTATTTTATTTTAAATATATTTTATTCAGAGTGTTTATTTAGTTTGTATACATCCTTGAGCAGCAAAACACAATGGATCATTCATAGTCAGAGCCAAGCCACTCTCGATCATCTATCAGCAGTCCTGGCTAACAGGGGAGGTCCCAGGTGCCTAAAGGATCACCAATGTGATGCCCATCTACGGGAAGAGCCAGAAGGAGGATCCCGGGAACTACAGACCTGTCAGCCTGACCTCGGTGCCAGGGAAGAT
>Ga0181612_154406_pt1 | contig 12966 bp, 7 predicted proteins | sample HoacroProtozoa21_FD_119630 | JGI IMG/M metagenome (GOLD analysis project Ga0181612, IMG submission 119630) | Hoatzin crop microbial communities from Cojedes, Venezuel. Combined Assembly of Gp0051906, Gp0051904, Gp0051908 | reverse complement strand
GACCTCGTTCAGGCGGGTTTTGAAGATCTCCAGAGAAAGAGACTCCACAACCTCCCTGGGCAACCTGTTCAGTGCTCCGTCACCCTCAGTGAAGAAGTTCTTCCTCATGTTCAGCTGGAACTTCCTCTGCTTCAGTTTGTGCCCGTTGCCCCTTGTCCTGTCACTGGGCACCACTGAAAAGAAGCCCACTTTCTCTTCTTGTCCCTGGCTGCCACAAGCTGGGTGGATTGACAGTTGGTCTAATAATATGAGTTATGGAACATCCAGTCTGAAAATAAGAATCTTGTGTGTAATGTTCTTTTCTCATGTAGTTCCTTAATGACATATTTTGAGTAGGAAATAAAATTTCCTGTTTCTGTTATTTCTTTTAGGAAATTTGGTTTTCTGCCTCACAGTTTTGCACAGAGGCAAAGAGCTGCTGTACTGTACTGGCTACTTAGAACAATGCAGGTCTTCAGAGTAGCTGGGTAAGAAGAGACGTTTTCAGGACATTGAGAAGCTCTGACTGAGTTTGTTTTGCAAGAGGAGCAGAAATGGATTGTGATCGTTACTGATGTGCCTCAGCCGGTTACAGGAGTCGGGGTCAGAAGGCAACAGATTCACCCTGTTAAGGAGTGGAAAGGGAGGAATTTCGGAGGTAACTTTTTTTTAAGCTCAGTAACAGCTGTTTGTAAGTGCCCAAACAGAGATGTGCACTTGTCTTCTGCACCCTTAATAAAGCTCCCCAGATATGGTTTGAAACTGCATTAGTTTTCCATATGAAATAGTTGCAAAACTGGAGGCTAAACCTACCTCACAAAAATGGGAATACAGAAGTATGCCAGTAATTGTCCCCAGTTTAGTACTGATTCAGAGTAACCAAATAATATTTAATAGGGGCGATGCAATAGAAAACGCCACTTTCTTTTGTTATCACTTGCAGCTCATGAAGTACTTTCTCTGTTAAGCAACACCTATTATCTGAGATTACTCCTGCTACTTCCAGTGCTTTTATGCTGCAAACTGCACAGCAAGTAAAGGTCAAATATAATTAGCTGGGGTAAAGGGCTGTTTGTTTTCATTCTCACCAGAGCTCTTATTTTTGTAATTATGAATAGAGAATAGATAATGTTACAGAATGAATCTCCAGTGAAAATTTTATACAGAGTGGAAGCAATCTTTCACACAGTAGTAGCAAATTTAAAGCATTTCTTATATTCTGTCAAAGTTTCATTCATTACCAGCTTGGAAATATAAACTGACACTACAATCGGACAAAACAAACCTCAGGCTTAATTTAGAACCCTGAAAAGCAATGCTAAAACAATCATATATTTAAACTTCAGAAGTGAGAAAGGAGCTGGAAAATGTATGGAAAGCTGGAGAGAGAGGGGAAGTGCACTGTGTCATGACTAATGATACAGAAGCCTTCAAATGCCATGAACTGTCAGGAACGAATAAAGAACTGTCAGGACCATTTATTTGTTTAATCTCCCTTCTCTGTCCTCTCTACCTGGAGGTCTTGGGTATTATTCCTTCTTCATATTTTGCTGCTGTGCGGTTATTTTATTGGAAGCAGGAGTCCAAGAGATCACCTATCCAAATGTCATCATCACTTTTCAGATTACCTGTCTGATTCATGTACAGTTCACTAGCAAGTACAAATATGAACTTCTTGAATGTAATGAAAACAGGGCAATTATGGCAAGAAAATCAGTTAGAGCAAGTTAATGAACGTGTTCCCCATTTCTATTCCTTATTTTACTCATGGTGGTTGCTAGGGGTTGTGTGTATTTCACAATACACCATGAAGAATTTGTATCTGTAAATAAAATTTGCTACCAATGTGCGTCTGCAATTAGGATCATGGGTTGCAAAATAAGCTGGCAGCTGTCTGGATTTTAATCTCTCTGTGTTTGAATAGAGAACTGTGAGCATTCCGTACAGATATAATAACCTGACAGCTTAACATGCAGAATTCAAATGCTTGTTTGTACCTCCAAATACTGTTTCTGTGGTGTTTTTTTTTCTTTTTAGGAAATGTGCTACGAGACATCAGAGAAAAAAATTAAATGGCAGCATCAAGTATAGGAATGTGTTTGAGGAATGTGTAAGTATTTGGAGTTCTGGATAAAAACTAGAATTGCAAAAATATAAAAATAATCATCCATATTATGCCTAACCTTGCAGAAGCCAAATCCAAATGAAACCAACTTCTTAAACTCTGCAAACTTCTTGGTTTCAGCTGAAGTTGATCAAAGTGGTTTATAGTTTAGTGAGAATTGGTTTAAAAAAAAAAATGAGGTTACTTTTTAAACTTAGATTTAAAATAAAGAAAAAATGCATGCCAAACAAACGTCTACCAGTTCCCTGTCAGTATGTGAAATGATTTTTCTCCCAAACAGGAATGCATGAATGTCTGTTTTTCAATGGGGGGAGCTGTCTCTGACTCTTTCAAAATAATGTCTTAATATAATCACAAGCACAGTTTTCACCAAGTCTTTATCAAAGCTACACATTTCACAGCCACCAATTATAGGTTAGTACTGCATCCTTGACAGTTGTTTCAGAATATGTTAAAGTCGTGAAGGTGAAATGTAATTAGCAGTATATATCACATAAATGTTTCGATCAATTTAAATTAGTCACTAGGTGGCCATGTATCACAGATGGAAGTATGGTATTTAACAAGAAGAAAATCCTTATTAATAATGCAGTTCTTAGTCTAATAACGGAGTAATACACATGGTTTTAAATATACGCATTATCTGACTTGATTACAGTAACGTATCTGAAAACGCGAAACTTACTCTTCGCATTCATTGTATCTACAAAAATTACTCAAAACTAAAGTAGGCATTGGGATCGTAGGGAAGGCTTGCTTAAAAACAGACATCTAGATTTCTTTAGAATGATACATTCCAGTGTGTATATATATACATGTATAGGTATAGATACATGCAGTGCGGGTCCTAATTCTCAGATTTCAATGTGCTCTGTTCAGTATGGGACTTGAGATGGCAAGTGAGGGGATGTTGAGTTATTTTGATAGAAGTTCCTTCTGTTTTCTGTTTCCTCACGGGGTGGCTTCAGAAGGACAGACTCATTCCCACAGAAGTTCTTACGTGTGCTGCCTGTCCTTTTAATGCCATGAAATGAGCTAATATTTGCGCCATTTGTTTCCCTGGTCATATTTATTCAAGAGATATTCTCTACAACCTGCGGAATGATAAATGTACTGTCCATCTGTAAAATATATAATTTATGGTGCATCGTCTTTCAGAAAAAAAAAAATTAATGGTTGGGTATCATTCAGGAAATACCAGCTGAAATTCTTATAACTTTGACAAGTTGCATGCTCTGTATTTGGTTAATTTTCAGGGAGTATATTTTTTTCCTAGTAAGAAATTAAAGCATAACATGGACTTCTCATCTGTAAAACATTATTTTCAGCCTACCAACCTCTGCATATTCAGATATCTCTGAAAGGGAAATGTATCACTTCTGGATGTAACTAAATATATATTTAATGCTGGATAGATCAGATGGAATTCTTACAGATACTAGAATTGAAAATACATGTTTTCTTAGCTACAAACATAAAAAAAAAAAAAGTAGAGTTGGGTGAACATAAATCATGTCATTACTTTGTTACCTGAGGAAAACTGTCAAGTTCTTCCACCTTAGAATAGCAAAAATATGAGAGATGCACTCTGCTACTTGCCCACGTTTATGCTATATTTTATCATTTTTTGTTTTAAAGCAGCTGCTTCCTTTTATGATTTATACAAAATAAATCAAAAAAGTAAATATTTTCCTGAATGTATTTACAGTAGGCTATCCAAGAAAGTAAATAGAATTAGCTTGCACAATTTGTATGATGTTAGAGGGAAGGAAAGACCAAAGCTAACCAGCAGATCATTTCTAGCAGTGTGTTAGGCTTTCCTGTTTTGGTTAAATATTCCAGAACAATGTCATCAATCAAAAAGTTGCACATTCCACACAGAGAAATGTTACCTTTTTAAGCGTTGCTAAACACTTTGACATATTTGAAAAATGGAGTCCTAGATCCTAAAGGTTATTTGTCATAGGAGAAAGAGAAAATATGCTCTTTGTATGCCAGAATGGCAAATAAAGACTGTAAAGATGATAAATCTTAAGTTGGATACATAAACTACTCAGATTCCTAGTCCCCAACTTCATCACACACAGCTGTAGTTTAATTTGGCCTTTACTGACGTATAACTATATACAACAGGGAAGTGATGGTCAGTAGATCATGTCCCAGGATGAAGCCTCGTCAAGGAAATGGTAAAGAAGGGAACAAATAGTCTATAATAAATTTTGAATGCTCACCATACTGAATCCTTTTAACAATGAGTTGATTTGGCGTTGGGGGATGTTTTTAATTTGGTTTAGTTTTGGGGTTTTTTTTTGTTTGTTTTCAATGGCACACTAGTTAAGGTAAAGCAAGCACTGAATTCATCCTCTTCCATGGTATTTAAATGATGAAATATGACAGGCCTGCAAACTATTTCGTACTGAAAATGGCTGGTCAGAAGAGCAGTTAAGGTCACTTGTTGATATGCTTAAAACCGTTTCATTCAAAAGAAACTTTATAAAGGCTTATTTTGACAGCTGATAATTTCATAGGCTGTAGGTAAAATTATTACTTTATCCTAAATGATTTTGCCAGGCTACTGTGAACACAAAGTCTGGAAGAGCTTCAAGGGAGAAAAAAAGAAAGTTAGATTTTTCTCAGTGAGTACTGTGTGTTGTGGTCATAGCATGCAATGTCAGTATGAGAGAAATAATTCAGATTTTGTGCTAAAATGGCTGTGTGACTTGGACAAAGAATTACCAGTTTTACAGTGACAGGTAGACACAATGATGCTTGTAAACCTCTCTAGCATTTGACTATAATTTCAGCATTTGGCTTAATGTTTTAGAGTTCTTCCCCTTTCAGCAAGACATAATCCTTTCTTTGTTAATGTGGTATTATCAGCAAGTAATTATCTAATTTGTTTTTAATAATTTTCAAGCAAAACAGTTTATATTAGTAGGCATATAAGAGAAACGTCCAGTATCATAATTTTCAACAACTGAACACTGTAATGACAGAATAATACAGGTAAAGGAGCCAGGGACTGACAGTCGTTGGTCATCCCCAAATCCACTGCAAACAGCTCTGACTACTGAATCTTGCACAAAAACATGACATGAATTTTATTTCTCTCTGCTGCATCTATAAGGGAAAGGAGTCTCTTCAAGAGGGCAGGTGAGATGTTTTGGTGCTTATGAACCACGTTTGCTGGTTCTTGCAATTAGTAGTGCAGGAACACCGTCAGGAGGACTGGATGTGCATAGGTTGTGCACTCTGAGCTCCCCCTTAATGTGGAGTATTGACCAGCCTCCCCCAGCACTGAGCTTTGGTGGAAGACTAGAAAATTCTGATACAAAGCTTTGCCCACTGAGTCATCTGTATAGATGCTAAGGAGTGTTTCCCTTGATACCTACTGAGGGTGCAATCTTTTATGGTAGTACGTGCTTTGTAGTGGATGTGTATTTAATTATTTTGGGTTTTACTTAAATACTTCAGCACAGTAGAAAAATAACCCAAATGAGAAATACTCTAGACCTGGGTGAAAATTTAAAGTTCTGTAAATTTCAAGTACAATACCAACTACGGAGAAAAGCTTGCACACTAACCCACTGGTAAATAATAGCTTTTATTTTTGGTTCCTTGGTATGTAAATGTCTTCAGTTCCCTTGTTTTGCATTAGTGCTATATGTGCATACTGTTATTCAGAATCGAGAGAATAAAATGTACTTCATGACAAGGTAATAAATGTACTGTACATCCATAAAATAGTTAGTTTGTAATTTATGGGGGAAAGAACCATTAATGTTCAAATACCATTCAGAAAATACCAGTTGGATTTTTTATAACTTCAGCTACTTACATGCCCTGTATGAATATTTTTATTGTTAAACTAACTCATAATCTTTGCTTAGTCCCTAAATAGTCTGAGAAATAATTACAGCTTATTATAGCTCTTGAAAGTGAAGACTGGCACAGAGGTGTGTAAGGGCAAAAAATGTGCTACCATCGGCTCTGCAGCCTGTACCTTTAAACTCTAGACAAAGAAATTAATTTAGTTTTGAGTGGCCTCAGTTATTTTCATAAGAAATCATATGCTTCCTTTAAAGTGAATTGTAAATGATCAGTTGCTGTTATGTTGTGTCATAGTTGCAGCATAGAGATAGGATGCTAACACAGACCCTGCTCGCCATCGGCTCTGAGCATGTTCCAAGGCCTTCAAGTGATGCAGGGCAGCTGTTGTCATTGCCACAACCAACTCTTCCGTAGAAGATTTTTAAATTAAATAATCTGGCCTAAGGATCTCCCCCATGTATTTGTTCTCCATAAAACTACTTAAAGTGGGAGGGGAAAAAACATTTCCATTAGGAAGTCACAGTAGAAGTTACTGTGTTAACTGGATATCCTGGTTTGACAGGAAGGGTTTTGATTTACAGATGGTGAAATTAATCTGCCATATTTGATTTTAAATCTACATTTAAACTTTTTTTTTTTTTTACGAAATGGGTTCGCTAAAGGAAATGTAGACTTTTTTAAAGTCTGAGAAAGACAGAGCTCAATCCTAGCTTATACATATAAATTTATATAAACCACATAGCATAAGAAGCTATTAATATTTGAGGGTTATTAGTATAAATCCCTTTATAAAGGAGCCTTACTTTAGCTTTTGAGTGACATTGCAACATTGTTTTTCAATGACGATGTCCTTGAGAGTCAACAAACTGCATTTCACTAAGAGGGTTAATTAAGGTCACGTTTATAATGGGGTAGGAAGAAGCACAGACTGAAGTAGCCGTATATCAGATTGAGATTTCAAGGTCTCTGCAATGCATTAATAACTGTGAGGCTGTCTAATGTGGGCGGCATAACATGTTCTGCAGCAAAAAAATCTCGGAACAAACCTGAAAAACCAAATACAGTTCCTTTCACTGAAGGCTTTTTTGACGGTGTTTTTCCATCAGAAAGCTCCTGCTGGTCAGTCTTGTTTCTGAGGGATTGTACCAGGTCAGAGAGCAGCATGTCAGTCAGCAAGCTTTCCGAGGTTTGTCCAAGATGTGGCAAATGCACAACCTTTGCGTTGCCCCAAAGGCAGTGGGGAAGTGAATCTGATTCCCCTGCATCTCAAGGGTGCGGTGCTCTGTAGTATCTATGTATATGGTGGTTCTCTTCCCCTCTTGGCAACCGTAAATTTCAAGGGGTCACCCACCCCTTCTTCCGTGATGGTGAGCCGCTAACTGGGCAACACCCTGCCTGCAAACGAGAGCAAGCAAGGCTAGAGCTGCTGGTGGAGGTACAGAGGCACTGACCCCATGGTAGAGGGAGAGCCTCTGTCTCTCCTGGTGATGGACAACAAACTGTGTGTCAGTGTGCCTGTCTGGCCCAACTCTGGTGCTGCTTTGTTTCTTGAAATGCATGAAGAAAGTCACCCTGGCGTAAAGGTTGGATCCTATGGAAATGCAGGAAGAGGAGAGGATATATTAAGCCTGTAGGGGTAGGGAGGCAAAGGAAGGGTTGGGTGTGACATTTCTGTTTGTGTGTGTATATTTTTGTCTATTACAGGTATGTATAGGGCAATTCTTTTTTTCCTCCAGATAAAGTCCACACTAGTGATCAACATAACTTCCCCAGCACACCTTCCATGGTGCCTTCTGTAAAATCACTTGTGTTGAAGGAAGGACTCACCAAGTGGATCACCTAGATTTTTAGAGCAGGGTTGAAAATTTAAATTCAACAGAAATCATGAGACTCCGTCTCTTCAGTTTCTCAAAATTTATATAGTAGTAGTTTTGTCATTTTTACAGATCTGCAGTAATAAGGACCGAAACTTTTAAATCCAAGCAAATAAGTGCCATTAAAAAAATACAGCTGTCAAGGACAAATGGAAGAGCACTATTGTTGAGAGGCTTAGCTTTATAAAGCAACTAGAGCTCTCTCCCTCAATCAAATAGCAATTCCAAGAAGTTCAGGCTATGACAGCAGCTCTAAGACAAGATGTTTAATTTCTCTTCAGGGGCGCATTTGTCACAGGCTAACGTTGTTTTGCATAGTGTAAAGGGAGCTTTTCGGATTCTTTTCAGACATCTTCATGGTACAACAGCGTTTCACAGAAATAAGTTGTGTTGTACAATTTCTTCTTTTGTTGTTCCCCACGTGTGCCTTCTTCATATAGATCTATATAGAATAAGCTACTCAGTTTATCACATTTGGCTCAAGACTTTTATTGTTCATTTAAATAGTCATGCAAAACATTACACAGCTTTATGTCATAAACAGTTCTTGCAACAAAAGGAGAGCAATGCAAGTGAAGAAATTATTTTTTACCAGGCATGCTACGGGAAGGACCAGGATCCTTAGGCTTGGCTTTCTTTTTCTCTTCAAACCCCCATTCTTCACTCAGTTTTTGAAAATTCAAATATTCAGCAGAATGATGTGTCTAACTGACATCAAGATCTGCAGGATATATCTCTCAGTCATTAAGGTAGAGAACTGTCAGAACACTAAATTTCTCAGTTCCAAGATCTAGAGAAACAAGAATGATGGACTCGGACCCAGTTTCTCCTGCCTTTTCTGCCTGTATCCTTTGCGATATGAAATTACAGTATCTTGAGCCACTCCCTGGCTCCTGCTCACTTTATTTTCTAAGTCTTTACTGATAGTCCTAGTTTATTTTTTGAGTATTTTCTTGAGCCTAATTCCTTGTCTCATTCCTTCCCAACTTAGCCCTTTCTTGAATGCTGGCCTTTCCATGCGCTAAGCCTTCCCAACCTGTCCAGCTCCTGGTCCTGCATGTGTGTGAGTTTGGCTGCTTCCATCTTCCTCCTGTGTGCCTGGCAGACAGTGAGCAGGGAAAGAAAAAGGATCTTTGCTTTCAGTTACAGTGCTTTGTGCCACAGTGGCATCTAGCTGCTGCAATTACAGATGAAATTCCATGCAGTCCATACAGTCCTGGTTTGGAGCAGGTCAGTGCAGATGCTCTTTAGAAAATTCATCTGCTAAAATGCTGAGCATATGTAAAGTGTGATCAAAGACTTAGGATGGCTTTAGCATTTGCTTTTTCCCGTACCAGCAGAAGAAAGTCCTTGTAGCAAGAGACAATCCTAAGTGAGTCTCAGATCTCTGCTGCAAAACTGAAAATGCTAAAGCCTTTGAAGGAACTGGCTAAAAAATTCTTTGTGTATTTAAAAAGTATTTCACCCCAATTTGGTCTTGGAAATTGTTTGAGATTTTTTGCTAATGCATTGTAAAATATTTTCAAAATATTCAGCAGAAAGTAAATTCTCCCTAGTAAAGATTGGGGACTGAGTGGAATGAACCCTCCCTACAGAAATTAGAAAATGTTTAAGCAACTAAAAGAAGATCCTAAAAATTAGGATATTCGAATAGTATAGGGGGCTAGTGAAGATTCCTTTGAACTGCTTTCTGTTGGTAGCATTTGGACATACACTTATGTTGTTCACAGTTATTTTGTTCTATGACTTTATGCTAAATCTTCATCCAAAATATGTTTTGTTTGTATCCAGATTTTTGCAACAAAGGAAACTAAGATAATAAACACACAACGTCATTTCCACAGGTTCAAACCTGCAAGGGTTTCTTTGCATGCCCAGCTTTTGCTAATCAGCAGCCCTGACTCTGCAAAAATTGTATTAGCTTGTGCTTGATTTTCCTGTCAGGGAGAGGTCTATTAAGATAATTCAAGAGTCTCATCTGCGTAAAGCTACTGCAGGAATGTAATAGTTTACAGTGCCAGTTTTCACTGAACCTTCAGACCTGTGCAAGCATGGTAGTATTTTTTAAGTTAATGTTTACAATTTTTCTAATGTTTTTCCTTGTAAATCTGTAAAATGGTTCAAAAACTGTAATCACTCTGAGTGCAAAGAGTTGTGAAATACACATGCCAGTGAAAACATTTTACACTTAAAATAATCTTCGGGGTGGGGGCATGTGTGTGTGGTGTGTCAGATGGATAACAATGAAAACTTGACAAATGGACTGTGAAGGAAAAAAGTGTTTTCATTATTCCTGTGGCAGACTCTCCTGGAATTTATCATGGTGAAGGCTGGTGGAACACCCCACAGGGCATTATCCTCACCATAAAATTCAGCCACGTGGAACCTGCTAAATGCAGCACACGGGATAAGAGGGCTTTTTTGTTGAAGTGCATTCTCCGGTGGGTTGTGGGACATTTAGTACTTTCTAATCGTAATAACCTTAGCCAATTTAAATAAATAAATAAGTTCTGTTCATTTTTAATGTGCTGACAATTTTGTGACATTTTTTTGATAATCTCCTTTGATCATGAACTGAAGCTAAGACTGAGGAAACCTCAAAACACATTTATGTACCGTGCTACATCCGCAGAGACAGGGGGACTGACATTTTACCTTGTCAGAACAATCGTTTGGTATTCTTAACACACGATATTTATGTATTTCTAATTTGTTTTGCAAAAGTTTAGTTTTAATTAAAATTTAAAGATTATGAAATCAATGATTTAGTTTCAGGGCTCTGGAGCAGAATGAGAACTTTATTAAAAAGCTTTTGCATTTTTTATAGGAAATGAAAGTTACAGTTTACCATACACCATGCTTTCTTTTTTTAAATTGAAATGACAAAATTAAGATGACATACAGCTCAGGTTCTGAGTCAAGGGAGGATACCCTGTCTCCTCATAGTACTAGCCTGACTGTGACCTATAGGATGGTGGCAGTCTGTAGGAAACAGAGAAGGGAAGGGTGATGTACAGCCTTGCAGTATATGTAATTTAGACACTTTTTCTTCTTTGTGCATCTCTTTCTTTCATTTTGTTTCTCCTCATAGATAAAGGAGTTGTGTGGTGATTATCTCCTGCCCTTCTGTCTGCAAATAAGCCAGTAGCTCACTATTATGACAACAGCGTCGGAAAGGACTGACAAAGTAATGGAAGTCATCGAGGCTCCCTTTCCTCTAGGCTGAAGTTCTCTGTTGCTTTTCTTGGCTGCGGTGAAGAAGGTGTATCCTTCCATGCTCTTCCCATTCCCACCCTGACAATATGTGTTTTATACAACCACTGAGCAATTGTATTTTCACAAATAATTTCTATTTGCAGTTTATTATTAGCCCAAGATTAAAGAAAATAAATAACTTGCTCTGTTGCAATAGGAAGTGCCACCAGGTGAAGGAATTAAAACTTCATTTTCATAAACAGGCCATTTGGAGGTATGGCTGTAGACTTCGTGAAGCATCTGACAATAAGTTGTCTCATGGAGACAGAAAGATATTATTTTATACCCTGTGTGTGTTAGGAAGGTGAGGGGAATTTTGCAAATCATATGCAAATAGTCAGCCTTACTGAAAAATGATGAAAGGAAGAATTCTCTTCTAGCATCGTTACATCTAAAGGATGGAAGTGGGGTTTTTTCTTACTATTTCAATCTAATAGGCAAGAACTTCTTCTACAAGTCATTTTTGGGGCTGTCTGTCTCATAAATCTTGTTCATATATGCGTAGGGCTGGGAAGAAACGTATGAGGACAACAGGAGGAGGATGTGGGACTGAAGGAAAAAATGGAAAGTCATTCTGTCTTCTATCAAAAATACATATTGGCTCCACATATTGATTCCATTTGAAAGTTACACTTAAAGAGGCCAAGCAAAAAGAGGCAGAACCCTTTGAATTCATGGCTACTTATGCCTTTAGAGATATGGATGAAGAGAAATTATTGAAGTAGAGAACAGGGTGCAGATCCTCTAATGGTATTATAGCAAATTTGCATAAGCATAGTCAGTATATACTAGCTGTGGATTTGATACCCAACCCTGATTTATTATTGCTTTGCTACCGTTTTTTTTTTTTGTTCAGGTTGTGGGTTTTTTTGGTGGCTAATATCTACAGAAAGATCTTAACATATGAATGGAGCTATGTTAGGACTGGTGAGTTAGTTTTTAAATCATTAGCACAAAGATAGGGGGCGGGGATCTCATATATTTAAAAATAGTGGAATTAGAGGAGACCCTTTGAAAAACAGAAGTGGAAGGAAAATTAACAATGATTTCATGATGAAGAGGCAGACTAATATGTAGGAGGGAAATCAAGAGAGCAAATCACTACAGAAATAGCAGGTTTTCAGAATAAAACCATGATTTATATATTTGATTACAGAAGAAAAAAAATAACACAGAAAAAAAGAACAGAGAGAGACCCTACGGCAGGAGGTTGAAGACATTGACCATACTCACAGAGTGATTTTCGGTAGAATTTTATCCTTAAATGTCTACTAAAGGAATTGCTGTTTTGCATGAGTTCCTAGGGAAACATTATCTGAAATTGAGAAACCAATCATGTTTGCTGTTTCACTGCTGTTGGGAAATCTGCTGTTTCCCATCATTCTTTATTTTCAGATTACCATTTGTTTGCATCTCTCTTGTGGTTTACTACTAGCAAGTTATCAGGATCAAGGTGAGAAAGTGTGCTGGTACTACACAGGGTTTTTAGCATGGGATCTTTACCTATTTGACCTGTAGAAAAGCCTGGTAGTAAACGTCAAAGATTTGATGAATATTCTAAATTTAAAAAAAAAAACACCAAACCATGAAATCTGAGTGGGAAAGAATTCCTGGGTGGATTCTTCTTGTCTGTGTATTGAGAAGTTTCCCTTGGGGCTTTAGAAATTTCAGAATGAATGATATGGAGCCTCTGTATCTGAGGTCATCAAGTCATTCTCCTATATCACATCAGCCCGAGCACATCTTGATAAAACTAGTAGATAAATCTGTTATCGCTTTCACCATTAGTAAACAGTCTTCCACATGTTTTCAGGCTCAAAAGTATGCATGCTCTTGAATGCAAAGCTCCAAATTGTATTTAAGAGGTTAAAACACTGAAATCTTTCAGCATATTCAAACCTG
>Ga0181612_119954_pt1 | contig 12966 bp, 8 predicted proteins | sample HoacroProtozoa21_FD_119630 | JGI IMG/M metagenome (GOLD analysis project Ga0181612, IMG submission 119630) | Hoatzin crop microbial communities from Cojedes, Venezuel. Combined Assembly of Gp0051906, Gp0051904, Gp0051908 | reverse complement strand
CTTAGAACAAAACATAGCTACCCCACCTCTGAGCAGTTGTATCAACTCCAAATATCCGTTAATGCCAGCACACTGAAGAACACACACACAGGTGTAGCACCTGCTATACAGTGAAAACAAGTCACAGCACTCTCAGTTCAGAAAGCTTTAAAATGAAAGCCCGTGCCTCTGCAGCCACCTCTGGTCCCTAAAGAATCTGAAAGTCACAGCTCCTTGGGCTTCTTGCACCCCAGCTCAACGACCTTGCCAAGTAACTCCCCAGGAATAAGAGATCACACACTCAGGACAGAGACTGTAAGTAAGTATCAAACTTTATTCCTTACTAGCCCTTCTTGGGGTCAAGTTTTTCAGTATTCGTGAGGATACAGTCTTCTAGAACTAAGCCTTCATGTCACTAAAGCTTACTCTCATAAAAATGAAAAGAAGTCTGCTTTTAAAATAATTTAGTGACCCTTCTGGAGTGATACAGTGCTGAAGACTTAACAGTACCTGTGTTGCTATACTGGTTATTGCACACCAAACAACTCCATCTCTCAGCTTTTTAGGTCTTTTACAACAGGCAGCAGTCACGCTTGTGTCACATGCTTTGCATACCTCACTTCCACAATTATCTCAGGGTGAACCCTCTCAGTTCATTCACCCTCAAGTCTCCCACAGTATATATGCACTTGAGCTCATTCAGAAAAACAAACAAACAAAAAAAAAAAACCCACCAAAACAAAACTCCTTGTTTTCCAAATGTTTGATCTGATGATTTGGTGCTTTTTCTCAGCTTATTCCTAAGACAAAGGTTTGAATGGGCAGAGTTGTGTAACGCTGGTTAAGGGCTTGTGGTGGAACACCATGCTCACGCTTTCACCAAGCAAGTGAAAACCATTGCAGACAGCACAATGCAAATAGGTTTATTTCAGTCTGTTTCTTCAGATTAATACACAGCTTGGCAATGTCTGGTTCTGCAGTTGCCAGCCCATTCTCTCCGATGTGCTGGCGTATCTTTCTTCAGAGAGCACAAGTCACCATAATTAACAAGCAGAGGGCTAGGTGCACTGGGCATTTAGGGCTTTGACCAATTTAGCAGGATAAGGACTTAAAACAAATTCTAACTGTAGATTTAGAATGAAAGAGTACTTTAAAAGTCAGCACTTCGTCATGGAAGGTGCCAATTAAATAAGCATGTACAGAACTATGCTAACTGTTCGCATTCAGATTTCTATCACTACTATCATAAGCTGTTTTACAGGTTTATTTCTGACAGCTAGAAAAATCCAAAGGCCAAACACACATCACTATTAAAATAACCCTCCATAGGTATTCCTGGTTTCCACTTCCAAAAAGTGATGTCCCTTTGGAACTGTAGGAGAACTTACAATTGATGTCACTTGGCTCCAGCTGAGTCCTGACTGAATGACCACCCTACACGAGAAACCCTGTTTCAGCACAGTTCTGTGACAGCAGAAATTCACCTGAACAGACTTCTACTTTCAGTCCTTGACTTCTTTCCAAAGCACTGTATCTAAACATCCCCCAAAATGAAGACAGACACTAAAGCCTCAGTACTCAGACTTAACAAATCTGAGCAGCTATAATAAATAGTCAAAATTTGGAGTTCAGCAACACGCTTAAACAAGATGTGCCCTTTTAGATTCCCTGGTACAGTGAAAGTCAAGAGAAACAGAGCTAAATGACCTTGAAATACATGCTACAAGCAAGGTGCCGAGGCCAACAAGCTGTTGTTTCCCTACAGAACAGTCACAGACGACCTGTTGTACACATGAACAGAGTGGGGCAAGGAAGATGTGTGCTCAGAGACCATTTTCTTACTGCAATTGGTTAAAACATTACAACTCGATTAAACTTAAGAACCATTCTCCTTCCCCTCAACCATCACAAGAAGTCAAAGGCTTTTCAAAGTGTTCTTGATACTCTGCTGCTTACACCACTTCATGTTCAGCTTAAGTGTTCAACATCAGTCCCCTCCTTTTCATGAACGTACTTTATTTCTTTTGACAGAGTTCTTGTGATAGAACTCAACTTTGTATTTGGCATAAAGGTATTGTCAGGGTACAGCTGATCCCAGCAGTAGTTTTATAGTTACATATCCTCAGGTAACGCTCCTTTAAGCCAACAAGTTAAGAGATGTTGACTAATGCTCAAATCACCACACGGATTCCAGTCTCAGCACACAAGTGTCCCACAGCTCAAACTTTTGTACCCCTCTGTTCCTTATACGTCAGGCCTGTGCACTATCAGAATTCCACCTGTCCGTGCAAGCACTTTATTTTGCTGCAGCAATGCAAGTTTACTCTTGAACACTGACATCTGTGTGTCCAGAGAGATAAGAACCATGAGAGATCAGCTCTGCACAAGTGTTCTGCTTTTATGACAAACTCTCCAGGACTTCAGATCCTTCCATTTCTCCCCAGAGCTGAAACACATTTTGTAGAAGTAGTTTCCGTGGTGTAGGTACCACCTTATTTTCCCACAGCTCTAAAGCACGTCAGGAAAGCCTCCTCAAACATGGAAAGTTTCACCTCTCTCTCCAGTCCCTTTTAGCTCCGATTCCCATATCTCTATCACCAAATCACAAATCAACACTGGCTTACAAAAAAACTTAGAAAGTATCTGTGATACTGCCCAAATTCATAAAAAACACCTTTCTCCAGGACGGAATTGCCATAATCAGCACAGGTTGTAAAGGACAGTGGTTCTGGCGCATCACCCACAGATACTATTGTTAATACCAGAAGTGCCAAGAACAACTAACAATTACTGAATACGTTGTACAATAGTGGCGGTATCAGTAGTATCTTGTTCTCCAACTGAAGCAAAAGCAATGTTTAAGGAATCAAGCATAAGGTAACAGTGGAACTTTTCTCTTTATAAATAGATTTCTCTACATCTTCTCCAAAAGGACCTAAACAGACTGCCATGCCAGACAGTTGGTCCAGCATACCTACCGGGGTTTTGTATTTGATTCAAACTACTGATTCTTACCACAACAAGTTGCTGACTTGCAGAACGTATGGACTTTGACAGAGTCCCACTTTTGTTCCTGGTATTTCTACTACAAGTTTTGATACTGACCGCCGATTACAGACACACTCAGCAGCAGCAAGAGTACGTTTCTTGGAAATAGCAGTACTGATGGCCTTCGTGATGCATTTCACCAGAGCTCTGTTCTGTAGGTCAGGTTTGGCAACGCCTACATCTGTCCAGCTGATACTGCCAGCGTTTCTTGTAGGAACAATGAACACAGTTCTGTGTGCCATCAACCTGCCTTTGCACTTCTGCTGGCTTGATGGCAAGTACGTCCAGTGGGTTTACGAGGGTCAGAGAGAAGCACGTCAGGTACCCCTCACCAGGCATGCAATGCGTTTCTACCTCTGCAGCAAAAGTGCTGACAAATTACACCATATGCCAGCAGACAAGAAGGAGCCAGGCCATTTCTCCTGCAAAGCAGAAACTCACCCTTGTCTTGGCACGTTAGTCACTGACTCACAGCACTTGCCCTGCATCACCTCGGCAAACAGCACTCAGAGAAACTACAGGCTCTAGATTTGCTCAGTCTGGTTAATATTTATTTTTAGTCTCTGTCTAGTGTTCTGCTACAAAGAGCTGTAGCGCAGGATTCCCATCAGCCCACCAGAGTGGTGCCTGCTTCCCTTCCCTCCCCTTGTGCTACAGAGCATTGCCCGGCAAAGTGAAATACCAATGGGGAGAACAGTCAGAGGGGATAGCACTGCCGGGGAAAGAAATACGGAATGAGTTATTGAAAAGTTACAAACAGAACAGCAGTCATTGTCACCACTAGAAAAAAGGCAAATATCATACAGGGGTGTATCATGAAGTAAACTTTCCCCACATACTCTGGATTATTAATGTTTCATCTAGACCACTGCATACAGGACTTTGGTCAAAAAACAAACAAACATGGATTAATGAGGGAGAATCAAAAGGAAAGAAAACTAGTAAAGAAAACATAGCTCCCATCAACTTACCCTTGCTACCCAACTTTCAAGTCCTAATCCCAAACCAGTTGTTACACCATTAGCCTGTGCCAGGAAACATCAAAATCTGCTTGCTAGGTCGAGTTCAGAGCATACTAACCCCAGCAGAGATACTTTTATTAGACCAACTTTAAAAGCAGAGTTGAAGAGCCTCCTATTAAGCCTTGCTTCCAGAGATTTCTAACTAGCTGTCCGACCTGAGCATATTATTGTGTATGGTGGGGGATTATGTAGCATGGCTTAAAGCTAACAGGAAAGCTTTAGCATAATTTTCTGTACAGCCTCTTTGCCTAGGGCATATCTGGACACTAAAACTATAAAATTACATTGCAGGTGACCCTCAAAATTAGACTGCAATTAAAGAATGGAGTCAGTAAACAAGGCTCTCATACTGTCAACTTCATTCACCAGGGAAAAGATGCGCTACCAGAAGTGCCGTCTCCTGGGAAGAATCTGCTAACAGGATTGAGATGTGAAGTGATTCAGAACCATTTAGATAGCCAGAATGGTTACCAGTACAGTGACAGCAAGGACACTAGTGTTCAACCAAAAGTGGCAAGCCTAGATGCGGAAGTTGAATATGGCAATGTGTACTTGTGGAAATGCATGAAATGCTGAGCACCCTCAGACCAAATAAAAACCAGCAGAAGCTCAGGAGGTGAGGCGTCTCCTTTCCCCCCCTCCACAGCTTAACCCAGTAACATACAACGTGTACCGAGGGCCTGGGACACAATCTAGATGTTTCAGAGTAATTAAAGATTTAGGCAGTTTTCAGTACTACAGATCCATCCAAGAAAGGCAGTGTCCCTTTTCCAGGCACTTCAATGACACCAAAATAACATTACTTTGGAAAACGCACACCAAGTGCAGTACAAAGCACGGTAAGGCTACTCTATTTCCTGCCTCATTTTGCTGTGACAGCAATGCCATCGTTCTCATTCACACAGACTGAGCATTCCATTCCTGCAGGCATCCAACTCTTCCTTTGGTAGCGTTTTTAAATCTTCTTGTCTCTTCACTCCATTTTCAGTTCCTGCCCTGAAGTCCACCTTTGTGACAAGTAAGCCAGTGTGTTAAGAGTATAAGCAGCCTAATTTTCAACTGACCTTAAAAAATAAACACAGTGATCAAACATTAGAGAGGGATCGATCAGAGTACTTCTGGTCAGCACTGAGTAGCTGCAAACCCAAGCACAGACTGCTGTCTAACCCACTACAATCAACCCTCTTAATCAGCTTCCAAGGCACAAGTCTACTGGTCAGCAGATGTCCCTGACTCTTTAAATAGAATTTATTTTAAACTCCTTTCCCCCTGAACTGAGTTATTCAGGAGGTGTTTTGTGGTAATGCAAAATGCCAATTAAAAAAAAAAAAAAAAAAAAATCACCATCGATGTTCAAGACCAGACCCCTGGAAAAGGACCAGCGAGGGACAAAGCCAGCCACAGGAAGCACTGCTGGGTCAGCGACAGAGAAAGACCAGGGACAGCACAGCCAAGCAGCAGACCAAGGTCCAAGCCAGCTCCAAGCGACACTCCTTTGGAGTGGAAATGGAAAGCTCACCAGAACTGTACCTGCGTGACCTCCACCATAACACACCTGTTATTTCAGAGCCCGTTCCTATTGGATCTCTAGCAGTGTCATTACTACTACAGCATTAACAACACAAACACTTTCTGGCTTCTGGCAATTTGTGTCACCAACTAATTTTGGATGAAGACTTAGCCAGTTACTAAATTTAGAAGGAGGAAAAAAGATACTTTTTATAAAGGAGAATATGAGTATTGTCGGTTTTGCTTGTGTATCTTACCTGACTTGCAGAGTAATCGGAGACTCCATATTCAAACTGTAGATTCACTAATATAATCAAGCATAAATGTTTTTCTACAGCACAAACCACATAAAAGCTGATTAGAACTGCACCACTCCCCATCTAAAAATAAAGTGGAAAGGTTTATTTATACTGCAAGGAGCATTTTGGATTTAAGCTGTAACTGCAGCTGCCAACTCCACAAAGTAAGGTCAGTTATTCCCACTGACAAATATTAAAAATCAAGGTACTGTTTCAGACAACCCCCTTCTTGAAAGCAAGTCTTAAAACATTAATGTCTTAAGTCAAATGCTCAGGATCAGAGGGCCAGTAGTGAGATCTGCAGGCACACCATCAGTACAATTTAACATGTGCATTTTTCGGACTTAACACTACATCACAGTATTTGAATGTGTGCTTATCAGCATTTTTCATCCCTTACAAATAAACTCAAAAGGTCATCCCTGCTAATCAGAGACAGTTTGGCTGTACGACAAGCTCTGCAAGACCTGAAAAGAAACTGCACTTCACTTAAGGGTGTCTCCAGCTCTGTTCTACCCAGATACTCCATCATGGATCAAGCAAGTGGAATTTTCAAATCAGTATCCCATCTCTCCGGCCACTGAGGCTGGTTGAGTTTAATTTTAGATTTCAGTGGAAACAGACTAGTGAGAAGCACGGGCTTTGGAAGCTGCACACCAAATCTTTCATTTTGAACATAAAAACGGACATAGATAGCTTTTCCTCATGTCTGCCCTAGCTAATGCAACAGCAGCAGCTAGGTTAAGCATGTTTAAATTTCACCTGCAAGCAGCAGAAGAAAAAGAATTGATAATTATATATGCAACTACTGAGTAAGCATGGGATGTTTAGTTTTAATTTCCATGAAGAGACATGCCAGCTCCTCCAGCCTCAGCTTGAAGGCGTATTGAATGGTTGTTGATCTGTATTCATAGGAAGGAGCCTGAATCTATACATAGCCACTGGCTTGCCCTCCCCAACACAAGCTGTACATATATGTAAACGCAGTTATCCTTAAAAGTCACCTTTAAGTAAGACACACCACAGCATTTGCAGATTTATCTGAACTTCCTTATGCTTTAGGCCCCACTTCCTCTACCAAGGGCTGGCTGCAGACCCAGAGAAGTTCTGGCAACGGGAACAGCCTTTAGCTGTTGTCTTTCTTGAAATGCCTACAAATCACCAGCCTTCTCTAATGCAGTAGCACCACTGCTCTAATTCCAGTTCTGAGAACACACTAATTAAGCGACAAGCTTCGTGGCTTCACACCAACAGCCTAGCCTCACAAATCAGGTTACGCATGCCTGTTAAAATTCTCTGTAGATGGTGGACTCCTACTCATGATGAACTAGACTGAGACCTGGTGTGTTTTTTCCTCACCTGTCTGCATACACAGCCAATTCAGCATCACCTCCCATTACCAACAAACAAGACCAGTTTCCTCCTCTCACCCAGAACAACTCATTGCTACAAAGAAATCCTAATTACCAGAATACAGACACCAAGACAAATGGTGACACTAATTAAAAAAATAAATGCTATCAACTCAGGCCGAATGACAGACTGGGCATTCGGGACCAGATTATCATTTTTATATGGTCCCGTTAGGGAACACATTCCTCATGTATCTTATTAATTGCATAAAGTCTCATTTATTAGAAAAATGCATTTTGGTTATTGTCCACGAATCAGTTCAGACCAGTAGAACAAAAATCCTCAAAAACAGCAAAAGCTCTGCTGTTCTCACTCGGGACCCTGCTAACAGCCTTACCACCTCCTTTCTTCCGGGCTTCAGTAACCAACCTCCTGCTAAGCAGCTGCGTGCCTCTGCTGTTAGGCTGGGGGAAGAGAGTTACAGCTATCCCAGTCAGTAATTCCAAATGGCAGACTCGTGGCATCTGCTCAAGTCTGCTGTATCCAGGCTTTCTTCTCCGCAGTCACGTGCGTAAGTCATTGCCGAATTTCATACCCCAGCTGCTCCAGCCACCAAATTACAGCACAGCAGGGACGAACGCCCCAGTCCGCCTGAACAGCGTACGTTTACAGAAAGCTGCAGACTGTGGTATGGGGGAGCTACACTGAATCCCAGCATGGCTGATCATCTTAGTGACAAAAACCAGCGTCAGGACCTGCTGCACCGTTACAGCTACTCCTCTTTATAGCACTCTTGAAATGGTATTTCAAAATTGGCTTTACTTACAAGATTCAAAAGGATCTCTAGCACATCAGCCTGCTGTTAGAAACCAAAAATCCACAGGCTTTCCTCACAATACCAGACATGCTCTCTAAATTGCTGGGTCTTTTTAATTCCTTGCATATTTAACCAGTACATATTATGAAGTTATATTAAGAATATTTACATGAAGTTTAAATGTAGCTGTTGTAACCATAGAAAACCTATATCCTGAATGGCCTTCTATCAAACCATACACAGCATTTATTATTGAAACAATTGAAGTAAAACCAGAAGACTGACATTTTGAAGTACTTTATCACCTAAGCTCAATTCCAGAGCCTATTCTCTCAAGAGAGATGCACTTAATTGAGGAAAACAAAATTTCAACCAAAACCTGAGGACTTACTACTTTGTCAAGTAAAAAAAAAAAACCACAACAAACTCACCACCCAAAAAAAAAACCAAACCCCAAACAAACCACTGTGGCAGGGAGAAAGCTGTAAGAGATCTGCGAATTAATACAGTTTTAACCAAACTTGTCTCATCTTCCAGTCCAGGGAAAAGCTTCAGTATTATTGTAATTTGAGATCCACTACAATACTTCCCAAGCAGATGTTTGGTAATGGTCAGAAGAGAAAGCCACCACAACGTGGTGGTGTTACATCCTTTCCCTCACCCTTTTTCCCAAACAACTGAGTACTCGTTAACAGGAAAATAAAAAGCCAGAGTCCATCACATGCTCTGTCCCAGATTTTGAAAGAACCAGCTTTCGCAAACATCAGATGAAAAGAATGTTTTCACCATTTTTAAAGGGATCTTTCTTCTGTTAAGTAATAGCAAAGTAAACATTCCTTTGCAGTTTGACCTACTCAACAACGGAAGATGGAGAAAAAGAAAATGAAAGTGACCACAACAGAAGCAGCCAGACTGTTTTCTCCAGGCTAAAAAGATAATTACGTGGCTGGATCTCTAAAGTTAGTGGCTGTAATGACTCAATCTGTACTTGGGAACACAAAATAGTTTAAAAGCAGGACTTGGCCAATCCTTAGATGTCAATTACAAGCAATAAAGCTGACAAGATGCTGCAACTCAGTTTAATTCTCTGTGCGTCAGGGTTGGGAGAAGAACTCACAGTAAAACAGGACTACAACCACCCAAGACATTTTAATTACGCAAGGAAGGATGGAACGTACATTAATACTTAAGTCTGTAATTAGAAAGCAACACTGACCAATGACGAATGAAGATGACCTGACTAATGAGTAACTCTAAGCAAGAGATAGAGCTTGCCAGACAGGAGAGTCATCCCTCGAATGCGGCAATACTTCACAGACAGAAGGAAAAAACTGCAGTTACATAGTAACAAGGGGCACCCTACCTACTGGCAGAGAGGCTACTTTTGGAGATACTTTGTACTTTTTATTACTTCATACTTTAAATCAAGCCTAAAGATCAACTGTACTGTAGCTAGCGTATTAATCCCAAGATCATTCGTGACTCCAATAAAAGACTCCCACCCAAATAACAGACCAATACTGCATATTTCTCCTCAACAGCATATATTTTAAGTTGGAAATGGTTTTGATGTCAATTAGCAACATTCATAAATGCCACAGTGCAAAAGACTAGTTTGTATTTCTGATTGTAGAAATCCTCTCGACGGGCTTTAGCCTGCTCAATCAGTTACATTATTCCACAGCCACAAACAAGGCTCTTTGCTCATGATCTAAAGCAGATGGACTTCTCTAACGACCATGCACAGCATCAAATCACAAGAGTAACAGGACAACTGACTTGGCAGTTTAGTAACAAAGTCTTTTATGTACCATTCATAGCTTTTTATGTTTTTATCAATGCCCTTTCAAAAACTTTTCTGTTCAGTGTTGCATTCTTTATAAAATAGGTTTCCAGGCCAAGGAAGTAAACTAGAACTATGTTTAAGAAGTCAAAGAGGATTATGAGCTCTTTCTCTAAGAGAAGCAGCCAGTGCGACCTTCCAGAGCATGAACCCTGACCCTTCAAGTTCCCATGAATATTTCTAGTATCATGCCTCCCACCCAGCCTCCCTGTCTCTTGAAGTACCAGACTATCAATTCCTTAACTAGTCAAAAGACAAGCAATCTGAGATTCTTCCCTCCTACCCTGACACTCTGACTCTTCCCCCAAAGACTTTCCTCTAAAGGAAAAAAACATAGTGATACTGCACAGAGGACTATGGCACAGCATTGCTGGATACAGTTACTCCTCCTTAGGATTCCCTGATCAAGAGTACTTCAGAAGCGCTGAGAAGCATTCTACAGTTTAAGCAGTGCAGTATTATGCCTCATAGTAATCAATGTGTCATAGTTCTCCTCACAACTTTTTTTTTTTCCCCCACCCACAGCCTAAGACAAAACCCGAGGATCCAAGAGTAAACAGGGTTTTTGTGGAGGGTATTTTGCTTTAGAGAAGAGTCTACAATGTGCAGAGCACTGGGCACCTCCAGCAGAGCAAGTCTGATGACTTCAGAAAACTATTCAAGTGAGGTCACTTAAAGACATCTTAAAAAAGATAGTTCATTTTCCCAAGTTTGACTAAAGTTAGATATTATACTTGTAAATGATTGTTTCGAAGTTGTCTACTAGAAGATCACAGGATAACTTCCAGAAAATAGTAAAAAAAAAAAAATCCTAAGAATAGCAGCAAGAGTCTACCAATCTTGTTATTGCAAAGACCACTTCCACAGTGAAACGTTTTGAGATTCAGTGGGTTTAGGGCCAGAAGGTCTGTATGAACACACTGTCTGCCCTATACCACACAACACATAACACCTTCCCTGTCCTCTGGCTGAGCTAAAGCATAAGCATTTTAACGTAATTACTCAGGTGGCAGGATCTACTACATACTCTGCACAGATCAGTGGTTATTTTCCCTCACTGTTTAAAACATACAACTTCTAGATCAATAGCTCTAGCTGGTACAGGTTTTTCAGCCTTAACTAGTGGCATTTCAGCAGGCACCTGTTTTTACATAGCACCACAAGACACTTCTTGTTTGAGTCCACCTTTGAAGGCAGGTACTGAGTCTCTGACAAACACCAGTTCTAACAAAACCAGCAGGCATCTGGGGGACAGCCTCTGCCACTATGACAATCTCTATCACGTTCATTACACTGATGCCTGGTATCATTTCAGCTATTCTGCCAAGTCTGTCCCCTGCACATTTTGAAACAGATACGCGAGGGCTCAGACTCGCAGAATATTAAGTGCTTCCTCGCAAGACGCCACAAGGGTAACTCACAGACATTTTAACAGAAGGGGAATGATTCTGCATTTGAGTCAGAACTGGCCAGGTGCACCAGCAGCAATGTGGCTGCCCTCACCGTTTAGTTAATAATCCTGGAGTGAGAAGAACTGAGAAGTGCAAGGGGACTACAGCTGACTTACAGCGCTAATGTGGAAAGAGATTGCCTCCTTCCCTTTTTTCCTGGTTGTTTCTTTCTGAGGGGGAAGTTGTTCTTCTGTTGCAACTCCAGCTAGCAGCTGACTGCTTTTTCTGGTTTTCACCACCTCATCAGATTAACACTTTGAATCAAATTTACTAATCTCCCTGTGCTTCTGCAGTAAAAGGACTTTTAAAAATAAGAGATCTTTTTTAAAGCCTTAAGATACTGATATTTTCAACCAGTACTGACAATCACTTTGCCTGGCTTTGCACAGCCTGGGTGTTGGGAATGGGGACACACACACCACGGCAGCAGAAGCCGTTCCACAGGACTGCCAGATAACCAGAAGTGACTACGGTCAAAGAGTACAGAAAGTTTCACAATCAAATCACGCCACTCGCCATCACTGAGCATAAACACATTAGAAAGGACTTCCTGTCATCCGCTCCCCCAAGAACTGACCCTTTACATCTGTAACTGAACTGCCTTTTCATTAGAAATACCACTTACAGATCTTCCTCCATCATAAAGAACAGATTCATGTTTATATATAAAGTCTACTGTATTACAGCGGTTGTCACAAGTCCATTAGAACAAGCTCATACTACGTAACAAAGCACTCCACTGCTAAATCTTAGTGCTTTTTTCAATTAACTCAATCCTAACACACACAGACAAAGGGAACTATATGGCTACCTGTAATTTAAAAAATAAAACCCAAGACCCAGTTTATTTCTCAACTAGAGAGCTATTTTACCTGCAGGCAGGACAGCCACCAACTACTACTACAGAAGTGGTGGTAGCAGGCTGTTGAATAATGGTGTATGTGCTTGAATAGTTTGGCTGTGATGTCGGTGGAGGAACAGCATACCCTAGAATAAGAAAAAAAAACCTCAATCACCACATGTAAGGCACAGAGAATGACAACAGTTAAAAAGTATGGAAACAGAACATGGAAAAAAATAAACAGAAACAGTCTTGATTGAGCACTTCAAGAAACTATCAAAATCAGAGTTGGAACACACTACTCCACACATCTAATAGCAAAGCCACTTCATAAACCCAAGTATCTAGCACAATTTAACCATATAAAAAGGACACTGAGCTAATAATTAACTTTGAGAATTTGCTTCAACGCTGTTTGAGCGCCAGGGAAAAACAATTTAAACAATGATCACAGCTCTCACTTCTGGACGTTATGTATCAGGTATGTCCCGTTCCAGTGGACAAACTAGTCGAAACAAGATAAATCTTCCTCTGGTTTCCAGCCTAACTCCCACATACTAAGTTTATAACTGGAGAGAGAGGTAGGAGTGATAGGAGTCGAGTGGAAAGGGTCAGATCTAGACAAAGAGACCAAGAAAGGGGCGGGGGGCGTGTGTGCAGGGAAACCCCAAAACAAACCAGCAAGGGGCTAGAGAACAGAGAGGGAGAGAAAGAGAAGAAAGGGCCATCAAGCAGGACAGAGAAGGAGAGAAAGGCAAAAAGGGAGAGCCGGTTGAACAGGGACGTATAGCAAGAAACGACCGG
>Ga0181612_104283_pt1 | contig 12966 bp, 5 predicted proteins | sample HoacroProtozoa21_FD_119630 | JGI IMG/M metagenome (GOLD analysis project Ga0181612, IMG submission 119630) | Hoatzin crop microbial communities from Cojedes, Venezuel. Combined Assembly of Gp0051906, Gp0051904, Gp0051908 | reverse complement strand
TGGGTCATCTAGTCCAACCCCCCTGCCCAAGCAGGGTCACCTACAGCAGGCTGCACAGGACCTTGTCCAGGCAGGTCTTGAATATCTCCAGAGAAGGAGACTCCACAGCCTCCCTGGGCAGCCTGGGCCAGGGCTCCGCCACCCTCAGAGTGAAGGAGCCCTTCCTCATGCTCAGAAGGAACTTCCTCCGCCTCAGTATGTGCCCATTGCCCCTCGTCCTGTCACCGGGCACCACTGAAAAGAGCTTGACCCCATCCTCCTGACACCCACCCTTCAGATATTTATAAGCATTTATAAGGTCCCTTCGCAGCCTTCTCCTCTTCAGGCCGAACAAGCCCAGCTGCCCCAACCTCCCCTGTAGGGGAGACGTACCCCGTAGGGGAGATGTCCCAGCCCCCTCACCATCCCCGCAGCCCTCCGCCGGACTCCCTCCAGTAGCTCCCCATCTGGATGCAGTTAGTCTGTTCAGCTAAGGTAGTGGTAACTAATGGCACATCTGGTATCAGACTTTTAGGTGCTAAAGAATGTCTTAGCCAGTGCACATATTCTTTATGACATTTCAGGTAGCTCAGTGGGTGAGACAAGCTCTTCTTAGATTGTTGTGCTAGAACTTGGGGACTAACACATTATTTCAAATCCATCCTTTTCTTCTTGTGGTATCTCTGTTATTTGTTTTTGCTATATGACAAAGCAGTTGAAATATTACTCAGATATTTCATGACTAGTTTGTATTTCATGGAAAAGTTCACGTTTTATGAAGACATCTGTGTGGAAGCATAAGGAATCAGTTATGAACAGCCAAGTGAAGGTAAGAGCAGTAGTCAAAGCCTTTCTGAAAAAGTAGAAAATTTCCTGTTTGGGGATAGATCTTCAAATGGAAAATTTATTTCTCTTATCACCTATGTAGTTATCTCACTTCTACATTACTAGTACCAATTTATAAGTTTTTTAAAAAGTAAGTTTTTATAATGTGTTCTGAAAAGTCATTGCATATCCACCTTGAAGTCTTATTTAATAAGATACCTGCCACAAAGATAGAAACAGCAATGTAGGCTTCTCTCAGCTCTGCAGAATGGCAAGAGGGAGTTCTTGCACGAGATCCGTCTTCAAGTGTGTTATGGTAACAACAGAGATGCTTTGCATGTATGTGCACATATGTATAACTGAATGTGTGTGTATGACTCGAGTTCTGAGCTTTGTGCAGGCACTCTAATACCCTGTTATCAGTTTGATTCAAATACAACAAGCTAATGCAGCGTCAAATATTAGGTTTTCACGGTGCTTGTTTCTGATTATTTAGTGGATTGTACTTTCCACCTCACCTGTTCTGTGTATGCAGACCCAGACCAACCCGTATTCAACTCCCTTCTTTTGCTGTTTATTCAGAGCTAGGACAGCTCCCTTGCTTCTCAGCCTCACTGAGAGCTTAATTTATTGATGAATATATTATTTTGATGCCCCTATATTTTTGCTCCTTATTTTTCTAATTTAGCTTTTCCTACCTGAAGTAAAATGGACTGGTTATGTTTAACAGGCACTGTAATCAAAAGTTTGCAATACGACTTTATTAGGCACTAGTAGCTGATGTACATAGGAATCTCTCTCTACAATTTATTTTTCTCACACACTGTTCAAACAAAGTTTTAGTTTAAAAGAGGCAAAAACTCTGAGCCTTCAGCAAGAAGCTTACACCAGCTTCTTGCTTTTACCAGCAAGAAGCTTACACAAGAATGCCTTTGAAAGTCTGGCTTAATTGTATCCATTTTAAAGAAGGAAATCTGACTTTGCAGAGCAGTTGGGACAATGAAGACCCAGTCTTGAATGGGGCCTCTGGACCCTATTGTGATATAAATATTCATTGAAGATCGTACTGAAACTTACTGTGAAGAAAAGGGGCAATACAGCAGCTGATGTTTATACTGTTGTAGCTGTCAGTTTCAGAAGATAAATCCAACACAAAGCTTGAACGTTACCTTACAGCCTTACAGTGACACTTCTTTGCTGCTTCTTTCTCCTTTAGGATTTTGGAATTTCTGCGTTGGTAATAGGTTTTTCTTTTACATTGCTTTTTTTTACCATTATCTGTGAAGGAGTTGATACTGTTCTCTCTAAAGTCTCTATACACAATTTATTTCTGAGTGGTATAATATTTAAGTTTTTTTCAGTAACAATTTCCCTTTGGATGCAAAACTTTAGCTAGGTCTTTCATGTCTCACTAACCTGGGAACTTGGAAACCACAGATTTTATAGACCAGATTTGACCCATCTAATACATGACAATACATAACTTTGATTGAGGATTCAATACAATTCTCCCAAGTAATTTTCAACTGCAAGTATTTTCCCCATGCAGAATCTTTGCATTAAAAATGTGTTCCATGTACACATATTGAATACAATGAAAAAAATGCAAGAAATGTTATCAGGCAATACTAGATAACCTCTGATTTCTATTGTTAAGTAACTTTTCCATACCTTAATATTACTCTAAAATCTACGAGAAAAACTGACAGATTTCAAGTGGAAAAACGTCAACAGCCATTATCTATATAAAAGATTCTTGTAAAAAATATTTGCAAGCCAAAGAAGTGAGTGTGTATGTACACATGTATACACTTCATTTTTGGCATACGTACTTCACAAGAGGAAATACTCTCAGAGTATGAGAAGTAGAAAGGAAGTCATGGACTTGGACTCAGACACTCTTAATCAACCTTATTAAGCTAAAACTTTGGTGCTAAGCCTGAGACAGGTGCCCAAAGTTACTCGAGGAAGATAGGTGTATTAGATCTGACTGGGATGGAGTTAACTTTCCCTATAGCAGTCCTCATAGTGCTGTACGTTGCATTTGTAGCCATAATGGTGTTGATAACACCCAATGTTTTGGCTACTGCTGAGCAGTGCTCATGCAGCATCAAGGCGGTCTCCCGAACCCCTTTCCCCACCCCAAGGCTGGTAGGCTGGGGGTGGGCAAGAGGGAGGGAGGGAACATAGCTAGGACAACTGACCCCAACTGACCAAACGGGTATTCCATACCATACGGCGTCATGGTCATATGGGTATGAGAGTGCTTGTATGGATATGCTCATACAGATTGCGGGGGGGCCCTTCGTTATTAAGGTGTTTGTCTTCCGAAGCAACTGCTACATGCACTGGGGCCCTACTTCCCAGGAAGTGTTTGGATATCACCTGCTGATGGGAAGTGGAGAATAGATCTTTTTGCTTTGCTTTACTTTGCTTCTGCACATAACCTTTGCTTTTCTTCATTAAACTGCCTGTATCTAGACTCATGAGTTTTTAATCTTAATTTCTCCTCCTATACCTTTGAAGAGGGGGAGTGAGAAGGCGGCTTGACAGGCACCAGGCAGCCAGCCAAGGTCAACCAACAACAGTAGATATTCCAAGAGAATGATTCATACTCATCTTGGAGGATGGTCTTGGGATGCAACACCTAATTTTAGCCAGATAGAAGGGGTGGGAGGAATCCATCCCTAATTACCTCTAGGTCTTTCCTCATTTTGGTGGTTACACACTGAATGAGTGTTTACAGTACCCAATAGGTAACGTTCTGAAAAGGACATACTGACAGGTGCTTTAGTTCAATTCCTTAATACGTACAGGTGCCTAATTCCCATTTAAATGAATAGGAGCAACACACTGAATGCATCTGAAGTCCTGCTGAAAATCAGTTGAACACACAACCTTGGAAAAGTTTGCTTTTCTAAAAATGTGTTAAACAGAATGATTTGGTTTTGCACATAATTGAATTTTAAAATCTTAAATTGAAGACAGCAACAACAGAAAATGCTCTTTCATTTTTTTCTGTAGCATTTCAGAAGGTTGAAGATATGATTCAGAGTTCTCTAAAAGGAAATGCAGGCCTTAAATCAAACCCTAAAGAGTTACTGCATACAGGCTAGATCTAATGAAAGCCTGCTGTTTGACTGGGTCTCTGTGGTATTGCTCATCATTTAAGCTATGCATAATAAAAACTAACCTGTGACCTTGCATAAATACTGGGGTTTACACAAAGAACCGCTTGTGTAGTTCACATCTTTACAATAACAGGATTGTAGGGAGGAAAGTCGTAAGGACCATCAAGAAATCAAATGTATTCTGTTTAAAACCTGAGTGACGTCACTAATATTCAGTGTGTAAAAGAACTTGCAAGACTGGTATACATATCTATAAAAGCTGCTGGATTTCTACAGCACTGACCCCTGAGATCTCCTTTGTTTAGGGGAATTGTGAATGCTTAAGTTTCTTTTGGGTAACATTATCCTCATGGTAAGAGGAATGTAAGCAAAAAAGATTTTGGCTAAACATCTAGGAAAAAAGGCTCTCACAGGGAGGTCCATCCATATGCAAAGTAACATTCCTTCCAACTGCTATGATGAATGACCTTCACTTGATGAATTTTAAGAAGGCTGTTTGAAAAGCTCAGTAATGGGAGACAATCCTGCTCTGGAAAAGAGGCTTACAAGACAAAATGAAAAGACTTTTGGGACTCTGTCTATTCCACACTTCCCTAAAGAAAGCAACCTGTGATAGGACCTGTTGCATCTTTTCTTGTTGGGTGCAGTATTGATCATCCTGAATTTTCCTTTCAGCTGGAAAAGAGCCACAGGAGTCTTGCCTCATCTCTATCCTTCACTCAGAAACTTGGAAAGGGACTACCCTATGCTTCACTGTCAAATGAATTCACAGAGAGCGCGTAGCACAGGAGAGTCCCACGTAACATTCGTTGCATTACTAAGAAATCTGTTATTCTAATGAGAATATCTTGGTGGCAAGGCACATATGAAATAGCCTCTCCCATTTCTGATAAGGAAACTGTTTCTGTAGGACTGATAAAGCCTTCATTTTTCAGAGCGAAGAAAGACATTAGTGAATATGAAATAGAGAGTACAAATATCTAGTGACTAAAAGTGGGGGTGACTTTGTCAGCAAAAAAACTGAAATGCATCAGTAAGTAAAGAGCTTTGATTTTGCATGACACAGGGAAGCATGCCAAAGGCAAAGTAATTTCTCTGCAGCAAGGTTTTCAGTCCTTCTTAGATGTGAAAATTTATTTCCTCCAAATTGTAACGTTCTGATCTTAGTGAAAACTTTGAAATGATTTTTGTGTCTTCAGTTCACTAGTTTTGGGATATATTTATTCTTAAATTGTCTCTGTCCTTTGATTTCAAGGCTGCTATCCAATTTTGATCTCACTTTGATGAAAGACTAGTTCCTGTCTCCTGCTGCAATCATGAATCACTCAAAGGAATGAATTTTCATGAATTATGCCCTGGTATGTGAAAAAATACTAAAATATTTTGAGTAATAGAGAAGAAACCATATTATTATTTCAATGTTGTATTTTTCTCTCAACTTCTTATCGCACTCGATCCTGAATCATACAGTCCATATATCACCTTCAGGGAAGTTGTGTCCACGTCTAAGGAGCAAAGTGGAATTAAAATTAATGTAGGCTTTTAGCATTGTAGAGAAACACAGGAATGTAGGAAGGGAAGGAGGCATGTAAATCAACAAATGGGGTCCCTTGCTTGTACAAGAAACACATCTCACTATCTCATACTGTAACAATTTAAATAGTTTTTCTTCAGCAATCTTACTTCTCTGTTTTTCAGTTCAAGTGCTTTTCCTTCTCAACTTCCTTCTGCCTATTTTCCTAACAGAAGTAGAAACCACTCACATTTATAGCCTGAAATACTCGTATTGAGCATATCTATTACTATAAGAAATAACCTCAGGAAAGTGCATTTTACAAGCTCATATAATGGGAAATGTTTGATGTCCTATCTCAGCTGCCTCTGTGTCTCATCCAGACAGATATATCGCAAGGAATATCTCCAACAGAATTTGTGGCGATGCAAGGAGACCTAAGGGAAGCATGGTACCTTTCACCTGCCCTCAAAGATTACCACCAAAAACCTAATCAGGAAATATTTCGGCCACATTTGTAGATTAGGGAAAAGGTGAATGAACTACAGTGTGTTATTAGCACAGCAAACTGGTGATCAGCCAAAGGCAGTAGCAACCACATGAGTAGATTTGTCTGATAAATACTTTCTTGGCCAACAAAAACTCATCAGTAGACACTGCATTTATGCACTTTGGAAAGACAGAATAAATGAAGTTCTGGTTACCTCTGATTGGTCAGACTGCTCGTTTTCATCATAGACAAATGGGTGAGGCAGCTCTCCAAGCTGTATGTCATAGAACTCAGAATCATAAATTGTGTTATCAGTGATAGGTGCAGCTCCAACAGACTCAAAGATAAAAAATCCCAGAAAAATATTTACAAAAGTCTGCATTCTGCTTTCTTTTCTGAAAGAGAAGAAAATGGACAAAATGTGGGTAATCCAGTATTTGTAAGACATCTGTGAAAATTTAATCTCACAAATACAGTACTTAGATGTATGCAACAATATTTCTGATGGATAACTCATATTTATTCATGACTCAACGGTTTATTCTGTTTTGCTTCATGAAGAGTCCCTGGATCTGAGAATTTCTGCAGACTGCTATGGCCACACTAATATTTAGACAATTTAGGAAAGACCTATTGAGTTTTATTGGTACAAAAATAAACTGGCCTCAGTGAGATAGTATATGAAAAGGTGAAAGGACTATATATCTTCGTCTTTTTCCGCTTTCATCTAACTTGAACTATTTTCACTGCACCTTTAGAAAAGAAATTTTGAGAAACTAGCCAAAAAAATAAATATTATTTGTGTCTATCATAACAAATAATCTTTTGAAATGTACAGCAATGTAATTTTGTCTTTCTGCATTACCAGGGGAAAAAAAAAATTATTAGAAAGCTTTAGGACCTCTTTCTTTGTTGTCTCTGGATAAGTATAATCAAAATACTTTACACTCAGTAGTTGTTTTGCCAGAATGTAATTTTAATGGGTTGAATGGTGTGGCATATTTGGAATATTACTTCTGCAAAGGTCTGGGGAGCAAAATAAGAAGTAGTCTGTGTCTGCCATATTCCTGTAAGTGACAGGACTCTGCATTCCTTCGTTATTCAATCAGCACCATTTTTAAAGTAGTGAGAAATGTTTACATAGTAGAGTCACTGTTCTCTTTGGAGAATAGAGTTGTAAAACTGAATTATCACCCATTTAAATGTTCCATGTTTTATTAAAATAGTAGAAAATTCACGCTAGGCTTGAACATCAGTGTTTATGCATTCATTATTCCTTGGAAGTGATGTATTCATTATTATCATATGTCTGACACAAGGCTCTATTCAGCATTCTTTACTTACACCTTTATTTGGCCACAGGTCCCACTAATTTCACCAAAAGCACAGACAGTGATAAAGAGCGGTGCATCAGTCTAATTAATTGTACTCCTGATGTGATGCCATAATACACACACTTAAATATTTCATTTTTAAAGTGTAGCTACTTAAAATAGACTACATATAAGAAATGCATGAGACATTTTTTTGAATGTCTGTGCTGAGCAACAAGCTGAATTTTAGATTCATGAAAAGAAGTCTTTATGAAGCTGGTTTAGGCATGAGGATATGAAATTCCTTTGGGGATGGTCAGCAACACAAGGAGTTCATTTTTCCCTCATTTACCTTATTCAAAAAGACTTTTCAGCTGCTGCTGCTGGGAGAAGCTTGAGTCACCTGGGCTTGTCTTTGAGAAGACTTAGTTGAATTGCACCTTTCAGTATTCGTTTCCAATATTACTAAAGGTATTCTGCTTCATTACAAAAAAACTAAATTATATTAAATTAAATAAAAATGGAACCAATCTCTGAAATAAACTGAAGTATACTGGATCCTGGGTTTTTTCTGTCTATATTTTCTGCTGCCTATTTTTGACAGGGTTGTTTTTGGGCTACCTTTTCTTCTGCATGTCATTTATCCCAAATGATTCAGGTAGAAAGGATGTTATCTACTAATGCAAAATGTAATACTAACATTTCTGGTATAATTTTTCCTCAGAATAAACAATCTCTAAATAAAAAATTCCTCATTATTCAAAAATTTTTTTCACTTCACATTGCCTAGAAGTAAAAGGTTTTTAAAGGATATAGGGCTTGATAAGTATTTCAGTTTGTATATATATAGACAAAGCCAGCAACTATAATGATAATATCTGTGAAAAAAGAGTTGTTTACAACTTACTACATTATCTGCACTAACTTGCAGAGTTTTCATGTCTCTGTACTTCCCTTCCATGTAATATATTGGAACACACTGTAATGATATTGGCATCTGCAGTAGCTGTAAGATCAAATATTTTGATGAAGATTATGTTCTCCTCTGACAGGAAGGAACTAAGACATATCCAGGGAAAATAAATAGTCCTCTCAATCTGCAGCCTTTGAATCAGTACTATGCACAATAAAATAAAACAAATACTATAAAAATATTTCCAGCATTAAAAATCCAATTAACTGTTCTAAGAGAGAAGCACCAAAACTTACCTTTAGCTTCCAATCTCTCAAATGGGATGGAGTTACTCAGACTGCAGAGCCAGTGGTATTAGACCCCGACCAATGGCAGTAGCATTCTGGGGCTGTGGGAGGTGGTACAGCTTCTACCCTCAACTGGAGACCTCAGCCCAGGGAGTTTCTCGGACTTCAAATGCCTTTACATTTGATTTTGCTCAGTTGAATTTTAGCAAGGTCAAACCAAGTTTTATTGTAAGCAAATGGCATTTGTATCATGTCACAGCTTTTCACCCCTTTCCCTCAAATTTCTTACTGCTTCTACCACTATACCAATATACCAATAACACTCTCAGCTGCATTCTGGAAACAATCTTTTGGGTGTCCTGATAATGTCAAAATGCATATTTTACAAAATCCAAAATCAAGACTTAAGCAAATTGTATTACATATGAATATTTTTTTCTGTGTGTAACATTTCTATTTTGGGGCTGTCACCATTTTGTGCAGGGCGGCAATAAACAGAGTGTATGTGATAATGTTTAATGAATTTCCATCTGCTGTGGGTATCATCTGGCATGTATTTAGAAGTACTCTTGTTCCCTTTACTTTTCTGTAAGTACTTATGAGGCAATACTCTTAGAATCTACTTTTTCCAGTGTATTTCCTGCTAAAGGGGAAATTCCACTTCCTTAATAGATATGAACTGCTATAATATGCTGCAAATGATAGACATACACTGTCGTATTGTACGTTTTATTGCACCAGAAATAGGTTTTACAATGTTAGCAGAAGGCAAGCTATCTCTTTTCCTTATTAATGGTATTTTCTTTATCATCACTTCCTATTTAATTCTGCACTTACTTTTATATTACTGGTATTTTGTACTGCATACAACTTTTCCTCTGAACTTTTTCATCATTCCTCCAACTCTTCAATGAAATATACCTCTTAATATGGTCAATGTCCTATGTTAACAGTTAGGAAAAGGCAGAACCAGTTCCTTACCTATGGAGTAGTAGAAGATTTATGTAGAAGATTCCAATGTCCTAAGCAAACTTAATTCCCTATGTTTTATATAATTTTCCACATCAGAAGTTTTCCAATAAGAAGACCATCCTAGAAGGCCAAGTCTGTATGAGGCACAGAAAGCATGTTAACAATTCTAAGCCAGCTCTTAATAATTTGAGTGTCCAACATCAAACTTCTATTGCTAATTTAGGGAATCCAAGACATTTGAAAGGGTTTGGCACATAGACACGTCAAGGTGTAGAAGGGCAACAGCTCTGTTAGAAGTTAGGCAGAGAGTAGGATATTACAGGATGTATCAAATGCAGGTAGCATGTGTGATTTTGCCAATTGAGTCAAGTCTGCAGTGCCTTACACTACTATGACCGCTGCTGGATGACAGCCTTCTTTCTAAGGAAGGTTCAGCATGATTTGCTTCTACAAAAATGGGAGCCTCAAATCATTAAATCAGGTATTTTTAATTTCCTTATTCACAGTCCCTTCCCATTGTAAAAGCAGCTTCTTCCATGAAGAATCAGGGCAGTAAATACAGTGGGAGCACCACTCTACTGCGTCCTGTTGCTATTCTTTTTCTTCAGGTCAGTAGCTTTGGCCTCTGTTTGCTCCTTAAGTTAGTGATCTAGTTGGTTTCAACGCCTGTGTGTGCTCCTTCCTGGCAACAAAGCAAATAGCTATATCTTCCGCAATAAAATGGATCATTTGACCTTCTTACTGCTACTGGTAATATTTATGCTGCTCCACGTGTTGATTTAATAAATATTATTTCACTTTTAAGTATTATATTTGCTGCTGTTCTTGGTCATTTAAGATTTACTCTTAAATCCTCACTCCCAATATGTTGTCTTCATTTAAAAAATGTATTTTCTCTAGACAGGCCCAATGTTCATTGATTTAACTTGTACAAAATATCCCAATTCTGTATTCTTTATTGAAGGAAAAATCTTATCTACACCCAATTCTTCATAGCTATATTAGTGTTTTTACTTCATTCTTACACAGCTAAGTTGATTTAGACCCACTGTGACCTAAGGCCTGAAATTTTTGTGTGTTTTGTCTGTAGGCTTGCTCTTTTTGTTTTATTAAAACCAATGAAGTTCAAACCACTTTGGCTCTGAATCTTAACTTAGTCTTGATTTTAGTGGCTTACTGTATTCCTGTCAGACTACAATATAGTTTGCTGGTCTTTTTTCCAGAAAAAATAAGCAAGTAAAGGTAATTGATGGTAAATATTAACTTACAAACATTGATATTGCTTCTATTTTTTGTTAGAGCTGTGGAAACTTGCCTGAAAAAGGATGTATTTTATACAAAGTATTTTACAAGCTTACGCTCATGATGTTTCATATGACACACAAATTTTGCCAATAATGGGTCAAACAAAGAAAATAATTTTGTTTGTTTCATTTTATCCTTTAAAGGACCAGAAAATCGAGATTGAGTAGTATATCTGCAGGGGACATGCCTTAGTTGATGCTGGAATTAATGTATGGCGTTTTGTGTGAGCTTGGGTGTTAGAAGTCCTGATGCAAGGAACCCCAGACTAGCTAGAAATCCAAGAGACCCATCATTTAAGGAGATCAAGAATATTATGCAAAGGAAAAGAAAGACTACTTATAGCTCTTGTGGTGTTGCTAGGGAGAAAGACATTTAAAAAAGCTCACGGAAAATCAGTGCTTGAGCTAGGAACTGATTCAGTTTGCTGCTTTGTGCTTTCTGAATCCTGTTATCGCAAAAGATAATGAAATTCAGGAGTCTGACTAAAGGACGTTTGGGAGTGAGCTTTTCATGTCCTTTAATTAGTCCCTTCACTGACACTTGGTTCTTTTCCAGATCCTCTGGCCTTGTGCAATTTCTGTTACTATCTTGCAACCTTTCCCAGTTGTCTCTAAATCTTGCTGTCTGACCTACTTACTTGGGTTTGATTAAAAGCTCACTAAAGTTCATGGAGAGTTCCACCATCTTCAGTGGCTTTTGGAGCATGACTTCAGCTGGAAGCATATCCAGCTGTGGCCATTGCCTAACACGTTCCTAGCTAACATGCATTCCCATTGTATAATTGCTGGCAGTACTAAATGAATTAATTTATTCCCTTGTTTTTTTGAGAGGGCTTTGTTTCCATTTCAGATCTCCCAGTTCTTGGAGGTGTAATGACTCCTAACTGTGTTCTTGAACTCAGTGCCAAAGCCTCAGGGTTGTCCTATTCTTGTTTTCCTAAAACCTTGATTATAAAGCACTGAGCCTTGGATTCAAACTGTCAGCATCCACTTGATACAAATACAATTTTTTCTTTGATTTTTTTTCTTTTGGGCCTCACGGACTCATCGCCAGGAACTTGTGATAAGAAAGAATGTGTGGGAAATATACTAGCTTTACCATAAAGTGAAAAGTCCTGTCTGACCCTCAGAAAGAGTTTCTGTATGGTAACATTTTCCCTCTTGGCACATTCTTGGTCTGCCAGCCTGAACAGAAGTACAGGTCTTTAGTCTGCTGCATCATCTCTGCTAAGTTCTAGTGCTGATATTTAGCAAGGAGGGCAAGATAATATCCACCTTTGGAAAGAGTAACAGGAGTACCTAAATGAGTCATTCATTTGGTTATTTCTATTTGGCACCTGGCTAAAAGATGCTCCTGGTCTGAAATTACAGAGTAAGAGCAATAAACTAAAATGTTGATGTATTTTCACATAAAACAATAGTAACAAAATGAAAGATCACCTTCTCCTGGGCCAGGGACCAGTCTACATAAGGGAGAGGAAATGCACAAACGTTTCAGTGCTGCTGACAGTGCGTTCAGCTGCTTGGGCTACACAGTCTCTTTAAAAGTTTCATTGAGTTTCCTGCAACTTTTTTCCACATGCTGTGACCAGGAGTGCATCTGCCATATAAACAAAGTGGGGTCACTCGCATTATGTGATGGGGACAATTATATTTTGGTCATATGTGGGAGGTCCGTTAAGTATTTATTTCGCAAGATATGCTATGTCTTACTACCAAAATGTGGGTAACATTAGCATGTTCATGTTAGCATTAGTTTGTTCACATTAATGCTAGTATGAGGAAGAGAATGTGAGGCACTTACAAAAGAAGGCGGCCAAAAATAATCAGGCTGAATAGGTATAAAGCCCCGGGTGCAAGCCAAAGACTGTAAGATAGGCTCAGCACGCAGGAACAAGAGCTGTCTGTTCCAAATGAAGTTGTTATAAGAATGTTACCTCAGTGGATATAGAAATAATTGGTGTTAAACTTTAAAATTTATATTTTTGGCAGATTCCTTAGACATTTAAACTTATGCAAGGATTACTTCTAGAAAAAGCAAGTTTGTGTTGTTTCCCTAAAAGCCCTGTACAATGTATAGTTTATTTTTCACATACTAGGAGAGAATTCATAGTTCAAGTAATAAAATGTAATACACTGTGTCACTTTGCTTACTGATTTATATCACAGAATCACAGAATCACAGAATAGTAGGGGTTGGAAGGGACCTCTGTGGGTCATCTAGTCCACCCCCCCTGCC
>Ga0181612_162648_pt1 | contig 12967 bp, 12 predicted proteins | sample HoacroProtozoa21_FD_119630 | JGI IMG/M metagenome (GOLD analysis project Ga0181612, IMG submission 119630) | Hoatzin crop microbial communities from Cojedes, Venezuel. Combined Assembly of Gp0051906, Gp0051904, Gp0051908 | reverse complement strand
GCTAACAATGTTTTGCCTTACAAAATGGGTAAACAGTCCTAAAGCAATAAGGAGATGTTTTCAAAAAAGGCTGAGAGACCATCCTCCTTTCACAAAGATGCTTACTAGGAGCCAGAAAAAGGTGTCCTAAAAGGAAGAAAACATCTGCTAAAACAGACTGCTAAAAATAAGCAGGGAGCTCCTGGACCTAGTTACACTTGCGTCGCGCCATACAGCACAGAGCTACACTCAGCGATCCTTCCAGGCCCAGAACTCTCATGAAGCATCCCAACTTCTTTTATTTTACTCCAATGGTATTCAAACACCCACCCCATCAGGGCACAGGTCCTTCCCTTTAGCTGTGCGTTCTACTTCACAGCTGGGCTGGTCAGGACAGGCAGTTGCTCGGGACACAGGCTACGCAGAAGCGACCCCCTGCCCAGGCAGTAGTAGGGAGATTCAAAGCAAGCCAAATGAGAGATTTTGAAGAGGAAAAACATGCAGAGTTGTGCAGTAATATATAAATCAAAGTTCAGCTGTGAAAGAAATTACCAAACACAATGGACACGTATTTGAAGCAGCTTTTCATCTATCAGAACAGAAATACCCCAAGTGCCCTCACATCCATCACCTCTAAGGCCACCAAATCCAGCCCCAGAATTCTCTACTTCACACACAAATTCACCAATGTTTCGGTATAAAAATCAGGAGGGACAATGACATTTTGTCTGGGCTCTCCTGGGCCCAAACCGCACCCTGCAGAGGGGGAAGGTCCTGTGCCTTCAGCAGTAACACACGGCAATGCTAAGCTACTACTTCACGCAGGCTCAATAAATGAAATCCAGGAACCTCCTTGCAAAGTCATAGAGACTGGGATGAAACAACATCAGACAATGATATGTTATTTTATAGACTTTTTTTCAGTTTTAACTTCCACTAACTGATCTAGGTACTTAACTTTAAACGCAAAATCACATTTCTGTATCCTGGTGTAATAAACAGTACTCTTTATGCACATACTGCTTGAGACATTTTAAGGCACGTTCAAGATAAAGGAAGAGGTTTTTTTGCAAAGTCTCTAAGCTAAATTTTTTGAGGGTTTTATTATTAGAGACCTAAATGGAACAAACTCTCAGTTTAACTGTGTAAGAGTTTCATTAAACTTTAACGGTCCCTGACCTTTCAGGAAAAATAAAGGTGCTGCTTGTTTTTAAAATTAACATTTTTTCCTCATTATTTCTAAATTTGGTACAGGCATGGAAATGGGCACAGTTCAAAGAGAAACTGACTTGCCATCCTCCCTCGTGTAAGCAGGCACCGTACACGTATCCCGGGAGGAATGAACCTCCAGTCACACACACGGAGAAGCTGCCCTGGCTCCTAATTCCAGTACCAAGCCAAGGCAGACTGGCACACAGGCAGGTGCTCAAGCAAGTACCCCAAGTGCCAGGGTATTTCAGTCAGATCTCAGGGAAATAAGCAGGGACAGACTAAACACCCCCATGGAGACAAGTGCAAAGCATGACAACATTCTTCTGAAAACCCATGCACTGCGCAAAACTACCTGTCTCCAGGAAGAGAGGGCAAGTCTAAATGCAAGTTCTTTGAGGTGGACACTTCCAAATTTGAGTTTCCAAGTGTCAAGTCCAAGTAGGAAATAGGGAATAAATCTTTCCTCTCTATAAAGTTATGAAAGCTACACAGGATTCTCACTCTGTGAAGTCAAAGGAAAGCGTCAATCTCAGCACTACACATCTGAAAAGCTGAAAATAGCTCCCCCTTGTCATAATTCCATAGTTGTATAACACAGCATCTTTGCTATGTATTAATGCTCTGTACTTGAAGAGCTAACTGAGCCATTTCTACACTAGCAACAGAAGAGCAGACTGTTCACAACGTCTTCCCAAAAACCACAGGCTGACAGAAAGCTGTGAGGAGCACAGCATTTGGTACCTTAAGCAAACCATCTGCCTATCCCTAACCCCAAAATCTTGTTACCTCCTTGCTTCCTAATTCCTATTGCTTCAATCCCCATAACGAATGCAGCTACACACCACACTGTCGACATGCATCTCTTTTCCAGAGAGAACAACCTGCTCTCCTGCACAATTCTCTGACAACACAGTTAAAGTGTTTATAACTTTGCAATATATTCAAAAAGACCCCAAGCTAGTTCAACCTAGAAAACTGCTCTCAGGAGCAGCCCACAAAACCTCCCATGAGGGCTATCCATAGACTACTTCCTAAGCTAGCTGCCAGCTCTCTGCGTTCTGCAGTCACAGACCAGTGTTGAGCCCACACGTGCCAGAAAATTCTACTCCAGATGACCCCTTTGTGTTTCCCACCAAGCCACCTCTGCAGCAGGCAGCCAGCCCCTTTCTCCCCAGCTGTCCAGACTCCTTTCCCCCTGTCCACTCAGACACTATTTATCTCCTTTTGACCACTGCCTATCACTGCACCCTGTCCTGTGTTGTGAGGATCCACCACTAATACAGAGGCGTTGATAAAATGATCTCAGCACTAAGAAAAAGTGTCATACCTTCCAGAACAAATCTCCATAAAATAGTATGGAAGGACAAAGAAAACTACCCAGTGAAGTTAGCTGTTAAACTCAACCACTGGGGGTAAAAATCAAACCTAGCTGTGTTAGCTGGCTCTATTAAAAATTTTTAAAATTGGGCTGTTGATGTTCGGAGAAGAATTCTTCATGCTACAATTTAAACAGTGCGCCTCCTCTTCTCCTGAACAGGTTTCTGCCTCCATTCAAGCAGTAAGTCCACCAAAAAAAATCATCAGAGGCTGTGAGGTACGTATAGATCAACCTCTGCCTTTCCTCCTAGTTCCAAGCAGCAAAAAAAACCCAAACAATGCTTCACAGTGACATGCCTGCAACTACCCCACTAAGGGGTCCCATAACTAGGATTCGAACCTTGCAGCAAGCAGCAGCAGAATGCCTGGGAAAGGGAGTTCAAAAGCTGCAGATGGGGGTGAGCTTCGTGTGCCAGAAAAATATTTCTGAAGGCAGCGTCATGCCACATCCTTTCACAAATAAAACTCCCTTCTCAAAAGAATGCGGTAATTACCTCAAAATTTGCAATGAGCACAGCTGCCAAGCTATACTACTGTCACTTTGAACTGAGGACCCACAACAAGCAAAACATTATCTAAATAGGAAGGGTGGGAGCCTCCTAAAAAAAAAAAAAACAAACCAAAACAACAAACCCTAATTTCTGCAGAAGGGCAGCTATGAAAAGCTCATGATCTAGGTTCAAGAGCATCAAACACTGAAGTCCCTACATTCGCTTCCTCTAAGTTGCAGGGGCAATTTCCATAGGGTACCACACTGCTCACGTAAGAAGCACTGGCAAAATGAACTAGAGCAAAACATGCTGAAGAAGTTCTTCATTTAATATGCTTGACTTCACTGTCTGAAATTAACAGGAACTCGGTGGAATGGCTCAGAGCAGCGATGGGGGCAACGGTTTCCTGGTAACTCACAACCATCTCAGGAAGTAAAAGCAAAGAGCCAGGGCAGTTCCAGGGAGGGTTTTATCAACAGTTTTAAACAGGAGAGAAAATAGACACTGCTCTGGCTGAAAACAGTTTTCTGTAAAGTTCATTTGAAAAGAGTAGATATACAGAGAACGGACAGATGGTCTTATTCAAATTAAGAACTCTGAATCTAAAAAGTACAGAAGCAGCTGTGGAATGGAGGAATGCAGCTCTGCTGCAAAACAGGGTGAAGAAAAGAGAGCACGACTTGAGTCTTCTATCTAGAGGATGGTATGTTTAAGTCAAGCTTCTTGCCAGGGCAGAGAAGTGGAAGGGTACCACCATCTCATGGCAATGTTCTGAACATGCTCAGAATTGGAGGGAAGCAAAAAACAACAGCTAAAAAGGTCCTGATTTTAAATATGTATTCTCTAAACCTAGGAAGTGTTCGAATTTTTAGAAAAACGCAAATCCCCAAGTGGCAAGCCAACCATTAATGGCTTGTAAAGAACTGCCCCTCATCCCCACTTTCCTTTGATTAAAGAAAACAAACTGGAGATTTTTGACAAACTGTATCAAAAAGCAAAGTTTTCCACCTATCATAGCAGCTGTTCACCCTGACAGGTTATCTTCAACAATTTCATGACTTCAGAGAACAGTAGTTTATTTCATGTACAGAACATACCTGTATCTACAATAGCTTTTCCACTGACACCTTCCACTGCATTCCCCCTCCACTTCATACCTGAATCATGAAGTCATTTTCTTCTTTTACTTCACAAACACACCGAACAATCTCAAAATCACTTTCTTCAACTTCTTCATCAGGGTTCATGGTTACATCAACATCCTGACTGCCGTCGTCATCGCTCCAAAGCAAGCTATCCATAGACGATTCACTCAGGGTGTCATCCTCTGTACAAAAAGCAGCTGGATGAAGTCTCCAGTATTTACAAAAAGGCCAAACAACTCTCGAGATCTATCCCGAGTATGCAGACACACATTTCTAAAAGCAAGAGTTCACGGTGTAATTTAAGGAACATCACAACATCACTACATTATGTAGTAACCTTCAATAAACAGCAAGTTTACTGAAGGTTATTACATAATGAAATTTTATATTCTCCTTAATAGCTCCTTCAAAATATTCCAACTTAACAGCTTCTGTCATTAAAATCATACTCTCAACATACAGTGCCTTGAACCAAAGGCACAAAGTCTCCTTAGACACACAAGTATAATAAACAAAACCAGATTTCTAAACTCAAGTACAATTCACACTAGCTTCTCCAATTTGTATAGAATTCTGCCTTGGTACTTCATGTGCAGAGCTCCCAAAGAGTGACAGGAGGATTCTGTCTTATGAGCCATTCCATCTCACAAAGTAACATCTCCACTACAGAAGCATTCAGAGTCCAACACAGAATTTAATCCTGCTTTAGAAACGATTATTTTCACTTGGACTCCTGTTGAGGACACATTTATCAAGTCAGAGGCAGTGCACTGCCCAAGGTATTCTTTCAGAATGCTCCCGTGCTACCTGAAGCATTACCGAATCTCTGCGGATCGAATACAACTGCCAAGAAAATCCTCACTGAACAACACGCTAAACTGAGATGCTCACCTCACCAATGGCCTCAAGCTGCATCAGGGGAGGTTCAGATTGGATATTAGGAAAAAATTTGCCACTGAAAATGTGGTCAGGCCTTGGCCCAGGCTGCCCAGGGCAGGGGGGGAGTCCCCATCCCTGGAAGGGTTCAGACACCGTGGGGATGTGGCACTTGGGGACGTGGGTTAGCAGGCGTGGGGGTGTTGGGGTGACGGTTGGACCTGACGATCTTAGAGGGCTTTTCCAACCTTAACGATTCCATCGTTCTAATATTAATGCAATGTCTACGCCTTCCTTGGGGACAGGATGAGAGGGTCAGGGGGAGAAGATAAGGATTGTAATTATTTGGGAAATACTCTAATGAGCTGGAGGAGAGTGGAAGGTAAAAACTTTAGTCACTCTTAGCTGGACTGTGGTCTCTCTCACCTATACGGGGTAGAACTACTTTGATCATTTAGCCCCCATGAGATGACTGTCGAAACAGAAGAACTGGTCTGTGGTATAAACTAGATCTTTTGGAGAAACATCTGTTCTCAAATTTAAGGGGCTAAGAAGCCAATGTATTATTTTCATGCTTAAAAGTTTTATCCCACCTCTGAGATACAACACTCTTTCCTGAAGTACTCTGGAAGCAACAGGTTAAGCACACTGCACTTCCACTCTGCACAGGTTTTACTACTGCTTACACCAGATCTTATTTATATAAGCACTGCTTTTATGGTTAGTATGACTTCTGCAGATGCAAAAAGCAGCAAAATATTTGTGAAAAGGATGAAATAAAACCATTTCCAATACTCTTCACCTCTTTCAATGTCTATGAACTGATCAAAGGAAGCCTGAGCAACTGATGGCCAAGGTACTAAACTGTGAGGACATTCTACAGTCGATACGCTCCAAAAACGCAACAGAACAGACTTGTAGAACATATTTCTAGACATCGTCACCATCTGCGCTTCAGGAGTTTTTAAAGTGTCCTCTTTTTCCTATATAATGGAATTAACTGAAGTTGCTTTTTACATTTTGCCTAATACCAAACAATAAAAGAGATGTGTCAAAAAAAATCAAATGGTCACCAACAGTGCGTCTGTACACTAAGAAATTTCATGTTCCTGTACATAATTGAGCTGCCATACATTTCCCATTTCCTTCAAATTTGTGAGCTTTAAGAACAACAGAAAGAAGAAAACATCTTCCTTTTTTGTTGTACTGGCTTGTGACAGTAAATAGCAAGATGGATCAAGATATTAAAAATTATGAAAGCTGGAACACAGCAGCCACGTTTTTATGAGCTCTGTTTATGAAGTACTGTGAAGACACTAATAAACAGTTACTCAAGAGTTTCTCATCATTATGAAGTTTAGACACTCCTTATAACCACCTATCACACTGTATCCATACAACTACACGTAACTACATCCAGTGGTGTCTCTCACTCACCACACGTACTGTATAACACTTGCACAGCACCTGTTTAACTCTGAAGAGTTATTACTTCAAGGAAACCTTAGTAAATATGAAAAAATTTAATTACTGAAGTCTGATTACAGCGTTAATAAGGTACTGTAAAAAAGTGCAAAATGAGGGCAACAGTCTTAAAGTTTCTGTGAAGGTAAAGTCAAAGCAAAAGCAGCAACACCAAGCTCCTGGGAGTGGAAACACCCAGCCCCGCGTAAGAACAGCCAGGCGGACATTACGAGTACACCAGTCTTTGTGTACATTCGTGCAGCTCACACCGTTACCGGTAACGAAAGGCAGAACCAGCAAACCAGGAGAGTCATCTTACCATTTGTTTGTGATTTTCCTCGGTGCTGTCCCGAATCAGAGCAGTGTAGCAGTGTGCCTGGCTGGGCAGATGAGTTATCTGAAGAAACACATTTTGTGACAACTGATTTTTCAGGAGAAAACTCCTGCGAAACATCTGTGTTTTCTTCACTGCCAGAGTAGTCTGTAAAATTATGAGGAGTGTTATTATTAGAAAACGATGGTCAAGAGAAGTTGACAGAAGAATAAACAGCACCACGTATGTCCATGGCAGGCACGTATAATTCACCGAGAGAGTGTCCAATATGCTAGGACTCCAGGACCCCACTCTGCTGATCTGCAAGCTTTCTAGAGGCAAGAAAATTATTGTCTGAACCAGAAAATCTTATGCAGCTCCGTCATCCTTCACTGCTGACATGAGAAAGGCTGAAAAGACTGATTAAAGCTAACTATTCTTCGGGGTGAGTACGTCTACGAACGCTGCTGTATTGCAGGCACTTCTACACACGCACTGTTCATTAGCTGGAGACCTCTCCCTCACACCCCACTGTTATGGGCTACACACATTCCCTAATCTCACATGCAGCAAAGCGGACAGAAGGCATCTCCTCTCTTGTTTTCCAAGCGTATTTATGGAATAGGATGCACTGGGGGCAAAAGAAAAGCCCCGATTAGGAACACTTGGAGAAAACACCGAGAGCAGTTCCTCTGTGCAGTCGCCCTTCGTCCCGCCCTGGACGGTGAACAAACCGAGGCGCTCCGCAGCTACCACCAGTACCCTCCAGTCAGTTCCCTGGCAAAAACCTTCAGAGTTCCAGGACTGAGGTACTGCAAGGGCAAGATCAAAAAAAGGTAAGCAGCATTTTAAATCCCAAGGGTGGATGGACAAGCAGTTTGCGGGTACTATTTGTGCAACTGTTGCAGAAGTTCACAAAATACGCTTTGCATATTATCATTATACTTGAGGGCACCACAGAATCAGGGACTCACTGAAATAATTTGTTTCAGTACAATTCTGAGTCAGACTGCCTGTGGTTCATTTTTCCCCTCTACTGTCTCATGACAACTTGCCCTACTTCTTCACGGCAGCAAACAAAAAGATACCGTATTTTCCTTCCCATATCAGGAACTCCTCCACAAGAAGCTCTAGTTTAACAAATTATGCACACCAGATTGAGATGTGGGCTGTATTAATAATCCTAGACATCCATCAATGGCAGAGAAACTTCCCATGCCGGATCTACAAACATTTCACTCAAGAAATCTTTCAGAATCAACTGTGATCTTGAGAAGTGAAGAACCCAATCACCAGTAACACCTGGCCTACGTATGAAGTTCCAAGTGTCAAGGGGCCCGAGGAAAGCATTCCCAAGCCTCTGCAGGGGAAATCAGCAACGACGACATGTTCCTACTACAACCCTGTTAACGCAGGAGGAACAGCATGTTGTGAGACATGACGGAAAGACACTGCATGAGCACAGACTTTAAATCAAGCTTTTACTTCATCTCCCCAGGAGAGGAGAGGTTTATCCTTCTTTAGGAAAAAAAATCAGGATGAGACAGGTTTAATACAGCTCAGCATGGGATTTCAGAGACTGTGACAAAGCGAAGACTTAAGTAGTAACACGGTTAATGCCAGAAAAAGAGGACCCATCAACATTTCCAAACTCCATCATTCATACAGGACCCCCAAAACTAACTCTCAGAACATCTGGTACATGGGGTACTCCGTAACAGACCAAGGGGATCTGCACCCTCTTCAACTGTGTAAAACTTGCATACAAGGACACCGGCTCATGAAAAAACAGACTTAAAGACTGACAAATCCATTTTTGAGTTAGATTTATTCTGTGCCATTACAAGCCCTACTATAAGCCATCATCCAGCATTACTGACGCACCTCAACCATAATCTTGCCAATCACAATTTAATATTAACCACTTAATAAAATCAGAACTAACAGATTAATGAAGACAGCAGTCTGATCTGCAATGCCCACTCTTAAAGAGCATGGAACTGGGTAAAAGGCAGAACAAAATAACGAAGCCGTTTTTCCCCTACAGAAGAAAAATAGAGCTTTACCCGGCTTAGGTCTCTTTTTCTTTTTTTTCTTTTTCTTTGACTTGGACCTTCCATAGTTTTTGGATTTTCTTTCTTTGTTCTTCTCATGTTCTTTAGCAGCTGAAATTAGACAACATTCCAGTTTAATTTTTAAGATACACCCACACCTAGTCTACTTATTAATTTTCTTAAAGACCTCCACAGTTTCTTTGGACAATCAGGGCCAGCTCACTGCAAAAAACAACAAGAAAATTTATTTGTAAGAATTCCCAGCTCTCATAATTTGAATGGCCTGGTTTAAGTTCTAGTTTGATTGTCCCACAACAAAACGACAACACCACATGGGAGAAGTCAACTGTACACTGGTGCCTATTTACTACTTATGTGCTTCAGAGATTATTAAAAAAGAAAACACTGGGTGATTTGCTCTATCAATTTTCTAAATGTCTGAACATTTCAGTAGCGCTGTGACTGAAGGCTGACAAGAACAAAATCCCAACAGCCCAAGCTCCAGTACAGCTCCTCGGTCAAATATTTTGTTTTCACTGAAAATGGAGTAACAAGTGGTTCAGGTGGCTTTAACTGCCATTCTCTCACCATCTGTTCGCCATCCTGTTTTTATGGGAACAAAAAAACCACCATCATTTTTCAATGACTGGGTGATATCTTTCAGTCAATTCCATCCTCCAAGGCTGCCTCCAGAGCACTTGCCATGAAATCTAACCCTGCTGCAAGGTCGTGTGCACAAACCATCGCTTTCCGTATCCCAGCACTTGTTTACAACTCCTTGTCTTTCAGATCTAGGTCTCTGCAGCAGAATTCCTAGATACTTATACAGTTCCTTAAGTAAATTATCCTGACTCAGCTGAGACTATAGGTAAAACGATAAAAATCTATTTTGGAAGGATGCCTCCCACCTCAAAGGCTCTCAGAGTGCTTAGCTGATTGAGCCACTCGCCATCCCATTTAGAAACCTACTTCAATTTCTGATCACTGATATCAGAATAAGCAGCTAAAGATGCTCTATACTCTACAAAGTCTTCTACACAAAACATTTAGTAACCCTAGCTGGCCTGTAACCACTTGCAAAGCAAGAGGGCAATACCAGTGCACTATGTTAACCTCTTCCCTACAGGCTGACGGTGAACTCCCCAATTCACAGCCAAAGGCTACGCATTTCTGGTACCAACAGCTCGCTCTGCGAAACTGGAAATCCCAGCCACATTTCACCAGCTGTAAGGAGCACGCAGGAGACATCTCATTAGCTCCGTCTCATGAGAGCCTTCGGCTCCGCAGCTCCCCGACCTCTTAGTCCCTGAGCATCTCGTGCTACTTTGCCACTTGCGTCCCTCTTCTGGCCTGTCATTAGTGACGGCTGCTGAAACCGTGCATCGCCAGCAGCCACATCAGCTGCTGGCACTGGTGGCAGCCTGCCACAGCAATTACGTGTCCTTCACAGGGAACATGACCAGCAGCACAAAAGACAAACTTCACCCTCCTTCCATCACCATTTGTTGAGAGGGATAAAAGAACAACAGAAAAAGACATTCATACTTCAGTCTCAGCACAGAGCTTCCAACTTCCTTTTCGCTTTCCTTTGTTCTCATCTCCTAGCCCTCCAGTGGTCAGGATCCTCTGGGGACCATTCTCTTCTCCCTGCTCATACACAGGGATGCAAGTAAAGTTCTGCCATTTTATTCTTCCATAAGGGCAAAGAGCGAGTAACCAAGGTCCACATAAGTAGGAAAATTTTGCATCTTTTCACTCAGGAATTGAAATTTGCATGGTCAGATTGTCTGATCTGAAGATATCCAAGAGCTCAGAGTATGCTACTTTAAATATGACAAAAAAATTGTCACTTTGTTCCACACTTTTTCCCCTTGAGTTGCTAGTATGTCTTTAAAAAAATCTAAAAAAGTCCAAATATTTGCAAATTTCTGTGTACAGCTATCTTCTCAGCTGCACAACTTAATGATTTTTTTTCCCTATAAAAACCTGCAAAGAATGAGTATTATAAAAGGGACCTTCCAAAAACCCTGTACTGAAGAATCTTTTTGTCTCAAGTTGTTTCTTGCAAGCGCTCTGAAGTCTAACGAATTCTCACTGAAGCATCCTCATAGATTCATGTGATCAAAGTGAAATGGAAACTGTCTTCTATAATCCGACAAATTCATCACACAACCACCACATTTTTAATAACGATTTTTGGCAAAAACTTAAGAAGACCTAAGCCCTCTCATTTTCCCCAAGGAGCACGACGAGCACTCTGTCACATCCCCCACCACCACTCCAAGGGTTTATTCTAACCACTGTCTGCCACACTCTCCGATGAGAAGCGTCCCACCCAGCCAGCCCCATGAAGAGACACCAGTGGATCCATCCAGGCCCTCCTGCAAGGGAAGGCAGTGAAGGATGCCCAAGAGTAAACAGAGGTGGTAAGTACTGACCGACTGCTATGACCAATAGAACAAACCAGTGACAGGCAAGTAAGGCGACCTTCTCAAGACCACCCCAGAACAAAGATGACCTGTTACAGCTGGAACAGGCTCAGCACGGAATTTTTTGTATTTTCCTCACCACAAATTCTCACTCCATATCTGAAGGAAAGTGGTGATGTAGTAAACCAGGAAATATGCTGGAAATTATTTACATATTATTGATGTATATATAAAAATATATTTAAACATATGCTATTTTTATGTGTGTGTCTGAGTACACACACCCCCCGTCCCCTGCATGGCTGTTACCCACCTATATCATAGCAGATTCCAGTACAAACAGTTTACACTATACCACTGAACAGTCGAAGTCGTGAAGTTGTTCAGAGACGTTTAGTAGCAAGGGATGTTGACTACCAGAAGTAGTCACATGCTATTGAAAAAAATGACAAAAGAACAAACTAGGTTGTTCTGCTACCCGCCCGCCCCCCTTTTTTTTTCCTGTATTAAGTTTACGTATCTCAACAAGTTCATAAAATATTTAATGCTTTGGACAACCAAAAGTTCAACTGAATCAAGACACATGTATCAAACAAGCAAAAAGCAAGCAAGAATCTTTTCATGCCTTTAAATACTTTAGTACTTTTCACATCTTAAAAATATTACACATTGACTGAGAAGATTACACCCCAATGTGTATAGCAAGGAAACGTATAAAATTCCCTATATTGATTCTTCATTTGAAACTACTGCAAAGAAACAGTGAAAAACACACCACACTTTATACTGTATATTCATAAAAAAAGGAAACTCTCTAAAAAGAAGGTATACAGAATACGTTGTCAAAATTATCAGTTCCTTACAATGCTTAAAACTTTCCCAAGACTTCTCCAAGTTTAACTTTTTCATGCTAAACTAAGAAGGCGTACCATTTTCAACTCTTTGTTTTTCTTGAGGCTTCCGCAGCGATCTCGCTACGTGGCTCTTGGTTTGTTCTCTAACAGAATGTCGGTGACTATTTAATGCACTTACAGGAGTTGAAGTTCTTCTCTTTTCTATTTTTTCATCTCTATATGGGGTACTCCTTAGGGCTATGTGTAGAGGAGCATCTACAAAGAGAATAAATACGAAGTCCAAGCTTTAAATACTTTCAACACGTCAGTCTACTTCCCCAACAGCAGCTCTGGCAGTCCATGTGCAGCACTCCTGATCAGACACACTGCTCAACTCACAGTCCTAGCAACCCGACTGCGGAACAGCTTTTGAACAGAAGCTGACTTAAAGGCTAGAGACTGTAATGCTTTAGTAGTTTGGATTGGGTTTTTTTTTTTCCCCCTAAAAAGAAACAGTGGATGCAAATGTGTTCCCCAAAGCGTTTTTCTTCCAGAAATACTGCAGCTTTGAACAAAGACAGAAAGAGAAACAGTTCAGTTTGGCAGAGATGTTGTGGGTCAGGTAATTTTTATTCTTAGTTTCTTTACGAGAAAAGGGGCCCTGTTTGTTTCGTTGCTCTACAACCACAGCCTGTCCTCAAAAGCGTGCTTCTTAATGAGGCATCTAGAAGTGACATAGAGAAGCTCTGCACATTTAGGAAATCAGTTTTTAAATACATACCACTGAAACAGTG
>Ga0181612_149450_pt1 | contig 12967 bp, 1 predicted proteins | sample HoacroProtozoa21_FD_119630 | JGI IMG/M metagenome (GOLD analysis project Ga0181612, IMG submission 119630) | Hoatzin crop microbial communities from Cojedes, Venezuel. Combined Assembly of Gp0051906, Gp0051904, Gp0051908 | reverse complement strand
AAATAAAAATCAATTTAAAAATTATTAAGAATTAAAATAAGAAAACAACAAAACAAAATATATTTTTTACTCATCCGTAGACAAAATAAGTGCAACACCTCCCAAAATCCATTGAATAGGATCAGTTTCTTCACTTTCCATTCTCAAATAAGCAGTGAAAATATAAGTACCTCCTCTTGCAGTAGTATAATAAACTGGACATTCATAATAACCAACAGTATTTTTATTCTTTAATTCAATAGCGAAAACATGCATAACAGGTAATTTAGGATCTAATTCCTTATTAACCATCTCTGTCAAAAATCCAACTTCTGCGTTATCTTCCCATTTAGCTCCTTGTAAGAACATTCCACTTAAATAAACTCCACCATCTGGAGGATAATCTTTAACCATATCTTCACTCATATTAGTAACTTCAGTCATAGTATCTAAATCATCTAAAGGTAATACTTTTTCTCTAGCAGTTAATTGTTTTACAGCAGTAACAAATGACATAGGATTACATAATAAAGTAATATTAACACATTTTGGTGCTTTCATTTCAGCTACCCATTCAGTCATTTGATCAAATCTTTTTAATAAATCATCAAACCAGAAACTTAATGGTTTTTTTGAAGGATAACCAGCGGCAGTTGACCATGGATCAGGTAATTTATTTAATGTTATACATTTTCCTAAATCTTCCATAACATCTGTCATGTTAAGTTCACCATTAATACCTTTTTCTAAATCTTCTAAAGATTTTAATATTGTTTGTTCAATACTATTTAATCTTTCACATTCTTGGAATGCAACTATATCATATGGTGTAGGACTTTTACCTGCTTTTTGTCTTAATTGTGGAATGTTGAATAATGGTTTTTCTTTCATTCTTTCTTCGAATTTTTTAATATTATCCATTAATGAATCTCCTTTATGTTCTCCTCCACTTTCTGATGAAGTTGATGTTGATGCTCCTCCTTGAATATCTAATATACATTCGAATAAATATTGACCTTGTGCAGTGTTATATGAAATTTCTGCATTTGGATGTAAATAAAATAGAATAGGACTTTCAGGTGGTAATTTTTCATTAATGTATTTAGTATATGCTTCATAATTGAATTTAGCTGGATCAGGTGATTTGAAGTTTTTAGCTAAATTAGCTCCTGTTAATAATTCTGGTTTTATTAATGTTTTTAAATATGCAGCACATGTTCTTCTATCCCAGTTATCTGTAATATGACCTCCATACATAATTTCACCATATAAATATCTTAAATCTTCATAAGGAACTTTTTCATATTTTTCTAAATAGTTATTTAATACATCAGCACATATTTGTAAATCTCCTTCATTAAAGTTATATTTTGTTGACCAACCAATAGCTCCGAATTTTCTTCTACCAATAATTAAACTATGGAAGAAGCATAATGCAAATAATATAGCTTTAAATTCATTTTTCTTAGTACATGAATCTAATCTTTCTTGATTGAAATAACCATATGCTCTTTTTAAGTTTGCTTTTAAATCTTGTGGTGCTTCATTTGATACTTTAATAGAAGCTTGTAAAATAGGTTCTGGAATAATATCTAAGAATGGAAGTGCTGGTGGTTCAGATGAAATGAAACATCTAAAATCTGGATGTGCAGTTTGTGTAACTCTTTCTAAATTATTTTCAAATACTTTAATCCATTTTTGCATTAAATGAAGATTTTGTAACATAATCCATTTTCCATCTTTACCACATTCTTCTAATAATCTATTTGCTCTATCTTCTTGACCTTGACCCATAGGAATATTTATAAATGTTCCTGCATCAATTGATTTATTATATTTAGTACCTAATAATTCAACATCTTTTGTAGGATCTATACCAGGGAATAATACAAAGAATATAGGTGTCAAATTTGATGTTTCTTTAAATGTAGCTTCCATATCAAATTGTGTTGATTCAATATATTTATCTCCCATATTTTCTCTAATATAATTAATTAAAGCATTTGTTATACGATCTGGTCTTAATGCTCTTATAACTAATAATTTTTGGAATTCTGTTAATTTTTGCATTGATTTTGGCATTTCTGATTCTTCTGCTTTTTCATCTTTTAACCATTTTCTCCAATATGTACTTTGAGCCATTGAACTTATATCATCTAATAATCCACTGAATACATCTAATTTTTCTAAACCTCTTACATTTGCAATTTGATAATCTCTTAATATATCTCTTGCTTGTGGTGTTACATCTTCTAAATCTCCTTTTTTACCTTCAATTAAATATTGTAATTCTTCTGGTATAATTTTTTCAGCTTTTAATAAAATTCTAAATGTTAATAAAGTAGCGAAAATTAATTTATGTGATTCAAATAATCCTCTTCTTACATAATAGAAACTAAATTCAGTAATAGAATTAACTAAATCATTAACTCTTTGTAATCTTAAATTATCAGGCATATCTTCTTCTTCTTCTTCCTCTTCTTCTTGTTCTTCTTCTTTTTTTTCTTCTTCTTTCTTTTCTTCTCCTTCAGCAGCTCCTTCTTCACCTTCTTCTCCTTCTTTTTTTTCTTCACCTTCAGCTACACCTTCTTCTCCTTCTTCTCCTTCTTTTTTAGCTCCTAATAAATTACCAACAACAGCAGGTTGTTCTCCTTCATCTAATACAGCAGCATCTTCTTTTTTCTCTTCTTCTTTTTTCTCTTCTGCAGGTTTTTCTGATTTTTTTTCTGATTTTTTCTCTTCTGCTGGTGCACCTTCTGCTGCATTTTCTTCTTCATTTTTCTTTTGAGTTTCAGGATGTAATTTTATTCTCCATCTATTAGCTACATCTTTAACTGCTCTTCTTAAAACAAATACATATGATTCTAAAGAGAATTTATAGAAAGTATGTAATTTATATAATTCGGTTAATAAGAAAAAGATTAAACTTCCTCTTACAGCAGCTGGTGAATATGTATTTGATGATTCATTAATTTCTTTTTCGGCTTCTTTTGATTGTTTCATTGCAATTGCTACTTGTTCAGATACTTTTTTTGAATTTTCTAATCTTTCAACCATAGGTTCATTTTCTAATAAATCACCTGGTGTGTTTAAATCTGTTAAAATTTGTTCTTCTAATTCCATTAATTTAATTTTACATTCATTTTGTTCTTGAATAATTTGATCTTTTCTCTTAGCTAATTTTGGTCTTTCCATTTGTACAATAATAGATAATAATTGATTTGCTAAACCACTTTCAGTAACAGAGAAATTAATTAAACATGCTTCAGCTTGAATTTCTGGTGGATAATGAGGATTAGATAATTTTGTATGCATTATAAATCTGAAATTTGGATGAATTTCATGTTGATTATTTCCTAATTTATAATATTTCTTTTTAAATACATTTCTACCTATAATTGGATTTAATGTAGCATCTATCATTTCATCTAAGTTTTCTAATACAACAGTTTTACCATCTTCTATACAATCTCCAATAATTTGTATTAATTTCTTATTATTCATTCTTAATAAAGTTAATCCATTATCTTTTTCTTTTTCTTTAATCCATTTAATACCTTGTAATTGAGGATCTATCATTAAACTCCATCTTTCTGAATTTGTTAAAATTGTTGCATTTTCTGTTGAAACAGGATCTGCAGGTAATTTTTGTGTATTCCATTTAGCTATTTCTGCATCATTTGTTAATATTTTTAATGGATCAACAGCATTTTCTGATTTTGGTATTCCATTAGTTTCAATATAATTATAGAAAGATTCTTTTATTTTTTCTCTATATTTCATAGGGAATGGACCACAATATGATACAAATGCAGAAGCAATTAATACATCTCCAATAATAACTTCTAATTGTGCATTATATTCTTTAATATTTAATGTCCATCTTTCACTTGAACTTCCTAAAGCATTTGTAAATCTTTTTGCTAAACTTAATTTATTTTTACATGCAGTTTCATTTGCTACAGCATCATTTAATTCTTTTTCTGCTTTATTTTTAGCATCCATTACAACAGCTAATTCTTCATTTAATACTCTTACTTGTTCTTGTACAACAGCTAATTTTTCTTCTGCTTCTTTTAATTCTATAGTTTTTTCATCAACATTTTTTTGCATAGGTTCAACAGTTTTTGCTGCATTGAAAAATTGATTCATGTAATATAACCATTTATATAAAATATCTACACCTTTTGATGCTTTTGCTGCTTCAGCTGCTTTTGTTTCGAAATTTTCTTCTTTGAAAAAGTCTGGATAATCTTTAATTAAATTATCAAAGTTTTTAACATTATATTTAAATGTTTTAATAACTTCTAAGAAATATTGGAAAGCATTAATTAATTTATTTGTATCTAATAATAAAGCTAATATATCATTTTTTTCGTTTTTCTTTGGTCTTGCTTTATTATCTACTTCAATTGGAATATAATCATTAATTTGACCAGCAACCATAACTCTAATAGCAGTTAAAATATCCATAATTTTTTTAGGTGGTGAAGGTTTAATAGTTCTGACTTTATCTAAATCTTCTTTTTTAATTGATTTGGCTAATGTCATACAGTTATCCATAATAGGTTTGAATTTATTTAATTCTGCTTGACATTTTGCACTTTCTTCTTCTATTTTTGCTTTCATTTCTGTAACAATTTTTTCTTCTTTTGTTGCTTTTTCTTGTTCTCCTCCTACAACTTCTGCTTTTTCATTTGCTACTTTACTTTTAGCTTCTGCTTCTACTTTAATTTTTGAAATTTCTACACTTTTTACTTCTAATTCTTTTTCTAATTCAGCTATTGATTCTTTTGCAATTTTTAATTTATTTAAACCAGATTCTAATTTTCCTTTATTATCTAAAATAAATTGTGTTTTCTTTTTATACATACTTCCAAATAATTTTAATAATTCTAAGAAAGATTTTGGTGTTATATATGTATATCTTCTATCTGCTTCTAACATTTCTTGTGCTTTTTCACCAACAATTTGGAAACTAGTTGGCATGAATTTAACAACATTTTCAAACCATTCAGCTTGTTCTTGTTCTTCTAAATCTTTCTTTAATTGTTCTCTTGCGACTGAAGTTAAAGCTTCTTCTGGCCATGCATAAAACATATCTAAAACAGTTGAATTAATAATTGAAGGGAATTTTCTTGCTTTGTTTCTAAGATTTTCTCCTGGAGAGAAACATAAACAAACATGTAAATTCTTTTTAACTCTTCCAATAAAGAAGTTCCATACATCTTGTGGTGTATCTTTTCTTGTAGCTGCTTTACATGCTGCTTTAACTTTATTAAATATAGCTTCTTTATCATCTGCATTAAATAAATCATTTACATCTCCTGAACTTAATAAATCGTTAATTAAAATCATGAAACGTTCATCAATAATTTGATTTTCTGTTAAAATAAATAATAATCCTGCATCATCAGACATACCTGTAATATTATACATTTTTTGTAAATCTTCTTTAAATGAATTAAATCTATAATCACTTGAAATTGTAATACCATATGTATTATATTGACAAATAAATGCTGATAATTTACTTAATGATTGTTTACCTGATCCACCAACACCAACTAAATTAGCATGTCCTTGAATACCTGTAATAATTCTTGTAATTCTACATACATGTTTAACTGCATCATCGAAAAGTACTAAATCCATTCTTGAATTTGAATCATTATATTCACTTAAAGCTTGATTTGCTTTGTCTCTTACATCACTTAATTTATTTGCTAATTCATAAGTATTATCTAAATAACCATTTACGAATCTACAGAAAATAATTGGTTCAGCTTTTTCACTTAAATATTTTTGTAAATTATATTTACCACCAGTTGCAATTTTTAATACTTCTCCTGCTAATTCTCCTTTAAATATATTAACATCTTTCATATTAACTAATCTATCTTCATATATTCTTTCACATTCATGAACAAATAATTTACACATTTTTTCAGGATCTTTAAACTTTTCTGGAGTACTCATCATTAACCCACTAAATATTCCACTAATATGTCTTACATTAAATTCATAATGGAAATTAATAGCACTTTTTTTGAATTTTGCAAATACACATTTATGTAATTTAATTGCACCTGCAACAATACCTTTTGTTAATTCTTGTATAGTTGGACTAAATGTCTTGAAATGTCCTTGTAAGAAATATTGATATATTGTTCTTATTGAATCATCTGAAGGGAATGGAACTGCACATATCCAGAAATGTCTTTGTAATCTTGGATTTATATTAAATGAACCTGCAGTTGGATTCATTGCTGCAATAAATTGAATATTCATAAATTCCATAAGTTCCATTTTTGAACATTCATATATATGATTATAATCCATAAATTGTCTTACTAATTCAATAGCATTTTGAGTTAAACATGAATCTAATTTTTGCATATTTAAATCATCAATAAATATTGCACATAATTTTGGATTACCTTTTGGTACAAATGTTCTTTGTGAGAATTTTTCAACATTTGAAATTAAAACATTTTGCATTATATAAGTATCTGAATAATAGTTAAAGTTTACAACAACATAAGTAAATGAATTTGTTTTTGCATTTTTTTCTCTATTTTCTTCTAACATACCAGTTGCAATTTGAGTTTTACCACAACCAGCTGGTCCTAATAATAAAGTTGGATGTCCAATATCTAATAATTTTGCCATAATTTCAGCAACTGAAACAGTTTCACCAGTTGGTACAACAACATCTTTCATAGGAACATTAGGATTATATTCCATTTCTTCAATTTTATTAATCCATTCATCAAATCTTGGATTTTCTGGATCCATAATAACATAATAATCAAATATTGTTCCTTTTGGTGGAATTTTATATTGTTTGAAATTCTGTCTAAACCAATCAGAAAAGCTTCTTCTGAAATCTACACCATCTTTATCAGTTAAAATAGCACCCATACTCCATATAGCAGCGAAACAGAATAATAAATCATATCCTGGATATGGATCATCATCTCCTTTTGTATTTCTTCTTGGATCACTTGCTAAACATGCTTCTTTTTTATCAATATATGCTTCTAATATTTTACAGAAACCTATAACAAAAGTAATTTGGAAAACTAAATCTACAACATATCTTGCACTTTTTAAGAATTTTAAACATGGTTCTAAAAATACTTCAAAATATGCTTTTGTATCTTCTTCTATTTTTTTTCTGAATCTCATTTGTTGCATCCATGATTTTACATATCCTCTCCATTGATATCCATCATCATCAGTTATATATAAAATACCTGCTCTTGATACAGTAGCTTTTGATGCAAATTTCAAATCTCTAATTTCAAAGAATAATCTCATATGTGGAAGTAAATCAATACGATCATTATTTGGTAATGTTAAAACTTTATTATCGTCCATAACAGAATTCATATTTTCGATCCAATGTGCATCTAAATCACCATCTAATATAATCCATTTTTGATTTTTATCTGGAGCACTTGACATTGTTTTCATAATATTTGATAAAATACCATATTTAAAGTCTCTTGTTTGAATATTAATATATTTACCATATAAATCGTTACTATCTATTGATTTAGGATTTAAATCTTTTGTTTCTGTTTTCATTCCTGCTAAATCAAATGCTTTTGCTAATGTTCTCCATGTTGATGTTTTTCCTGCACCTGCATTACCCATTATGAAAACACTATGTCTAATTTCAATTAATTCTTTTAATTGGACACATTTTAATATAAATCCATCTTCTTTTGAAAATTTGAAAACTGGTTTACCACTTGGATCATCAATTACAACACCTCTACTATTTACTTTTTGATTTACAACATCACATGCTTCTTCAATTTTCTTTTCGAAATTCATATCTCTTTTACGTTCGACTTCTACATTAGGGAATAAATCTCCAATTAAACCATCGAAAATTGGAATATCATCTTGTACAATTTTTGGATAGTTAAAATCTCTTAAAGCTCTTTTTAATAATTGCAATTCAGTCATATGTCTATCTGCTCTTTTAAAACCTCCAGCAACAACTAATACAGATTTAATAGCTCTTAACCCCCAATCATAATGCATTTGTTTACTTAATAAATCAGCACAAAGTGCATATAAGACAACAAATTTTTTAGCTAAAATCTTTGCATCTTTAAATCCTTCAGCCATAAGACAGTTTTCACTAATCATACCAAAATCAGGAACAACGACTGTAATAGGTCTAAAAAGTACTTTCAATCCTTCAGGTAATTCTGATCTTCCTAAATAACCAGGATTCATAGTAATAAATACACCAACACCAGGATCTAAATGACATTTTTTTTCTTCCATAATAAATTCTTCTTCATTTTTCTTTAAAGCATCAACAACACATTTAAATTGCATAGAACATACAGATAAGACTTCAGGAATCAATCTATTAAATTCATCAAAACATCCCCATGTTCCAGAAGCAGCTAATCCTCTGAAAATATCTCCCATACCTTTATAGTCCATTTGTTCAGAACAATTAAATACATAACATGCTTTTCCCATAGCAGATGCTAAATCTTTTGTTGTTTCTGTTTTACCTGTACCTGCAGGTCCTGCTGGTGAACAACCCATCTTTAAATGAAGAGCTTGAGTTGCTGTAACATAAATTCTATCTGTTAAAGGAGTAACAACTAATCTATCTCCATTTCCTAAATATTCATAACCATACCATATTTCTGCATCACAAACATTTAAATGACAATCATCTTTATCTTTATCCCAATATGCTTTTAATTGAGATTGCCATACGAAATCATCTACTCTTGATACTTTTTCTTCTATTAATTTTTCTATAACATCTCTACTATGTGTTTCTGATTTTATTAAAACCATAACTTTACTCATTGTTTCTTTATTTAATTCTGCCATAACTGCATCAATTAAACTTTCTAAACTTTTTAATTGATTTTCTAATACTTGTCTTACAGCATTTGCATTATTTTTTAATCCATTTATACCTAATTCAACATTTTGAACAAATCTCATTAAATCAGATAATAAACATGCTTGTGATGGTGTTTTTTGTATCCAATCTAATTGTTTCATACTGTTAATATCTGAATTACTTTTTTTTACTACAGCTTTTAATGTACTTTGCATATGTTTTAATATATCAACTAAATATACTTCAACTTTTCCCATTAATTGGAATCCAACATCATATGGAATTTCTTCTATACCTGTTCTTGTTACCATACTTTTTGCATATGGTCTTTGATTTGTATTTTTTTCATCTCCATCCATTGTAATTTTATCCATAGCAATTATAATTTTAGAAATATGTTTATTTATTGCGAATGGATTATTACCATTTGATAAAACATCTAATAAATCAACTGATGACATGAAATAGAAACGAGGAAAATCGACTCTTTTTGTGTCCATAAATGCATTTAAAGCTTTTTCACATTTGCTTAATCTATTTAAAATATCTTTTAACCAATTTAATAATGTTCTTTCTTGTTCTGTATTTTCATCAAATTTCATTACTGAAAAGTTTCTTATATTTTTTACTTGTACTCCTGTTTTTAAAATTTCTTTTACTTCTTCATTAATTTTCTGAAATTCTTCTGTTTCATTTGGTAATTCTTTTTTAATTTCATCAGAACCAATGAATAAACTTTCTAAGAAACTCCATGTTTTTTGTGTTTCACTTAATGCAACCCATACTTCATTAATTTCAGTTAAATCAGCTTTCCATTGATTAATTCTATCTTCATAAAATGCTTTATATTTATTTCTTATCATAGTTTGAATTTGTTGCATATTTTCTTCTAAAATTGCATATTGATCTTCATTAATTTCTAATAATTTAACACCAGGTACTCTATCATAATCTTTCATATCATATTCAAATTCTCCCCAATTTTTATCAATTTCATCTAATTTTTTTCCCATTTTATCTTCACTTGCAGCTTTATCTGTAATTTCTTGAATTTCTTCACTTTTTTCTTGAATTTTCATATCATAAAATCTTTGTAATTTTAAATTTTCATCTGGTACTAAATCAGGTGCATTTAAAACTTTTCTTACTTCTTCCCAATGTCTTTCTTTCATATAATCATTTTTTAAATATGTAATTAAAGGAACAATTTTTTTCCATAAATTAATTTCTTTTTGTAAACAATCCATTACTAATGTATATGATCCTAATTTTTTTCTCATTTGATTATTCTTTTTTGTTAATCCTTGTGAAATTTGTTCATCCATTGCTTGTCCATCAATTTCAGGCCATGGTGTAGCTTTGAATTTTTCAAATAAATCTTGAGTTTCTTTTATAAATGTCCACATTTCTGTTACTAAATTAAGTTCATTTTTTGAATTTTCTAATGATTTTATACATCCAGCTGTTTCTTCTGGATAACCTAAATCATTCATAATTGAATTATATCTATTTAATTGTTTTTCTAATTCTGCACATTCATCTTTTAATTTTTGTATATCTTCAAATGCTCTTTCTGGTCCCATATAATAATTTGTTGCAAATTCTTCTTTTTTGATATTTAATGCAAATTGATTAATTTTACTATAAAAATCTTTAATTTCATTTTTATAATTTTCAGTTTGATCTGATATAATAGGAGCGATTTCTGCAGCTGAATTTTTTCTTGTTTCTTGTAAATCTGCATGCATTTTAACTAATTTTTCTATTCTTTCTTTTGGTACTTCTTTTGTTAAAGCTTTTTTATGTTCTAAATCAGCATCATTATAATATTCTAATAATTGATTAATTGTTAAATCAAAATCATCACTAACTTTAGCAATTTCATTATTTGTATTTTTAATTGAAATTAAAGTATCAATATCATTTAAATCTTTTTCTTTAGTATCACTTCCATTTTGTAATCTATTCATTTCATTTTCTAATCTTTCAACATTATCTTTTAAGAAATGATCAGCCATATATTTACCAACAAATTCATTTGCAGCATTTTCTGTTCCATTAAATTCAACACTAATAGGACTTCCTCTAATATCAACTTTTTCTTTATCTCCAACTAATTTAACACTTATTCTATATTTATCAGCATCAGGAACAGTGAATTTAACATCATAAGTACCATTATTTAAATCTGTAATTTTTATATCTTCAACTGCTTTTGTCATATCACTTTCACTTACAACAGTAACTTCAAATTTATCTCTTCCACTTAATCTATTTTCATTTTCATCATTTCTAGCTCTAATCATAAAGCATGTTTCAACACCTGGAGTACATCCATCTAAACAAGCAGGTCCAAAGAATATAGATTTACTTGCATCTGTATCATAATAAATACTGAATCTCATTGGATTAGTTGATAATTCTTCATTATCAATTTTAATATAAACATCACAATCTTTTGTTCCTTGAAAACGTGTATTAGGATTAATAAATGATGGATCACTAAATAATGGAGTTAAAAATTTTAATTCTGTATCTGATATCCATTCAGCTGTTGTTTGAGCATATTTACTTCCTAATATGAAATATACTGTAATATTTCCTGCGGCTAATTTACTTCCGAATAAATGAATTTCTTCATTACCTGAAATTCTTCCCATATTTGGTTCTAAACTTTTAACTGAATATGAAGGACCAACAATTGCTGATACACATATACTATAAATATCATTATACCATTCATTATTAAATCCTCCAAAAATAATTAAATTTTTTGTATGTTGATAATATACCATTGAAGCATCTTCTCTTGGTGAAGGTAATAATTCTTCACTATTTAATTTAACTTCTTGTAAATCTTCATCTTCCATATCACAGAAAAGCATTTTATTTGTACATTCAGCTCTTTCTCTTAATTTTGTTTCATCAAAAGCTTTTGAACTTCCACCAAAAATGAAATATTTTACACCAGGACCACTTTCAACATCTAAAGCACAACAATTCCACATTGGATAAGTTTCATTACTAATATTACTGCTACTCCATTCATTAGTTTCTGTATTATATTTAACAGCTGTGAAAAATCCTTGCATTGTATTCCATCCTCCATAAATATATATATCTTTACCATAAACAAACATTGTATGACCAGTTCTTAATTCTGGATATGAAGGATTTTCTTTATAGAAAATTTCTTTCCATTTTGTAATTGCAGGATCAAAAACCCATAAATCTTTAAAAATACTATTTTCATATCCTCTTCCTCCATTTCCACCAAACATATATACTTTTCCATCTATACATACTGCTGTATGTGAACTTCTTGGATCTGGTAATGCATATTTTTGTTTTCTTTCTTCTCCTTCTTCTCCATTTTCTCCTCCTTCTTGATGTCCTTCTTCTTGTTCAGGTTGATTTTGAGCATCATCTTCATTTTTTAAATTATCTCCTTCTTTTTGAGCATCTTCAACATATGCTTCTACTTGATCTTTTAATTCTTCAAAATTTGCTTCTTCATCTTGAATATCATATTTTGTGAATTTTAAATCATTAAAATCAAAACGATAACAATCATTTAATTTTCCTTCTTCTCCCATTCCACCAAATAAGAACATAAATTCATCTTTTCCTCCATTTCTTACAGATGTAAATGTATGATTTGTTCTTGGAGTAGGAATATCTCCTTTTGGTGATAATTTTTGCCAACCATATGTATTTTTTTGATAAATATCTAATAACCACATATCATTGGCTGGACATACTTTTTTTAATGATTGATCTTCTAATCCATTTACTGTACCACCGAATAATATAAATTTTCCATTGAAGTTTGTCATTGTGTGTCCGCTACGCGGAAGTGGAGCATTGTTTTCATCACGATTTTTCCACTTTTGATACACTACTGGCTTACTATATTATTTTATGTTATTTATGTTATATAAATTATTCTTACACGTCAGCTAGTATAGAGTTCATTTTTTTTAATTAAAATTAAAAATAAAAAATTGGATTTATATATTATGAAATGGAATTTTATTTTTTTAAAGGAATTTTTTGTTTTAATGTGATTTATATGAAAATTTTAGGAAATTTTTT
>Ga0181612_169090_pt1 | contig 12968 bp, 13 predicted proteins | sample HoacroProtozoa21_FD_119630 | JGI IMG/M metagenome (GOLD analysis project Ga0181612, IMG submission 119630) | Hoatzin crop microbial communities from Cojedes, Venezuel. Combined Assembly of Gp0051906, Gp0051904, Gp0051908 | reverse complement strand
AGTCCTTCTGGATGGTGTTCTGTCTGTCACGTATGTCAGCCACACCACTCAGCTTGGTGTCATCTACAAACTTGCTGAGGGTGTACTTGAACCCACTGCCTATGTCATTGATGAATATATTAAACCGTACTGGTCCCAATAAGGACCCCTGAGGGACATGACTTGTTACTGGTCTCCTTCTGGACATTGAACCGTTGACCTTAGAGTGTGACCATCCAACCAATTCCTCATCGACCAGACAGTCCAACCATCAAATCCTTATCTTCCCAATTCAGAGAGAAGGATGTTGTAGGAGATCATGTCAAAGGCCTTACAGAATGCCAGGTAGACAAAATCTGTAACTCTTCCCTTGTCCACTGATGTAGTCACTCCATCATAGAAGGCCGCTAGATTTGTCAGGCAGGACTTGCCCTTGGTGAAGCCATGGCGGCTGTCTCGACTCACCTCCCTGTCCTCCAAGGGACTTAACATAGCTTCTAGGAGGATCTGTTCCATGATCTTCCCAGGCACAGACGTGAGGCTGACAGGTCTGTAGTTCCCAGGGTCCTCCTTCCCACCCTTTTTAAAAATCGGTGTAGTATTTCCCTTTTTCCAGTCACTGGGGACTTGACTGTCGTAACTTTTCAAATACGACAGAGGGTGTCTTGGCAACTGTATCAGCCAATTCCCTCAGGACTCTGGGATGCACCTGGTCAAGCCCCACAGACTTATGTACGTTCTAGTTCCTCAGGTGGTCACAAACCTGATCTTCTCTTACAGTGGAAGGAACGTTGCTCCCCCAATACCCATTTTGTAATCCATCCTTTTGAGAGGTGTGGGAAGAGAGGTTACCAGTGAAGACAGAGGCAAAAAAGCTGTTGAGTACCTCAGCCTTCTCCTCATCAGTTGTTAACAGTTTGCCATTCTTGCTCACCAAGGGGGTACACTTTCTTTGACCTTCCTTTTCTGTCTGACATACCTGTAGAAGCCCTTATTATTCTTCGCATCCCTTGCCAAGTTCAGCTCCAGCCACACCTTGGCCTTCCTGATGTCACTCCTACACAACCAGGCAGCATCCCTATACTCTTCCCAGGATACCTGTTCCTGCTCCCACTGCCTGTGCATTTCCTTCCTTCTCTTTAGTTTGAGCAGCAGGTCCTTACTCTGCTATGCCGGTCTCTTGCCTTCTTTTCTTCACTTCTTACACCTGGGGACTGAGAGCTCTTGAGCTCTATGGAAAGCATCCTTAAAGATCTGCCAGCTTTGTTCTGCTCCCTCGTCCCTGAGGGCAGTTTCCCAGGGTGTTCTATTGACTAACTCCTTGAAGAGCTGGAAGTTTGCTGGGAGGCAACCAGGTTGAATTCCTGGTTTCCACACAGCAGAGGACCCTGCTCTTCCATATCAGGACTCCCTAATGCAGTCAATGGGTTCCTCAGAGAGATCTCTGTCCAGCTGAAGGCGTTTTATTTTGTGTGATATTCCCTGGCACCCTAATGGGAGAGCCAAGCTCAAACTCCGACTCCAGATGAAGGCAAATCAAAGCGGATTGGAAACTCTCTACCACCAACAGCATCTAAATGCTGAAATACCACAACACGAATCAGAAAATGGGCCACCAACATGTTACATAAAAGACCCAGCTATCCTCTGAGACAGTATTTCTCTCTTTATTCTTTTAACACCTTAAAAATAACATTTTCAATAATATCTTTAAAACATGAAAACTGACTCTGGGAGAGTGTTTGCTCTTAGTAACCCAGCATGGACATAACATCCCACCTACTTCACAGGCAGTGAAGTCCCATCTTTCCTAAATCACAGAATGGTAGGCGTTGGAAGGGACCTCTGTGGGTCATCTAGTCCAACCCCTCTGCCAAAGCAGGGTCACCTACAGTAGGCTGCACAGGACCTTGTCCAGGCGGGTCTTGAATATCTCCAGAGAAGGAGACTGCACAACCTCCCTGGGCAGCCCGTTCCAGTGCTCCGTCACCTGATCTTCACTCTGATTTTGTGTCTGCTAGGAACTTCAGATACACTATTTTTCAGAACTCTGTTCCCACAGTCCTTGAACAAATTTCAGTGAATGTAACTACTTTATGGACTTATGTGCATTTAATGTTCCTTAAAATCAATCTTTAAATAGTATACATTCATGAAAAGGTGAAATTAATGCATTTTTTAATGAAGTGTTGCTGTAAGAGACATTTAGAAAATCTCAGCAGCCCGGGTAAATGTTTTCCTGGGCTTACAGGGGAATAAAGAAAATCTTTGTAAGGTTAAACATCACTGTTTCTTATACAAAGACACAGTTTCTGATAGAATGTCTATTTGAGAAGGTCATGAGTTTTATTGCAAGTGGACAGAGACTTGGATGACTAAAGATTTTTGGACAGTATTTCTAGAACTTAATGAGCTACATCAAGGGATAATGAAGAGTTGTGATATGAGTTCTCTGACTGAGTAGAACCTCATTAAGCAGTTAAATCATTTTGGTATCATAATGTGTTTTGAAACTGAGGATGAATATCTTTTACCAGAAGAGTGCAGGGCCCCCTTTTGTTGCCAATAATTTTTGAAATGCAATCTGCATGACCTGCTGTCCAGAAAGTGGCTGGCAGGTTATGACTTGCCTAGTTTCTACCACCTGAATCTAAACCAGTAGCGCACACTGTGAAATTGAAACTGGCATGGGACTACACTGTTCATTCCTTGTTCTTTAAAGAAGAAGGTAAGTGGAGGTCAGATAGTGCTAATTTTGCTCTCTGCTTCCTACCTATTTGTGCAGGCTGAGGCACAGAGGCTGAAGACACTCTGAGTGCTTGCATGGGGCAAGGAGGAGCCAACTTCCCCAGGTGCAGGACTAACCTTTCCTCCCAGACACAGATGACTTTGGATGGTTATGTAGAGTGTTGGATTGGTCTTCACGGTTCCGTAACGAAGGCTTGTGGTTCAGTCTTACCTGAGCTACTTGGTTTTAAACCTGTGATTTTCAAGGCAGTTTTACTTGTAAGAATTACCTTTTTAGTTTCATTTACTTTCAGTGATTCCACTCCTGATTTGTATTTCTGCTACTCATCGATTAGAAATTATTTCAGATTAAGTTACTCTGTAGGAGCTCCAGTAGTAAGCAGAAGTTGCAGTCCATGTTTGATAGGAATCATGTGGGACTAAAGAAATGGTTTTGCATTGAAAATAGTGCCGAAGAAGATGAGAAGTCTTCTGACTCTCAGAAGAATTGTCTGTCAAAGTTGTCAAGTGGTTAGATCTGATTTATTTCTCAGATTCTACCTCTCTGTGGATTAACAGAATTGTTCTCTATTCATATTATCCAACGGCATTTTGGGTTTAGTGAAAAACATTAATAATTTTTTCACTTGTGAGTATGTCCTAAATGAAACAAAGTCCATTTAGCTGTTACAAAGTGAACCCACTTCTCATCTTCCTCATCCATGTATATTTCCTCTCCTTTAATGTTTAGCCTCTCTCTGAGTCCACAGGCCCAAAATGCTTCATTTATATTTTGGAGGACTCAGTTCTCAGAAACTTTTGGGAGAAGTGGGATAGGAAGATCATAGTAATCAAAATGAAGCCTTACCACTACAGACATATCTTAATGTTGTATCTTATATTATCCAACGATAATGATGTCTGTAAAAATTTACTGCAGGACTATCAACTTTCCTCTCACTATCTAGCTCTGACAGAGACCTGAGGGCACTAACAGGCTTTAAAAGCCCTGCCCAGCCTCACATGGGACCCCCACCCATGCCCCATCCCCGGCCCCAGACCTTGCCTGAGCTACGCTGCAGATGTGCTGACCTCCAGTTCCCTCTCCTGCTCGTGGATGGACCTGGGACCTGCTTCACCACCTTGCCACGTCTGGGACCCTGCAATCAGCCCCCATTCATTAATCACTGGTCATTATATAGGCCTTTCTTCTGAGGTTCTGCTCACAGCAGAAACCTGTGCACAAACTGCCAGCTCTCTGAGGCAGCAGTCTTTAAGCTGTACAGTTCTGTAATATGTAACATTATATACAATATGTACAATTTGTGTAATGTGTCCCTTGTCTATATGGTTCTCCTAACAAGGGTTACATGCACAGCCTCTGCCAGAATGGAAATGAGGCTATTGATTTTCTTGTTTAAACTGCTCTTGAGCGAATTGCTAGTTTATGAGGGGTTTTTGATGCATCTAGTTGTAAAAGCCACACAGAGAAAAGTTTTCATTTGTCCAGACACCTTCACTGCATTTGAAGATGGGGCTCCTACGTTATGGAAATGTAGGAAATTGAAGGACTTTTCTCAGGAGCTGCAATGCGCAGTTGCTGTTTTACCCACTGCTTTGTTTGCTTGCATGCTCATGTACATGCAGCCAGACCTATCAGCTATGAAAAAAATAGTCTTATTTTATCATTTGCCATCTATCACCTATCTTTATTCTTTGTGTTCCGACTACTCTAAATAATACAGGGAGTAACAGTAAACTTTTTTGTAGGGATTTTTTCCTTGATAGAAATAGAAGTAAATTCTTTGCTTCATGGTACTAGGGTTTGTTTGCCACTTGTAGTAGCATTGTACCTATGAGCCACATGAAAGAAAAGGACATGTTTCTGCCAAGAATACAGAAAAAACCCCTAACCTATGCCACTTTTTATCGATACATGTATTAATAATGTTTTAGTGGAGACATTGGATTTTCCATCAATTTCATTATAAATTGCAACCTCTTAATTTATTGCTGACTAGGAAATATTCCACGTAGAAAAGTAATGTATCTTAGGTTGCTCTGTAATAGAAAGTTCCCAGCCATCTCAAGCCATCACTATAATCTGACAGCCAAACAGCTCTATGATGAGCAAAATCTGCTCCATGATGAAGCTTGGTAAATCTTGGGAAATGTTTACATGACAAATTGCAGCATGCCAACACTCAGAAAATGCAGCCTGTAGAGTGTCCTTGGATACCCATTGTAATGCTTTCCCCAGAGATATTGAAAGGAGATTGAATAGCTGTTTGGTTGCACCTTCTTATATTGCATTAGTCCCTTGCTTCAGGACACCAGTGGGGACAGGAAGAATTTACCCTTTAAGGAATAAGTCCATCTGTGTGTAAAAAGAAACACTGATTCAGAGGAAGGGACTGTTCTAATTTTAACACTGCAAAACTAAATGATGTTGCTAGAAATATTTTGTTAAATAAATCGCATGATGAACTGAATAATACACCTCAGAGGAAAACGATAACCTTAGAAATAGTGCTGTTTCCCATTTTGGTGTAGCATTGTAATAGTTTTACTTAATAGAAGCTTTTAATCATTAATACGTGCATTAGGTAAAACTCACATTTGCGAAAGTTCCTGTTAGAAATTGAAAACAAAATGGAAATTTCTGCATAAGGCTTTTTTCCCTCTCCTTTTAACATCAATTCAGTCTAATTTATTGGGTAGAGATAGAAGATAATCTTACCTGCCTGGTCTTGCAGGCACACAACCAGTAGTCAATGGGAATAATATAAAAGCTTCAGCAGCACTTCTCTTGAAATAGCAGCTACTTTGCTCTGCTTCTTTTTTTGTCAAACTGATAAAGCAAATAATTGCTTTTGCCAATTTGCTGTACAGACATTAAGTATAAGGGTATAGTTTTGCGTAAGTTTTTTTAATGTGTGATTAAAAAAATAATGATATTAATTAAGAGACAGATTCCCCCCAGCACAGTAAGCAAGCTTCAGTGCTACAAATCACACAGGAGTATGTGAAGGGATATAAACCTACCATTTCCCCTGCTTTCGTTATCCCATGAAAGCAGAAAACCCACTTGTAACAAGAAGGAATTGCTGTCCTGTAGCTTGGGGTGAAGGGGCTGGGAGGAGGATATTGCCCTGGTTTTGACTGGGGTAGAGTTAATTTTATTCTTAGTAGTTGGTATAGTTCCATGCTTTGGATTCAGTATGAGAATAATGTTGATAATACACTGATGTTTTAGTTGTTGCCAAGTAGAGCTTACATTAAGTCAAGGACTTTTCAGCTTCTCATGCCCTACCAGAGAAAAGGCTGAAGGTGCACAAGGAGTTGGGAGGGGACAGAGTCAGGACAGCTGACCCAAACAAGCCAAAGGGACATTTCATACCATATGATGTCACGCTTAGCATATCAACTGGGAGGAGATGTCTGGGGTACGGCGATCGCTGCTTGGGGACAGAGTGGGCATCAGTGAGTGGGTAGTGAGTAATTGCACTGTGCATCACTTGTTTGTACATTTTTTCATCATTCTTGTTATTATTTTTTCTCTTTTTTTTTCTATCCTATTAAATTGTCTTTATCTCAATCCACAAGTTCTAACTTTTTTTTACCGATATCTGCTCATATTCCAGTAATTAAGCTGCTGTGGCTGTTGAGTGAAGCTCCTTCATTTCTGTTCCCCAGTGAGTTTCCAACACCCATTTAATTCTTTAAAACTAGGTGCAGAAAAGCTGTTAGTCTTCAAGATTTACTTTAGCAATACCTTGCAATGGAGCATAGTTTTCACATACACACATGCGTAAGGACACAATATACCTTGGCTAAGATACTACGTATAAAAAAAAAGAAAACTTGTCAGAATCAATATGATGCTTAACAGTGAAAGATGTTAAGTTATTGCAAGTATATATATACATATATTTTAAAGCTGCAAAAAAACAAATTACAAGAGGGAAAAGCAGAATGTTGTACAGCACTTGCTTGTCATTTCTTATGCAAACAATCCTTCTTGTTTCAGATCAGTATTTGCTCATGCTCATTTGCTCATGGTGTAAAGGAAAACATATGCTGTTTGCCCATTAATTGGTATTTTCAGACCAAAAGTTTTTGCCTGTTGACCACATCCCTACCCTTCCACTTCACCATCCCACATGACATCTAGGTACCATTCATACCTATGAGAATTTCAGTGTTAAAAAGCTAGTGAAAAAGAAAAGAACAGATGTACTTCCACAGAGAAAATGGCTTTACTTGCACTTGGAACTGAGGAACAACTGAAACTGTGCAATTGAGGAATCTTGCAAAGATGATGCCTGTAGAAAAATTCATATACCTCTAAAGGAACTTCAGACGTATTTGAAATAGCAGGTCTCAGAGAATTTTGTGGGAAAAGAGCCTTTCCCAAGCTGTTAGGACTCACCTCAAAGTGTTCTTTTTTTACCCCCTGTGAGGGAGACATTGCTGTGAAAATGGCTGTGTGTTGCACTCTAAGATAATACAGATGAAGCAGAGAACTGCAGAGGTCTGCTAAATAAATTTTCACACCTGCTTGCGTACCCTGCCAGTATGGATGACAATCCCCTTGCTAGCGGGCTCTTGAAGAGGACTTTTGTTTAAATTTTCCCTTCTGTTGGATAGAAATCTGCGTTTCTGTGAAGAGGAAATTATTGATTAAATTCGTGATCATGACCCTTTTGGCTGATGTCAAACGTGGCAGAAAAGTTAGGCTAGAATGTAACATTAAATTTCTAATTACTCAGACAACCTAATACTTGGGGTAAACACCAGTATGAATTCTAACTACTGCATTGCTGTGCCTCACAGTGTGGCAGACATAACTTTCATAAAATTTAATTTGTAACATTTTATGCTCTGCTTCTTCCAATTTCTTCTCTCCTTTTCCCACAATTAGTAAGAATACATGAGTTTTTTTGGAAAGGAATACATGATTTTCTTATGCTTTAAAAGTGCCTGCTGTCTTATCTGGGTAAGCTGATGTGCTGTGGCATTTTTGAGCAGTCTGGAAAAAGTAAGAGAGAAAACAGGTCAATAGAAACCATCATACATTATGAAAAATTAATCATTATTTTTTTAGTCTCCTTGCTTGTGTTTTATATCAGACCTTGTATGACCCAATGAACCCACGAAAATCTCAGTGTGTAAGAACCTGTGTATGGTCTTTGATACTTTTCCATATTTGATGATAATATGTATGAAATAGCTGCAGAACTATAAACTGAGAAGTGATCATTAGATCCATGGATCCATTATTAGGGGTTTCTATTACTAGAGCTGGTTTATATGTGAGGACTAAGGAAAATTAGTAGGATAAACAGCTGTACTGCAGTGCACTAGCTGTGCTAGCTTTTTCTAGTTTGCTCAAAGCTTCTATTTTCATTGGAAAATACAGGTGCTCCTTAACTGTATAATGGCTGTCATGCTGTTTGGCTATGCTCAGGTATTTCCGAGAACATGCAGTTGCTCTAGTAACAGATGTCCTGGCCAAGTCTGTGCACTGTTGATACGAGTGATTTCTCTTTGGCCCCAGTGACCTAAGGGAGAAGCTGAGGAATTAGAGACAGTCGACATGCATGGGACTGACTGTCCCAACCTCTTTTGCTGCCTTTTCCACCACTGGGAGCCTCAGCCATGCACTTGCCTACATGCTGCAAGCTTCCAGAGCAGCAAGAAGAATGAAGATGCATTACCTGGGATGAAGGCAGTAGAAAGCAGCTCAGGAGGTTTAAGGTGCTGGTAAGCGGGCCAGGTGGGGACTAACACATGCTCAAAAGAAGTGATGATGACGATGATGATGATGATGAAGTACACAAACCTGAATAAATCAAGGCAGAATAGACAGAATGAGGTGAAGTTGTAAGTCAAAACATACCTAACACAGTTACTGCTGCAGGCTGGCACTTGCGGAGCGCTGCTTTTGTGACTGCAGGCTGCTTAGCTGAAACACTGCTAACCTTTCTGAGGCCTTAAAAAATCAGTTACTTATATTAAACTTATATAAAGTTCCCCAGAAATGTCCTGTTCCCCTGGGCAGCAAGGAGTCTCTAAATTACTTCTCAAAGCTGTGCCAAGAAATGCTTTTAAATTTTGGAAAGTACACCAGATATTTCTTCAAACCTTTTCTGCCTTCTTAACTCCTGCTGCACCACCTTAGCTACAGAAAAAAGACTGCAGTTTTAAAAATTTTATACTGACACATGCAGGAAAGATTTTTTAATAATATCGATTACTATGAACTGATACAGGGCTTCAGTCAAAGACTGTGTTTTTTTTTTTAATTGCTAGTTCTTATTAAGATAAAAAGCTCTTTAAACCTCCTTCCTAAATTATCCAACTACCACATGCTGAGAGAAACAGCATTTATCCAAACTTTTTTCTCAGGAAAGAAAAAAGCAAGTCAAAGTACAATAAACAGCAAAAAAAATTGTTCAGGGTCACAGATTCATTTTTTGTCTCATAATTCCCCATATTCTGGATATTGTACTTGTGTTTTCTGGATGTAATGTGTTGCCAGTACATGTACACAAAAATTTTAAAATATGTATAGAAAGTACTGGATTGTTGTGTGAAACAGAATCTCTCTAATCATTAATTAGCACTGTTAAAGTTAGAAAGTGCTAAAGCTTCTGTCAAAATCAGAATTATTGTTGCCAGCTCTTGTGGTTTTAATGCAGTAAATATATTTTCTTGAAGGCCTGCCATAAGTTCAGTTATTACACTAGAATTTCAACTTCCATTTAAAAATTGCAAGTTTACGTTCTAGTGGTTAAGCAAAGAAGCTTGAAAACGTAAATTAAATACAACAATACAACTTGGTATGAAATGATAGCGTCCCATGATCTTTAATACATTCTCTTTATTTCTGAATATCAGAGAGCCAAACTTTCTCAACTGGAGAAGGAAAGCTTTTGTTTGGCAATAAAGGACTTCAGAGTGTCCTTTTCGTGCCAAATTTGATTTCTTGCTGATTGGTCTTTTTGCTGTCATAGTCATTGTTATCTCTTACTTTTAGCTCACAGTTAACTACAGGTAAGTCTGATACTGGTTGTATTTCTCAGGTACAGCACTCATTTCCCCTGTGAACTAGCCAGAGCATGTGTCAGACTAATAATTTTATTGGCTGGCAAGCATGGTTTGTAATGTGAATACACGGGAGGTATGTGTCTCCCTTTTCTTTTTTCCACTGCAACTCAGTAATGATTTCCTTTTAAACAGTGGCAAAATTAACTCTTTGTATTCATCACATTATTTCTTCTATTTAATAAATGCAAATAGAAAAAGGAATTAGACGGGAGAACGTGAAACAATTTGGGAAGACTAGTAGGGAAATGGCATCTTTTTTTTCCCTAGCGCTGTCTACGTTGCTTCAGAGCTGTTGTGAAACTGGAGTCCCCCAGAGCATTCTGCATAACTGTTATGATAAACTGATTCCTTGACATTTTCTATGAATTTATGAATTCAATCAATATTCCCAGACCAAACAGAAGCAAACTCTCATGTTATTTATACTGCTGAAAATAAGGGTCAGCTTTGTCTGACTTCATTTACCTTGAGTAGTACTTTGCAAATGAGATGCCCCATCAAGCTGCAGTGTTTGTAGAGCAGGACTCTGCTCAGACTAAGGCTGTCTTAATCCTCCTCTACATTCAAAACTATTCTGTGGAAAACACAACGTGCTTTGTCTTAGAGAGGTGCTGCCCACCTATTCAAGCCCTGATTCAGCAACCCAGTTAATTTGGGTGCGAGGGTCTTAATATAGTGTTTGCAGAAGTCAAAGAGCTTCCCCTGTTTCTGTTCAGCTACTCAAATTTGGATGACTAGACCCTTCACTGTTCCTCAAGAGCCTGTGTCACCAGTTGTATGTCTGATATTTTCCTGGTTAGCAGGAACCATCTATATACCTTATACTAGCAGGAGCCATCATATATGATTTTCAAATTTGTGGAGGCTGAAGTACTGAGATGTTATTTCACTCAGAACCGTTTCTTTTTGGAAAGACTAAAGTAATTGTTTTTCATTGAAATCAATTTAGTGCTGAAAAGCCCAAACAAAGATTTCCCAAGACACTTAAGTAGAATAGGTATGCCATGATAACCGTGATTTAAATATATTTGTCTGTAAATGTTGGAGTACAGTACACCAATATATCAATACAGTAGCAATAAAGTAAAAATCCTGAGCAGAGTTATGGCTTCATATTTCATATGTTTTCACATAGTGCAGTGCTATTATTTTGTTAGTGATTATTTTTATTAGCATGCTCTGCTCATGGTCAGGAAAATTAATACGCAGGTATAAACAGAAAGACACTTGTTTCCTAAAGACTTTACAGTGTGTCAGCTCTGTTCATTCAGCATCCTTGGCCGCGAAAGTTGAGATCTCTGAGACACCCCTGCCACATTGCTCCAGTGGGAGGGTGATCTCCTCTCAGAATGGTGGTGGAAAAGTCCTGTTTTGATAACTATGTGTGCACTGTTATATACAATGTTGCTTAAAGGTAGCTGGGTCTCATTTCTGTTCGCCTCTGAACATCGTTGATGTATGCAGGTAGGCATCTGCTTAGGTGGGCTGCTTGCAGGAAACCATCAGCTCACGTGTTGACATGGTTGTGATCTGGGAAGCGGGAAGCTGTGACGTCTCAGTGGGTGATGACCAGCAATAATGGAGTCCCTCTTTAATGGTGGTGGGCTTCTCATTAGCAGATACTACAGTGACTTTGAAGAGTCTTGGCTGAACTGTTACAGTACTGCAAGAAAGAAATTTTATGCACTCCAAAGGCCAGATATTTAGGTGTCTAGGTGGAGATTTAAATATATATTTAGCTAGGTAGCTTGAATAGTTTATCTTTAGATTTTCTGGAAATGGAAAGAACCAGAAGTACCTATAGACTGGACAAGTGTGAACTTTTGTGCCTGACTTTTGTGCCTGACAGTGTGCATGGAAAGATAGACTTCAAACATTTTTATTTGCTTTTATTGGCTCCAAAATACTGAAAAAACTGTTTTCTATCTTTTAAAATTATTAATTGACATCCATATTAGATAAAAGGTTCTTTTATTCAGCATTGGAAGATAAAGTCATTTCTTCCTTCAGACTCTGTGATCCTAACCACTCAATTTTTTTGTGCCTCTGTTAGCACATCTTCAGAAGTTGATGCAATGCAGAGAGAAAAATGGTTATGATGATAGAATTGATAGGAGCTGGGAACCTTTTCACCATTTATCAGAGACTCCATACATGTAGATGGTCTCCAAAATGTATGTGTTCCACTCAGCTTGATCAGGGTATAAATCAGGGAGGAGAATTCTGCCCACTGAATATTTTAAAAAGACAGATAGAGATGCAGATGGGTTCAGTAAAACAGGAGAGTGTGAATCTAAATGTGAAATGAAATATAGATGAAAATGCCTTGCCTCAGACAATTTTAATATTAACGTCAACATCTCTTGGATGAAAAAGACCAATATTTCGTGATTGTGACATTTTACACAGTTACAAAACAAGCAGATTTCTTAGGGATATTTCTGAACTAGATGGAGAAAAGTGCTTTTTTTTAAGTAGTGGTACGACTTTAGACTCAGTTCCGCCCGATATATTTAGTTCTATTACCTGTCTACATTTCACAGTTTAAAAGTAAAGAAGAAGGAACAACTTTCAATGGGTTTAAATGTAGATGTCTGTTATTCAGAACTCTGATTCTACAATAACTTGAGTAGACTTACCTGTTTTCATTGCTTACATAAAACTTCTTCAGAATCAGACATTCTATACAGATGGAGATTATGAATTATCTCTTTGTCCTAAATAGCAAACCCATGATTTCTAATGGAATTGGATAGCATTAATAATACATAACTTTTCCACCATCTGCTGAAGAAGTCTTTTGGGAAACTTTTTAACAGAAAACAAGTTTTGATTTGCAAAACCTGACTCAAACTCAGATGTTCTGGTTTCAGAGTGTTTGGTCTTAAAAGGAACAGTAGATGGCTTCAGAGAACACTCCCACCAGTGATCGCTGGTTGCAGATAAAGGTGAAAGATGCAGCCACAGACCATACAGAACAGCCCCAAAGAGCTCATGCAGGAAAGTGAGATGTTCTTTTTTGCATATGCTGATAGCAAAAAAAAAAAAAAAAAATTAAATTTTGAAAAAGATTAAAAAAAAAATTTAAAATTCATTACTCAAGTTTAAGCAGTTAAAAACCACAGTAAAAACCCCTTTTAAATGAAATT
>Ga0181612_165853_pt1 | contig 12968 bp, 8 predicted proteins | sample HoacroProtozoa21_FD_119630 | JGI IMG/M metagenome (GOLD analysis project Ga0181612, IMG submission 119630) | Hoatzin crop microbial communities from Cojedes, Venezuel. Combined Assembly of Gp0051906, Gp0051904, Gp0051908 | reverse complement strand
GCTCCGTCACCCTCAGAGGGAAGAAGTTCTTCCTCATCTTCAGACGGAACTTCCTGTGCCTCAGTTTGTGCCCATTGCCCCTTGTCCTGTCACTGGGCACCACTGAAAAGAGCCTGGCCCCATCCTCCTGACACCCACCCTTCAGATATTTATAAGCATTTATTAGGTCCCCTCGCAGCCTTCTCGTCTTCAGGCTGAACAAGCCCAGTTCCCTCAGCCTCTCCTCATAGGGGAGATGTTCAAGTCCCCTCATCATCCTTGTAGCCCTTGATGCCTTTCTTTGGAAAGGTTTCCTAAGATGTCTCTGAGGCTTAGAAATATTATTCTCCTTCCCAAGCCGAAGATGTCCATGTCCGTCCAATTGATTCCCATTTGATCCTCCATTAGTACTGTCTTGTAATCTAAATACCTCTTCTGCCCCAACGTATTTAATATAAATACTTCTTTTTTCACCCGGATCTATTTTGCTTTGCTTACAAAGAGCATCTATCAAGCTTGATTGACCAAGTGATCCATATGCTCTTCTCACAAAATACGTCCTCCCCTTTCCCTGGTCATCAAAATTATAGTCTGATCTCCCTGAGACTGTGTGCAGCACGCCAGGGACCAGTTTGTAACTCCCAATGCTTAATCCCTCCTTGGTTTTACTTAGGAAGAAAAACATTCATGGCTCAAAATGCAGCAGTGGACCCAATATTTCTGTTATCTCCCTTCTATCCCTGACTGCACATACCTCTCTCCATGACGCATAGCTGCTGCAAGGCCATGAGGCATCCATATGATGGGAACATTTTCTGACGTTCCTTTCCTAATGCGTTTGAACCCTAACTATTTGACAGGTCAGGCAGACCTAACAGGTTTTGCTACCAGCTGGTGAGCAGAACAGAATAGCTCATCCGCCTCTACCAGCTGGTGAGCAGAACAGAATAGCTCATCCGCCTTTAAGCAGGACCCGAAGGACTAGAAGGCCTTCACGGCCTCCAGCCCTGTGAAGTGCACAATTCGGTGGGCGGCTCAGGGACACAATCACCAGTAATCCTGGAGCCCTCCCTCTAATCCACACTCACCCGGACAGGGCATGTAACCTGCCTGTGACTCATCTCATTCTCGGGCAAACTGCCACAAAGGAAGAACATTCAAAATGGCCCACGATGACTCTCCGCTTCTTCTTTGCTCCAAATAAAACACAAGAAGGAGCAGCAGCTGCAGGGCCTGTTTCAAAACACAGAGCCACAATGAAACGGTGACACAGCAATTCACAGAAGCCCAAATCAGAGCAAGGCTCTGACATAAGCAGCCTCTTTTACAACCCAACCTACAGAGGCTGGGAGGTCGCCTGGCTGGGGACTTGGTCTGTTCCTGAGTGACAAGTCAATGCAGAAAAGATGGCATCACAGTCAGAAACAGTTGTGCACAGCAGCCAGGCAACTCCAGCAACTTGTCTCTTCCCCCTTCTGCCTTTTAGCAAAGCAGTGGTGTATCCCAGGGCTCATTGCTGGTTCAGACACAGGGAAGTCCTCAGTCTTGCAGATGAAACGTAAACTCCATGGAGGAATCACAGAATCACAGAATCACAGAATAGTAGGGGTTGGAAGGGACCTCTGTGGGTCATGTAGTCCAACCCTCCTGCCAAAGCAGGGTCACCTACAGCAGGCTGCACAGGACCTTGTCCAGGTGGGTCTTGAATATCTCCAGAGAAGGAGACTCCACAACCTCCCTGAGCAGCCTGTTCCAGTGCTCCGTCACCCTCAGAGGGAAGCATGCTTCTGGAAAGCATCATTATTCATTTATGTTTTGCCTTCCTGGAACAGGAATGGATATAAGCCTGAGTTTCTATAACTTAGAAGAATAAACTATTGTCACACAAACTATGAAAAAGCAGAAAAAAGGGAAAAGATGCTGTTGCTTCTGGCCATTTAGTCACTGAATCTGCACTTGGTTGCAACCGCTTTGCATCTGAGGAGGATCAGCATCCTCTCCGGTCCTTTATTTCAGTGCCCTCACACTGCCCTATCCATGTGACATCTTTGCTCTTTGTTCCATTTCTGCCATTATCTTCTTAGTTCATCTCTGCCTCCTCTAGTGCCATTCGACGTATATACTCTCATTTTAAAGACAGAAAACATGAACCAGTGGTCAGAGCACGTGTCAGATTTTCCAGGTGGCTTTCTTCTGCTCCTGTCACTATGCTGTTGTGTCTCCCTCTGCTATGTTTTATGCTTATCACTGCTCAGGGTATTGTTAAACTGAAACACAACACTTGTTTACAGGGCACTATACAGGAAAATTAGATACAGATTAACCAGAGCAATGCTTGTTTACAGGGAGACATGCAGGAAAATTAGGTACAGATTGGACAAAGCCACAGAAATCCACTTCTGGAGGTAGAAGTGCAGATGCTGCAATTCCCAATGGCTCCTAGCTTGTTGCCAGAAATAACCCTCCTGCCCACGGAAAGTGTGATGTGAAGACTGCCTAACCCCTCTGAACACAGATCAGATGGGTTGTCTCACCCTCAGGAATATGTCATCCTTCCCAGAGCATCTGATTCAGGGAGAACAAAATCAATAGTTTCCAGATCTGACCCTAAACTAGAGGGTGAAGATGCCCTCAGGCTGTGGGGACACACCTAGAGAGGAGGAGGAGCCTCCTTTAAGAGATGGGTGCATGGATAGGTGTTGGGCTTCCAAAAGACAAGAGGAATTAAAGATGAATATTAATCAGGGCTCATAGCTGAATCAAGCTACCACTGGACTGGAGTTGGTGGGTCAAGCTTACTATCTTCTCCCTCGGCGATGTGAGCTTACTGTGAGGACTTCTGCTGTTCTTCATAGAAGTCATACACTAATGCATGCCAGGTTTCTTTCAGAGTGGAGTACAGCAGAAGCCTCCTTGCTTACTTTGCTCTGGGTCAGAGGAACCTTGAAGAAAAGAGACACCCTGCCCTCTGGGAAACAACGGAGCATGGTGGGGTGCAGGAAAATGGATGTTTCTGGAGCACAGGATGAGCATGAGGGACCCAGCGAGGGAGGACAGAGCTTGAAGTGCTGAGCCCATTGAGAAATGTAGGGAACACAGGTTCAACAGTGATTACAGAAAGAAAGATTTTTAGTATAGTAGCCAAAACAGACTGCAAATTTTGTCAAAACCCGGGACATCACTGAGTTGCTGAAGTTCAGAGCAGCCCTGTAAGAATGCCCCTGTCCTGCCACTACACAATGCAGGAGGAAGTCCATTTACAAACTCTCACTTTGCTACATTTAATTCTAGACTTCCTCCATGGCAAGTTTGTTTCTTCAGCTGTTACTTAAAAAAAAACTGGTTTTCAATTTTAAAAAATTTTTGTCTTTCGGGCTGCTTACTGCAAGGTGGTGCAGGATGCAAAGATCTGGTGAACCTGCAATGCCTTCACTCCTGAGCAACTTTGGACTGAATTTAGAAGTGCACTCAAATCTTTTGGCAGGCAGATGAGGAGCAGCAAAGAGCTGAGGGAGCTATGATCTTTAGTTGTCAGAGCTGCCTGCAATGAACATTTCTCTGTGACCTAAATTGCTTTTGACTCCTGTGTGGACTTTCTCATTCAGCGATAAAGTCTGAAAGATCAGAGCACCACCTGAGCACCAGTGACATGCTAAGACAGCACAATTAGAGCTTTCTAGCTTACGGGTATGCCTTAGCAAGCATCACACCTACTCCTGCACACACTCCAGTTGGAGTTAGGAGATATGCACGTGTGGCCAGGACTGCCTCAAAGCAAGGCACTGCTCAAACTGCTGGCTTGCCCCTGCTCACCAGGCACCGCATTCAAAATCCGTGTGGGCCAAGTAAATTAGGATGAATAATGTCACATCTGCTCTAGTGTTGAATTAGTGTGTCCATGCAGTAAGTTAATGTTTAGAGGGTTAGCTAATCCTCTGGTTTTTTCGGTTGTTGGGGTTTTTTTGGTATTGGTTAGTTTTGCTTAATTACTTTGTACTTTTATTGATTGTGGGCAAAAGCAAAGCAAGTGGAAGTTTGAATTCTTTTTATATATCTATCTATATTGTTTTTTAAACAGGCAATTTTGTTTTCAGCTCTTGCATAACCAACACGGATAAAATAATGTTTCTGCAGCATTTTCACTTATTTCTAATGAATTTCATCTCACAGATTTTTATACAGCAAAGCAGAGCCACAGAAAATGCAACATTTCATCCTTCTACAAATTGGGAGGAAAAAAATTACCAAGCTAACAGATTTGCTGAAGGTCTAGCTTTTCTAACACATAAATGACCAACACAGTAAAAGGACATTGCACAAAGTTTCACCAAGTTTCGACAGAAGGACACATTTTCCTCTGGCATAACTCAGGCAAAGTTAAGGGAAGAGTCTGGCTTGGAGACTCTGAGTGGATTTCTACAATTTATGGTTTACAAATCCACCCTAATCCTTGTCCTTCCTATCTGTTATGGGCTACTCACAGGCAATAAGTATCTGTCACATTGCCAAAGAACAGTTGTTTATCTAGTTTTAAGTGAGTTTGGGAGTCCATTTGTTTGTTTCTACAGGAGGTATGATGGATGCAATTACAGGTGCAATAATATGCATGGTTACAGTATAACTGCTCTGTGGACCAGACAATAGCAAAACCATCCATCTTCCATGTGTGCAACCACTGCGGCTCTTACTCTCAAGTGAATGAGATCTCTCAAAAAATGTGCAGAAATTTATCTTTACAAAAGTTTGGGGTCAAAACAGATTAAATCATACCCCAGAGTGACTGTGGTATTAGCGTGGCAGGAAGGAAGACTCAATTTCTACTTAACTGTGGGGCGATTTATGTCTGGGGAACTCCCTCAACTCCCCCTTTCTCCGTTCAGGCATGAACATTTGGTATTATTATCAGTACCGCGTCTCTGTTTGGGTGGAGAAAGCTGCTGTCCTCCATCATGAAGAGACTCAGTATTTAAGAAATCAGAGCTGGTGCTTCTGAATCAAGCAACAAATTGATTTTTATCATATTTCTGCACACTTGCTATACACACAACAGATTAATTTCCCCCCTGCATGTCCCTCCCCTGTAAGATGTGCGATGTGCTCTGCTGGGCACTCTTTCACTAGAAGTGTGCAAATCTTGATTTGTCTTGTCTTCACTGACATATTCTCTCTCCCAGCACTTTTAGGGCCTGCAACCTTTTCTTCTGTCTAGACTCTGTCGTTTGATTTATTCCCCAATTTGATTTCATCTCTGATTTAATAGCTCTCTCACTTGCACCTGCCCTTTCATTTTGTTATTTTTTTCTCACCTCTTTACTATTTGACCTTTCCTAGACCTTATTTAAAAGACGTATATCGCTCTTTCTATTGCTATATTGTTCTTTCTGGCCTTTTTCCCCAACCCTTCTTTGACCTCATAGTTCACTAAAAGAAGGGAGGGCAAGGAAAGTGAGGCTAAGGCAAAGCCGACACCGATTTCCATGAGACTTGATTTTACCCCACTGCAGTCTTGAAAAATAACTGAAACTTGTTTAGGCCTGCAAAATTTGGGAAACTGTCAGGTGCCACAAAATCCTGGGATCATACCCCAGGAGTATTACAGTGTGCATATTTCTAAGCACCTTTGTATTCTTTTAATATTATCTGATCAACTTTTAAGGTTCTTCTGAGTTGCATTATAGTATGTATATGTGTATACTGTACCATGTATTAGATTGAGTGAAAACTGAAAACATAAGACTTAATGTAGAAACTAAGGATGTACCTCAGGATTTGGCCCACTGTTGAAAAAGAAAAGATTTTTGCAATCAAAAAATAACCTTCAACCTGAAGAGGTTCCACCACACTTCGGAAATTCCTGTTCTCGGTGTTAGCCCCGCTAACACAGCAGAGCAACATGAATGGAGCAGCCTGCCATAGACAAGAACAGCATTGTACACAGGCAGAACTGGGAAAAAAGTTCTATTACTATAATAGATTTGTGTAGTAACAGCCAAAGATGAAAAATTTCATCAGCTGGTCAGGGTTAAATTGGTAAATCATGCAATCAGCTATGGGTTAAATATTAACAGAAGATACTCTCAGAAAAAAAAAAGGACATAGTTGATTACATTCTTTCAAATGACTCCCAGATGTTAAAACGTGCTTTCCAATGAAAATAATTATATAATGTACAAACATGGACACAATGTTAAAGGAATTTATATGTTAGATGTTAAAGGTAGTGAAAATTACTGAGTTAGCAATCCAGGCCCATGGCCATTTTGTCTCTCTGAAGACAAACAAGAAAACTTCATGTGTTCTGAGAGCAGCTGAGGTGAAAAATTCTGAATTTAACAGACTCCATACTTAATGCATTAACTACAATCTGTTCACTGTAGTCTAAAATGCAGTCATTTTTGCACTTTTTGTGACATTGATTTATAAGAAGTGTTTCCTTTTTCCATGACTTGCAATGTATGCCTTGGAACTGAGGAGCAGGCTCTCAAAGCCTATTAACTCTGTAATTGCAAATGTCAGTGACAATGAGGCACGTTTATTACATACATTCTACCTTCATATTTCTGTAGAGCAGCTTGTCCACATTTAATACACCCTTCTCATTTATTACTTTTTTATTTTTCTTCAAAGAATTGACAGACCTAGGTGCCCAAAGACATTCAGGTTTCCAGTTCACCCTTCAAGTTCCAGATACTGCTTATAAACTATTAGACTAAAAATAATATTTGGTTAATTTTCATTTAACTTTTATAATTTTGATTTCCTGGGATGCTACTCCTGGTTTCAATACTTGCTTCTTCGCTCTTCCCATTGTTTTCCAAATTACAGACAAAATTCTCATCTAATCCCAAGCTAAGATTTTCAGAAAAATATCAAATTAATGGGGCTTCTTGGAACTGGCACCATCATAACCCCTTCAAAATGGAATTAAAATAGACATATTGTCATTAAATAGCTTCAGTATTAAAGCAGTGAAAATTACTTTTGAACTGCTGGTTAACTAATGAATAGACTCACAGGTAAATGTTTGTACAACAGTTAATTCCTTGATTACTTTTCTTTTTTGCTTGTAACAGCTATAAGAACCTCTGAGTGACTTCTTAATAATGAAATTTGTTGGCAAATATACTCCTTAACTAGATGCATGAGATAGACATACTGATCATATCTCAGACAGGGACTCCGCTCTGCGACTGAGCATATGCAAAGCTGTGGTAGGTGCTCACAACTGTTATGGGAAGAATGAGGGAATTAGACTTCTGAAAACTTTTATTAGTTATTTGGAGTAATTAATGGTCTTATCAATAGTGCAGACCAGATTTCAACCACAAGATAAACCATAAGGCAAAGAACACCACACATGGTTTTTCATCTCTAAAGTAAATTTCATCCTCTGTTTTTTGTCTTTGTAGATCATCCTTGATGACATTGCTGTTGCAACAGTTTTTAATGCCAAGAATAAGTCAAGAAAAGATAGAGAAGTATAAACTGTGTTTTAAAAGGTAAGGTTGCTCTTCTGAGAAGCGTGATTTGTTAAGGAAACATGCATCTTTCGAAGACTTCGTACTGACCTTAGGCTAGATTATCTAACTTCAAATATCAAAAAGTTAGCTCTCTCGGTCAGTGCTGGTGACCTCGTGCCATCTTTACAGGCCCTGGAGAAAACAGGCACCATCAGACAGTGATTCATCAGACTTGGCTTTGGTGCCTAGGATGTCTCAGATCTTGGGGATCCAGGAATGATATGAGTCTCACTCTTGAGGTCACTCTTCTTCTCCTTATCTATGAAAGGAGCCTATGATAATTACATTATGTCATTTTTTGTGTTAGGGAAAATGACCCAAGATCCCAGCTGGAGGTACAGAGAAAAGCTCCATGCCTACCTAGAGCTTTGGAGGCCACAGGGATACCCCCAAGGCCACAGGGATATCCCCAAGGCTAGGGACTCTCTGATGCTGCTGGAAGGTTACTGGAGAACTGGTGTCCAAGCAGGGCCTGAGAGCCCTGTGGAGAAATTCCTGCTAGCTAAAAATCCCACCAACTTCATCTTGCAGCGAGGAACACGTTGTATTCAAACTGATGCATTTAAATGAACAGAGAAATTAGTGGTGGTGCTTTTGAAGATGTATCATCTTCACCAATCTTAAAAATCCTGTTAGTTACCTGACCGAATAGCTCATATTTTTCTTTAAGTGCCAACAAATATATTTTCTAACTGAGATCAAAATGATATTATTTTCCCTTGAGTGCACTAATGTTTTATTTATATATATATTTTTTTAATCTCTCTGATATTTAAGGAGTTTATGAGTTTTGCTTTGGGTTTGTTTTTTTCTTAGTAAAAGTTTCTTTTAATCAAATGTGAGTCTTAACTATTTATTAGCTGTGGTCAAAAATAAACTTTCAGATCTGGAGGGCAAACACATTGTAAAGCTCTCACAGTTTAATCCTGGATTATGCAAACACTCAAATACAGGGAAGCTCGTTTAAGCGAGAGGAGCCGCAGGCCTGGCAGGGTTTGGGGTAGCGCTCCCGCAGCTCCACTCCTAGGCACCTGCAAATCTGGACCTGTGCTTAGGCAGTGGGTGCCCAACCTTTTGCAGATCAAGAAAATAAAACACACGAACACCCCTGTCATCACCACCAGTAGCATCACTGGCAGAGTGCTGGCGTTTTGTGCCACAACAAGGGTGCTTTGCCCCAGGTGTTTCCAGTGTTGGCCACCTTTGTCTTCCATCAGACTTGTTCACTGCCACACTCAGACCCCTGCTCCCCTTCCTACTTGCACCCCACTGCCTCCTGCCTCACCCCATGCCAAGTTTTTTCCAGCCAGAACAGCAGTTTTTGACACTGTGTTCTTATCAAGCAGCCACAAAAATGTCTGGGGACCCAAATCACCAGACTTAGAAATAAGCAGTAAATGCCTGTGTTGAAAAATCTGCTGTGTTTCAGAAAGAGGCTTCATTAACCAGTAACGAACAGTATGGAGGAAGATCAGGACAGTGCTCACGCAAGGGCTGCAGCAGCCTGGGAGTTGCATAGCAGTGTCCCACTTCATGTCCCTGCTTTTCTTGCCTCCATTTTTGCAGGTCCATCACCTGGCTGCTGCAAATTCCAACGTCAAGACGCATTATAGTAGGACTCACATTCCCCAATTTAAATGCCAGAAAATAACTGGTGATTTTGGCTCCTGATACTCTGGGCTCAGCTTGAGGTACCTTAAAGAGACCTGATTTCCAAAAAGTGTTAACATTTATAGGGTGTCTCAAATCTAATATTTTAATGCAAGTGCAAACAAAATCTTTCTATTTTGAACATTTTGTCCTAAGTGTTTGAGGCTGAATGTCTTCCGTTTTTACTTCTACGAAAACACCTGAAAAATGTATGACCACTCGTGGCTGCAGTGGCCTGCTGTGGACTCAGATGTTTCCCCAGCTTATTTTTAAAACAGGTCAGATTTTTTCTTGCTGTAACTTTCAAAGAAACTTAGAGCGACTGGTGATAAGATATTCAATTTTTGTTTACTTTTAAATGGGTGCAACTATTGAAGAGTATATTGTTCACAGTTGCCAATAGCAATACAGGAAAGGAAAGCAGAGTGTCATTCTCCATAAATGCACGTTGAAGTGAAAAATAAACTTTCAGTGATACAGATCATAAAAATTCAAGACAAAAGACTGCCATTGAAAAAAGTTGTCTGTTAAATTAAGATGCTACTAGGTCTCATTGTGACTCTGTGGGTAGCATGTCTGTCTCACAGCCAACTACTTGTGGGTTCAAGTCCCATACAGGGACCTTGGCTCCTGTCCAGTGTACTGCAGTAATAAGCAGCGTGTGGCACTCTTAGAGGTGTCATCCTTCAGAGGAAATGTTAAACCTACTGTCCTTCTGCCGGCTCTACAGTTGGAAATTAAAGATCCCCCCAGTACCCTTTGAATGCAGTGAGTAATAACCTTGGGGCACTGGCCAAGATTCCCTCTCTCAATAAAAGAATTTGTAATGGACAGGGCATATTTCACAGAATAGAAGCAGTCATACAAACCAATGGAAAAGCCTCATTAAAAGTGTCATGATTCCTTTACATATTTTTTAACATAGCAAGTCGCCTATTTGATTAAGTTACAATAGCATTTTTAAGCAGCTGCCATCAATTACCCATACAGGGATATTCAAAAGTACAAAGAACAACTTCCGTTACACATCTTTGGGAAACAGCTAACTCCCATAGACACATGTGAAAAACTCAGCCCAGGTTCAGGAAAGGTCCATGAAAAATGTCTAAGATGACCACATTTCAGAACAAACCTTCAGTGCAGAGCACCACAGCAGCATTCACGGCTTGGTAAGTGTGAAGGTGCTGAGGAGTCTGTCAGGAGCTTCATGTGCTGCTCCACTCTGTTAAGTACCAAGACCTGATACACTCATTTTTCTAAATGTATTCTTGCACTGCAGATTGTTAAGCTGGCCAGCTGGTATTTGCATGCCACTAAATCTGCTTTTGAGACATTTTCCACTTAGAAGGAATCATAGCAAAGTTATTTAATGGCAATGGGCAAATACCCTGCCAGTATCATATGCATATAATTATGGAAGAGATTTTTAGCACCCCTCATGTGGGTCAAGTGAAGCAAGACACAATGTGCTTTGAGCTAAATCCTCCTTCTCCCACTGGCCCTGGAAAGTTAACCTGAAATACTGTGGTTTACTGTGCCAGGAGACTGTAAATCATTTGGGAAGAGCTGGAACAGCATCTCATCACCTGCCCACCCGTCCTGTCTCCCAGCTGAATGCCTCTCTGCAGCTCCACTGCGAGCAGGAGCTTCCTCTGCACTTGCAATGTGCCACCCAGCTGACACCCAGGTGGGCAGAGCAGCAAAGAGATGTAGGACCTCAATCTCAAGGGAAGATTTCCTGTCACCAATCCCTAGGAGAGCCATGAGCCAATCATATTAAAGGGTAAAAGCTTTCACCTGCTTCTCTTTTCCCTGTTTTCTAACTGTAATAGGCTCCTGGCTCTTTGTAACAACTTGGCGATGCTACTGTTTGTGAGTCACATTCCCTAACCTGGGCAACAAAAAATAGCAGTCTGTTTCTCAGTCACACGAAACTCTCACAGTGGACAGGGAGAAAGTGCTAGATAGCAATTCATCTCCTGAAGGGTACACCTAAGAGAGGTCAGAGGAATTTGTTCTCTTGACTGCTGAGGAATCAGGAGTGCTTCCTGTAGACTTGGACCTCAGATGAAGGAATCCAACCCTTACATACCTAAATCCTCCCTATTTCAAGTGACGAGATGCTGCCTATGCCGTGGGAGGAAGGTCATGGCTGCCAGAACACAACAGCCTGCAATGCTCCACTTGAATCCCCTTTGTGGACTTCACAATTAATGTCTTTTACCACTTTTTCTGTATAAAAAAAGAATGTACCGTGAGGCCCCCAAAGCCCGTGTATGTTATAAAGAAACTGATGCTTGCCTGTAGTGCCAGAATCCTCTAATTTTGTTTAAATTTTTGTGGCATGTTTCCTTCAAGCAGACAACAAATAGAGCTCTCCTGACGGTGTCTGGGCACAGCAGCAGTCCTACGTAGTACCGGTTAGGTGTGTGCCAAAGATTTCCCGTCACTGCCCACTCACTCTCATTACTTTATTTTTGAAGCAGTTTTATGGGATGGATTGTTGTGGGTTTTTGTGCCTGAAGAAGTTTTCCCTCTCTCTGCACTCCAGTCTCTGAAGAGAATGAGTGGTAGGAGCAGAAAATGGCTTCTATCTCCCTTATACCTTTCTCATTTCAGTTCTGCTGTTCATTTCTCATACTCCCAGTCTCAAGTGCTCTTCTGAACTCCTCACTTTGGTGGCCTCCTTTCTTAATTTAATCTGGACAAAGCACTGAGTTAATTTCAAGGCATAAAGCTTGATTTGCTGTGTGCTCTTGGCAAATGTGACTGAGCTCCCTCCCTCCTTTTAATCAGCTATCAAATCATTTTTTTAAAAAAACTGCAGGAATTACGTCACCAAAACAAGTAGTCTCTCATGTTTTATTGAGAACAAATCCATCCTCCTCTGACTTGCTGCGTAATTTAATTATTAAAGCCTGATATTGTTTTAGTTTCCATGTAAGGCAACCCCATAAGAGCAATTATATCCTTTCGAAGGCAAGGTTACTACTGCTAGAACCGGTACTCAGAGGACCTGGTGCTGTGCTGCATATGGTAATACTACTACTTCCTACCACTCCCATTGCAACATTCATCTGCCTACCCAGCCAACAACAGCACTCTGCCAGCACCCTCCCCGCAACTCTGCACTGAGCTAGCGTGTGGAGGATCTGGTATCAATTAGTTAATAATATAGCAATGGTTTGAAGATGTAAAGCAGCTGCTCAAAGCTAAGTCTTATTATTATGTTAACTAAATATTTTTTCTTTTTCCTTTTGCACCTTTTTTCCCTTCAGAAAACATTATTGTATTATTAATTGCATTCAGCACCTCCTAGTCCTGACATTTAAATGTCTGAAATGTTTTGGTTTAATTACACTGTTTAGTATCACAATACCTAACATGCCACCCTCTGTATGAAAATTTGCGTACCTAAATTTTATTTTAAGAACCTTAACTATTTCTATGAGCTGCTTTCAAAAATGCAAGAAAATCATGTGGTATAACCTCTTATTCATCTGGCTGGAGCAGCTTTCCAGGTTAAATAATTTAAGAAGCTTGGAAAAAACTTTTAGTTACTAGATAGAATTTCATTTCCAAACTCTGCTTTTCCTGGTTCCCTCTAATTTCCCCTCACTACCCCAGGAATATGTGATACTTCTGGTGGGCCTCTGTGAACCTCATGAGGTTCAACACGGCCAAGTGCAAGGTCCTACACCTGGGTCGGGGTAATCCCCGCTATCAATACAGGCTGGGGGATGAAAGGATCGAGAGCAGCCCTGCTGAGAGGGACTTGGGGGTACTGATAGACGAAAGGCTGGACATGAGCCGGCAATG
>Ga0181612_165006_pt1 | contig 12968 bp, 8 predicted proteins | sample HoacroProtozoa21_FD_119630 | JGI IMG/M metagenome (GOLD analysis project Ga0181612, IMG submission 119630) | Hoatzin crop microbial communities from Cojedes, Venezuel. Combined Assembly of Gp0051906, Gp0051904, Gp0051908 | reverse complement strand
TGTTTGCGCTGCTCATGTCCCTCCTCTCCTCCCCTCCTCTCCCCCCCCCCTCCGCTCCCCTCCTCTCCCTCCCTCCCCTGCTTCCCTCCTCTGCTTCCCTCCTTGGCATTTCAGGCTGTGCTGCGTGTGTGTGTGTACCCCCTGCTCTGGGTAAAGGTGCCGGTGAGTTTTGTTGTCTCAAAGGATCTTTCCAGATACTTTTGCCTACACTAGGGCAGTTTTATTGGCTTGTTCAGTACATGAGACTTTTGTGGCTTCTCTGTCCACGTTGCCAGCTCAGGGTTGCTTTCTGGCCTCTGTGGGTTTGCTTTCTGGTTTTTTTTGTTTTATTTTTTCCATTCTGGCGGTGATAGGAGGGGAGTCCTCATGGTAGTACTTGAACACCCGTGCTTGATCGAAGCTGTCCCTTGCCAACTGGGAGCTGGAGCAGTGCAGCGAGCAGGGTGCTTCTTCCAAGGACACCTGGGTTTGCTCTGCTTGTTCCCTTTGCAGCAAGTGCTTTTCCTCTGCCCTGCCTTCTTCAGCTGTGCCCTGCAGCAGCATCCAGTAATAAATGGGTCACAGCTGCTGTCTCCTGGATATTTATTCTTACAGGTCTCGGTGTCTAGAGACCTTGAGAGACAGCGGTGGGGAAGGTAGCTGCTTCACTGGCAGGTGTCTGGAGCAGGGAGGGCTGATTTCATGGCACATCAATCAAAAAGGTTTGGGGTCCTTGCCCTGGACTCCTGGGGTGAGCCGGGGGCAAAGAAGGAAAGCTGATGGAAGTTTACCCTGCTGGTGTGAAGCCATCATCTTTTTAAATAAATTGCTTAAACTGTAGCATTGTTATGTTCCAGGTTACCCCAGCTTACAGTAAGGATGCAGCACGACTGGGGCACTATTAGCATGTCACCCTGCGTATCCTATAAGAAGTTATTCATGGTAAGACCTTCTTGCCAAAGATATTGCATTATATTTCCTACCACAAATGCTCTGATGTGTTTTATTATGATACTGATACAGAAATAGAAACAAATGAACAAAAAAGGCAGCTGCTACTTCTGTGTCTAGATGCAGTTCTGAAAGCCTTCAAAATAGGGAAAAGCCTCTCCAGGGTCCGGAATACTACACCATTTCTGTATGTACAGGCACCTGAGTTTTGAGCCATAGCTGTGGGAGGAGAGGAACTGGTACTGCATTAAGCATAAATATCAATAGCCCTAACTGTTTGTTACAGGTGCCTCTGAAATACAGCTTTGCTTGGCTAAAAGCCCAGTCTCAGAGGCTGATTGGAGTCTTGTCGTGCCTCTCATCTAGTCAGCTTCCAAAAAGTAAGGTCAGTTAAGTTGCTGCTTTGCTCTGAAGTGGTTGAAGGAGGACAGGAGCCAAGTTCCTTTAAAATAAATGGTGTCTGGATGTGGGACAGGAAGGCAATTTTCAGCTTTTTTTTATTGTGAAACTAATAAGGTTGAAATTGGCACACAGTCTCGTTAATACAGCATAAATACTTCCTCCTTCATCCTGGTCCATTCTTCTGTGGGCTTGTCAATAAATTCTTTCAGTTGCTCACTCGTCATATGCCTGTCACAGATAAACTCGCTCTCTTGGAGTTTCCCCACACCCTTCGTGTTCCCTAGCGCAGAGGGAACTTCAGATAACAACTGTCCTTGTGAATAAGAGGTTTTTACTGACCTGGCAGGAGGAGTGTGGAGTTGTGAAAGTGGAATATAAACTTGTTATACTGGTGACCTAAGAGCTGGAGTTCAGCTTCTGGTGTGTTATTTTTCTCTTGCTTGCCTTGTAACTGATTGCTTTGTGAGTAAAAGAAACATCAGCCAGAAGGGAAGCCTCCCTGCTGCTAGGGCTGGGTGGGAGAGTGAGCCTTTGGTGCAATAGTGAAGCAACTGCAAGACCACGGATTGAAGCAACTGAGTTTAAAGGATTAGCTTGTCTCTTTTCACTGGAAAATCAATAGTGCAGGGGACTGCAATGTGTTTTCTGCACAGAGCTGTCGGTTCACTTCACAATGAGAAGTGGTTTTTTCCTTAAGTGGTGCTTGAGTTGCGCTGTCGCCTGGACACTGAGCTTTACCACAGGGCCAGTCCTTCCCCCCTGCCACTTTCAGCTGTCTGGCAAGGGCTGTCTGGAAGGGAAGGGTGCTGTGCTGCTGATTGTGTGCCTGGCCAGATGTGCTGCGGGTGCTACCAGCCCTTAAGAGAAGCAAGGTGGCTGCTGTGATGGGCAGAGGCCATTGATGAGCTCAGATGTGCTTGACTTCCCTGTAGAAGCCTGTCCTGCACACTTTAGTGCTTGGTTTGACTGATGAGCTGATGGATGGTGGGCATGAACCTTGAAAGCAAGCCAGCTAAACAAATTGGGCAAAGAAGTGGCTCTAGATATATCTCTGTTTTCTTTGGTGTGCTTCCTGCAGTTATCAGCTCGCCAATGGTGTTTACTGGGCTCCAACTACAGCCCCTGCTGCCCAGCAGAGCCACCCTGGTGAGGCTGAGAGGCCATGCTGCTGCTTTTCCTACATAAAACTGTCCTTTGGAGTAAGCTCACTTGGGCAGCAAGGTAGCAAAGCTGACACTGTTCTCTCTTGGTATTGGAGACCAATCTCTACCAAAAGGGGCAGGTGTTGGAACCGATATCTGTTTGTGGTCACCCAGGCGCTACACAAATTGTAAAGGTTTAAAAATGGCCTCTTAAAATTCCTTTCTTGGACTAGACTGTTCCAGCAGACTCTCAGATCTTTCATTTTTGGAACACTCTTGTAGAAATTAAGTAATAAATGCATCTCCCCTGTGCAGTGTTATTTTGTGCAGTGGTAGTGACAGCATCCTAGAAACCAGAGTTGGAGAAGACCCTTTAAGTCAGCTAAGCACTCCATTGGGAGATGCAATACAAATCTTTTTCTCAAAGGCATGTTTTCCAGTATCTTGTTCTGTGTTTTAACACCAGTTTTGTTTTTAAACAGAGGTCTGACCTTGCTGCCTGCCTGATTTGCATCAGTGATTTCATCGAGTTAGACAGCAGCCTTGATCTCTCCTCCCCTGAAATTATCATTAGTTCCTTAATATACAGGTAGAAAGCACCAGGGCTGCAGAACTGTGCCATTGTGCCACTCTGAACATTACCAGAGGCTGTGGAGGAAAGAGCTCTGGACAGGCTGGTATCTCTTTATATTCCTAAATAAGTCTGCAACTTCTTAATATCCTCCTAAATTGCACTTTATGTCTGGGTGAGATCACTGACACTCTTGTCCTGAAATGTGGATTTTTGAACTACATCAGCAAATCCCACACATGGCTCATGCTTCTGTAAGCAGGACTATAAATACAAATAATGCAGCTGGGATTTATCTTGTAAGTTGAAGTCGGTATAATGCTCTCGGGCAGAGCTGAGCTCTGAAGCCTGTTGCACCAGTTTGGTGTGCGCTGTACAGGGAAGGCGAAGGAGGAGGCCGGGAGCAAGCAGGCTCCCTGCTAGCCCCAGGCTTTATCTCTTGCTTTTGTGCTGCTGCAAAGTGGTTAAGTGTGGAACGCTTCCTTTCCCTTCAGGCATCTCCTGGCTGGCACAGTGAACAGGATTATGCTGTCCCTGAAACTACATCCTCCAGGCAGCTGAAGAATCAATGGAGGAATTTGTAGGGGGGAAAAAGTAAAGAGGAAGAATGGTGGCTTAGTGGTGGAAGCACTGTCTGTGGTGTGGCGGGCGAGGGGTCAGTAGCCTTCAGGAACAGTCATCCTTGCTGAACCCAGGAACCTCCTGGCCCTGTTTGTAGCTTGATACGTTTGCAGGGCCCTCGGTGCATCCGTGTCACGCTGGTCCACGTCTCCCTCGCTTTATGCTGTCTAACCTGGGGGCTTTTGTGGTCAATATAAACATTGCTGTAGTTACCAATACCCTGCCAGGAGAGGCTGTGCATATGCAGGGTTTTGGGCAGTGTCTGTGTGTAATGATTATGGCTTCACACTTCGTTGGAAGGAACTCATTAATCTCTGCTAATCATGCTAATAAATTGGGGAGGCGGGGTGCAACTCCTCAAGGTTACCCAGTGTTGGAAGGAGGAAGGCTCCTGTTCCACAGCCTGTGGGAGGTCAGAGCAAGCTGGTGGGGGGGGGGGTACAGCCAGACCTGGATCTGCAACTCCTCTGCTGTCCTTCCAAGTATCACAAACCAACCGGTCGGCTCTCCTGCATCTATCCACTTTGCTGCTTCCCTCCTGCTTGTTCAGATGCAATTAGGAGATGCAGAATAAGGGGGAGCCAGGGGTCAAGAAGGCAGTAAAGTGATTACAAGATGCTGCAAATGGCTGTGCCATAAATACTCCAGTGATGAAAAATTACATGCCAGTCATCTCAGGGTTATTGCAGGCCTCCATCTTTCTCTTGTTGTGAAAAATGGTAATGAAAGTGTATTTACCCCAGAGAGTGCAAGCTTGCCGCTGGCTGTCATCCTGCACACCCCAGGTATGCCAGGGACTGCAATCCCTGCACTGAATGACTTTCTGAAAATACTTTGTGCCTGGATTTCTTCACTTTAAGAGGAGGAGGAACTGGTTTTGCAGGGTGTTCTTTCCAAAGTGGGAAGTCCATGGTGCTCAGATCTGGGCCAGCTCCAGAACCAGACTGCGGCCCTGAGTCAGGGTGGGGAGAGGAGAGCAGCACCCTCTGGTACTGCCTCGCTGTCCATGTGCTGCTTCTGCCTTGCCCTCCTAGAGCTGCGTGTAGAGGCTGCTCAGCTGTTGGCTGCGCCGTGGTATGTTGGATGCCCAGCAAGATCATAGCTTGCAATGACATCAGCTGGGACAAGTACGCTTGTTTGCTGGATGGGCAGCCAAAAGCAAGCTGCCATCAGCTGGTGCTGGACTAGAACCTTGGAAAATTCCTAGATTGTATTCAGATTCACTGAACTGAGTAGCTTTGGGGATACAGGCGCTTCTTTCCATCCCTTGCAGAACATCTTCCATTTGGAAGAAGCACTGGGATTGCTGTGGCACAGGACCCATGAGAAGCAGCATCCGGCTAAATGGGTACCATGGGTGCAGGTGGGCAAAGTGCCTCTTGCTTCGCCGGCAAAAACTGGCCTGGCAGCAGCAGAGGTCTTGGTTCTTGGGGGATACCTCCTCTCTGCCTTAAGATACTGCAGAGAAGGGTGGGTGAGGGCTCCTTAGTGCCAGCAAGGTGCTTCGTGTGAGTTATGAGTGTAAACCTCTGCTGGGTGTCCTGAGAGCGGCACGTTAATTACCGGAGCTGCTGCGGCAGCAGATGCCTGCTGTACTCCAAGCACAACTGCCCTTGTTTCTTTATCTATAAATATTCCTTGTGGGATGTCTGGTGGTTGCATCCTCCCTCTGTTGTGACTTCCTGACTCTAGGGGGGATGTGGAGGTTAAAATCCCTCTTGCCTCTCAACTTCTTTGACCAGTCTTTGTTCTGTTGCTGGTTTATCTCTTTCAGCCAACTTTAAAAGCTTCATAATTGCTTGTCTGCTGATAACTTGCTGCCTATCAGCACAGCCCCTGCTGCAGCCCTGCCTCCAGCCTTAAGAGGCTGTGGATCTTCAGCTTTTTCTTTTTTTTTAGCTCTCTAAAAAGCTCCTTCCTGAACAATCAGACTCCTTTCATATATTTATATTTGTACTGTCCACTGCAAGGGGTAAAGCTTTACCAACGGAAGCTTGGATTGGCGCCCTCACTAATGTGCCATCTGGCTCTCTAGCTTGAGATATGAGCTCATGCAGGACAGAAACATGGCCTTGTCACCCTCGTGAAGGGGAGGAGAGATGGCAGACAGGGCACCGCGTAGCACTCGAGACCCTTTTTCCTTGACGTATTTTAGCTGAAAAGCACTGAAGCCCTGGCACGAGCAACTGGAGCTCGCTGCAGGGTAGCGTGGCAGTTTCCACAATTTGAAGTAGGTGCAGAGGAGTCACCAGAGGCTGCAGGTAGGTCTTTGTGTAGCTGCAGGTAGGTCTTTGTGTAGCTGCAGGTAGCTCTGAAATATTGTAAAGCTCTGCTTTCTTTATCTAGGAGTCCCAAATGGGAGTGGGGAAGCACCTTGCCTTTAATATTTCTCTCCAAAGTCAGCCCTGAAAATTCCCTGAGGATGTGAATGGAACATCAGTTCATAAAAAACTGCTTTACTGAAGACGATAGGTCTGGTTCAAGCTTCCAACCCAGGATAAAACCTCTGACCTGTCTCAATGCTGGTAAATCAAGTTTTGCTTTCTGGTGTTTTGTTGTTTGTTTTTTTTTCCCCCCCCAGATGTCTCTTTAGACACACTCTAGAGGAGAGTAGCTGAGGTGGGAACAGAGCAGCCAGACCCTGGCTCTCCGAACATCTTGTTTGATCTCTGTACTTGTGCAGTCTGGTTTGGTTGTATTGTGAGTTTTATTTTTTTCTTGTTCCTTCTAGCGCTCATCTGGGTTGTGAAATAGCTCTGAGCTCAGGGACGTCTTGCAGAAGCAGAATGGGTGTCGGAATTGCCACTCCTGACAGCATGTATGAAATGTCTGCCTTTTCCTCCCGTGCTCAAGGAGACTTTCCTTGTGTCTGAGCACTGAATCAAACAAAGTTTCCTCTGGGAGGTGCTCGTTCAGTAGAGCTTGTGTCTTCCTGTTGGTGTCTTGCCTTGCTGCCTGAATGCTGCGTACCCGTAGTCCTGTGTGAAGCACTCAACTCTCAGCTTTCCAGCCAAGGTGTCAGAGTCTACCAAGGACAGTGATCCATTTTGTTAAACCAGTAACTTTATTTTTAAATGTCAGCTTGCCCAGCATTAGAGTAGGGTTATTTGCTGTACTGGCTTGTGGGGGGAAGAGGTACTATAGCTCAACAGTTGTGACATGTAAACACCAATATCTGCAGAGGTGGAGCTGATACTATCCTGAAATAAAGTTTGTGACAGATGTTGGCCCTTCTTCTATCAGGGGGAAGCAAGAGCCTTCAAGGGAGGATTTGGCTTGGGGTGAGTTCTGGTTCTGAATGACTGTGAAGAAGGCTGGGAGGAGAAGGAAAGTGTGATTGGGGTCTCAGCCTGAAGGGAGATATTTAAGGAGAGAGCACTACAAGATCTCTCTACCATCTTCATATTATAACTCGGGGATCCTTGCCCTGATATCTGAAACTCTTTAACTTTGCATTGGTATGATAGCCCTGTGCTACCCAAATGCATTTATTCAAAAACTCTCAAACTCTTTTTGCTCTGCTCCTGGACTGGCTGCTGCATTTAACAGGGTTAGTCTTCATGGTCTCAGTTTGCTCGGGTAAATACCCTGCTTCTGCTCAACCTGTTTGAAAGTTTCCAGGCTCTGAATCAACAAGAAGCAGTGGCTACTGTTTTTAGTTCACTACTCAGCAAACACCAAAGACAGATGCAATTCTTACAGATGAGTTTGTGGAGCATGAAAACAAGCAAGTTCTGATGACAGTTATGAATGAAGCTGGTTTTCAGATGGTTCTCTTGCAAATGTATGCAGGCAGTAGCCATAATGCTGTAACTACTGCATCTAATACATGAATCAGCTATGTTTGGGATGCTAATTGTGCTTCCTGAGCTGCATTGGCTTCTCCTGTAGAAGCCGCACGCTGGGAAGCAGGTGAAAGCTATTGAACTGTACTGGTTCAGAGTGATAGATGGACCCTTCAGGTCAATAAAGAACCCAGTCAGTCGATACAGCCCTCTGACTGACTGATCTAAAGCCTGTTTGTGTGGTCTGAAAGACTCTTGGTGTTCGCTGGCCATTGCTTAGTGGTTGAGAGCTCTCTCGGTGGTCCTCTTGGCTGAAACTAAGCTGATAAAACCAGCCAGATGTCCTATTAACGCTTGATCTTACTTTTGCTTTTGTAAGATAAGCCAATAAACAAGGTTATGTAACCAAGTTTTAACATAAGAGCTTTATAAAATATACTTTTAGCAATACCAAAATATATATAAAAATATATTCCAGGCAATGGTAAGCCCCAGCTAGTTTCCCCTGTGGCAAGAAGACTCGAGTTGACCAGCCTACTTTTCACTTTGAGATACTAAGAGCTGACAGGCACAGAGGCTGGGAAAGTGGTGTCAGCTGAGTAGCTGGCTCAGAGAAGCTCCTAAACCTTGGTGCCTGTACTATTGTGGCTTGGCTTGATGGGAGGAAGGGGTTTGAAGATCTTTCTAGGGGCTGAGCAAGCTGCTGTGCTGCTTGTGGCTCCTACTAGCCCGCAGAGTGTAATTCAGGGTGACAAGCTACTGTTCTTTCATCTGCACTCACTGGCTTCTAACTTTCTGGCTGGAAACGTCAGTAAAAGCAAGAAATCCCCTGTTTGTTCGGACACTAATGTGCTGGATGTTCATGCTGTTTTTCAGTGTGAGAAAGAAAGGAGAAATAAAGAATTTTGTGTCTACATTTATTTGCTGTGCGTGGGTTCCGTGTACCCTCCGCAGCAAGCCTGGTGACTTGTCTGGCCTTTCCCGTTTCATGGAGAAGCTTGGAGAGAAATTAGGGAACCACTCTTAATAGCCAGTCTTGCACACAGTAAGGGTTTATCTCTCCCATCCTGTGAATATAAACAGCATTTAACAGATCTGATCCTCCTTAGCCGAAGGGAGGATTGCTTTACCTTGTTTAAGTTTAGCAATGAATCAGCCACATATGCCTGCTTGTTTCTAATAGGAAAACACTTCACTAGAAGAAAAATCTTTAATCAAAGCAGATTATGCTCATTCTGCCTTGAGTTAATTTGCTGAAGCTTAGGAAGAGAATGGTAAACTCCTGGAAAACATGTCAGCTAGCTCAAGAGGTGAAGTGGAAAACCTGGGAGTGCTTTTTGATGCGCTGGAGCTCTGCCTGTTTGCCTTCTGACAGGGCTGACTGCAGTTTTCTGTGTAGGTTTTGGATTGTTTGAATTGCACATGTAATGAAGCACTTTGTAAATTATATCCCTCTGGGGGGGGACTTGAGCTTGGAAAACATCAGGTGGAAAGTTTAGGTATATGTCTGAGGTGCTTATTTGGGCTTATTTTTTCCTTAGGGAGAATTTGTGAAACTAATTAAGTTAATGGGTCGGAAGATCATTTAGGTGTCTGGCACAGTGAGGTAGAGAAGGTAGACATCCTCCTTCTAAACACCGCTATCTCTTCTCATCCTTTTGGGGATGTGTTTTAAAATAGGCTTCCTGGCCTTGGGACTCTTCTGGGGGTTGATGATTAGCTCTAATCCAGGGACTGAGTCCTTGCCCCTCGTGTCCTGGTTACTCGTGAGGAATTGACCCCCCTGTCCTGCCCTGTGATGAATCCTGTGGAGCTGTACACAGTTTCACTTTGAAGTGATGTTAATCTGGCTGTGTAATGTCCTCTTCTGCCCTGCCTTTCTCCTCTTAAGCAGCGCAGTGTGCGCTGTGGCTTCCCTTCCTAAAAGTGCTTGGCACAAGTCTTTGCAAAGCGGGGCAACCTCAGCTCATTCCAGGCCTTCGCATCGTTTGTATTGATCCGTGGATATCCATCTTGGTTTGCTAGTGGGCGTCAAGTGGAAAAGGTAATACATTTCTGTTGCATTGGAATTCATCTCTCACTTGGTTCCTTTGGACCAGCTCCAGGATCTTGTTAAGAACAGAAGACACGGATCATCTTAAAGGATGGGGGAGGAATCCGACTATTGAGGCGTAGGCGCTTGTATCTCTTCCCCAGGAGTTGAGCAGTGAAGCCCACAGAGGAGGGGGAGAGTCAAGGGAGTCACTCAGTGGATTAAGTAGTTTAAGATGCAGCAGAAAATGGAGTGTAACATCCAGAAGAATGCCTTCTTGCTTCCTTAGCAGGTGCTGGGGAGCGCATAGGAGACCCACGTTCTTCCAGCACCCCATGATGCTTTTGACACTTTCCAGCAACTGAGCCCCAAATCCACCTTAACGCAGCTCTTTCCTCGGTGTTCAAGACAAATCTAGGTTTCAGACCCAGCTGCTTCGGTGCTCAGCAATCTTGTATCAATCCTTGCCATGGTTTGAGGTGCTGTTTTGCCAATTGGTTCGGGTGCATTCTAATTTGCAGAAGGCACCTGTTCCATAATTATCACCATCCTTTGTCTGTCTCTGTTTCTGCTCCTCCTGATGCATGAGCAATTAATGTGACTTGAAGGGAGGCTGTGTTGAGCAGTGTGTGCGTTGGTAGGGGAGGCTGAAAGAGATTAGTCACTAACGGGAGAATAATTTCCAGTAAGAGTGTTGGTGTCTACTTGGTGTGCTCTGGGTCCTTGACCTACATTCCACTTCAGCCTAAAGTTTTAGTCTTCTGGGGTTTGTGCACTGTCCTAGGACAGAGTGGCAGTCTGTAGAGGGCAGGAGAGGATGGCAGGAGAGTGGAGTTTAAGCTCCTGCTTAGAAGAAAGGAACAAGAAGGAGAAGAGTAAAAAAAGACTTGTAATTGGCTGGTTTGCTTCTGTGTTAAAACTGGAAGTGTCTTAATAGTTAAGGCTGTTTTAGCTCTTAGCCTTGCCAGTCACGCCTTTGTTGTATTCAGTGTGATTTCAGAGTTTCCTCCAAGGATCCTCAATTGCTTCACAGATCCGAATTCTGTGCATGCTTTCTGTCTTGTTTTTTCTACTTGCAAAAAAAAAAAAACAAAAACCAAACGGTGTAAATGGTGGCCTCAGGTCAGAATACATCTTGACCGAGCGACGTGTGAAACCAATGGTTCTCTCCTCTCGTCCCCTTCTGGGTTTACTTTGGTCGTCTGAGAATACTTGTGATGTGAGGCATTTCCAATTTGCCTTGCAGATATTCTGAAACTGTCTGAAAAGAGGTTTCTTGGGGTTGTACTAGTCTTAAAATAGCTTGGATTCTGTTCTGTCACTGACTCTGTTGGGGTTGACAGAGACCTTGAGGCCCCGCAGCCTGCCCTTTTGAGTCCCAGTTCTTCCCTTCTGATGACACCTTTTTTTGGAACTGCTTTAAGAGGTTATGGAAAAGAGCAATGTGTAAATATTAATGTTGAGTTTTTGTCTTTAAAAATCCCTTTGGGATGCTGAACAAATCTGTACTGTGTGTGCTGTGGCTTTCTAGATACTGCTTGCTTACAGCTTTTGGACCTGTTAGAGTGTCGCTAGCCCGTGCCATCTCATGGATCGTGGGCAGGGCTGTCTTCTGTAATGCCCATTTTGCCTCCCTGTCACAAATACCTTCTCTCAGTTCACCATCAGACCTCAGTCAGGGTCTGTTGTCTTCCTGCCTTTCCTTTTCTCTGCCTGGACTGGGTAGAGCCCTGAGTGCCACTCGGTGCAGAGGCAGTGGTGCTGCACAGGACACTGCTCCTCCAGGCATGGGCTGAGAGCATGGATGCCTTGCGTGCTGTAGGAGAGTGCCAGAGGAAACTCACGTGGGAAACAGCATAGTCCTGATTTTCAGCTTTGTTGGATATATTTTGCAAACCAGCTGAAATAAATGCAACGGACTGGTACTGCAGCGTGCCCCAGTTTAGTTTAAGAAACACTGGTCTCTTAATATATATCTAAGAGGGCAGGGAAGAAAGATCTATCTTCATTGACAGTACCTTTAATTTCCACACTGGATGAAGTTCTTTCTTACGAATATCTCTTTGATTCCTCTCCCCGCCTCACTTTGCACAGATTTTCAGCATCCAAGTCAACAGATTAACTGTTACGCTACAGGTTCCCACTGTAAAACAAGCAACTTAAAACGTGGGAAAAAATGTTCCAGGCAGACCTGGCTCTGTTGCTGTTGAGCCTGGGACCCCCCTGAGCTACCCCCTCAATGTTAATGCAAGCAGACTGGTCGTGGCTATTGCTATCCAGACCTCAGCTGAGCATGTACCCGGACAAAGAGGCTACAGTTTAATATTTAATGTTCCATAAGGCTGCACGGTGAGCTTTTACTGAAATGTGTCAGTAAAGGCGTGCTGCAGCAGCGATAGCAAGCGGCTGAGAGCCAAGAGGATCCTGGACTTTCCTTCCGCCCGAGGCATGTTCTCTGATACCAAGCAGCCTGCTTGACCCCCTGTGGCTCAGCCAACTTAGCTGTAAAATCAAGCAACAAAGAAAGCTTCATGACAGACAGTCGTGTCTGGAGGTGAACTTTCAAGGCGAGCTTTGCTTTACTGGTAATATTGTCTTACTATTGGAATTTCTGGGTTTTAACCTAATGTATGTTTTTGTTGTCCTTCCAGGCAGCATTCACTCTTCTCCTGGGTCCTTTCACCTTCTTCAATGTGCAGAAAACCAAGTATCTTCAAATCATGACATCCCTCATGAGATGGATAGGTGAGTCTTGGCCACCTCTTTACAACAGATGAAACCTGAGTCACACTACCGATGCATCTTTTTGGCAAGATGTTCTTGTTTGGAAGCAAGTGCTTGTGAAAATAACCTCTTTAAGGAGGACTGTCCAGGCCTGATAAATCTTTGAGGAAAAGGATTTTTGTTCTAGGATGAAATTTCTGATTAAAATAAAACAAATTGTTCTCAATCAGATATGAGCTGGTAGATGAAGTTGTAATCTGGTTTGTGTGAGAGGCAGAAGGGATTTGGCAGTCTCCTGTGTGGGGGCTAACCATGACACCCCCCAGTTGCTGTTCAGCAGTAAGTTTCTCATTCTGTCAGCATGTGTACAACAGACTTTGAAAAATCTTTGTTTTGATCTAAGAACAAAGGGCACTTCATCAGACTTCCTGCCCTTAGTTTTATCATCTGTTTGCATTTTTTTTTTTTCTGGATCTTGCTTTAGCATAGGCTGCGCTGCATTGGAAACCCCCAAACCAATGTGTGTTGTCCTTGGGAAGCCCTGTTCCCGTGAGGTCTCTCCAAAATCTTACTGCCAAGAACTCCTGGGAAGACAGATAATTCTCTTAAGGGAAATAAGGCATGGCTGGTTTGTTTGTTTTTTTTTTTTTTTTTTTTTTTTTGCGGGCCCTTTTTCACCAAAAGATGAAGTGCCTTTGCTTCTGCTTTTTTTGTGGGCATCCCTTTAAAGGTGGGGGGGGGGGGGGGGGGGTGGGGGGTTT
>Ga0181612_106815_pt1 | contig 12968 bp, 5 predicted proteins | sample HoacroProtozoa21_FD_119630 | JGI IMG/M metagenome (GOLD analysis project Ga0181612, IMG submission 119630) | Hoatzin crop microbial communities from Cojedes, Venezuel. Combined Assembly of Gp0051906, Gp0051904, Gp0051908 | reverse complement strand
GATATGGCGCTTCGGGATATGGTTTAGTAGGCATGGTGGTGTTGGGTGGACGGTTGGACTTGATGATCTTGGAGGTCTTTTCCAACCTATGATTCTATATGGAGGTCCTTTAAGTCATAAAATACCGTTTGTGTCTATATACTATTTTTAGCAGCATTTGATAGCACAGCAGGGGCTTTTTTTTCCTTTTTTTCCCTTTCCATTATTTATAATTATATGCACATCCAAACATGCATTATTGATTTCTTCATGCTTTTTTTAAAGTTGTAGTGTTATTCTTTATACTCAATTATTCTTTTAAAAAATATATTTTTCTTCCTAAATCTTAATCTCATTGTTATATGTGAAAAGATACAAAGAATCAAATATGTTTAAAGCACTTTTAAGAAGTCTCTTTTTAAATAATTCAAACAATTTTACAGTGTCAGTGACTGAAAATCGTAACAATAAATAATTTTCCTCTGGAAATTATTCGTTTAACAGTATGCCAGCTGCAGTCTAATCATTTTATAATCTGTTCCGCAATATATAGGATATTGAGATTTAATATAATTTAACTTAAGAAGCTGAGATTTAATAAAATCTAACTTACTGAATGTTTGATCTTTTAGAAAGCATTTTCAGACTTTTCTGGGACTTGCTTGAAATATTTAGTAGTTCATCAGACCTAATTTTGCAATTTTGAGCAATAACACGAGATGTAAAGTTACATATATTTTCTGTAGATACAGGAACTCTATGTTTTATTGAAAATGTGTAAATGGAAGGAAATTGTATTTATAGTTCTACAGCTAGTGTCATGGACTACTACAAGACTGGTTTATGTCCACTCCGTATACCACGAAATGCACTGTAATTTTATGACACAAAATAAAATTGAAGGACATGAAGCCCTTATTAATATTACGGTTATGAAAGATTTGTATCTTTCTTCATCAATCAAATGGGGATCAAGTATATTCCTAATTATGCTATGCCATGATATTTTTCAGTTAAATTCCCTAATTTAAAGAAACTGATGTGCGTTAAGTAAGAAATACAACCTTACATCTGAAAACTACCTTCAGATGCCTGTAAGAGTTACATCATACTTAACAGAGGTCTGACTGATAGCCTAACCTTTTTTTTGAAAGGAAAGTTGAGATAAAAACATTTACTGAAATTGAAAGGGATTGCAGGAACATTTAGTGAAAAGCAGCCTTTCTGTCATAATATTTTTCTGATAGAGATATTTGTGTTTTATTCTGGAATATTCTGGAATATACAGGTATTGATAGTTAAGTGCGATATTGTAGAATGCCTGTCTTACAACTTTTTAAGTAGAACAGTTGGCTCCTTGGCTTATATTTGTCGACCTATCTCAGTAGGATAGGTACACAGGTATCAAGTTTCATTAAGAAAATTGTGTTTAGAATTATGCAAATGTGGATCACTACTGTATTGAAGCCTAAATTGAGAAATGATGTTTAAAATTTAAAAAGCGCTGGACCCATGTCTGATGGTTTAATTCTCTGTAATTTTGCCTTGGTAGGGTACATACAGAGCTCTGTATTTCATAAAGCAATGGAAGTATTTTCTCTGAGCCACCTAAATGCTTTAGATATAGATAATGAAGAAGAATTTACTTCGATTCTAGTCTTCAGCATTAAACCAAGAACATGTCCATCATTTTTAATGTACACATTCAAGCTGGAAAGTTGTCTCATCTCATCTCTGATGCAAAGCTGTCCCTAATCCGACATTGTTAATGCACTATAGTGAGAAACCGGCAATGTGACAGTGTTCAAAAGAGAGTGATGGTGATATGATCTCATTGCCTAAGAGACTTCACTTTACAAAAAAACCTCAAAAAATTCTTGTAGTCGTTTCACCTGAATATTTCCTTATCTAAACCCTACTGTGTATATCTCATTTCCTCAGAATATTTAAACTTTCAGTCCTCTTCTTTACTCTGTATCTGTATCATATCAGTTGATGATCCATATCTTTTTGATGAAAATATATAGAATATTTATTGCTTTATTTCAACTTTCCATGCCCACCAGCATTAGTCTGTTTAGATATTGAAAGCATTATATTGAAACATGCATTGCAAAAAAAATGTAGAATAACATAAAGGTGTGTATGTGTGTGTTGCATACAGCAAAGTTAAAGGTATTAATTTGCAGTATCTATGAAGGGCTGATATTAGTTCACAACATTTTTATGATGCAGATGTAAAACTTGCTACTGAAGGATGTTAACACTGTAGATAAAAACAAAAACCAATAAATAGATTATTTGCTGCAGACATAACACTGGACTTCATGGTGAAGTATGCATGCAAAGAAGGTGAAGTGAATGGAATGTACAGGGAGACTTTCTGCTAATTTATTTTTTCTTTTAAATTTTTTTTGTGTATAAACATAGTGGTGTCCAGATGTATATGACATACATTTTGCATGAGTATTCTGTTTGTTATCTTATAAAAAGGACTTCTTCCATCTATAGTTACAGTCAATTGTTAGAAATACTTTCTTGCTAATTGTTGAATCTTGATTATTTTGAAAATGTTTGACCAAAAAAATGCTCCTTGCAGTACCTTCTGAAGCTGTGTGTGCTCCAGAATAAACATCATATCCCTCGTTGTCTCTTGGCTCAATGTTCAGGACTTTGAAACTTGACCAATAGAAGACAGACTGAAACAGTTTCTAAGAAAACAATTTGAGGAAAAATTCCTTTTCCATTTCCACTGAAGTGGACTAGTCGGAAACCTTCACAGACCAGAGAATTAAAAAACCTCCAGTCTGTTTCTGTAGGAGAGATTAACAGAAAAAAATAAAAAGGTTACACATCTTTCAGCTTAAGAAAAATATATATTTTTGATGTACTTTTACTTTCAAAAATACATTCGAATCTTTTATTTTTAGGTAATCTCTCATTCAGTCTGTCTTTCGTAGATTTGTGCACACAACATAGATTGATCCCCACTGAAACAAGAGGCTAGGAAGAGAAAATATTTTTATTCTGACAACTCAGTGTAATGGCCAGGAGAATGACTGTTTAGTGAGCTTGATAGTTCTTCCAACTGACATACACTGGTGTGTTTTCAGACCCCAAGGCCAAGTGGAAGATCTTGGTAGACTATTCCTAATTAATACAAAATGCTTGAAGACTCTCTTCAGAAGTGGATGATTAAATTCAACTTGTTTTCCACTGGTTAGAGAAAACAAAAATTCAAAGTAGGATATGATTTAGAAGAACTTTTATACGCAGAAAAAGTGGTGTTTTTTTTTTTTTTCTTTCCCTTGTTTGTATAACTAGAGCATTTCAGAAGCAGGAGTATATATGTCACCCCAAAGAAATGCAAAAGATAGATTCTCAAATGATGTGGTATGCCAACACATAGTTGTATGCAGCAGTTTAGAGGAAGCTCTATTTCATTTAAAATATAAATATAATAAAGACTTGGGCAACAGTAGGAAATTATTATTGATTTCCATGCATGACGCACCACTGGATTCTGACAAAAAGATTATTACAGATATTCTCTGCTCAAGAAAATATCCAAATGTTCTGCCTAGGGCAGCCTCATAGATGGTGTTCAGCTGTGGCATAGCCTTTGCGTGAATACTCAGACGGGGCTAATGAATCGTGCATGAGCTGCCACAGCTTGGACAGACTGTGTATTAACTAGAAGTGCTGCAGCTGCTTGCAGTCACCAAGTTGGCTTTCTTTGAGTTTAGCTATTGCTTGGGAAGTAATTGGCAAGAAGACCTGGTACGAAATTTTCTGATAAAATAAAATACCAAGAAGCTATTGAAAGTTAGGCATTTCCTTTGCTGGATGAGACTAGTGGGTTAGTCCTATTCATGGACAATAGAATTGTCCCATGTGTTGAGGTTAGGGCTGCGAGGCTCCTGGCTTCTTGCAGTCCTGGGGCTGAGCTTGTGTGGAGCATGGTTGCTCTGCCCAGGGAGCAGTCTGGGAGGAGCCTTGCCCTGCTCAGCATCTTCTGTGCTTCACTTACACTATAAGCAAATTGTTGAGTTCATTTGACATGACTCTAGGATGTTTTGTTTCAGAAATACTGCACTACAGTGTTTTTGGGGCAAAATTTTCTCAGAGTTTCTGGTTCATCAAAAATTAAGAGGGAGACTGATGCCAAGTCAGAATTAAACTGATGATTTTATGAAACACTTATCCAGCCTTTAAAGCCGGGTATACTGACCACAGAGAAGATTCAGCTCCTAGAATTCTGTAATTCACTTGGATGACAGTTATAATATTTGTAGTGTGAAGTACGGTTAAAAGAAAGTCAAAAGGGAAACTGATTTTTCATGGTATGTATTCCTTACTAGATATGTTTTCTTTTAATTTATTGAGATGACATCAGGTGAACTATTTTGGTGATTTTTTCTATTCTTATGTACTAGAATTCAGATCTATAAATGCAAGCAAATACTGATGTCAATTCTCATAATGGATTGGACTAATCATTGTATCCCATTTTTACTGAACATGTAGCAGGAAGACAGCAATGTATAGTATGGAAGAGAACAGGAAAGTACGTATAAAATCACTGCCAAAGAGGATACCTATTTATGGTTGTGTTTTTTAAAAAACCCTGTAATTTAGTTTTGTTCAGATATAGTTGGATTCCTGAAACACATTTAATAAGCTTCTGAATTTGAATCTTTTTATTGGCTTCAATAGCTAGGATTGAGCTGCTTTTGGCAGTCACAGATATGGCTGTTTGGAAAGGTTTGTCAACCAAACTGTTCATTAGGCTTGGTCTGGGGAATAAAAAAAAGGTCAAAGTTATTTGAGAAAGCCTAACACGAGAGTGGAAGGTCCAGCAATTGCCATTAAAATGTTATGGAAGTGGTTCCAAATGACAAGGGGACAACCTTGCACAAAGAAGTCCAGACAAAACAGGAAAACCTTTCCAAAAAGACTAATTATTTCAGCAGGAGATATTATATGCCAAATTTAAATAATACAGCCAACTCTCAAGTTGTCATAACTAGTGTCAGGAGACATTTTGCAGTTCTTGGTTGGTGACATTTGTCATGGTAGGGCCAACAGAAGTGATGTGAGTCACTGTGAGACAGAGAACAGAATACAGTAGATGATAAAACTTTGAGGTAACTTGCTTTACACTTGCTGTTGGATCCAAAAGGATTTCAGTACCTTGCTGAATATCTCTGTCATTTTGTAAAGCTGTAGCAGAAATCACAACAAGTCTAGTGAGCCAAATTCTGTAGCTTTGCACATTTTCTTTCGTTATTAGTGTATGTACTAATTTGTTTTACTTTTAGGATGGTGCAATAGACATTTTAATTTTATCTTAGTTTTTACTTCTAGAAAGGAGGAGATAGTAAAGCGATATTTTCTCTGAAAGGTAATACTTGAAACACCTTTTATTTAAAATATTACTATTAGCACTTCAAAATAAAACAATTGTTTATTCTTCTGTGGAACACTCTTAGCAATGGAGAAGATGCACCTTCTCTTTGATAAGCACAATTTTTTAGGCTTTCTACTAAGAATTTCAGTTCAGTGTAGGAATGTGTGCTTGAATTATGCAATATTCTGAAGGCAAAGCAGTTTATTCTTAATTTGTGAGAATAAATAAAAACTCACAAGGTGATAATGTACACTTTGTAGAGAGTTTCTTACGTTTGAACTTGTCCTTTTTCTGTTGCTGTCTCTTATGGACAGTATTTGAATGCTTATATGTTTTTTCTGCTTCTAATGGCATCAAGTTTCTCTAAGCTGTTTGGGAGAAATTGAGCCTGCCCAGAGCAGAGGTTATGAAGACTGCACTGGCAGCAAGTGAGAAGGCTTGAATTGGGAGCAGCCAGGCTGGCGTTAGAGGGGGTGGAAGGAACTTCCTAAGGACCAGAGGAGACTGGGTAGTTTTTTCTGCAACTCAGAAAATTAATGAGCTGGGTAAAATCAACACTAGAACCAAAGATATGCCTGCATGGACCGTAGGCTGGGAAGAATAGTGTATACTTTATTTTTATTGTGTTCTACTTGCATTTTCCTTTTATGCCTTCTCTGTTTAAGAAGGCAACCTTTTTTGTTTAATTCCAGTGAAACTTGTCTCTTCGGAGTTTAAAAGCCTTTCTGCATTCTTTTGGGAGCTTGCTGCAAGTGAAGGTCTCTGCAGATGCACTGCAAACACCCGACCACCTCAGGGTAGCTGTTTCACAGAATCACAGAATGGAAGGGACCTCTGTGGGCCATCTAGTCCAACTCCCCTGCCGAAGCAGGGTCGCCTACAGCAGACTGCACAGGACCGCGTCCAGGTAGGTCTTGAATATCTCCAGAGAAGGAGACTCCTCAACCTCCCTGGGCAAGCCTGTTCCAGTGCATCGTCACCCTCAGACTGAAGAAGTTCTTCCTCATGTTCAGATGGAACTTCCTTGGCTTCAGTTTGTGCCCATTGCCCCTTGCGCTGTCGCTGAGCACCACTGAAAAAGTTTCTGTTGACTTCTGAAACAATTGTGCTTGACCTTGAATCCTGCATATTCTTTTCTTCTGTATGGCATTTTTCCTGCCAACTGCAGGAATGGCAACGGCATCGTAGCTGACTACAGTATTTTTATTGCTCATCTAGGGAAGCTTTAAACTCTGTAACTCTGTTCCAAACAACTTTTGCAATATATATGTTTTTATTATGTTGTAAAATATAAGCTTCATAATCAGTTGTCAAACGTTACTTTGAAGTGACCCTATGAAACTTCAAAAAGGATGATGTCATTGTAGATCACAACAACATTTGAATTAAATTATTTTGCTTGTGGTTAATGTCATGAATGCTAACCAGTGCTAGATTTTCCTGTGTCTTTGAATATAAATTCCCAAATATATAGACTCATCCTGTCTACAAGATGTTAAGCCAAATGTTTTCTAAAAGAACTGTATTCCTTCTGAAAGCATGAACGTGTTCATTTTAAACAGGAGGGGCTATGAAGGTATTCAGTCACAAGCCCATTCTGGAAAACTTAGTCATTTTTGCCCTGAGGGCATGATTTTTTTGCAATGTGGTGAAATATCCCTGGGTTAGTTCGGTAGAAATTACTTTGAAACTGAAGGTCTGCTCTAGGGAGTTAATTCAGGTTGTCCAGTTCACCAGTTCTTCTGGTTCCTGAACTTGCATTTGTGTCTCTCAGTGATCTCATGTGGTCTCCTCCATACCTGTCTTAAAGTCTCGTCCATTTCTGCTGAAACTTGCCATACTCAGAAAAGAGAGACCATCAGATAGGTTTATATTCTGTTTGACCTCAGGGTTTATGTGTTTCGGTTCCTCAGGGAAGAGGAAACAATTCTGCAGTGCTTTTAAATGTACAAACAAAATACTTGGTCATAATGATGCTTGCCAAAGTATGAAAGGTTTCAACCCTGCAATGATAGTGTCATCACAGTTGTTTTCTTTGCTGCTTGACTTTTTTTCACTGAGGCTTATGTGTTTCTGTAGGAAGATCCGAGGGATGCTTTCTCAGATACTAGGAGCTGCTGCAGCAAATATTTTGCAGCTCCCCTGAGGGGTTTCAGTGTGTTCTGCAGAGTGAAGGTTTGAATCTGAGTGAAGATGTATTGTTTTGCAGTTCTGAACAGCAATGTCCAGAGGACTCTGCTGTATGTCGAGGCACCCGAATTCTACTGTCCTCTACTTTTCTCATTGACAGCAGAGAAAATTCTTCCATTTTCAGTAAGATACAGCAAATTTAACAACTGTAAATCACCCTACTTCAGGTTTTCTCCAGGAAAACTTGAAATGATAGGGGTTTTTTGGTGCTTAAAGCACACCCTTCCGTGTTGAGAAAACTCATTGCTTTCCTATACCACCCTACATATGTCTATCTGATGTATTTTGCTATATATTTGCATTGCAATTCCTTTAATGGAAGGAATGTCTTTTTATTATTATTATAAATACTAGTACTTATTTGTTAGATCAACATGTGTAGCTAGGTATATGAGGAGGGAAGAACTGATTTTTAAATATTCCAAAAATATTTCCTATACCTTTTATTATCAAGAATTTTTCCCTTATCGTTAAGCCAACATTACTTGATTGGAGAATAAAAAATTACTACTTATGTGACTGAGTAGAAAAGCAGAAGCACAGATAATGATCAGTTCTCAAATGGTTCATAAACTGCTATTAGTTACCAGGAAATAATTCTAGTGTCATTGAATAGTGGAAAAAAAATAGATAAATTCCCTTGTATTTTTACTGTGATGGAAACGGAAGAAGGGGTGAAGTGTTTCTAGAAAGATATTAATTGTGCATTGCTAGCCTAATTCTCAATTCTTCAATGTTTTGAAGGCAGATAAACTTCTGGCTAATGTTGTGTTCAACAGCAAAATTCAATATGAGGAAATGAATACTCACTAGATGCAAGGTTTACATGCAATGTTAGCTTTTGCTATTTTTGAAAAAAATACAGGTTTTTGGACCTTGATTATTTTGCTAACGTTTAAAGTAAGGGAGAATAAAGTGCTTTTTAGAAAACTAATCTCCCACCGGCAGAGCAGGATAGATGTTGAGTAATGGTTAAATAGCTGTAAGCTGCAAATCAATGTTAGTCTTGAGCAGTATTGCTAATGCTGATGTTGTCAAAGACTATATTTTTGTTGAAACATGTCTACATGTTACCCATATTAAACAAAAAGTCGTTTTTTCTTCTGAGAAAATGGTCATTGCTAGCAGAAATAGCTGGATTATTTGGAATGTGGTTCTCATTATTTCTAGGAGTGACAAGAGCAGTAGATGCATATTTACACAAAATCAGTGCACTTCCAAGGGGTTTCCTGGGCAGCAGAACTAATGAAGTCTTTTCAAAAGATTGTTTATGCTGGTTTCTTTTCCACAAACATAACACAAAGCTTCTAGTACATTATCAGCACATAATATGACTCCCCAGTAGAATAACTGGAGGACCTTCTCATTACCCCAGAGCTTTGTGCACCTGCTTCATATGTCCCTGGTATCCTTTAGTTTGTCTTTAGCTCCCTCCGAAGTCCCTTACATGTCTGACTGGCCAAGAGACGGACTATTTGCTGTGGCAGATACAGAGCTGTGCACATGCTGCTTGGCCAACCGGCTGCCCTTGCTTCACACAATACTGACCTCTACTTCTGTCCTGTCATAGAGTGGGCAACTGGGTCTTAATTGGTCACAGCTTCTCATAAAATCTCTAAAAACTGTCTTTGAAATATTCACCGAGCTGTCAGATTTGCTTGGAATTGGCCAAAAAAAAAAAAAAAGCTGGAGGAAATACACAGGTAAATGGAGTTTAATGGCTGAAGGTGCTTTTATTTTTTTTTGCTTTTTAGGAAATCTGTACAGTGTATGTGCTCTCGTTTTTAGGGTAATTGCTGTTCATAACAAGTAAAAAGAACATCTTATTTTTTACATAATGATTAACAGAATTAGAGCTTGTACTGAATAGACTAGATCCTTCTCATTTCTAGCTCTTGTATTTGAAACTGCATAAAGAGAAACTGTAGAGATGTTATGAGTCGAAAGTAACACATTAATAATTCACCTCCTAGAATTCCTTGGCTGGAAGGAAGTAAGACGAAGTTTATTTATTTCCGCATGTCATGGTTATAACCTGCTAGTGAGAGCTATAATGAAATATTACAGGGGAACACAAAGGTTTTAAATAACAATAATTAGAAAATTATTGTATAGAACAGTACTTGAAACCTTTCCAAAATCACAAAGATTTTTTGTTGTGAAACATAAATTCTTACTTTATTTTAACTATTCATCCATTTTTAGAGAAGAATGATTTTATCCTAGAGTCTTGATAAAATATTCTAATCAAATATATACTCATGTTCTTTCTCTGAGGAATGATTTAGCTTATGGAAATTTGGGTGTGCATATTATGTTCTGATATTCTAGATCTACTTTTTCTGAGGTCTCTTAAATATTTACCACCTTGTTGTTCTAAATATCAGAACCCGAAAACCTAGAAGTGGAGAAGGATGTAAGTAGCCAGGAAAATACTGATCTACTTCTGTTGCCAGAGTGAGGTTATTAGAACTAGACTGGACAGCACTGCATGCCACTATGCTATTACAAACACACCATTAGTATCAAAGTATGCCGTTCTCAATCTCTGTAGCATAGTAGCAGGCTAGATTGAGAAAAAAAATGTCAAAGCTGTGAAAGTGCATTTCCAGAGAGTAATATATAAATCTTACAAAAGGCATAGCAGTTTCTGCTGATAACTGGTGAAAACAAAAAGAGGCTGAAAAACAAGTTCTGAATGGATCTTTTAAAGACTTCACTGAATCTCTGTGGAGAAACAGAAACAAGCTATGAACACATAGTTGAAGAACATATGAAGCACTACAAACTGTTTTCAGCTTGTTCCTTGTACCGCCACAAGAAAATCTTTGGAGTCCCATCTGTTAAATCTTCTCAAGAACAACAAATTAGTTTTCAAACAGATCTTAAAGCATGAAAGTATAAGCTCCACTTCTTGGCACACCCCACTTCCTTGCAATTTGTATTTAAATGGTTTGGGGCTTAAATATTACTAATGGAATATCAACAGAGGAGTAAATACGGAAAGTTATTGTTCTTTTCCATTCTGTTATGTGGTGTTTCTGATGCCTGTGTTCTTTATTTAGATTTAAGGACCCCATCAAAGGACATCTACTAGGTTTCTTATTGTGTTCATATTCTGCTTTTGCCTAGAATTGAAGTTGCGAAAGGGCTAGAAACTTTATATACCATTGTAATTGTATTTAGATTTAGAAATAGTGATTAAGGGCTGTGTCAGATAATGCTGAGTCTCCAGAAATGAGCTGCATGTGTCTGAATTCAGTTTACGGGGATATTCTCTGACAATAATAACAGTTGTGGTGTTACATTGCATCTTATAAGGCCATACTCTTTCCTGTAGATTAATGTGTAAGTGATTGAATGTAAAGAGCACTGTTACCTATCTGAATATCTCACTCTATTATATTAACTGTTTAAAAAGCCCTCCATGTTGCTTTCATGATTGACCTCACTCTATTGTTCACAGTAACCATATTAAAATGCAGCTTGTGCTCTCAGAATACAGTTTAAATTTCCATTTTATTGGACAATAGATAGTCTTGCATATTTGTGAATAGAGCAGAAAAAAAGGACTCTGTCCTGAGGTTGCGCACATGCACACTGGAGAGGTAAACAGGGTAGGTAGACCTGCTGGAAATATTTTGCAGATTTGTGAGATCTTTACATTTATCTCATTTCCCATTAAAATAAATGACTTTGACATATCCACTGAAAATTCTGTAGGTACAATCCAGTCAACATCTATTTCAGAGAAAATTTTCCCTTCTGCCATCATCCTATTCTGCATTCCTCACCATCATTGATATGAAAATGAATATGAGATGAAATCTCCTGTTTATACATATTTTGTTGAAAGGTTTTTGCTTTGAGCTAATCTTTTCCACTTGGCCAAACAGCCATGTAGCTTTTTTTCTGGGACCTCTCTGACAGTTGCTCTAGTATTTGGTAGCTTCTGACTCTGTAAGGTGTAATGGGTAGCTTTAGATATTCTGTTTTCTTCTGACAATATAATATATGGTGGTATAAGTGCTGTATATTAGCCTCTTCTTCTTTTGAGAGGGCATGACAATGACAGATTACTGTTAATCATGTACACTTATAAATATTTCAACTAGAAGTAACCCGAAGAGAAGAGCTAATATTCGTACTAACTTTCTCCATATTCTTTGACATTATAGGCAAGTCAGCACAAGAATACTTTCACTCTTCATGTGAGAAAAAGGTGATGCAGTTCTGTGTTAGGACTCCCATCAAGACCAATTTCCTTTGCAGTTGGTCTACATCTTTTTCATGTATTTCTTAGTGCGGTATGTAAAATATGAATGTTCTTTTACTGCTGCACAGAACATGAAATCAGCTTTGGTTGTACAATGTGACAAGTTTTTGTGCCCTGCAGTTGTATGTATTGAAGTGAATTTGAGTTGTCACATTCTGAACGTGTTATCTTTCTATTTCACATAATATGCGTGGAATATTCCCATGACAGAGTGACAGTTGTGAACTGGGCTCTTTGGGAAGTATTTTCATGCTGAGGAACCATATGGACAGGCTCCTGAGTAGAATACCTCCTTGTCTAAAATTGCATGAATGGGACACCATTTCTCATTAATTGAATTAGTGAGGTCAGTGAGATCCTGCTATTAACAGTAATTTTGGCCTTTGCATAATTTTGCATGCTTATAACCACTTATTCTGAATTTACGACCAATGTAATCATTCCTGCCTAAGAACTTCAGAGATTTAAGTGTGGAAATGAGTGTTTGTGATGATACAGCAAGTCTTTATGGAATTCACAGTTTTTGCAAAAACTCAGATCATTATTTTAGATTCATAGGCCAACTGAGTATTTCCTGGAATTTAACTTTGTGTTTCTCAGGTGTTATTTAATACAAAATAAACAAGCATGCCAACTCTTTTCCTCAAACCAAACCCCAATTTCATTCTCCTTCAAATCTGACATCCTAAAAAAAGTAGTATGGCACTACTACTAAGTTTGGTACTTATCCCGTGAATGGGAATTTAGACAAAATGTATGGGATGAAAACAGTTGCTTTTTTCTTTTTGCATTTTGTATAGTATGTTGGTTTGTCTTCCTCTCAGACCTAACTTTTGTTTTATGTGTTTGTTTCAGTTTGGCCTGTATAAATGCCAGGTGCCCACCAAAACTGCGCTATCACTCCCCCTCCTCAGCTGGACAGGGGAGAGGAAACATGATGAAAGGCTCGAGGGTTGAGATAAGGACAGGGTGAGATCACTCACCAATTACTGTCACAGACAAAACAGACTGAACTTGGGGAGAAAAGGGAGTTTAATTTATTAACAATCAAATCAGAGTAGGATAGTGAGAAATAAAACCAGACTTTAAAACACCTTCCCCCCAGCCCTCCCT
>Ga0181612_152510_pt1 | contig 12969 bp, 6 predicted proteins | sample HoacroProtozoa21_FD_119630 | JGI IMG/M metagenome (GOLD analysis project Ga0181612, IMG submission 119630) | Hoatzin crop microbial communities from Cojedes, Venezuel. Combined Assembly of Gp0051906, Gp0051904, Gp0051908 | reverse complement strand
TCCCCTGACTGCCATGACTTTTCAGATATCATGGAGAGTGGCTTGGCAACTACATCAGCCAGTTCCCTCAGGACTCTGGGATGCATCTCATCAGGTCCCATGGACTTGTGTACGTTTTGGTTCCTCAGAACGTCCCGAACCTGGTCTTCACTTACAGCTGGAGGGATTTTACCCTCCTGGTCTCCTTCATGCCATTCATCGACTCGGGAGGGGTGAGGAGAGAGGTTCCCAGTGAACTGTACTGTGACTTATGGTGTTGCTATATTCACTTGAAAACTCCCATTCTTCCAGAAATCTTTGTATCGAACTTTGACTAAAAATCAATAAGGAAAACTTGTTTGTGGATTATCTGCCATTTCTTATTTGACTGTTTGAGTTTGAGAAAGCTTAATGCAGGCTTGGTGAAGGATGTCTGATCCCCTACAACATCTAGGAGATAAAACAGCTTAATCTAAACTATTTCACAATACCTTCTGATTTAAATCTCTAGGAAATAATAATAATAATGGACTTTTAAGTAAGCAGACCACAGTCAGTCAACGAACTGTTTCTTTCTCACAGTAGGTGGATACTTATGAATGTAATCTGATATTGAATTTACTGAAGCCAGTAGAAGGATCAGGTGGGTCTACTAACATACAGAAAATTTATGTACATTTTTACCATCACATGATAATATTAATTAATTGATCAACTATCACATGATAATATTCATTACCTGATCAGTTTCTACACTGAACAAGTCTGTCAATCTTTTTTTTTTTTTTAATGTTATGACTGTTGTTACTATCTACGCAAAAATATATACAGATACACAGAAATCCCAGGCTACAGGATTTCTATGAATTCTCTCTGCAGTGTCAGAGAATTAATGACAGCCTCTAAGCATTTACTCCAAAGGTTCATTATAACCCAGTAAAAATTTTGCTTGATTCTACTCCTTTATTTCCAGACACTTGACATTCTGATAGTTTGTCTGCTATGTCAAAGAGTCCTCTGCTTATCTTCTATCTGTTCTTCACGCACTCTGTGACTGTCAGTCCTAACTCTTAACTGGGATGTCCTAGATGCCCCGAGCATCATTTTATACTGCTACATCTTTTTAAAACTGTTCATAATTTTGCTCTGAAATCCCTCCATATTTTAAGTCCTTTTCTGAATTGTGTACATGAGAAGCGTTTTCAGCAATGCTAAATAATAAAGCAACACTTATCCCTCCAAGAGTCTAACTGGTAAGCTTATCAGAGGTAATTTTAATTTGGGCAATATCTGGTTTCCATAAACTAATGTTAATTGGAGATAACTGTTTTCTCTTTATCAACTCTGTAAATCCAGTCCTACTTAAACTATTTTATTAGTTTACACAGAATCAATGTCAGAACTATGTAGTTACTGGAGTCATCACATATGTATACTTTTAAAATTCAAACACTATACTAAATTTCTCTTTTTCTTTTTCTCGTTGTATTTCAGTCATCTGGATTTTCCTAAGACACTTAAATTGTATTAGAAATCAACACTCAAAAACTAGTTAAGAATGTATACCTTGTGACCCCTATTTACTAAAGGATTCTTATAGAACTAAAAATTTGCTTATATGGGTATTCCTATGGTATTCAGGGGGGTTAGTCGCATTTAAAGTCTATGTTTCAGTGCTTTGCTGAATTAAGCTCCTGATATAGTAAAATGACACTTTAATTCAGCCTTGAATATAATATCACTTCGACAAGTGCTTTGGGAAGAAAAAAAGAAAACAAAAAAAACATAACTGAGAAGGGAGCCATCTGCTTAGTACTTCAAAAAGTTAGTCTAACTGAGAAGTTAGGCTGTCCCTGCCCCAGAAAGCAAGTAGCATAAAGCAAGACAGAAACTATTGAAAAAGACTCACGCAAGCTGAAAGAACAGACATAGTTGGCAAGCACTATTGTCAGCAACATATTTTGTTTTAACAAGCTTCATTTTCTTTTTGTGTTATGGTGGACATTATTTATTGGGCTAGCAAAGGGAGGAGGACAAAGGTAGGAGGACATGAGAGGTACATAGTAGCAAGAAAAAAGGAAGACGAAGGCAGGTAGCATGAAAAAAGGGACAGGATTTGGCTAATGTTCAGAAAAAAACAATAATCAGCATAGGAAAGTGAGCATACAGCAAAAGAACTGTGGAAATATGTTAGCTGTTCCTAATTCTTCCATTCTCAGTCCATCTGCTTGACAGTTTTTTTCTCTTCTATCCTTCAAGCTTGCAAGACTAAGGAAAGAAAACAGAAAAGCATAAAAGCACTTGTCTAGAAAACAGGTAACTCCTGTGCAGTTCTGAAGCTCGGAGCGCTTGACTTTTCCACTTCCTGGGTCTTGTCCAGGATATAAATCTCCAGCCTACATCTAGGGATGGTTCCTTCATGGTGTTTCTTTTTCCTTATAACTGTAGATTACCAGAGCAAGCATAATTTGAGAACATAACCTTTTTTGGATGACAGATACAATTTCCCAACTGAAGAGGAAATAAAATAAGAAAGAAAAAAAATTATTTAATTAGAAGTGTCTATTTTAAACCCAAATGCATTGACTTTTGTTTTAAGAACATTTACTGTGGGGGAAAATACTGTCCAATGAAATACTGCAACAAAAAATAGTGCCAAACTATTTGTGTTTTTTTTCTCCTGCTTTCACTGTTTCAAAAGCAGACACTGCTAAACACCACAGATGAAGAGTCTGAAAAGAGTAGATACTTATTTGTTCCTTCATATTTGTGTAAAGTCAACAGAAGGAATTTATTCAAGCATAATTGGATCCAAGAATTATTTTAACTTGGGTTCTGGATCTAATCTGTATGCCTCTGGGACAACTATATGTTTTCTCAGAAAAATATTATTGCATACTGCTTTCACTTGAGTGCTGAACTGGTGATTACTGCATGGACTCAGTTTCCTTCAGATAAAAGTCTGGAAAGCTCTTGTTCATTTACAAGAGCTGTAGGCAGAGTTTGGTTTACTTGAATACGGTAGAAAGCAAGCAAAATGGTCATCTTCCTTATCAGCAATTTCTTGTATGCCTCTACAATAAATTCAGTACTTGAGAAACTGTCCCTGTCTCCCTTCAAAATCACTTTCATAACGCTGTCTCCTTCTTTTCCCACACTATTTCACATATTTCGATAAAACACGCTTTTAATGATTTGATTTTATGTGAATTATACCTGCAAAGGCCCAACCATTTGTTTTAATGCCTTCAGTGGCAATCCTTTACCACTTACAGGTATTTCATTAGATACAGGTACTGAATCAGTTCAGTCTTTAGTCCCAAAAAGAATGAGTGGCACACCTACTCACATTAACAAGGTCTGTGATTCTTTCAGAACCAATGACTCAACTCTGTAGTGGTGTGGTATTACACTGTGATAAACAGCATACTACATGAACATGCACAAAAAACAGATAGATAGTCAGTCATTCAGTTCTAGCACAGAAACACAACTCTTCTTCCCTCTAGCAATCTGCATTCACATCTCTTCCAAACATTTTTGAACTCTAAATCAGCCCCTATATTCATCAGTCTTTTATCATTTTCTGTTAGTTGGACAATGTTCAAGTTCTATACGTCTTTTTTTAAATCTTCTGAAATAGGAAGAAACAACAAAATATGCTGTTGCTTTGAAAACAAGCACAGGTGGCTCTGAAGAGGACTATTTGCTTCTTACTTGTCAACACAGAATTCCATATTGGAGGTCTCGCTGAGACAAAACACCATTTGGGAAAAAAAAATAGCACTGCAGTTTAGTTTTTCCATGAATGTCAATTTTATAATGATGCCCTAGAATTAAGGTACTCTCACAGTTTCCGTTATAAACCTAATAGAAGAGAAAGCTATTTCAAATTGTGTGGCACTTAAGGACTTGGTTTAGTGGTGGACTTGGTAGTGTTAGATTAACAGCTGGACTCGATGATCTAAAGGGTCTTTTCCAACCAAAATCATTCTGTGTTTCTATGAGCTAAGAAGAAAAGTTAAAACCTTAAAAACAACACCACCATAGAAATCTTTTCCAATAATTCTTGGGACTTCTTCCCAGTTCAGTGACAACAACAGGGAAAAAAGAATGTAGCTGAGAAATGTGGTTATTACTGAATACTTCATATTTTGATAAATGTTAGGATAAAGCAGAGATTAAAATTGCTACAAAGAATACAGTATATCAGTAAAATATAAGACCATGTGTGACATGTATTGCAGTATAGTGGGAAGAGACAAGGTACCATTTGAATGTTTAAAAAAATACACTTTGCAAAGAACTAACGGCAGCTAATAGGTGCTATGGAAAGGCACTAACAGGGAGTAAACTGAAGAATGGCACGTCACCCTTTCCTACCTTTTTTCTGAGTATTTCAGTCTAAGCTTATTCTAGTTAAAACACAAATCTGCATCTGTGATCTTCTTTACAAGCATGACACTAAATTAAAAATGTTTTAGAAAGTACAAGTAATGTCCAAATGTGTTTTCCCAGAAATTATCTAAGTTATATTCACTCTACTCTCACGTTATCATGTCTTATTTTCAGGCAGTCCTTTTTTTGTTCCAAGTAATTTGGTTTAAATTGCCTTCAATTCCTCTAAGAATTCCCGAGTGGCAATGTTTTCCTAAGCTAGGAGTGAATTCTTCAGCACTCAGTGTAGGGCTTTCTTCTGGAGGCATTTTTGGGCATAGAGGAGAATTTTGGTATTTGGGTTTGTCTGAGCACCACTAAAAGCTCTGCTTTGTGAGTCAAAAATATGAAGGTGGGACAAACTCATTCCAGCATTCTTGTTCTCATTTCCGTGTTAGTGGTACTACCAGGAACAACCTGAGCCAATGTTGGATGCCCTTGTATCTAAGAAGTGTTCATACCTGGAGCACTGCATTTTCCTTTTTTCCATGGCATTTTCTTTGCAAAACAGATCCCAAACTTTGGGATCTCAACAACACTAGTTTCTCGAAAGATATCAGGTTCTGGATATATTACATGAAACCGGCAGAACTGGAAAAGGCTTACGACTCCCTGTTTGAGCAGCAGGTCTTCATCTTACTGACGACGTCCTGCTGTCTGTGTTTGGGCACCACAGGGCTAGCCTGGAGAATTTCAGAGCTGCCAGCACAGTTGGACTACACGTGGGTGTTGTGATAATGGAGGCTTGAGAGGCTCTTCTCACACACACACCAACCAAGTGTTGTTCATCTGGAGTGACAGTCAGACATTGGCCCCTGCTGTCTCTATTTCTGCCAGCTAAAATATTGCTTCTAAACAAGGCTGCAAGAGATGAGCAAATCTGTCTCCTCTTCCTCCTGTAGAGCACTCCCTGGGCTGGGCAGAGCAGGGCAGGTGGGGAAGGCTCCCTCTTCGTCTCAGATTAAAAATATTTTCTTCAGTCACAGCATCAGAAAGACAGTACTGGACAAACTGCAAAGCAACTACTGGAGAAACAAAATTAACAAGAGAGGGACAGATGGGAGATATCATAGTGGAGGTACTGGAGGTGACAGAAAACTAACTGGAAATACCAAGGTCATCATTTTATCGGCCTATACTGATTAAATATTTACTGAAAGCATTGCAGGTTTGGTGAATGTCTGTAGTCGATGTTCTTATCATTTGGTGAAATGTTCTGATCTTTCCACTGTTCTTTTCCAACAAGTGTTTTGATGTTCAGAGGAAACACAAGTTAGTCCGTTTGTGTTTGGGGTGAAGGGATGGATCGCAATAAACACTGGTAATTTCCAGCAGAAGAGAAATTCCCAGTTTCAACCAGTGGTGGCAGGTGGCATATCAGGTATTGCACCGTGTCTGCAGGCTGAGGAAGGCTAGAATCTTTAAAGCAATTCTGTCTGTGCACCTTCACCTACAGTGATAGGGGCTCTTTGCCTGAATAGTAGTGTCTGTGGACACCTTTCTAGGTAGTTTTTGTTTCCAGCTATGACATCCAAAAGGAGCTCAGAGAGAAAAATCATATCCTTCAGAGGACACTAATGTGCTGCTGTGGTTTAGCAGGAGGATATCTCTTCTCTACTCTCATGCACACAGGGGAAATCGAGTGCTCTCCTGTTATCCACCGGCCCCTGTGACCCTGCATTCCGCCAGGCCATTCAGAGCCTGCTAAGCCCTTCTGCTCAGAAAGGCAAGTGTTGTGTGTGGTGTGAGAGGGCCACAAATAATCTTACTCTGATCGGGTCTGCTATCAGCTTCCCTGAGCCAGTGGACTGCCTAGATTTAAGTAAGCAGTAAAAGAATATTCTTCAAAAGTTCTTCTGTGCCTTATTCTAGATGTATATAAATTATGATAATTCAGTGACTCTCCAGCTGAACGTGAAGCTAAATCGATAGTAGCGAATAAAGATTTCTACATTATACTCATTTATCCTTTGTCCATAATAAAGCTCTGGCTAGCAGGTCAATTTAAAGCAGGTCTCTGGGGACACTGTGAAATAGATGCTTTCGTTACACCATAAAAATCTCTTCAAAAAGCAGGGAAATAAAGTAAATCTACTGTGGATGTTAGTGCTATTAGAACATTATCCAAAGAAATTAGGCACATTACTAAGGAAAATCATGAGACCGGGAGAAAAACACCACAAAATTAACAGTACACAGTTTAACCACTGTGACCAAGTTTATTGCCTCTTGTTTCCTGTGTTCAGAAAAACTGTCAGCAGCCACGAAACACCTGGAGTTTAGATTACTATATGTTAAATTGTGTTTATGTACTTGTAAAACGGTACTATGTTGCTATTGGTCTTTAAAAAGCCTCTTGTCTTAGAAGCTCCCCAGAGTTAGTTACTATGTGTGAAAAAATTCCTTTACATTCAAATCTATGAGTGTTTTCTATATACCTGAGAAGTACCTCTCTTTTAAAAGAGGCATAATTAGAGGAGGACAGAGGGCAGAGGTGCTGCTTTAAATATCATATTCATTTGCAAAGCTGAGTCTAAAAATGTAGATTTCTGTCCGTTATTTTGTACAGGTTCCTAAGCTACAGATTCCACCTCAGAGCAGCAACTGTGAGGAAGCTGGAAGCAACTTGAAATGGCAGCTTTATCCATTCCCCTCTGCTGAGGCAGGATGTGCCTGCAGTATGACCAGTCTACATCTGGCAGTTACTTGTTCACCTTCCTCTTTGAGAGAGGTAACATTGGAAGGTTTTTTGATAACATGTAATTAAAAAAATGATAGCTTCTATTGCAATAGATAGAAAATCAACTTTCATTCACTGTATCTTGAAAACATAGTTTTGAACCAGAATACTGTTTTAATTAAAACATTTGTTAAACATACTAATAAATTAAGCATATAACTAAATATACTTAAATATTAAATTAACATTTAAAATTATTACATCTTCCCACTCAATTTCATACTACCCATGTTAGCAGCATTTAAAAACAACAACAACAACTTTCCAGAATACACTGAAGACACATTTTTACTAAGGCCCATGTTACAATGTTGTCAGATTTCATGATTTCACTGTAGCACCAAAACATTGTTCCTCTAAAACAAAGTTAGTTTATTTTCTTATAGCAGGCATTTGTACACATAGTATAGTTCTCAGAATGACTTTGGAGACAATCTAAAAATAATTTCTCTTTTATTGGCCTGTATGTAGTATTGATATTATAACATTGTTTTCACAATGTTATAGTGAAGATTGTATTAGCCTTCCATCATAAACCCCTATTTCTATGGATTTTATAGCCATTATTTTTACTGTGCTCGAAACTGAAATTTGCTACTACAAGTCAAAGTTATACAGTTTCACAGAAGTCTGAAAATATCCACAGTATTAATTTTTTCTGTTCTGGGTGCAAAAAATAAAGGATGTTTAGTTTGTGCGTGTGTATAAATGCATTTAAATATATAAATATATATTATACTTATACACTTAAGTTTAAGCTGTCTTTTCATATACATATACACACAGCCCCCCATATATGAATACATACATAAGTACATGTATATGTTTATTCTTGTCTTTATATAATTTCAAAATATTTTATTCAGATTCTCCTCTCTTCTTGTCTGATTTTGTGCTGACAACAACAACAAAGCAGTATTCTTAGCAAAGGGTTATTCTCTAGCCATGGTCAGCCCTGAGGCTTATGGCTGCTCTGCCTTTGTGAAGGAGCAGGGAAAGGATTCAAGCAGGAAGAAAAGGGGCAGCGTGATAATGCTATTAATGGAAATTGCCTCCTAGAAATTGTCCCCACAAAGCCTTACACTGTGCTAAAGGTTCAAGGAGATGGGCCTGGCTGCTGTCATTGCCCCCTTTTTGCAGCACCCAGCTGTGAAGAAGATGAGTAAACCAAGGCTAAGACCATAAGTTTTCAGCTGCATTCAGATGTCCTCTTTAACAGAATGTAGAGTGCAGTCTTAGTATTAGTTTTGCTAGGAGGTGAGCCATTGTTCCTCAGTCTCTTGTTTAGTACTTTTTCGAGTGAACAAGATGTAGAAGTGTGTTTGCCTGACAGAATTCAACTGGCTGAAGATGCAATATGTAAAGCATAGTCAAGCGCTGTGCTCATTCCTTTGCCTTGCATAATGTGATACAAAAAGAAATAGTTCATTTTTTTAAGGTTTACAGTATTGCACATTATTTTCTTTTTTTAATTAATCAACATTTCCCCAATGTTTTTCAGCAGAATTGTTTATTGCATGTATTTATGTTAGGTATTTTCTGGCCTGTGAGACTGGTTAGGTGCCTTTTCTGATCAAGCATTTGCACGACAGTCCATACTTGAATCTATTTAGACCGAGTTAGCTTCATAACAAACTGAATATGGTTTTGTGCACCAAAAAATGGGACATGTAAAATCCTTCAGCCTATTTCCCCAATGGGGTGTTCTTTAATTGGAGCTGTTGTAGAATATGGTCTTATTTTTTTAAGCTTCTAGGGTGGTGAGAGCATATGGACAATTTTCATACTTAGTTGTAACACTCTTTTATCTTGTTCACTTCCATGTCCTTGACACCCTTCCAATGTACAGCTTCTTATTATTCACTTTAAGAGATGGAGAAGAATTATTGAAAAAATTTAGAATTGCACTCCTTCTGAGTTGTACTGAACTTATTTTGATCTTGCTTACACTTGCAGCTAAACTACTCAGCACCTGTTTTGCTCACCTGTTTCTGGCCCACAACATCAGTAATTGGTTATTTTGACAATAAAGGCACAAGCTCAAGAAACCACAAACTCCCCAACAGGAAAAGCTGTCACACCTAGACTGAAATCAGTCTCAGTGAAGGGTGTGACACGAACAGATAAACCAGAAATGGTACAGTTCCTCAGAATTTCTTGGTGTGTACCACAGAGTGTAAAGTTATTAACACTATTTTTCTCAAAGTGGCAGATGTAAATTATTTGATTGTATTTTTATGGCAAATATCGTGAGCACCAGTATTGTAGTCTGCTCCTTTCAAAACCAAGCAATAGTGAAGGAAAACTGATCAGCTCTTCAGCTGACAAAAACCATGACAGAACTATTGACTTAATGCAGTTATAGCAGCTGCTCCAACTTTTGTTATCATCAAAGGCAATTAACTAAAACTGCTCTGAACTGTTATTTTTTCTAAAACAAAAGCTAAACCTGAAACAGTGTTTTAAAGTTTTTTTAACATGAATTCAAACTGAATCCAAAAGTCCTCACTTGCACTTTAACTGAAACCAGAATTGTAGTGAAAAATGTGTTGCTCGTGGTATATACTTTATTTTCTTTGGGTGCTAAAATATCTTACTGCGAATTAATCCTTCCACTACCGTGTTTCTCACACTGTTTATGTCAGATTTATCTTCCTTTTGATGCATATCCACCCTATTAACCTTTTCTCTACGGCTGTAGGTCTGCATATAAGACAAATGCAGCTAATAATGATTATAGCCATCTTTGCTCACTAGTTAATGGGCTTGGCTAAAACAAACTTCATCCAACATTTTTGTATTTGAAGACAGCAAAGATTGTTATTGCTACTTATTCATATTCCTAATTAAGAAATTTGAAAATAAGGGCAATGTTCTTCTTCAGCTATAATTAAAACAGCATTTTACAGAATAGTGCCTGAATTTCCTTATCTCACTCTGTGCCAATTAACTTGGCCCAATTTGCTTGCTAAAGTGCCTGGGCCAATTTAATTAGCCTGACTTCACTCTCTGGTTCTGTATCTGAGTATTACAGAGTTGGTGTTTAGCTCCATGGAGTGACCATAATGAATCAGTGTGTATTTGGAGAGTAATTACTTTAGTAATGAGAAAAGGCAAAACAACAGTCCATATCACTATGTCATTTTTTAATATGTGAGGTTAGTTGAATAAAAGAACCCCCGGTCTTACTGCACTGTTGTGTCCCACTATTGTTTCTGGTGTGTGTGAGAAAACCCAATAGGGAAGCAAAATGACGGAGTGACAGGTGTCATAGCTCATAAAACTAAATCAAAATTTTAAAAACAGTCTATAAAATATTAATAAAGATGCTTAAAAGACTGGGTAAATCAGCAACAATTTTTTTTAGCAAGCTACTCCAAGAGAGGGGAAAAAACAACCACAGAATTTCTTGAATTAGAATGCTTAACATTTATTTAGTTGTTTCACCTTCTAAGTGCCTTATAAATATTTAAATTCTGCCCAATATTCCTGTGACATGAATTACTGTTATTACCATTGTTATTATTAATAACCTATTCATGTGTTTACTTGTTTTTTCCAAAAGGCAAAATTGAGGAAGATAGTTGGAAAATTTGTAGAGATTTGTGCCATAATTTAGCCTGGCACAGATAAGGTCAGTTATGTGGAGATAAGAGCAATGTCACTTCCAAATCCTTCTTATCACATGGGGTATGCTAACACCTTCTGGACTCCATCACCATATCAGCAGTGGGAGTCAACCAGAGAAAGGCAAGGAAGTGAGAGTATCCTCTCGCTCAAATCAGAAATACAGGGAGAGGAGGTTTTTCTCTGCATAAAGGCTAATGTGCTGCACAGCCATGTTATATTCAACTCAAGGCTGGTGGCATGGGAGGACAGTATTTCATATCTCCTGCTCTACCATGCAGTCAAGGAAAAATGAGACAAAATCAAGTTTGAAAGGACATATCAATACCACAGAAGAATTTTGATACCAAAAGTAAATTTGGAGTTCAGACTTTCTTAGTTCCCAGCTGCCTACTCTGCTCAGTCACCTGAAATCACTGAACTCTAATTCCTAGCAAGAAAATTCAGTCTGTGCACACTCTTGGATTTGACAAACCTATATTTAAGGTAAGGAGTAGCTGATGCCACAAATGGACCTCATGGGGTTCCTTTGCAGAGAGATCCTACTTACTGTGGAATAGTGGTGGCGGTACTAAGCGGTTGTGCAAACTTGTGCAGATACAGCCTTTATTTGCTGAACATGAGAAAAATGACGTTTTCTAAGATGTATATAAATTCAAAGATAAAAAGGAAAATACTGGGGCGGTGAGGATTCTAGAATGAAATTTATTTTGCTGGAAATGAGAGGCATAGTCTGAGATTAGAGAGTTAAGCAAGTTTTCACAGCCCCGTCCCGATCAGATCACAGAGTTGCTTGATGCAAATATAACCCAGGAGAGTATCATCCAATTCAATTTACATTGCTACTCATGTAACTGGGGGCAGTACCATAGCAGGCATGTTCCCAAACGCTATAGTTCTCCTCAATGATTTAGTAGAGTCTGAACACAAGTAAGGATAGTCAGTGGATATTGGCAGTGCAGTAAAAACATCAGCTGTATTTCCTTTAGAGTGAATCCCTTTAAAGCACAAGGCAACACCATTTATATATACCTCCCTTTATTTATAGTGTGAATTAAACCTGAGGCGTGGCACTCAATCTTCTGTTCAGCCTTCGGAGAGGTAAAGTAACCTACTGTGGGTTTTTTGTCTTTCGGTTAAATTCATCTCCACAGAACTATTTTCCAACTATTTGTATTACATGACCACACAGATAGCAGTCAGGAAGCCACAGAGATGTGAACTCAGGACCCTTCAAGATGCAGTTCAGGAACAACACCAAAACTCAGCAGCTAGTTTCAGGCTGCCGCAGTCATAAATGGGAAGAGATATAAATGATATAAAACTGATGTGGACTGACATCCAAAACTGAGCTGAACATCTACATGGAAGTTATGAGCTGAAGGCAGTGAAATGGAATTAGAAAAGTACAATCATTCCCTTCTGCATTACTCTGTACTTCATGGTTCTTTTAAGAATGAGCAAACACAACACCACAACACATGCACATAAATAATGTAACAAATAATGTAACTAGGATAAAACACCCTTTTCTCTCAGTGAAAGTAGAAGACCTGCTGTAGGATACCATTCTCCTTCAAAAATGGCCATAAGTGTGTCATTCATGAAAGACCAGCAGTGTAACTGAATGTATGAACTAGCATGACTCTGGCAATCCAGGCATACACATCTGGCTGACACGGGAGTCACTGAACCAAAAACTTCTAATAGTCAATTTGTTTGTACTGCAGTTAACACAGATTCAAGTCATTAGGCAAATCAGATCAGGAAAAGCTCACTTTCCCCTGGCAGTTTACAACATTTCATTTTTGAATCCGAGGAGAGGAAGAGGAAAGAAGTGTATACAAAAGAAGAATACATAAGATTTATTAATTACTACAATTATTGTATTAAAAAAAAGGTTATATAGTTAAAGTTTGTTAAAATCGCCAGTTTAGTAGCTGACACGTAGCATCACCTTAGCTAGTAAATTTCAATTCCAGATGGAGCCCGAGGAAGACTATGTCCATTTTGTGCAACAGCACAGTGATGACTACTGCTGGTGTTTTGCACCTTTTTTCTCCTAGACTAGTCTATTTGTATGGACTATTGTCACATTAATTTGTATGACTATTGTCACGTAACCTCCTTGCATTCTAATTCTCTTCACTGGAGTGAGAGGCTAGGTGCAGCTAGGTTTAAATTCT
>Ga0181612_135070_pt1 | contig 12969 bp, 9 predicted proteins | sample HoacroProtozoa21_FD_119630 | JGI IMG/M metagenome (GOLD analysis project Ga0181612, IMG submission 119630) | Hoatzin crop microbial communities from Cojedes, Venezuel. Combined Assembly of Gp0051906, Gp0051904, Gp0051908 | reverse complement strand
AATAGCCTGCAGCTGGTGATAAGCTGCAGTCCAGTATGCATTACGAGAATATGGCATGGAATCAAGTAGCATGTGAGGTATAATTTTGTCCACCAACTTAGAGAATTTGTATTTGCTGGCTTTGTTTTGCTAAATCTTTGTGAGCAGTTTACTGTTATGCTTGAACCTCTGAATTTTTCCTCCCCCTATACCGTAGTTCTCAAGGTGTCACAGTTAGCCTCAATGCTACGTCTGGCATGCTTACGTCATACGAACTCTCTGAGACCATCAATGATCCATCGATAGAACATGAGTCTGAGTATGACCAAGGGGAAGATGAAATTGTTTATGACAAATCTGAAGCACCTGAAGTATATGCGTCAGGCTATGCAGATGAAGAACATTATGAAGGCAATGATCCTGAGCTGACAGAAGACCAAATAGAATATGGGGAAGAGCCTGGAGAAGAAGATGAAGTGCTAGACCTTGAAATCAATGAACCCCTAGATGAATTTCCAGTGAGTTTCTTTCTATTGTATCTTCAAAGATAACATTGCTTCACGTGCATAGGGTTTTAGACTGATTTGAAATCTGTTTACCTCCCTAGGGAGGAGGGGAAATTAGACCTATTATCACTGTCTGCCAGTTTCTTTATCTAGGCTGTGACAAAGTTTGTGTTGACAGCTTGTTTGGCGGTAGGTAATGCTCCTTTGTCATGCTGGAAGGCAGTTGAGAATCATGACCTTGAGGATTGTATCCTTAAGGAAGAAAACAGCTTTGTGTGGTGGAGATACACTGCCAATTGTTAGAAGTACTTAATGCAAAAGCTTTTATCCAGGCTTTAGACTAGATCTGATAAAGTCCTTCGAAGGTGAAAAGATTATTGACCTGCTAAAGACATCTTTAAGGTGCTAATATCCCATAGTGATTGATGTCCTGCTCGTTCATCCTTTTTGTAACTGAGAACTGTCTAAACCTGAATAAAGAGATTGGAGGTTAGTTCAGAAAATGTCACCTGCATAATTCAATATAATTTAAGCAGTGTATTAGAGAACATGTACTGGCTTTAATTGCTGGTAAAATGATTTAATTAAAGCTGTATGTGATCAGTGAGGAGTTTTAAAATACAAGCAAACTTACCTGAGAAAGGTTTTGCTCTAGTTTTATGTTCATAATTGTTCAGAATTGAACCTCTTCATGTGTAAGCACTTGCAGAATCTTTTAAGGGTAAAATCTGATGTTAATGTATATGTGCTATAGGTGCATGTTTCCTGTGGTAAGAAAGTACTGCAGTTTTTGCTTCAGGAATTTGTAATCAAAGGATGTAGAAGTACAGAAGTAGATGGGGCAAACAGTAGCAGATGGGATTTTTATACTGACATTGCTGGGATACGAATGCAAACTGTTCTGGTTATGTTTCCGATAACGTTGAAATTATTGTCTAGTTAAAAGCCCTGCTAATTGATTTATCACTTATATGATACATCCCTTATAATTGGCAGTTCTGATATGGCTCTTCTCTTCCGGTTCTGGAAACAGTAACAAAGCGTACAGACCCCATCTCTTAATGTGTTTGCCATTCTGTAAAGTTGGCGTATGTCTTTTCACCTTCATGTGTTTACTGCCTTAGGATGAAGATTACATGCAATCATATAATGAGCAAGCAATGGAAGAACAAGAAGAATATGCAGCTGATGAGGAGCTGGAAGAATCCCAGACAATGACAAATGAATCGGAAGAGGTATGTTAGGAATTCAATGGAAACTTAAAATAACTAGTTGTTTCAGAATTTGAATTTGTAGAATTGTCCATGATGCTGGGTAAAAACTGATGCAGCTTTGCCAATGTGGAGTTATTGGTGGTATTCCTCTTTGTACAAGATGAATGTGATAGCATCTATATTGTCGCATATATCACGTCCCCTCCCCTCCTGGGGATGAAAATCGTGAGGGAGAGCTTAAAATGTCCATGTTTAATCTCAGCTTCAACATTAGAAACTCGGGGGCCCTTTTGTTTAGGAGAATGATAGTGATACTGCATGCTGTCAGTGAAATCTCTAACAGCTGTGGTGCCTCACTTTCCAGATGGATAATTTGCTGCTGTTGGGAGTGTAGATACAGTTCTTGGGTGTCCCGATTTGAGGAGGAGCGTGAGCATGGAAGGTTTGGTATGTTAGAAAGGAAAAGCTCAGATTGTTGGTTGTTCTGGAAAAAGTTGTATTGAGACCGAAATTTCTGTGAGGTTTATCTTAATTCTTCTGATAGGAAAAAGGATGAGTTCCTTCATTTGCAGGAAGAAAGCTTATGCCAAAAACTGTCAAGTATACATTCACTGTCTGTAGCCTGGAACTGTGTTACCATACTTGTTATTAATTGTCAGCAAGTTTTTGATGTGGGATTTTTTTCCTTTCCCCACCAGGAATCTGCTTTAATATTACTTTTATTCCAGCTCTTAATTAAATAGGATTGAATGGATTGCCTGCTGAGAAGTGTAGTCAGAACTGTTCCCTCTTTGGAGCTTTAACTCATCTGGAAATTAATTCCTCAGACACAGCAGTGTTACTCTGTGAATTTCTAACAAATGGGTGTGCTGTGATACTCGAGTTGTATTGGACTTATTATAATAAAACAACATTGTTTGGTAGGTGAAGAGAGACATTGAAAGAGGCCACCTCGTTCAGTCTTTGCTGTTGCAAGCATGATATCTTACACCTTAATACTGTAATATAGTTAATTTCCTAATTCCTAAGTATAAATATACCATTCCAAAGAACTGTGAAACACTTAAACACTTCTTATTCATTCAGTGGATTATATACACTTTACTTCTGGGGTTTTAAAAGCAGACTGATGCGTTTGTGCTATCTGTAGCAGCAGTTTGCATGAGACGATGAAAGCACTGCACATTGTGTAAAATTAAGTACATAGCTGGAATTCACTGTCAAATTTACTGCTTTAAAAAAGCATAGCTTCATTTTTAAACTATGAACTAGTGAGAATTCTGTAATAATCATGTTGTCTAAAGTTGTCCAATTCAGAATTAAATTCCTTTCAAAAGATAACATTAATGCAAGTTTTTAATTGCTTTTGTTAATAGACCTTCATAGATTTTGTTCTTCATGTAAAGTGAATGCTTTGGCCACACCTATGCAGTTAAGAGGCATTCTGGCTTTATTCTGATGGCTTGCAGATTGCAGCAGGTTTCTTGTTTCCAAAATGATACCATGTTTTTATTCCTTTATTATTTCATATGTAGCTTATTTATGTTTCAGTAGACTCACAATTGCATTCTCCAAATGAAAATACCACCAAGAGAGAGAACCGTTGTAGAGTATGCACGTCTGTTTATTACATGGTTAGATGCATGCCTCTTGCTCTGAATAGTTTTGTTGTTTGTTCAAGTGTTATGGAATAGCGCTCCTCATAACATTCATTGCTTGTAAACAAGGGGGAATGTTGACATTTTCATGTAGAAAATGCAACATAACAATGGAGCCGTAATAGATACGGTACAAATAAATAGCGTTGTTATTTCTTGATTGAAATTTGGCATCTGAATAACTGAGAGTGAGCTGATAGAGAAAAGTGTTTGATAGTGTTGTATTTTAAGCAGTTTCCACGTTAAAACCAAATAAAGCCTCTTATTACATTGCCTGAAGAAATGCTGTAAGCCAAGAGAAAAGCTGACTGGCTGAGCGGTTGGGACATGATGGAGGGAAACTGGTGAATAAGGGAAGTGAGACACTTGTTAGGAGTGGCATTCAGGTGGGAGGTGTGAGGAAGAGGTAGGAAAAGTTTGTGCTCTTAGCAAGATCAGGCATGCTTTTTCACTTGCTATTTAATTTGAAACAATGCTTAGAACTTGTTTTTTGAATAAATAACACTCTTTGTGGAGCTTCCTTGAAAAATGTAGGAATGTTTCAGAAAATATTTTTGCCTTCCTAAGGTGCAAAGCAAAACCCAATACCCGGAAACTTCAGCAGCAAATAGGTGTGGTAAAACTGTCAGTTATATGAGTTATCATGTCCTAAATATTTTTAGAGGTATATCAGTATTTCTACAAAATGTTCATAAAATTAGAATTCATAATTTCTTTTTTTGGTAATGGCACTAATCTCCTGTGAAGTCTGTGATAGGGGGGTTTCTCACTGCATAAATTTAAACTGTGTCTTCGGTTACGCTGATAAGAAATGATGACTTTAATCAAGAAAACATTTCATGAAGCAGTGCAAAATATTTAATGAAGAAGTGCTGGATTGGATACTGGTTTTCTTTTGACAGAGTACAGACTTGGAAAAAAAAGGCCAATGTGTGTGTTTGCGAGATTGTTCCATCTGTGTTTAGCCGAAACTTAGGCATTTCAGTTGTTTTGTTCAAGTTTGAAGACACTACCTGTCAGCCTGGAGAAAATGATGGAGAGAGTCCAAAAAAACCAGCCAAGTTTTAAACATATTTAGAAGCTCCTAGGTTTGTGTTTTATTCCCATTTTTCATCTGTGAGGTGGAGGTGCCCTTGGAATAGGTGTGACATCCTCTTACCTGCTCTGTGTTATTTCTTGATCCCTTAGGATTGCTGCTTCAGTGTTAGCCTCCGCTTTGTCTCACCTTCATAATGTTTCACGTGTAAGGGACCTGGTTTGGCCTTTACAATGCTTACCAGTTTTGTACATCTTAGCACTCTGGCACAAAGCTCTCCAGAACACTTGACAGTCCCGTGTTTGGGAGGATCCTGTGCTCACGTCAGCATTTATCATGCAGACTGGTGTTTTCTGCTGCTTTCTTTGGGCTGTGCCTGTTACCAGTCCTGCAGGTACTGTATGGTAAGCTGTCCGGGGTGGGAGCACTCTTGCTCCATAGCAGATCATAACCCAACGTGGGGAGTTCTGACCAGTGGCTGGGGTTTATGGCATAACTATTTAATGAGGATGGCAGAAAACTCTGACCTTGTGATGGAAGAAAGGTCGTTATTTTACTTCGTAAGGAAGAGTCAACAAAGCTCTATGGTAGCTTTGCGCGAGGTGTCAGAATGGGAAATGTTAAGCTCCCTTTGAGCACAGCTGCGAAGAAGCCTTGGCTCGCTGGTCCAGTCAAGTGACCTCAAGTGGCTGTGCAAGGACTGTTTATGTATGTGCACAGATATTCATGACTAGCAAGTATTAAATAGAATCCTGTAAGTACTAGTATGTATTAATTGTATGTCTACATTTGTGTCTTTTCCTGTATAAATTTCTTTTGAAACATAGAATCCATTCATATACTGTAATCTTGGCAAAAAAACTCATCCTGTTAGGCTGGAAGTTGGCAAAGATGATCTGAAGTCTTGCATGCTACGAATGTTGAACAGATTGCAGAGGAAGGATGTATGCTCCTACACAGCTCAGATAACCTTTCCTGGAGCTGTGTGTGGAGAACATACGGTTGGCTGTCAGACGTGTTTGTGTCTCCATTGCAGCTAATATAAATCCCTCAATAATACGTGTAATCAGACTTGGGCATGGGTCAGTGTTCTTGAGCACTGCCTTAACTTGGTGCCTGCTTTTTCATTAGCTCCTTTGATTTTTTTGTCTTTGGTATTTAATGCTTGTATGGCTGTTGTTTGTAAATAGGTCACATGAGCATTGTACTGATGAGTGAGTGAGTTAGACCCAGAAGACCGCAGAGTTGACAGAAGTGGCGGATAATAGAATAGTACTGGTCTAGAAAAGTTTGAGAAATGTTTTTTATTGTTGCATATGAAAGTAGTTGTCTTGTAATCTATTACAATTTGTGTGGGTTTTTTTGCTTTTAGATTTTTTTTTTCTAGAATGAATAATTACCAAACAGCAACAGTTTCCGTAGGTGTTTACTATAGCATTTCCTTAAGCATTACAGAATTTTTCACGACAGTGCAGACTGCTTTAACCATTCTAGTCCTGATTCTGCAGTCTGAGCGAGACGTAGAGCCTTGCATGAGGAAGTTTTGCACTCAGATAAGATTACGTGACTGAGACCAGTCTTTGATGAATAAAAACTGGAATTCCAACGTAGCTGTTAAGGAGCATGGACATAGAGAGTGTGTCTGTCTTGGATTTGTGCCCTAAAGTAAAGCAGGAGGCTCCGTGTAGTGAGAGAGCATGTCTCATAAAACAGCCGCTCCAGTTCTGACTTCCAAATCCTGATGGGAAGGTTTTTAAAGGCAAGCATTTTGGGTTTATGATATTTAAAAACATAAATTTGATAGAAATTTTGCTACTCCTTTGCTTTTGGGAGTACCTCATTTGAAAGTAAAATTCTAACCGTGTATTTCTCCTTTGGTTTTGTTTGTTTTTATTAAACCACATTAGTGTCCCTTTCTTTGCTAACATCCCTCCTCTGTTCCATGAGTTTCAACTGGCTGTCCTCAGAGGTACTTTGATTATACACAGGTGTGTTAATCAGACCAGTTGTGCCCAATGTGGGTTTGCTTTTGAGGTTTGGATTTCTTTCAGTTTTGAAGGAATTTTTTTTTTTTTTTGCCTGTTATCCTGTCTGTTGTTTTTAGCTACATTTTTTTGATATGATAAAGTCATTATATAAAAGTGAATATATTTTTGAAATATAAGCCTCAAAGCTTTTTTGTAAACTTTGGCTGTTCTCTTAGTTATATCTTAAAGCATTTTTGTGAGGTCAGGATATTTAGTGCTTGAATGTTTGCCTGGAATGGATAAAACACATTCCAAGATAAGGAGATGATAAAATGAAAATAACTTGGGATCAGTAGTCCATTAAAGCCCAGTAAGTGAGTGTACAGATCATTATTCACTAGACCAAAGGTGGAGTAGCTTTGAGCTTGAGTTCAGTTGATGTGCTGTCTTCTAAAGTAGAAACTGTCTTGGATGAAGTTGGGCTCCTGGATAAGGGTGTTTGCAATCTCTTGCACCATTCTGCCAGAATTTATTTTTTGCGATTTGTGACTTAGTATCTGTCCATCTGACTGACACGCTTACTATGCCTTTTTCATGTAACTTAATGCACTAATCTGGTTTATTAGAAGATTAAACCATTTTTTTGCATGTTATTTCACTCTTTTTTTAACTGGCCTTGGGCAACATAGAAGTTAAGATATGTTTAGTGACTTTGCAAAGAATTAAAATGCATGTGCAGGCTCTCGGAAATGAGCAAGTAGGCTTGTACAAGAAATAACCAAATATACAGTTAACCAAATATTTTACAGAAAATCATATTACATTAGAACATTTCTAATTTTCAACTCTATAAATCAAATAAAGCTTGTGTAACATCCTGAACATTAATTTTATCATGCCAGCACAGGAAAATGAAATTGATTTTTTTTTTTTCTTTTCTTCTTTTTTTTAATTTGAAGGAGAGGGTTCCATTTTCATTTGGGACATTGTTTCATCTAAATAAATGTTCTTTTTTTTATAGAGAGAACTGGAAAGTAAAGGAGGACAAGGGAATAGCATTCCAATATATAAATTTAGTATATTCAAATTTTATCCAATCCTGTTCTCCATTTTCTCCATCAATTGCTGAATTAAATTGGCAAATGTTCAAGGAGTAGAAAAAGTAGACAAGTACAGTTATACATACTTAGAGGAATAAAATTGAAATGTAAGGTTATTTGTTGGGTTTTTTAACAACATGCCACTGACAGTTGTTAGCAAATGAAAAAAAAAGTATTAATGATTTATTGTTTGTATTGAATCTTGTAGTATCCCAGGTTTGCATCGTAGTTATTTCAGTGATATAATGTTGCTCTATGTGCAAAAGGTAGCTACTAATTAGATGGTGGTTCTAATTGGAGTTTCCATGTTCCCTTAAACATTGCAGCAAAATGGGTTTTCTGAGTAGATTTTACTATATAATTTATTATATACTTCATATCTTTATATTTGTAAAAACTTCACCAAGATATTAAATGCTCACTGAGTTATGTATGAGAATAATGTATAATAGCAGCAAGATTTGTATAAAGGGACCTTTAAAGAAAGCTTTGTCTTTTGACACTCAGTGATCACAAGAAAGTAAACTTTTCGGTTTGCTTGTCCTCTTGTGTTTTGTGATTCAGGCAGCCATTGAATCTCTGGAACTTCAAGAAGAAACAAAAGAAGAATCTGATGAAGAGGAGGATGATGACGAAGAGTCTGGACGATTACGTTTCAAAACTGAACGGAAGGAAGGAACGATAATTAGGCTCTCAGATGTGACAAGAGAAAGGAGAAACATTCCAGAAACTTTGGGTAAGGTTTTGTGGCAATGGACTGTTTTGAAGAGCTGTAATGAAATAAAGTAAAAGGCAGGCTTGCCTAAACTTTTAGAAAAGAGTTTCAAGGCAGAAGATAGAACAGTTGCCTTCTAATTTAGACTGCCTATAATCCAAGTTGTTCAAAGTCATATGTAGTCTGTTGTAGTATGTGTAGTGTCTGTCTCCTTGGGAAGAATGTTTAAGCATATCATGTTTTGAAGAACAGCGCATTGTTTGTTCATTGAGACTTCTGTGGTGTCTTGCAAAGCTGTCCTCGTTTCAAGCAGCAGCTGTCTGATCTGTGCTTCACTGCGTATTGAGGTGGATTACATTTTAAGGAATTCCTTTGGGTTTCCATCCTTGGAAGATTTTCAGTTCATAACACAAATCTTGTTAGTCGTGTTCTGCTGTTAAACACCTGCATGTTTGCTGTTTTCTACCAGGAACATCAGCGTGCTGTGAACCTGTTGTGTTCCTGCTGTTGGATTGGCCTAGAGAATTTCTAACTTGCTGGGGAGTGTGCTGAAAAAATATGGAAACACCCATTTTCTGGGTTCAGCTTTTCTAACATGGAACAATCTGGATCTCTCATACCACTTTGATACTTTAGGCAATGTCTAAAAGGGTGTATTTTCCGTGTATTTGAGTAGCGCAACGCAAGCATGTTTGTGTCTAGGGACACTGCTCTGTGTAGCTAATGAATTTGCCACTGCTGGTTCAGAAACAGTAGATTTGCAACTTTATTGCAGCCACGCTGTTTTAGTCTGTAAATAAAATCACACTGATCCATGGTTTTGAGAGTTAATTTGAGGCCCTCTCATGCTCTGGGTACTCAAGTATCTGATACTGGTGTTTTTAAAATTCGCTGGCATGTGCCTGCCGTGCTGGGTATGATTATGTTGCCTCTTCGTGTTGGCCTTACAGAGGTGGTAATAATAATAACAAATATTAATAATAAAAAGTCAAATTAAAAAGGTCACATTAGGGAGATGGGTAGAAATTAAGTTTTGCTTTCAGAAAGGTGTAGCATTCTCATAGTTTGGCTACTGAACCAAAATATCAATTCAAACTATGGAGAAAAAGCCCTGATCTTTGAATAGAATCAAGACATGCAAGAGAGGTGAACTGGTAGTGAGGGCAAATTGTCAGATACTTTTTGCTAATTGCCAGATACCACTGGGAGAACATGTATCTTTTTATGATACTTCAGGTTTTGCCAGATTGTATGGATGAATTTTTCACACAGGATTGCTTTAAGTTGGGCGCCATGCGGCTTGAGCTTGGAAGCTGGGTGCTTCTGCTTTCTTTCCAGATCAGTCACTGTCTTCGGGGCAGCAGGGCATTTTGGAATGTTCACCCAGATACCTGGAACTCGTCCTGATGAAATTTTCGTACCTTAAGAGTCTCGCTTTGCAAATGATGCTCATTCTGAAGATTCTTCTCTTGAGTTGCATAGCCTATTAATTCTTTAATTCAGTTGCAAGGAATTTAGGCTTTTACTATGCTTGGAAAAATTGAGAAGCTTTAATTCTGTAACAAAGGTGTTCTGGCTAAGAGGGCTTCTTGTGAGCAGCAAGGAGTCAGCTGCAGAGGCTGAACCAGACTTTGACTGTGGTATTCATTTTAGGCCATGTCATGCTGAGAGAGAGATGTCAGTGCATGATTTTGAATCAAAATCTTTCTCATCTGTTGTTCGTATTTAGCAAATAGCTCTTCTTACTTGCAGTTGCAGGCAAAGTGTGTGTTAAGGGCCTTTATTCAGTATTGTTTTAATAATCAGGAGTTGATTCTAATTAGGATAAGACTGAAGGGAATCCTCTAGAGGCATGGAGTAGTCTATATGGGCAAGGGATATTTTGGCTGAGGTGCATTCCAAATGTGTTTTCAACTATTAGACCATATTTCTACATACCACACACAGAGCATGTGTTATTTATATGAAAGGTGCTGGTGGCTTTACCAAACGTAGTATTTTAAAAGCAAGAGTGCACTGGAATAGCTAAGTCTCTGCACGTAATCACAAGGTAAATGACAATTGCGTGCATTTTCATATGTCTGGATTTAGTCTATAGTTTAACCTAAAGACAAGACCCAGCCAATGAGTAGAAAAGCTGTAGTGGAGCTTGACTGTTTCCAGTTAGACTAATTTTTAAGTGTAATTTTAAGTGATTTGGGATGTAGCTCTGAGATACAAGGAAAAGGTGATGCCAGTGTGGATGATTCTGTAAACTGAAGAGCTTTTTTTGAAACTAATCTTTGGCAAAAATACAGTCTTGCTGTTGAGAGATGGTTTCTATCCATACTAATTTTTCATGTTCATTTGTTGATGAAGAGACCAAATGATTGACTATGTGGTGGAGAGCTAAACAGCAAAAAATACTTGTTTGCGTATAAATATCTGCTTGCTTTTGAGATTATAGAGCAAATTTTTGCAGATGCTACTGGTTTAAGAATGAAACTTCATTGCAGATCTACATCTCCTTACTTTAAAATCTGAACATAGTTGAGAAAACACTTAAAAAGGAATTAACATTTCAGTTGAAGTTACAAACGTAATTTCCATCCTGTCACATTTTGGTGACCTTTTGTGACAGCTTGTCTCTATTGGAGGAGTGCATTCTTACTTGCTGATTAAAGATGTCATTTGAAACCATTTTATTACCAGCAATAGTGAAATTAATCTTGACACTCAGAGACACTAGAAAAATAATTGCTGATTCACTGCATTAACTGTGTGTGTGAGAAATGTGCAGTCAAGATGAGAATAAGTGTGCGCTGGTAAAAAAAATATATTAAAATACAGAGTATTCTCATGAATGTAGCTGAGATCGATCTTAAACTTTTCTTTATCCAAGATAATGTAAGTAATGGTTTGAAAATTTTAAAGGAGAGGTATTGTAGAACAGCAATGCAGTTGGTTTCCAGAGATACTGAGTTTGGCATATTCGGTGAGAAGTATATAACTTCTTTCAGTGCATGTAGCTGAAGTCTTCCAGAGTTGGAATTACTGTTATGCTCTGGATTGAGGTACCTGTTAAGGAACGTGAAGAATGGCTTTGTTTGGCCTCACCAAACTAAAGTGTATTCTCTACCTAAATTACAAAACAAAACCTTACAATTATCCAGAGCCCTTTGGAGAGTGAGAACAAAGATTATTGGGTATGGTAGTGCTTTTTGTTATGTCCTGCTTAGCTGGTTTATGTTCAGTCTGATAACTAGTGGCTGAGATTTTGGGCAACACTAGGAAATTAAAAGGAATGATTTCACTGTTGTGCCGTTGCACTGTGTGCAGAAGCACATAGTGTAATCAGGTTGCAAGTCTGGATGATAGGGAGAAAAATGTTAAAACGAAGGCGAACATTTGCTGTCTCTCTGAGTTTAGATTGCAGAAGTATGTAAATCCGTATGTATGTTTTTTTAATAGCTGTTCTGGCATGTGATTTATGTTGTAAATCTCCACATTATCCAGAATAATAGGGATTCTGGGATTCTTAAGTCTGGGGATTTGAAATGGCGTTGCTCTCGGAGCTGTGCAAGGCAGATGTAGCCAGAGAGCCGTGCTCAGGGTTGGTGCAGCCAGGAGCGGATGGCCGTGAGCTGCAGCATGCTGCACACCCTGTGCGGGGCACGGCAGAGTCGAGCCTGGCTCAGTGCGTTTGGTCACAACACACACAAGCTCTTAGCCAGGGAGAATCGGTGGGCTTTTTCATGTGAATACCTGGCTGTGCTTTGGGAGAGCCTAGGGAGGGAAAGAGGATCTCTTCTTCCTTGCTCGTCACCTCTTTTCTAGCTAGCAGTCTGATCTTGCTTTCAGGGAAGACTGGGACTACTTTCCTTGCTCTCCTCCCTGCAAAACTGTCTTCCACACAGTCTTCTCTCCTTGATCTCTTTGTCTGGCACAGTGCCCTCACATTCGATAACCAGCCCACCTGAGCTGACTGTATGTTTTGCTGCATGGTGACTGATAGCAATAAAAAGCACTTAAGGTATTCATGAGCTTAGCTCATTGCATGAGTCTTCACTTTTACAGTCTGTCTCTGAGTCTCTGAACCTGCAGTTTCGTGTGTAAGCAAAATTCTTCACAGACTAGGACACTGTTGCCTTCAGTGGCATGTTGTGGGGGAAGTATACTTGATCTTAATGTAATCTTACATTCCTTTTTTTAATGCAGTAATTAAATGGTTATATTGTACTTCTGTGGTCATAGATGTATGAAGGTAATGATGCTTGCTGCAGTGAATTCATGGGGGGTTTTATTTTGGTTCAGATATTTTTTCCAAGGTCAGTGTTACAAACATTTTCACTTTTCTGGCAGGAAAACTGAAGATATGGACTGTGCCTTTAAAGACACAGCCTTTAAAGTTTGAGAACTTTCGTGTAAAGTGAGTAGGAAAACAATTTATTAGTTTTTATTTTAAAGAGAGTGAAAAGTACCTGCACATCAAAGATCAGCAGGACTGACTTTGCCCTGGATGTGGTCATCCCTCCCCCAAGCTTAATCAGTGTAACCCCCTGAAGCCATTTTTTTTGGAGCAGCCCATTCTTCCTTCGAAAGCTGTTTTCTAATCAGTGTCCTTCAATATGTGCTCAAGAGGCTGAGGGGCTCAGACGTGATCTTGCTTTGTAGGAAGCCTAACTCCATTCCCAGGTTCATTAAGAATTGCTTTCCTTACCTGTGGCTTCTAATCTGTTTAACAGGAAATAGCTTCTTATCATCTTGAATGAGTATCAGTGGCCGGTACTTGTTGCAATGACTGAACTTTGCTTT